>Ga0180008_1000004_pt1 | contig 357847 bp, 340 predicted proteins | sample MM_PW_MetaG_FD_121121 | JGI IMG/M metagenome (GOLD analysis project Ga0180008, IMG submission 121121) | Groundwater microbial communities from the Aspo Hard Rock Laboratory (HRL) deep subsurface site, Sweden - MM_PW_MetaG | ecosystem: Environmental > Aquatic > Deep subsurface > Groundwater... | reverse complement strand
TAATGATGGCTGGCCCAGACGCCGACACCGGCGATACCAAGCCCGATCAGGGCCGCGCTGTCCTCGAACAGAACGATGAACCCTGCCGGATCCTTGGACCGGCGAATCGACTGCCACCAGCTGCTCGCACCGCGCTTCCCGTTGAATTCGCGCACGGCGATGGCCCAGCTCGTCCCTTCCAGAAGCACGGCGACGCCCAGCACTACATAGTTGATCGTCGGATCGCGCAGCGGCTCCGGCTGGGCGATATGCACCCAGCCTTCATAGATCGATACACCAGCCCCCACCGCGAAGATGAGGATCGCAACGACGAAGGCCCAGAAATACAGTTCGCGCCCATAGCCGAACGGGTGGCTGGCATCGGGGGGACGCTTCGCCTTGGCCTGTCCATAAAGCAGCAACAACTGATTGCCGCTGTCCACCAGGGAATGCACGCCTTCGGTCAGCATGGAGGAGGAGCCGCTGATCGCCGCCGCCACGAATTTGGCGATAGCGATTCCGACATTAGCTAGCAGGGCGCCGTATAGAACTATATTCTCGCGAAACCTGCCCGACAGACCCGCCATGCGGCTCAACCCGGATAGGGGCTGGATTGCAGCAGACCTGCCAGATGCGCGGCATTGCCTGCCACCATCTTGGCGGTCTTCGTCACCATTTCGGGCGTGTCCTTCAGATCCTTGAAGTCGGTCGATCCCATCGCTTCGCCGACCCAATAGCAGGCTGCGACCGCCGGAATGGTCCAGCCGACATCGTTGAGCGCCTGGAAAAGCTGGGCCGACGAGAAATGTGCGCCGTCTTCATTGCCCACGATGGCCGCGACCGCGACCTTGCCATAGCTGGGCATTCGTCCCTGGTCGTCCGTCTCGGACAGGAAAGCGTCCATGCGCTCCAGCACGCGCTTGGCGACGCTGCTGATCTGGCCCATCCAGATGGGCCCGCCAAAGATCAGGATATCGTGGGCCAGGATCTTTTCCCGCAGCGCCGGCCAGGCGTCGCCATCGCCTTCATCGGAGGTGACGCCGGGCTTGATATCGAGCGCGGCGATCCGAACGGTTTCGGTGACGGAAACATCCTTCTCCCCGAAAGCCTTTGCCAGAACGGCGATCATGGCATCGGTCGAGCTATCCTCGCCGGTATCCGCCTTGAGGGTGCAATTGAGCGCCAGGGCCTTGAGCGGCATCGATCATGTCCTTTGGATCTTGGCGACCGCAGGATGCGACCGTCCGTTCATCGCAGGGATAACTCTCGAGCGATCGATGGGTTCTTTGCGACCAGGGCGATAATTGTCGAGCGACACGGCCGAGACGATCCATGGCGATGCGTCGTCCGGGCATGCGAGCGAACTCTCGCCCAAGCCCGAACGGTCGCCGCACCAGCATGACCATGTAGCAGGGCGTTACAAGCTAGACGGCCACGTCGGCCTTGATGGCAGCGTGCGGATCATAGCCTTCGACCTCGAAATCATCGATCCTGTAGCCATCAATGCTATCAGGCCGGCGGACCAGGCGCATTTTGGGGAAAGGCCGCGGCTCTCGCGTCAGTTGCTCTCGCGCCTGATCGAGGTGGTTCAGATAGAGATGGGCATCGCCGGCCATCCACACAAACTCACCGGGAAGCAGATCGGCCTGTTGCGCCAGCATCATCTGAAGAGCCGTGGCGCCCACCAGGTTGAAGGGCAGCCCCAACAGGACATCGACGGACCTCTGAAACATCAGGCAGTTCAGCCGCCCGTCCGAGGTGACATGATATTGATAGACCATGTGGCAGGGGGGAAGCGCCATTTCGCCCAACTCGGCCACATTCCAGGCGTGGAACAACATCCTGCGGCTAGATGGATTGTCCTTGAGCGTCGTGACGAGTTGAGCGATCTGATCATGCTCCTGCCCGTCAGGGCCGGCCCAACGCCGCCATTGCTTGCCATAGACAGGCCCTAATTCACCCCAGCGCGCAGCAAAATCATCGTCCTCGACGATACGGCGCTCAAATGCGTCTTGATCGATGTCTTCCCCAGTCTCGCGCCGGTAGGTGGCGAGCGGCCAATCGCTCCAGATCCGTACATTATCGCGCAGCAGATCCTGGATGTTCGTGCCCCCCTTCAGGAACCAGAGCATCTCCTTGATAGAGGTCTTCCAGTAGACCCGCTTCGTGGTGATGATCGGCGCAGTCCCGTCCGACAGGTCGAATCGCGCCGTCGCTCCAAAGACTGAGCGCGTACCCACGCCCGTCCGGTCGACACGTTCGTCGCCATTCTCCAGAATATGTCGCATCAGGTCCAGATATTGACCCTCGGGATGCCCGTTCTGCGCTACCAACTCAAATGCCTCCGCTACCAACAGTCGCCTGTATAAGGGAGAGCGCATGCAAACACGATATCAAACGCACAATCGCAGCCCGACGTCCGATTACCCGACGCCCATTGATTGCGCTTGACCATCGGGCGGCGTGAATGTGGCAGGGCAGCAGCCCTTTTGGCGAAGCGTCCGCCACATTTCAGCCGGTGAAAGAGTGGCTGGCGCGATCTGGGCCTGGCGCGAATCACATCTTGGCGCTCAGGATCGACCGCGTACCGATGCCGGTACAGTTGATATATGGGCATGCGAATCTGGATGGGCGGGCCATAAGTCGACATCGTCCTCACCCCAATCCTGGGCGATCGCCGATGTCCACTCCACCATAATGGATCAACTTGTGCTGGCATGCGCCCTGCCCGTTCCATCATGCTGCCGCCATGACGGATCGCGACACCTTCCTGCTGGCGTTGCTCGATGCGGACTGGCGGCCGAACGGCGTCATTCCGTTGCAATCCGATTGGCGCGGGACGTTCGGCCGGCTGTTGGCAACGGATGGCCGCTGGCTGGCCCTGATCCAGCAACGCGCCGCCGGCGCCAGTTCCCTGCCCCGCCCCGACGACATCATGCTGACCCGCCTGCTCGCCCGCCGCCTGCGCCCGCTCGACATGCAGCTTGCCGACCATGTCATTCAGGCCGGCCCCGCCCGTTTCAGCTTCCGCGCGGCGGGGCTGCTCTGATGATTTTGCGATCATTGCAAAAAAACGTCATTGCCCGCTTGCCAGCCCACAAACCCCTCTCTATAGGCGCACTCCTGCCTTACGGGGCCGCCCACAAAGCGGCTTCGGCATCGGTCGGGGAATAGCTCAGCCTGGTAGAGCACTGTCTTCGGGAGGCAGGGGCCGGAGGTTCGAATCCTCTTTCCCCGACCAACTTTCTTCACAGGAAGAAGCAAATTATCAGCGGGATGGCATAGCCATCGCCGCCGATTTTTTGCGTCTGCTCTCCCTCCAGCCCGGTGTGCAACCGGTGCAATTTTTCGACAGATGACATGTGTCGAAACTATGCGGATGGTTCTTGTGCATCCGTAAAAGATGTTTGACCCGGCCTGTCCACGCCGCAATGATCCGCCCCATCAAGCCGGTGCGGCGACCTGCCGCAATCCAGCGACAATCCGACCCGCAGACAGGCGGGCATATCAGGCGGGAGACAAGCCTTGCACAGACGCGATTTTCTGGCCTTCGGGGCCATGGGCGTGGGGGGACTCGTCCTTCCTTCGATGTTCGGCAAAGTTATTGCCGCAGAAGAATTGAACAGCGCCATCGACGTGGCGGCGAAGAAGAGCCTGGCCGACACCGCGATGAACGCGGCCAAGAGTGCGGGCGCCAGCTATGCCGACGTGCGCGTCGGCCGCTACCTGCGCCAGTTCGTCATCACGCGTGAACGCAATGTCGAAAATATCGTCAACACAGAATCGTCGGGCGTCGGCATCCGCGTCATCGCCAATGGCGCCTGGGGCTTTGCCGCCACCAATGAAATGACCGCCGACGCCGTGGCCAAGGCCGCGCAGCAGGCCGTCGCCATCGCCAAGGCCAACGCCCCGGCGCAGACCGCGCCTGTCGAGCTGGCCCCGACCAAGGGCGTGGGCGAAGTCAGTTGGAAGACGCCGATCGTCAAGAACGCGATGGCCGTACCCATCAAGGATAAGGTGGCGCTTCTGACGGACGTCAACGCCGCCGCCATGGACGCGGGCGCGGACTTCATCAATTCCATCCTGTTCCTGGTCAACGAGCAGAAATATTTCGCCAGCACCGACGGCAGCTATATCGACCAGGACGTCCACCGCATCTGGGCGCCGACCACCATCACGGCGGTCGACAAGACCACCGGCAAGTTCCGGACGCGCGAAGGCCTGTCGGCCCCGATGGGTCTGGGCTACGAATATCTGGACGGCGCCGCGTCGGGCAAGACCGTGCTGCCCAATGGCGTGATCGTCTACGGCAACAGCTATGACATGAAGGAAGATGCGATCGCCGCCGCCAAGCAGGCGCGCGCGAAGCTGAAGGCGCCTTCGGTCAAGCCGGGCAAGTACGACCTGGTTCTCGACCCGTCGCACACCTGGCTTACCATCCATGAATCGGTCGGCCATCCGCTCGAACTGGACCGTGTGCTGGGCTACGAAGCCAATTATGCCGGCACCAGCTTCGCCACGATGGACAAGCTGGAAAGCCATTTCCAATATGGCAGCCCCAATGTGAACATCGTCGCCGACAAGACGCAGGTAGGCAGCCTGGGCGCGGTCGCCTATGACGATGAAGGCATCAAGACCAAGAAGTGGGATCTGATCCGCGACGGCAAGCTGGTCGGCTATCAGGCGATCCGCGATCAGGCCCATATCGAGGGCAAGGCCGCATCGGACGGCTGCGCCTATGCCGACAGCTGGTCCAACGTTCAGTTCCAGCGCATGGCCAATGTGTCGCTGGAGCCGGGCAAGGCCAAGAAGAGCGTTGCCGACATGATCGCGGGTGTCGAGGACGGCATCTACATCGTGGGCGACGGCAGCTTCTCGATCGACCAGCAGCGCTACAACGCCCAGTTCGGCGGCCAGCTCTTCTACGAGATCAAGAACGGCAAGATCACCCAGCAGATCGAGGATGTCGCCTATCAGATCCGCACCCCGGAATTCTGGAACGCCTGCGTGGGCGTGTGCGACGCCAGCGACTATCGCCTGGGCGGCTCCTTCTTCGATGGCAAGGGCCAGCCGGCACAAGTCTCCGCCGTGTCGCACGGGTCGTCGACCGCGCGCTTCAACGGTATCAACGTCATCAACACCGCGCGTTCGCTCGGCTGATCGCTTAGGGGAGAAAATAACATGAGCATCCTTACCGAAGCGCAGTCCAAGGCCATCCTGACCAAGGTCGTCGCCCTGTCCAAGGCCGACGAATGCACCGCGCAACTCACCGGCAAGATCCAGGGCAATATCCGCTTCGCCCGCAACAATGTGTCCACCGCTGGCCAGACCGATGATATCGAGCTGGCCGTGCAGGTCGCCTATGGCAAGAAGGTCGGCACCGCGACCATCAACCAGTTCGACGACGCGGCGCTGGAGCGCGTCGTGCGCCGGGCCGAAACGCTGGCGCAACTGGCACCCGACAACCCTGAATTCATGCCGGCCGTCGACAAGCAAGCCTATAAGGCCAGCCCCACCTTCGCCCAGTCCACCGCCGACATCACGCCCGCTTATCGTGCGCAGGTCGCCGCTACCTCGATCAACGCCTGCAAGTCGCAGAAGCTGATCGCGGCCGGTTATCTGGAGGACGGTCAGAGCTTCAAGGCGATCGCTAACAGCAAGGGCAATTTCGGTTACCAGCGCTCGACCGTGCTCGATTACACCTGCACCGTCCGGACCGAAGATGGCCGGGGTTCCGGCTGGGTCGGCACCGACACGCAGGACGCCACCCGCTTCAAGGCGGACGCCGACATCCAGATCGCCATGCGCAAAGCGTCGGCCTCTTCGGAAGCCAAGGCGCTGGAGCCGGGCAAATATACGGTGATCCTGGAACCGATGGCGGCCGCAGGCCTGATCGGCTTCATGTTCTATTTCTTCGGCGCGCGCGAAGCGGATGAAGGCCGCAGCTTCCTGTCGAAGAAGGGCGGCGGCAACAAGTTGGGCGAGCAGGTGTTCGGTCCGCAGGTCAATTTCTACACCGATCCCTGGGATCCGGTCGCGGCCTGCGAACCATGGGACGATGACGGCCTGGCCCGCCAGCGCATGGACATGGTCAAGGACGGCAAGATCACCAACCTCAACTATAGCCGTTACTGGGCGCAGAAACAGGGCAAGCCCGCTGCCGGCCAGATGGGCAATATCCTGATGACGGGCGGCACCAAGTCGACCGCCGACCTCGTCCGATCGACCGAGCGCGGCGTACTCGTCACCCGCACCTGGTATATCCGCATGGTCGATCCGCAGACGGTGCTGCTGACCGGCCTGACCCGCGATGGCACTTTCTATATCGAGAACGGGCAGATCAAATATCCGATCAAGAATTTCCGGTTCAACGAAAGCCCGGTCATCATGCTCAACAATGTCGAAGAGCTGGGCAAGCCGGTCCGCGTGCCGCCGGACGAAGTGTCGATGAACATCGTCGTGCCGCCGATGAAACTGCGCGACTTCACCTTCACCTCGCTGTCGGACGCGGTGTGACGACAGGGCCTGCCATGACCAATCTGTGCCCCGGCGAAGGCCGGGGTCCAGTTCCACGGCCCAATCTGGACCCCGGCCTTCGCCGGGGAACGATCCATGCCGCAGGATGGAGCATGGCCGGGCCCGATCGGTTTTCATGACACGCAGCGAATTTCTTCGATTGATGGCAGGTGGTCTGGCCAGCACTTTGCTGGCCCGCCCCCTTGCCGCTGCCGGAGGGTTTGATTTCTGGTTCACGCGCCTGCGCTACGACAGTGGCGATTGGGACGTGGATCAGCGCGCGCCGTCGAACATCATCACTTCGCTGATCGACTACACGACCCTGCGCGTCGATCCGAAGGAGCATGTCGTCGCCCTTTCGGACCCCAAGATGCTGACCGCGCCCTTCTGCTACATGGCGGGGCACAAGCTGGTGGAATTTTCGCCCGCCGAGCGGCGCAATTTCGAACGCTATGTCCGCAATGGCGGCTTCGTCATGGTGGACGATTGCAACCATGACATAGACGGCCTGTTCGCCCGCTCCTTCGAGGCGCAGATGGCGAAGATTTTCGGACCGAAAGCTTTGAAGGCACTGCCCAAAAGCCACGGCCTCTATCGCAGCTTCTTCAAGTTCGATGGCCCGCCCAATACCGGGCTGGAATTGAATGGCTGGGGCGACGATCTGGTCCACGACTATCTGAAAGGGATAGAGGTCAACGGGCGGCTGGGCCTTCTATACAGCAACAAGGATTATGGCTGCGAATGGGATTATGACTGGCGCAACAAGCGTTTCCTGGCCGAGGACAATACCAAATTCGCGGTCAATATCGTGATGTACGCGCTGTCGGTGTGATGCCTTCGCCCCGCCCCACTTTCGTCATCCCCGCCTCAGCGGGAATGACGGAGCATATTTTCCCCAGCAAGGGACATGACATGACCGACCTCACCGAAGCCGACATCCAGAGCCGCCTTGGCGCGCTGACCCAATTGCGCGCCGCGATCGGCCAGGCGATCGTCGGACAAGGCGACGTCGTGGAGCAGCTGCTGATCGGCCTGCTGGCGGGCGGCCATTGCCTGCTGGAGGGCGTGCCGGGCCTTGGCAAGACGCTCCTCGTCCGCTCGCTCGGCGAAGCGCTGAAGCTCGATTTCCGCCGCGTCCAGTTCACGCCCGACCTGATGCCCAGCGACATTCTCGGCACCGAATTGCTGGAGGAGGATCATGGCACCGGCCATCGCAGTTTTCGTTTTCAACAGGGCCCGGTCTTCACCAATCTGCTGCTGGCCGACGAACTCAACCGCACCCCGCCCAAGACGCAAGCCGCGCTGCTGGAGGCGATGCAGGAAAAGACGGTCAGCTATGCCGGCGTGACCCATGTCCTGCCCAAGCCCTTCTTCGTATTGGCGACGCAGAACCCGCTGGAGCAGGCCGGCACCTATCCCCTGCCGGAAGCCCAACTCGACCGCTTCCTCCTCCATATCCGGGTCGATTATCCGACCGAGGCGGAAGAGCGCGCGATCCTGGCCCAGACCACCGGTGCAGCGCCTGGCACGGTACCCGCCGTGATGGCGGGCGAAGAGGTGCTGGCGCTCCAAAAGCTGGTGCGCGACGTGCATCTGAGCGACGACCTGCTCGGCTGGGTGACGCGGATCGTCCGCGCCAGCCGCCCCGGCGATGGCGCGCCGGACGATATCCGCAAATATGTGAAATGGGGTGCCGGCCCGCGCGCGGGACAGGCGTTGATCCTCACGGCCAAGGCGCGGGCCTTGCTCCATGGTCGTCTGGCCGCGACGCGCGACGATATCGCGGCGCTGGCCGCGCCGGTCATGCGCCATCGCCTCCTGCTGTCCTTCGCCGCCGAAGCCGAAGGCCGCAGCGCCGACGATGTGGTCGCCGCCCTGATCCGCGCCGTCCCGCTCGCCTGATCCTTCCGCCATGGTCGACCTTCTTCCTCCAGACGTGCGCAGCCGCCTTCGCGGCCTGCGCCTCGTCACGCGCCGGGCGGTGGGGTCACATGGGCTGGGCCTGCATCGCAGCCACAGCCGGGGCGCCGGGCTGGAATTCGCCCAGTATCGCGCCTACGAGCCGGGCGACGAGCTGCGCCAGATCGACTGGAAACTCTATGCCCGGTCGGACAAATTCTTCGTGCGGGAGGCCGAGCGCGAAAGCCCGGTCGCGGTCTGGATATTGATCGACGCCAGCGCCTCCATGGGGCAAGCCGACGCGACACGCCCCGACTATAGCCGGCTCGACGCAGCCAAGAGCATCGCCGCCGCCATCGCCGAACTGGCGATGCAACAGGGCGATCGCTTCGGCGTCATGGCGCTGGGCGACGGTGGCCTGACGTTGTTGCCCCCCGCCACCGGCCTGCGCCAGCGCGACCGGCTGTTGCTCGAATTGCTGAACGTCCAGCCCGCGCGCGGCTTTGCGCCCGAAAGCCAGTTGGGGCCGGTGTGGGAACGGATCGGCGCACATGATCTGGTGATCCTGCTGTCCGACTGTTTCGACGAAGGCGCGGTGGCGCTGGCGGAGAAGCTGGCGGCGGCGGGGCGCGAAACGCTGGTGGTTGAGATGCTGACGGTCGCGGAACGGGATTTCCCCTTCGATGGCGGCTATCGTTTCCGCGATCCCGAAACGGGCGACGAATTGCTGGCAGACGGCGCCGCCCTGCGCGCCGAATTTCTGGCGCGTTTTGCTGAGGCGCGCGTGGCGCTGCACGGACGGCTGGAGGCGATCGGCATCCGCCACGCGGCGCATGTCCTGGACGAGCCGGTCGACCTTCCCCTGCGCCGCTTGTTCGCGGCCCATGAAGCGGCGGAATATGGATGAGCATGGCCCTGCTTTTCCCGGCGGCCCTGGCCGCGCTGACGGCGCTGATCGTCCCCCTGATCCTGCACATCGCCCGGCGCAGCGAGCAGGTGCCGACCGACTTTGCCGCGCTACGCTGGTTGCGGCAAAAGCCCCGGCCGCGATCGCGGCTGCGGTTCGACGAATGGCCCTTGCTGCTGATCCGGCTGACGCTGTTGGCGCTCGCGACATTGTGGCTGGCCCAGCCCGTGCTGTTCGGCGCGGCCGATCGCAGCCCTTATGTCGCGATCGTGCCCGGCGCCACTTTCGATGCAGCAGCATACAAGGATAGCCGGCTACACTGGCTGGCGCCGGGCTTTCCCGCGATCGACCGGGCCCAACCTGCCCCCCAGCCTGCCGGCCCCATCCCGCTCGCCAGCCTGATCCGCCAGATCGACGCAGAACTGCCGGCCGACACCCCGCTGACGATAGTGGTGCCCGCCATTATCGAAGGCGCCGATGCGGACCGCCTGCGCCTGTCGCGCAAGGTGACGTGGCGCGTCACCGATGGCGCCATGACATCCACAGCCAAGCCCCTGCCGACGCCGCAGTTGTCGATCCGCTACGACGACAATCATCGCGCGGCCCTGCGCTACATCCGTGCCGCTGCACTGGCATCGATGAAAAGAGACAGCGAGTTGGACAGCTTTCCGACGGACAAGCCCTTGCCGGATAAAGACCATCTGCTGGTCTGGCTTGCAGGCGGCACGCTGCTGGACAGCGCTGTCAAATGGGTTCGGAGCGGCGGGACGATGATCGTCGCCAGCGATGCCATGGTCCCGACCGATCGGGCGATGGTGCCGGTCTGGCGCGATGCGCAGGGGCTGCCGCTGGCGGAAGCGCGGGCATTGGGCCGTGGTCGCCTGATCCGCTTCACGCGTCCGTTGATGCCGTCGCAAATGCCCGAATTGCTGGAAGCGGACTTTCCTACACAATTGCGTAGTCTGCTGACGCCTGCGGCAACGCCTGGTCGCGTCGCCGCTGCCGACTATGCCCCTCTGACCGGTGACCGCGCCTATGATCAGCCGCCGCAATCGCTGCGTTCCTGGCTGGCATTGCTGATCGCCTTGCTGCTTCTGGTCGAACGCTGGATCGCCACCCGCCGCAGCCGGAGCATCGCGCCATGAGCGGCGATATCCTGTTCACCCAATGGGTCACGCCCGCCCGCCGCCGGCGCACTGCCGACACGCTTGCGATCGCCGCGCCGGTGCTGCTTGCCCTGACGGCCATCGGCTGGCGATTGGCCGGCCCCGCCGCCGCGCTGGTCATTGCAGCTGTCTCACTCGTTGTCGCATATAGTGTCGCACGGCGGCGCGCGGCCCGTTTCGACCGGCCCTGGCTGATCCGCCGCCTGGACGATACGCGCCCCGAACTGGAGGACAGTAGCGCCCTCCTCTTCGCAGACGCACCGCCGACCTCCCCGCTGCACGCGCTCCAGCGCAACCGCATCGCCGTCCGGCTGGATCAGGGCGACCCGCAGGATCTGGCCCCGCTCTGGTCGCGGCGGGCCATTCTGATCCTCAGCCTGATAGCCGCCGGCCTGATCGCGGCTGCCCTGCTCTGGCCCCGCGCGGGCGAAGGCCCGCCGACATTGGCGCCCGCACAGGAAGGCCTGCCGATCCGCCCCGGCATCCCGCGCCTGATCGCCCAAAATCTGCGCGTCATTCCACCGGCCTATACCGGCCTGCCGGTGCGCGATTCCGCCACGCTCGATACCCGTGCGCCGTCGGGGTCGCGGCTGGAATGGACGCTGCGCTTCGATCCGCAGGCCAGCGCGCCGGCTCTCACTTTGCCCGGCGGCACCCCGATCCCGTTGCGCCGCGAAGGCGATACATGGATCGCCAGCCGGATGCTCGACGCCTCCTTCCTTTACCGTGTCGATCCCGGCGCTGCGAATGGCGTTACGCCGCCGCTGCACCGGATCGACGCCATCACCGACAACCCGCCACAGATAAAGGCGCTCTCCCCCGCCGCCAGCCTGACCATGGTCGGCGCCGGCCAGCGCAGTTGGAGCCCGGTCTTCGCCGCGACCGACGATTATGGCGTGGCCGCCACCGCACGGCTGCGCGTGACGCTGGCCATTGGCGAGGGTGAGAATGTGACGTTCAGCGAGCGGGAAATCGCCGTCACCGGGACCGGCCCGGCGCGCGATCGTCGCTTTGCGCCCCGGCTCGATTTCTCGACCTTCGGCTTTTCGGCTGGCGGCGACATGGTGGTGCAGTTGATCGTGCGCGACAATCGATCGCCCAATCCGCAGGAGGTGCGCGGCCCCAGCCTGATCCTGCGCTGGCCCTCACCCAAGGCACCCGAAAGCAGTGGCCTGACCGGCATGGTCAACACCACCCTGCCCGCCTATTTCCGCAGCCAGCGCCAGATCATCATCGATATCGAAAAGCTGTTGAAGGAAAAACGCGGCCTGGCGCCTGACCGCACCCTGTCCCGCTCCGCCGCGATTGGCGGCGACCAGCAGATATTGCGCGGCCGATACAGCCAGTTTCTGGGCGGCGAGAGTGAAGGCCAACCGCAATTGCCCACCGCCGATGCGGACGGACATCAGGACGGCGACGGTCACGACCATGGCCCGCCGGTCGCCAAGCCGAATGTCTTTGGTGAAAAGGAAGATGTGCTGGCGGAATTCGGCCATCCGCATGACGAAAGCCCCGCATCCAGTCTGGACCCCGAAACCCGCGCGATATTGAAGCAGGCGGTCGATGAAATGTGGCAGTCCGAACGGGAACTCAAGACCGGCCATCCCGATGCCGCGCTCCCCTATGCTTATAAGGCGCTGCGCTTCATCAAGGAGGTGCAGCAGGCGACCCGTATCTTCCTGTCGCGGGTCGGGCCGGAATTGCCGCCGATCGACGCCAGCCGCCGCATGACCGGCAAGCGCGAGGGGCTCGAAAGCCGCGCCTTGCCGATCGCCCCCATCGAGGGCGACGATGGACCGGCCGCCGCTGCATGGCGGGCCTTGGGCGACGGGCCGGATGCCATCCGGGGACCGATCGCGCTCGGCGCGCTGGAAGGCTGGGCACGGGCCAATGCCTCGCGGCTGCCCGATGCGCTGGCGCTGAGCGGGGCGATCGATACGGTGCGCAGCGATCCTGCTTGCCAATCGTGCCGCACCAAGCTGCGCGCCTTGTTGTGGACGGCGATGGAGCGGACCGCTCGCCCGGCGCGACGGCGCCCGGCCGACGCCACCGGCGCCCGCTATCTGGACGCGATCGGGGGGACGCCATGAGCATGGAGATCGCCGTCGCGCTGATCCTGAGCCTTGCCATATTGTTGGGCTGGGTGCGGTTGGGACTATGGCATCGGGCCGCGATCACGAGCGGGCAGGCTTCGACCGGCCGGACCGGGGCGCTGGCGTTGCTCCAGCCGCTTTGCGCCGGCTTGCTATATCTCGCTTTATTCCCGCCCGTGGCTGGTGGAGAGGCGGCCAGCCTGCGGATCGCGACGGCGGGCACGTCTCGCATGATCGGGGCGCAGGCGGGGGCGCCATTGATCCTGCTGCCCGAAGCCCCGGCCATCGGCGGCGGCGAAGCGGTGCCGGACCTGTCCACCGCGCTGCGCCGCCATCCCGGCGTGACGCAGATCCATGTGCTGGGCCATGGGCTGGAACCGCGCGACATGGATGTCGCGAAAGGGCTGGCGGTGCGGTTCGATCCGCCGCCAATGCGGCCGGGGATCGTGGACATCGCGCCGCCGGCAGAGGTCGCACCGGGCGCGCGCTTCATCATGGGCGGGACGCTCGATGGATTACCAGACGCGACGATAGAATTGCTCGACCCGGCCGGGCGCGTCACGGACAGCGGCGCAGCGGACAAGGACAGCCATTTCCAACTGGCCGGCACGGCGCGCGCGGCCGGGTCGGTCGGCTTCACCGTGCGGGTGCGATCGGGCCGGCGGATCGTCGAACAGGCGGACGTGCCGGTCTGGATTGTCGAAAACGCCCGCCCCCGCTTGCTGATCCTGGCCGGCGCGCCTGGGCCGGAGGTCAAATATCTGCGCCGCTGGGCGAGCGATGCCGGATATGATGTCACCACGCAGATGAGCGCGGGCGGCGGGATCGCGCTGGGCGATGCGCCGGTCGCGCTGGATGCGGGCAGCCTGCGCCGTTTCGATGTGGCGGTGGTGGACGAACGCAGCTGGCCCGGCGCGCGCGGCGCGATGCTGGCAGCGGTGCGGGGCGGCATGGGGCTGGTGCTGCGCGCGGGCGGGGCGATCGACGGCGCGACCCGATCGCAATGGCAGGCGCTGGGCTTTGGCCTGAGCGGTCCGGGCGGCATCGCGCCGCTGGCTTTGCCCAAAGTGCCCGAGCAGGCGATCGCCCGCACGCGCCATGGCATCGGCAGCGTCGACGCGCCAGTGGACATGGCGCTGCCGGAAGAACTGGCGCCCGATATCAGCCGCGTCGGCCTGGTGCCCGGTGGCAGCGATGCGGTGCCCCTGTTGCAGGATGCGGGCGGTACCAGCCTGGCGGCATGGCGCGCCATCGGCGCGGGGCGTGTCGCGCTGTTCACCGCGATCGACAGCTATGGGCTGACATTGACGGGGCGTGGCGATCTGTATGGCGATTGGTGGAGCGATATGCTGGGCACGGTCGCCCGCCCTGCTCCGGCCAGCCGCATGGCGACCGATACGGTCTGGGTCGGTGATCGGATGGCGCTGTGCGGCCTGACCGGGGATGCTCGCGTCGAAACGCCGGATGGCACACAGGCGCGTGTCCTGCCGGTGGCCGGCTGTGGTGCTTTCTGGGCGGCCAAGCCAGGTTGGCATAGGCTGCGCACGAAGGGTGAAACGCGCCCCTTCTACGTGCAGCCGCGTGACGCATTGCCGGTGATGAGCGCGGCGCGCGACAGGCAGGCGATGGCGATGCTGCGCAGCGATGTGCCGTCCGTTGCGGCAGCGACCATGCCCGCTGCTGCCTGGCCAATATGGGCGACCTGGCTTGCCTGGCTGGCGGCGAGCGCGCTGCTCTGGTGGCTGGAACGGTCGCGGCTGGGACGGCGAATGCCGGTCCCCGATCAATCCGCCATGTAGCAGTCGCGCAGCGCCCTTGCATCCGCTTCTTCTGCGCCATAGCAAGGGGACCGGACCGTTCGGTCCGAAAACGGGGGTTATTTCAATGCGTTTCCTGTCGGCGACCGGCGGTTGCCTGTTTTTGCTGTCCACATCCGTCGCGGGACTTTCCATCGCCAGCATCGGTGCTGCCATCGCTCAGACACCACAAGCCACCTCACAGGCTCCTGTTGTTCTGCGCGAAGTCAGCCCCGAGTGGCTGGCCCCTCGCGCGCTGCCTCCGCTGACGGCCGACCAGTCGGCACATGCACAGGACGGCGTCGCCTTCGTCCTTACCGACTGGCAGGTGCGCGCCACGGCGGAGGGCTATGACAGCTATTATCGTATCGCGACCAAGGTGGTGGATCGCAGCGGGCTGGAGGATACGGGCCGCATCTCCGCCAGCTACGACCCGGCGTTCGAAACCGTTGCGCTCAATTTCGTCCACATCATCCGCGACGGCAAAACCATCGACAGAACGGCCGACGCCAGTTTCCGCGTGGTCGAGCGAGAGGATGATCTGGACGACGGCATCATCAGCGGATCGCTCCGCGCCATCGCCACGCTAAAGGATGTGCGCGTCGGCGATATCGTGGATTATGGCATGACCCAGCATGTTCGCACCGCATTGTGGCCTGGCCATTATTTTACCAGCTTCACCGACCGCTTTTCCGAGCCATTGGGGCTGCGCGCGATCCGATTCGTATGGCCCACCAGCCAGCCGTTGCGGTTCAAGCCGACCAATAGCGACATTACCTTCACCCAGCAGACGCTGGGCGACATGACCGTTTGGGAATGGACCGGACGCGACCGGCCGTTCGGTCCGGGTGAAGACAATGTGCCAGCTTGGCATCCGCAATATGGCCGGGTCGATGTATCCACGATGCCCGATTGGGCGACCGTCGCGCGCTGGGCCGTGCCGCTTTATGCCGGCGACGACAGCTTGACCCCGGACTTTGAGCAGAAGCTGGCCGATATCGCCGCCCGCTGGCCCAAAGCGCAGGACCGGCTGACCGAAATCAGCCGCTATATACAGGATAATATCCGTTATGTCGGAGAGGAACTAGGAGAAGGATCTTACGTGCCGCGCCGGCCGAAACTGGTGTTGGAGCGGGGCTATGGAGATTGCAAGGACAAGAGCCTGCTGCTGACCGTCGCGTTGCGACTGCTGGGGATCGACGCGGTGCCGGCGCTGGTATCGACGCGGCCGGGCCGCGATTTGCCCGATCGGCTGGCGTCGCCGCTGATGTTCGACCATGTGATCGTACGCGTCGCGATCGACGGGCAGACGACATGGATCGACCCCACCGCCACCCATCGCGGCGGGCGCGGCTTGGCCATCACCCCGTCCAACCTTGGCTATGCCCTGCCGGTGCGGGACGGGCAGCAGGCGCTGGAGAAGATGGAAGGCTATCCCGCCCGTGCCGGGGCGATGGATGTGGTGGAACGCTATGACGTGGATGAGGCAGCGGCAACCGCGCTGACGTTGCGTGTCGAGACGCGCTATAGTGGCAGCATGGCCGATTGGATGCGCGGGCGTCTGGCATCGCAATCGGCAGCGAAGGTGGCGCGCGGCAATCTGGAATATTATCAGAAGCGCTTTCCGGGCCTGGCAGAAGGCAAGGCGCTGGCGATCAGCGACGATCGCGACGCCAATATCGTCATATTGGGTGAAGATTACAGTCTGACCAAGGTCGAGTTCGACAAGGGCAAGATCCTGTCCGACCTTAACACCACCGCCTATGCGGTCGACGACCTGCTGCCCGGCAAACAGTCCGGCCCACGCAAGCAGCCACTTTATCTGCCTGCCAATATCCACCGTAATCAGGTGATAGAGGTCCGTGCCAAGGACCGTCGGCTCTGGGCGCCCGACGATATCGACATGCTGGCCGACGGTGTCCATTTCACGCGCAAGTCGGAACGCGATAACGATGGCGTGCGCATGACCTACACGCTCGTCAGTGACGACAACTCTGTCGTGCCGGCCGAAAAGGCCGCCGCTATCTATGCGATCAGCGAGAAAATCGGCGATGAGAACGGCCTGCGCTTCTTCATCGACAAGTCCAGCCGCCCATCGGAAACGGTGGGTGCGATCGACCCTGCCGACCTGCAAGCCTATCGCGCTGATCTAGACCGGATCGTGGAACTGACCGGCGAGAAAAGCGATCAGGCATCGCGGATCGAGGCGCTGTCGATCATTAATCGCATCGCCGACAAGCCCGAACGCCCATCCGTAGTCGCGGGCCTGTTCGACGGGCTGAAGGGGCTGATCCTGACGAGCCTCAACAGGGCCGCCCCTGCCAAGACCGCGCTGCAATCGAGCATCGAACAATATCAGGGCAATGCGGACATGATCCAGACCCTGATCGCGCTGCAACTCAATGGCGACGAACCGCCTGTCATCCTTAAAACGATGAAGATCGCGCAGGACAAGCAGCCCGATTTGATCAAGGCATTCGACCTCAACTGGATGCAATATCTGTCTCAGCGCATCAATCTCATGCCAGCCGATAAGCGGCAGGACGCGCGGGACGAACTCAATGTCATCCTAGCAGCGGCCGGATGGCGGATGGACCCGCGGACCGACGAAGGCGTCAGCGTGCTGGGCGGCGCCATTCGTGCCCATCTCAAGCGCGGCAACGTCGCCGAGGCACGCAGGTTGATCGCACTGCAACCCTCGCCCGATACGCTGGTTGGGCTGGCGATGGACAAACGCTATCAGGCGGTCTGGCCGGATCTGACAAAGGCGCAGGCCGATGGGTTTGCAGGGAGCATCGATCAATCCGTCTCCCTGGCCCGCGCCGCCGCGAACAAGGCCCCCGACGATTTCGGCGCGGCCACCGCCCTGATGCGGGCGTTACGCACCGCCGGCAAGCCGCAGGAGGCGATCGCGGCGGGCAAGAAGCTGGGCGCCGGGCGCGACCGGATCGAGGCGACGGGGGAGCCGGCCTTCTGGTTCGTCAACGAATATGCCTCCGCCCTAGCCGATGCGGGCCGGCATGCGGACGCCATCGCCCAGATGGACGCGGTGCTGGCGCTGGGGATCGACCAATATCCCGCTCTGGTGTCGCAGCTCATCAATCGGGCGGAGATGTTCAACCATGCCGACATGCCCGATCGCGCTTTGGCGGCGATGACCGAGGCCGACGAGAAATATGGCGGCAAGGCCAGCCAATATGGCAAGATGTGGATGTGGGCGGGCAAGGCCTGCGCGCTGCGGACGCTGAACCGCGCCGATGAGGCCAAAGCGCTGGACGATAAGCTGACCGCGACGCAGGACGACAACAAGGCGGCCGTGTCCATGGCGGCAGCCTGTCGCGGCGATCAAAAAATGATCGAGACGCTGCTGGTCGATCGGCTGGACAAGCCGGACGACCGCATGGCCGCGCTGGGCCTGTTTGTGCGGTCGCGCCAGTCGCCCATGCCCTCCACCTTCGACGCGCGGCTGAATGGCGTGATGGATGCGGCCCGCGCCGCGCCGGCAGTGCAGGCCAAGTTGAAGGAGGTCGGCCGAGTGGTCGATTTCGCCGGCAGCAAGACCTATTGGGGTGGCTTCTGAGCCGCCCCTTCCTTCAATCCGCCATGTAGAAGTCGCGCAGCGCCCGTGCGTCGTGCAGGGCGTTGTGCGGTACGCGGCTGTTGGCCGCCGCGCTGAAACCCGCGGCGTTGATGAGTTCGAGGCGCAGGCCGAAATCGACCCCCGCCATTCGCCCCGGCCCGGTGACAAGCAACGCGCAGAAATGGGCCAGATCCTCCGGCCAGTCGGCGATGATGACCGGATCGCTATCCCCCTCCAGATAGGCGGCGACATGGTCGGCCGCTTCGACCCGGCCCAGTTGCAGGTCGATGGCGGGCGGCACATGGCGCAGATAGGGGACGACATGCTTTTCGACCCAAGGCTCGATATCGTCGGGCAGCGGCAGCGACACGTAGAATTCCTCATCCCCTTCATGTTCGGGGACCAGCGCGACGCTGATGAGCGTGCCGCCAAAGCCGTTAAATTCGGTGTCGAGAAAATAGCGCATGAAGGAAGAAACTGCCTGCCGTGGTAGGATGATGCGATGCCCGGGTGCCTGTAGCATTTGCGTGACGGAAGCCAAGCTGCCATGCGCGTGCCGCGCGACAGGCTGTGCGATGAATGGAAGGACGTGACATGATCCCGCGGGAATATCTGGATTCGGCACAGGTGCCGGGCGGGCAGGAGCTGAAACTCTATCGGCGCGGCGCCGATCATATGATCGTGCTGGACCGCAACGAATTGATGAGCAGCCGGATGAGCGGATCGGAAAAGCAGCTGGCGCTGATGACGATCGAACGGCTGCGCGGGCGCAAGGCGCCGCATATTCTGATCGGCGGCTATGGCATGGGCTTTACCCTGCGCGCGGCGCTGGGCGTGCTGGATGGGGCGGCGAAAGTGACCGTGGCCGAACTGGTGCCCAAGATCATCGAATGGGCGCGCGGGCCGATGGTGGACCTGATGGCCGGATGCCTGGACGATCCGCGCGTCGACCTGGTGATCGACGATGTCGTACCGGTGATCGCGGCGGGCCATGGCACCTATGATGCGATCCTGCTGGACGTGGACAATGGGCCGGACGGGCTGACGGCGGCGGCGAACGACCGGCTCTATTCGCGGGCGGGACTGCAAACGGCCAAGGCGGCGTTGAAGCCGGGCGGCATATTGGCGGTATGGTCGGCCGGATCGGACGATGTCTTCGCCAATCGCCTGCGCAATGCGGGCTTTCTGGTGGACGAAGTGGCGGTCAAGGCGCGCGACAATGGCAAGGGGCCGCGCCATGTGATCTGGTTCGCGTTGAAGCGATAGGGCGAGAGACGACGCGGCGCATTTCGACGCGACAGGGCGAAGTTCACACTGTTGCAGGGCAAAATCGGCGAGTTGCGACAGGCGCACACCCGGAATGCGACAGGAAGGCGACGGGTGCGCGCCATCTGGGTCACAGGCCCGCGCCTGCAACGCGCCACTTAGGTCAGAGGGCCGCGACGGGAACGCGACCGCCTTGCGCCCGGATCGCAACCGATCGGGTTTGGGGGGCAAGGGCTGGCGAATGGGGTGCATCCGCAAGGATAGATCAGAAGAAATCCTACTTTGGAAGGATGTTGGAGGGACGCGACCGGATGGCCGGCATATCCCATTGACATATCCCATGCGGTTCCTAAATTGGGATGATCTAGGAGATATGTCGTGCCACAAGCCTCTATATTTCAGAGCAACCGCAGCCAGGCGGTAAGATTGCCCAAGGCGGTCGCCCTGCCCGACGATGTGAAGCGGGTCGATGTGATTGCTCTGGGCCGCACCCGGATCATCACCCCGGCAGGCGAAGCCTGGGATAGCTGGTTCGACGGCGCAGGGGTGACCGCCGACTTCATGACAGATCGCGAGCAGCCGGATCATCAGGAGCGCGAAGCCTTCTGATGCTCAAATTCATGCTCGACACCAATATCTGCATCTTCACGATCAAGAACAGGCCGCAAGAGGTGCGCGCGGCATTCAAACGGCATCATGACCAGATGTGCATCAGTTCCGTCACCTTGATGGAGCTGATTTACGGCGCTGAAAAATCCGCCAATCCACAGCGCAATCTCATGGATGTGGAAGGCTTCGCCGCGCGGCTGGAGGTGCTTGACTACGGCCGGGAGGCTGCCGCCCATACAGGGCAGTTGCGTGCAGAACTGACACGCGCAGGTACGCCGATCGGCCCCTATGACCAGATGATCGCTGGCCATGCCCGCTCATGCGGCATGATCCTCGTCACCAATAATCTGCGCGAATTCGACCGCGTGCCCGGCCTGCGCGTTGAGGATTGGGTCAATGAAGCTGGGTGAGTAGGTGATTTTGACAGGAAGTTGAGGCGGAGGTCGGCGCGAGTGTGGCATATTGTCGCGAGGTTCTCCCTACCCCCTAAGGCAGCAAGCTGCTAGAAATGGACATAATTAGCCCCTCCCTTTCAAGGGAGGGGTTGGGGTGGGTGCGAGCGAAGCGAGCTTCAATCTCTCAGTATAGAGCGCCGCTGACGCGGCGTTCCCCCACCCCAACCCCTCCCCTGAAGGGGAGGGGCTTATGTCTTGTTTCCAACCAAAGCTGCCCCCTCCGACCTCAATGAAAATCCCGTGACTTCGGCAATATCCGCACGTCACGCGGGTGCCTGCGTGGGGACGGCCGTTCCGGCTTCCCACTGTCCTGCCCTTCGTTCAGCCGGGCCAGCGTCTCGCTCGCATCCGTTACGCGATCGACCATCAGGTGGACGACATTTTCCTTGCTGCGCTGGACTTCGCCGTCGATCAGCATCAGGCGGGCGGCCATCACGGCGCGGCGTTGCTTTTCCATGTCGCGGGTCCAGAGCAGCGCGTTGACGATGCCGCTTTCATCCTCGATCGTGATGAAGACCGCATTGCCCTTGCCCGGCCGCTGGCGGATCAGCACCACGCCCGCCACCCGGACCTTCGCACCGTCCTTTGCCGCATTGACGCCGGCGCAGTCGATCGCGCCCTGGGACGCGAAATGGCGGCGCAGAAATTGCATCGGATGGCCCTTCAGCGACAGGCGATGGGTGGCGTAATCGACCGCCACTTCCTCCGACAGGGGCATGGCGGGGAGCGCGGCGTCGGCTTCGCGGCCGAGTTCGGGCAAATCCTGCGCCGCGAACAGCGGGAGTTGGGCGGAGGGCACGCGGCGCGCTTCCCAGCCGGCTTCGCGCCGGCTCTGACCGATCGAACGGAGCGCGTCGCCATCGGCCAGCAGATGCAGCGCGCGCGACGGCAGGCCGACGCGGCGGGCCAGATCCTCCATGTCGCGGATCGGCGCCTGCGTCCGCGCGGCGATCAGGGCGTTCGCCCATTCCTCGCGGAAACCATCCATCCGGTCGAGGCCGAGGCGCAATATCCGCTCGCCCTCCAGACTGCTGTTCCATTCGCTGGCCTGCACGTCGATCGGCCGGACCTCCACGCCATGTTGCTGCGCGTCGCGGACCAGTTGCGCGGGGGCGTAGAAGCCCATGGGCTGGCTGTTGAGCAGGGCGCAGGTGAAGACGGCCGGATAATGGCATTTCAGCCAGGAGGAGACGTAGGCGAGCCAGCCGAACGCCTGCGCATGGCTTTCGGGGAAGCCATATTCGCCGAACCCCTTAATCTGTTCGAAACAACGTTCGGCGAAATCGAGCGGATAGCCGCGCACCGTCATGCCGGTGATGAATTTTTCCTGCCAGTTGCCAATGTCGCCACGATTGCGGAAGGTCGCCATGGAGCGGCGCAGGCCGTCCGCCTCGGCCGGCGTGAATTTGGCCGCCTTGATCGCAAGGTTCATCGCCTGTTCCTGAAACAGGGGTACGCCCAGCGTTTTTTCCAGCACATCCTTCAATTCAAAAGGATTACCGGGCGGCCCCGGATAATCATGCGCTTCTTCTTTGTTACGCCGCCGCAGATAGGGGTGGACCATGCCGCCCTGGATCGGGCCGGGTCGCACGATCGCGACCTGAATGACGAGGTCGTAAAGCACTTTGGGCTTCATGCGGGGCAGCATGGCGATCTGGGCACGGCTTTCGACCTGGAAGGTACCGATGCTGTCGCCCTTTTGCAGCATCTTGTAGGTGGCTTCATCCTCTACCGGAACGCGGTCCAGCGTCAGGTCGCCAAGGCCGTGCAGGCGCATCAGGTCGAAGCTCTTGCGGATCGCGGTCAGCATGCCGAGCGCCAGGATATCGACCTTCATCAGTTCGAGCGTGTCGAGATCATCCTTGTCCCATTCGATAAAGGTGCGGTCGGGCATGGCGGCATTGTGGATCGGCACCAGTTCGTCGAGCCGGCTCTGGCTCAATACGAAGCCGCCGACATGCTGCGAGAGATGGCGGGGATATTCGAGCAGTCGGCTCGCCATGTCGCGCAATCGCGCCAGTTCGGGATTGGCGGGGTCGAAGCCGGCTTCGCTGACGCGGCTTTCAGGCACATCCTCCCCGCTATGGCTGCCCCAGATGGTGCCGGACAGGCGCGCCGTCACATCCTCGGTCAGGCCCAGCGCCTTGCCGACTTCGCGCAGCGCGCTGCGGGAGCGATAGCGGATGACGGTCGCGGCGATGCCCGCCCGCTCGCGGCCGTAGCGGCGGTAGATATATTGCATCACCTCCTCGCGCCGTTCATGTTCGAAATCGACGTCGATATCGGGTGGCTCATGCCGGTTTTCGGAGAGGAAGCGGGAGAAGAGGAGTTTCTCTTTGACGGGATCGATCGGGGTGACACCCAGCAGGTAGCAGACCAGCGAATTGGCGGCGGACCCGCGCCCCTGACACAGGATCGGTGGGTTCAGGCTGCGGGCATAAGCGACGATGTCGTGGACGGTTAGGAAATAATAGGCGTATTTTCGGCTGCGGATCAGGGTGAATTCCTCATCCAGCGTTTCCCGATAGCGGGGCGGCAAGCCGTCGGGGAAGCGCGCCTGCGCCTCTTCCATGACCAGATGTTCCAGCCAGTCCTGCGGCGCCCAGCCTTCGGGCACCGGCTCGTGCGGATATTCGTAGACGAGCTGGTCGAGCGTGAAGGCGATGCATTCGAGCAGATCCTGCGTCGCGGCGATCGCCTGCGGGCAAGCGGTGAAGAGCCGTGCCATTTCATCGGGGTGCTTCAGATGGCGCTCGGCATTGGGGGCAAGGCGCTTGCCGGCTGTCTGGATGGTCAGCCCTTCGCGGATGCAGGTGAGGATATCCTGCATCGGGCGGTCGTCGGCCTCTGCATAGAGCGCGTCATTGGTGGCGATCAGCGGGACACCCGTTTGCAAGGCCAGCGCCTTCCGCCGGGCCAGCATCCGCGCGTCGCGGCCGGACCGGCCCATGGTCGCAGCGAGCCAGAGATGGGGCGTCACCGTGCGCAATTGCGCCAGCAGCGCGGCGTCGCCATCCATGGCGATCAGCGCCATGTCCTGTGCGTGGTCGATCAGGTCGGGCAGGTTGAGGGTGCAGTCACCCTTGATCGCGCGCCGGTTGCCCAGCGTCAGCAGGCGGGTCAGCCGGCCCCAGCCGAACCGCGTGCGCGGATAGGCGACGATATCGGGCGTGCCATCGGCGAACACCAGCCGCGCGCCGACGATCAGGCGCATGCCGCCGGCGAGAGCGCCCAGATCCTTCATCGCCTGATGCGCGCGGACGACGCCGGCGACCGTATTGCGATCGGCGATGCCGATGGCGGTCATGCCCAGATGCGCGGCCTGCACCACCATGTCGCGGGGATGGGAGGCGCCGCGCAGGAAGCTGAAATTGGTGGCGGCGACGATTTCCGCAAAGCCGGTCATGCGAACAGGCCGTGCAGATACCAGCCTATGTCGGATTCTTCGCCGAACAGGCCGTGGCGGAACATCCAGTAGCGGCGACCATCCTTGTCCTCGATCCGGTAATAGTCGCGGGTGCGCCCTGCCCCACCCGGCTGATGCCCGTCGCGCCGGCGCCACCATTCGGCCGCGATCCGCTCCGGCCCTTCGGCCAGCCGCACTTCATGCAGCTGGTCGCGCCAGCGGAAGCGCTGGGGCGGGCCGTCGGGCACGCCGGCGATCACCGCCACCGGCTGGGGCGGGTCGAACAGCAGCAGCGGCCGGGGAGCATGATGCGAGGTTGCCGGCCATGGATGCGCCTTTGCCTGTGTCGCGGGTATAAAGGCCTGCGCGCTTTCGGGGATATGGCGGTCGCGGGGCTGAAGACGGCGGACCTTGTCCGGGCCAAGGCGGATGCCGAGCCGGTCGATCAGGGCGACGATGCTCTCCTCGCCAGCCCTGGCCTCTTCGCCCTCCATCGCCTGCTGGCGCTCGACCAGCGGCTCGACGCGCGGGACCGCCAGCAGCACCGCGTCGAAGCCGAAACCGGGGTCGAGCGGATCGGCCATGGTATCGATCCGTTCGCGCAGCAGGCGCAGCACGGCGGCGGGATCGCGCACCGGCTGGCCCGTTTCGATCGCCAACCCCTGCCGCGCGCCGTCGCTGCGGAGCAGGCGGATGACGAAGCGCCGCCCGCCCAGTTTGCGCGCCTCCATCTGCCGCGCCGCCTGCCCCAGCAGATCTTCGATCACGTCCATCACATCCTCGGTCCGGGCGATGGGTTCGGGGAAGCGGGCTTCGGCGCGGATGGGGGCGGATGGGCGGCGCGGCGCGATCGGGCTGGGCGCTTCGCCCAATATCTGGCGCAGGCGGGTGACGGCCTGCTCCCCGAACCGTGCGGCGATCATGCCCATGGGCCGGCGGGCGAGATCGCCGATGCTGCGCAGTCCCGCCCGGCGCAGGGCGGCCAGAGCGCCATCGTCCAGATCGAGCGCCACAACCGGCAGGGCGTGGATATCGCCGTCCGCCCGGCCATGACGCGCCAGCGCGCGGGCGGCCATGGCGTTGGTGCCGAAGCCGGGGCGGCTGGCATAGCCGGCCATGGCCCGCGCCTGCCGCGCGAGCGCCTGCGCGCCGCCGAACAAATGGGTGCAGCCGCTGATATCCAGGATCAGGCCATCGGGCGCATCAAGCGCGACCATCGGGGTAAAATGGCGCATCGCCTCCAGCAAGCGATCCAGTTCGCGCGCGTCGGCGGGGGGATCGGCCGGGTGCGTGACCAGCGTGGGGCAGCGCGCCCGCGCATCGGCCAGCGTCATGCCGGCCGCCAAGCCCTGCCGACACGCGATCCTGTCCACCGAGGCCAGCCGCAGCGCATTGCCGACCCGCGCGACAAGAGCGAAGGGTGCCGGTTCCGCGTCAGGCGACCTGTCGCTGGCTGTCGCTGCCTGCATCCGTTCGCAGGCGAGAAAAGGGAACCACAGCGCCAGGCACAGACGGTTGCCCGTCCCTCTCGCCTGCGTCCCTATCCCTGAAACATCCATGTTCCGCATCCCATGACAGCAACCAGCGCCCGCCCGCAGGCCCGCTTCGGCAGCGGAGCAATTCGGCCTCGACCGCCGGCAGGCCGGGGGCATCGGCCTCCAGCGGGACCGAGGGCGCGCTGCGGATCGACCAGCGGGTCTGCGCGCCGCTCGATCGCTGTTCCGCATCGCCGCGCAGCAGCAGAATGGTGACGCCGGAGGCTTCGGCCGCCAGCACCAGCCGGCGGCTGGCGGTCAGATCATAGTCGGCAAAGCGTCCCTCGCTTTCCATCAGCACCATAGAAACGCCCGGACAGCGCGCGGCCTCCAGCCCCGCGCGCAGCATCTCCACTTCGCTGCCCGTTTCCACGAGGGTCAGGCGGCCGGGATCGATCCCCAGCAGGGCCAGCCCGTCGCCGGAAAAGAGCGTGGGCAAACGCTGCCGCCGCGTCGCGCGCAGGGCGAAGATCGCCCCTGCCTGCGCGCCCATGCCCTGAGACACGGCTTGGGACGCACCATGCGAAAGGGCGAAGGCCAGCGCCGCCGCCCGATCCGGCGCGGCGGCGTGAATTTCATGCAAATGCCCCCGTTCAAGCGCCCGGAAGGACGCTTGCGTCGCTGGCGCCTGTCGTCCTGACGGACCTGTGCCATATATGGGAACCCTGCCTGCCATATCTCGAATCGCTCACTATGTTCACTTTATGTTCCATAGATTGTCCCGCGTCCAGCACCGAAATCGGCACATGGTGACGTTGGGGTGCCATGGGTATGCGATGACAGGGGTAGGAAAATCGGCTAGGACGGCGGCGATGTTTCGCGGGGCCTTCCTGTTCATGTGCATATTGCTCGCGTCGCTGACCATGGCGACGGCGATCCATGCGCGCGAACAGGCCGGGGCGTTCGACATCGAATGTTCCGGCTATGTGCATAGCGATACGAATGAGGATCGCGCACCGGGCGACAGCGATCAGGCCGTGACCCATCATCATGGCAGCTGCCATGGCGCCGCCGCTTTTCTACCCGCCCGCAGCACAGCACCCAATATCTTCGCCTTCCTGAACAGCCCCGCCCGACCGCAGGACCGGTCCGCGCTGGGTCGCTGGATTTCCGGCCCCGATTTGCGGCCGCCCATCGCCTGATCCTGTCTCACCGGCCGTGACCGCAGTTGCGGATCGCGGCCTGATGCGATTCGATCAGGATGTTTTCCAATGCACAAGATCATCGCGGTCCTTTGGGCCGCCACAAGCTGCGTCGCGATGGCGCAGGCGCAGACGGATGTCGCATCGACATCCGCCCCTGCCGCCATAGCCTTCACCCTCGAACAGGCGCTGAGCGCGGCCGGCGCCAGCGCACCCGCCGCCGATGCCGCAAAGGCCGGCGTAGAGGCGGCGCAGGCCGCCCGCACCGTCGCGGGCCTGCGCCCCAATCCCACCATCCAGACCGAGCTGGAAAATGTCGGCGGGTCGGGCGCCTATAACGGCTTCGATCAGGCCGAAACCACGGTCGGGCTGAGCATTCCCATCGAACTGGGCGGCAAGCGGCCGGCGCGCGTGGCGGTGGCCGATGCGCAGGCACATCGTGCCCTGTTGGGCGCGGCGATCGCGCAGGCCGATGTCCGGCTTCAGGTGACATTGCTCTATATCGAGGCGGTGGCGGCGCAGCGCCGCGGCACCATCGCCGCCGATCAGCTGCGCATTGCCGGCAACGCCTATGATGCCGCCGCGCTGCGGGTCCGGGCGGGGCGTGCCTCCCCGATCGAGGAGCAGCGCGCCGATGTCGCCCGCCTGAATGCGCAGGCCAATGCCGACCGGGCGCAGCGGCTGGCCATGGCGGCGCGCACCAATCTGGTCCGGCGGATCGGCCAGCCGATCGACGCGCCGCTGGACGAGGGGTTGCTCGACCGGCTGCCCGTCGCGGTTCAGGGGCCGCAGCAGCTGGACAGTCGCGGTACGTTGGCGATGGCGGCGGCCGATGCCGACCTGTCCACCGCCGACGCCGGTGTCCGCCTCGCCCGGTCGCAACGCGTGCCGGACCTGACGGTCGGACCGGGTGTGCGGCGCCTGTCGGCCACCAACGATGTGGCGGCGGTATTCAGCGTCTCCTTGCCCATCCCGCTGTTCAATGCCGGCCGCGCCGGCGTGGCGCAGGCACGGGCGCAGCAGCAGATGGCGCAGGCGCTAAAGCGCATGACCGCGCTGGACGTGGAGCAAGCGATCACCGACGCGCAGGCCGAAGCGGATATCACCGCCACGCTCGCCCGCAACGCACAGGGGCCGGCGATGGCCGCCGCGCAGGAGGCCGCGCGGATCGCCCGCATCGGATACCGCGAGGGGAAGTTCGGGCAGCTCGACCTGCTCGATGCCGAGCGGACGCTGGCCGACAATAGGCTGGCCGCGATCGACGCGCTCGCCGCCCATCATAATGCCCAGGCCCGGTTGGAGCGGCTGACCGCTCCCGCGCCGCAGGAGGAAAATTGACCATGAAGAAGATTATGTATGCGGCGTTGCTGCCGGTCCCCCTCGCCCTGATGCTGGCCGCCTGTGGTGGCGGCACGGAGGCGGGCAATGCCACGGCCGCCAGCGAAGAAGAGCATGGCGAGGAAGGCCATGCGGATGAGGGCAAGATCGTCCTGAATGACGAACAGATCCGGTCGGCCGCGATCCAGATCGGCCGGCCGACCATCGGCGGGTCCGGCACGCTGGAACTGCCCGCCACGATCGAAAGCGATCCGCAGGCGATGCAGGTCGTGTCCGCCGCGATCGGCGGGCGGATCGTGTCGCTGACCCGCAATCTGGGCGAGACGGTCGGGCGCGGCCAGACGCTGGCCGTGATCGAAAGCCGGGAAGCGGCGCTGATGAAGGGCGAGGTCGAGGCTTCGCGCGCAAGGCTGGCGCTGGCCAACAGCAACCTGTCCCGCGAACAAAGGCTGTTCGCGCAGCGCGTGTCGCCGCAGCAGGATCTGATCGCAGCCCGCACCGCCGCGACGGAAGCGCGCATCGCCTACAACCAAGCGACGGGCCAATTGGCCGCGACCGGCGGCGGTGGCGGCGGCCTCAACCGGATCGGCATCGTCGCGCCGGCGTCCGGGCAGGTGATTTCGCGCAGCGTCGCGCTGGGCCAGACGGTCGATGCCAATGCCGAACTCTATCGCGTCGCCAACCTGTCCACCGTGTCGCTCGCGCTTCAGTTGCAGCCGGCCGATGCCGGGCGGGTGAAGCCGGGCAACAGCGTCACGGTGACGGCGGCCGGGCGTCAGGCCAATGCGCGGGTGCGCTTCGTGTCGCCGGTGCTGGATGCGCAGACGCGGCTGGTGCCGGTCATCGCGATCCTCGACAATCGCGATGGCCAGTGGCGCGCGGGGGAGCCGGTGACGGCGGCCGTCCAGCTATCGGGCGAAGGCGGCGACAAGGCGATCGCCGTGCCATCCACCGCCGTCCAGACGGTCGAGGGCAAGCCGATGGTCTTCGTGCGGACGCCCGGCGGTTTCCAGGGTGTGCCCGTCATACTGGGCCAGACCAGCGGCGCGATGGTGATCATCAAGTCGGGCCTGAACGGCAGCGAAACGATCGCCACCACCAACAGCTTCACGCTCAAGGCCGAACTCGGCAAGGGCGAAGCCACGCATGAGGATCATTGAGCCATGATCGCTCCTATCGTCAATTGGGCGGTCCGCAAGCGCTGGCTTGTCCTGCTGCTGACCGCCATCGCCGCCGTCATCGGCGGCATCGCCCTGCATCGCCTGCCGATCGACGCGGTGCCCGACATCACCAACAATCAGGTGCAGATCAACGTCCGCGCCCCGGCCCTGTCGCCCGAACTGGTCGAAAAACAGGTCGCCTATCCGATCGAAACGGCGCTGGCGGGCATCGCCGGCCTCGACCATAGCCGGTCGATCAGCCGCAACGGCTTTGCCCAGATCACCGCCGTCTTCGATGAATCCACCGACATCTACTTCGCCCGCCAGCAGGTGGGCGAGCGGCTGAACGGTGTGGCCGAAAACCTGCCCGCCGGAGTCAGCCCGGAAATGGGACCGATCGCCACCGGCCTTGGCGAAGTCTATATGTGGACGGTGCGGCTGGAGCATCGCGGCGACGACATGCATCTGCCCGGCGAACCGGGGATGCAGCCCGACGGCAGCTATATCACGCCCGAGGGCGACCGGCTGACCACCGACATCGACAAGGCGACCTATTTGCGCACGGCGCAGGACTGGATCGTCGCGCCTTTGCTCAAGAACACCAAGGGGCTGGCCGGGATCGATGCGATCGGCGGGTACAGCAAACAATATATGGTCATTCCCGATGTTCAGCGGCTGTCCGCGCTGGGGTTGACGCTGACCGACCTTGGCACTGCATTGGAGCGCAATAACACGGCCGTAGGCGGCGGCTTCATCGACCGCAATGGCGAGGGGCTGGCGGTGCGATCCGACGCGCTGATCCGCAACGCCACCGAATTGTCGCGCATCGTCGTATCGACGCGCGGGGGCGTGCCGATCACGCTGGGCCAGGTCGCGACCGTGAAGACGGGTCAGGCCGTGCGGATGGGATCGGCGTCGGAAAATGGCACCGAAGTCGTGGTCGGCACCGCCGTCATGCGGATCGGCGAGAATAGCCGGACCGTCGCGACCGCCGTGGCCGATCGGCTGAAGAGCATCAACGCATCCCTGCCGCCCGACGTGATCGTGCAGCCGGTGCTGGATCGCACCGCGCTGGTCAACGCGACGATCGGGACGGTGGCGAAGAACCTGACCGAAGGCGCGCTGCTGGTCATCGTCGTGCTGTTCGCCCTGCTCGGCAATTGGCGCGCGGCGTTGATCGCGGCGATGGTGATCCCGGTCACGATGCTGCTCACCGGCTTTGGCATGTTGAAGATCGGCGTATCGGCCAATCTGATGAGCCTGGGCGCGCTGGATTTCGGCCTGATCGTCGACGGCGCGGTCATCATCGTGGAAAATGCGCTGCGCCGCATGGCGGAGGCGCAGCATCAGCAGGGCCGGCTGCTCACGAAGAATGAGCGGCTGCATATGGTGGCGCTGGCCTCGCGGGAGATGATCCGGCCGTCCGTCTATGGTCAGGCGATCATCATGCTGGTCTATGTGCCGCTGCTGACACTGACCGGGGTGGAGGGCAAGAGCTTCGTGCCGATGGCCGCCACGGTCATCATCGCGCTCGCCTTCGCCTTCATCCTGTCGCTGACCGCCGTGCCGGCCGCGATCGCCATCTGGCTGTCGAACAGGGTCGAGGAGAAGGACGGGCGGATCATCGCCTGGCTCAAGGCGCGTTACGAACCTGGCCTCGATCGGGCGATGCGGCGGGCGACGGTGACGATCGGCGCGGGCATCGCCGGTTGCGCGGTCGCGGTCGCGGCGTTCCTGTCGCTGGGACAAGTGTTCCTGCCGCAACTGGATGAGGGCGACCTGCTGATCCAGGCGCTGCGCATCCCGGCGACATCGGTGCAGCAGAGCCAGGCGATGCAGCAGCCGATCGAGCAGATGGTCGGCAAGCAGCCCGAAGTGCAGTTCGTCTTTTCCAAGACGGGCACGGCCGAGCTGGCATCCGACCCGATGCCGCCCAATGCCACCGATATGTTCGTGATCCTGAAACCCCGCAGCCAATGGCCCGACCCGCGCCTGAGCAAAGCGGATCTGATTGCGCGACTGGAAGGGAAGCTGGCGCAGTTTCCCGGCAATGCCTATGAAATCACCCAGCCGATCCAGATGCGTTTCAACGAGCTGATCGCGGGCGTGCGCGGCGACGTGGCGGTCAAGGTGTTCGGCGAGGATTTCGACGCCATGAACCGCACGGCCAACAAGATCGCCGCCGTGCTGCGCAAGACGCAGGGCGCCACCGACGTCAAGGTGGAGCAGACCGCCGGCCTGCCGATGCTGGACATTCGCGTCGATCGCGATGCGATGGCACGGGTCGGCGTGACGGCGCAGGATGTGCAGGATGTGGTGACCGCCACCATCGGCGGGCGGACGTCGGGCATGATCTTCGAAGGGGACCGGCGCTTTCCGGTGGTCATCCGCCTGTCCGACACGCAGCGGGCGGACCTGCCCGCCCTGGCCCAGATCCAGATGCCGGTCGCGGGCGGCGGCTTCGTGCCGCTGGCCAGCGTCGCGCAGATCCGGGTGATCGACGGCCCGAACCAGATCAGCCGCGAAAATGGCAAGCGCCGCGTCGTGGTGCAGGCCAATGTCCGGGGCCGCGACATCGCCAGCGTGGTCGACGATGCGCAGGCGGCCATCGCGAAGGACGTCCGCCTGCCGGCGGGCAGCTATCTGGAATGGGGCGGGCAGTTCGAAAATCTGGCGTCGGCGCGCGACCGGCTGATGCTGGTGGTGCCGGCCTGCTTCATACTGATCCTGTTGCTGCTGCATGCCGCGCTGGGGTCGGTGCGGGACGCCGCAATCGTCTTTACCGGCGTGCCGATGGCGCTGGTCGGCGGGGTGTTGGCGCTGTTCCTGCGCGGCATGGACTTTTCCATCAGCGCGGCGGTGGGCTTCATCGCTCTGTCCGGCATTGCCGTTCTGAACGGGCTGGTCATGCTGTCGTCGATCCAGGATCTGATGCGATCAGGCATGGATAGGCTGGAGGCGGCGCGGCTGGGCGCGGTGCAGCGGTTGCGGCCGGTGGTGATGACCGCGCTGGTGGCCAGCCTGGGCTTCATGCCCATGGCGATCGGCAGCGGCGCTGGCGCGGAAGTGCAGAAGCCGCTGGCCACGGTGGTGATCGGCGGGCTGCTGTCGGCGACCCTGCTGACATTGTTCGTGCTGCCCACCCTCTATGCCCGCTATGGCGCGCAACGGCGCAAGCGAGACGGCGAGTTGGACAGTAGTTTGGCGGTAGCCACCCAACCATGAGCAAAACTCGATTGTCTCAATAATCTACCATATTAGTAGATAAATAACCGCCGGGGGAAGGACTGCTCCTCCGGTGGACCAGTTTCCGGCCAGAAAAGGGATGGCCATCAGACAGACGATCCGTTCGGCTCCGCCCTGCACCGTGTGCCCTTTTGCGGTTGATGGGCGTCGCCCTCCTACGACGACGCTTCCCTCCTTCCCTTCATTGCGACCCGGAGATCAGCCGGGAAGCGTCGTCGTCCTTTATCCGTCCCGTCCTGCGAAAGACCTGTCCATGTCGCTGTCTCATCATCGTCCGCCCGGCGCTGGAGACATTGCGCAGGTCGCCAAGCCCATCAGACAATGTGAGACATGATATGATCGATCCTGTAGACCAGCATTGGGCCGACCTGTTGTCGCCAAGCCGGCGCAACCTGCTGCGCGGCGGCGGGATCGCCGCGACCGCCGGCCTGATCGGGGGGCAGGCCTTTGCCGCCGAGCAGACGCCCAAACTCTCTCCCGCCGCCGTCGCCGCGCGGACCGGCAAAAGCCCCTGGGGCTATGAGACGGACCGGGAGCCGACCCCGCGCCCCAAATCGGTGCGTCCGGGTGAGGAAAACGGCCTGCCGGACCGGCCGCGCGCCTTTACCGACATCAAAAGCTATCACGCCCATATCTATTTCGATGAGGACAGCTACGAAAAGGCCGTGCTGATCCGCAAATGGTCGGCCGACCGGTTCGCCATCGAACTGGGCAACTGGAACCATGAACCGCGCGGCCCGCATGTCACGCCGTCCTTCTATTTCGGTTTCGGCACCGATTTGCAGCCGGTCATCCTGCCCTGGCTGCAACTCAACAGCCTGGGGCTGACGATCCTGATCCATCCCAATACGGACGACCCGCGCGCCGACCATCTTCACTATGCGCTGTGGGTGAACCGGTCGCAGCCGGTCAACGCCTATGGGATGAAGAAGCCGGATCTGGCGGCGGGCGAACCGGCGGTCGAACGCATCTATCCCAACACCCGTCCGACCATTGCGATCGAGCGCGGATGAAGGATCCGCAATATTGGACAAAATCAGCAGCGATTGAGCAGCCCTCGTTATTCAGGGCGATGCAGTGCGCCTAGCCTGATCCTCTGACAGATATGAGGATATGAAGATGGTGGAGCAGGCAAAGCGGCAATTGCATCTGGGCGCGATATTGGAAGGCGTCGGCGCGGACCATCATAGTTGGCAGGATCCCGACCTGCCCAGCGATGCCAGCATCGACATCAACTGGTATATCGAGCATGCGCGCCTTGCCGAACAAGCCAAGTTCGACCTCGTCTTCATCGTCGATTCCCCCTACATCACGCCCGATACGGCGCCGCATTTCCTCAATCGGCTGGAGCCGCTGACCCTGTTGTCGGCGGTGGCGGCGACGACATCCCATATCGGCCTCGTCGGCACGCTCACCACATCCTATTGGGAGCCCTATAATGTGGCGCGCCAGTTCGGTTCGCTCGACCAGATAAGCCGGGGCCGCGCCGGATGGAATGTGGTGACGACGGGCCTTGAGGGCGCGGCGCGCAACTATGGGCGGGAGGAGCATTTCGACCATAAGGTCCGCTATGCCCGCGCTCGCGAATTCGTGGATGTCGTGCAGGGCCTGTGGGACAGTTATGAGGATGACGCCTTCCCGCGCGATCGGGCGACGGGGACTTTCCTGGACAAGAGCAAGCAGCATAGGCTGGATCATAAGGGTGCGCATTTCTCGGTCGCCGGGCCGTTGGCGCTCAGCCGGTCGAAGCAGGGGCAGCCGGTCATCTTCCAGGCGGGCGACAGCAGCGAAGGCCGCAATCTGGGCGCGGCGATCGCCGAGGGCACTTTTGCCGCATCGCAGGATTTCGAGGCTGGCCGGGCCTATTATGCGGACCTGAAGGCGCGGGCCGCCGCGCTGGGTCGCAACCCCGACCTGATCAAGGTTTTGCCGGGGCTGGTGCCGACCATCGCCGAAACCGACGAGGAAGCACAGGCCATCGCCGCCGCGGCGCAGGGCGCGCTGGATATCGGCAAGCTGCTGACGCAGGTGGGCCGGGCGTTCAACTATCATGATTTTTCCGTCTATGATCTGGACGCCCCCTTCCCCGACCTGTCGGGCGTGACGCTCAACAGCTATAAGGGGCAGGCCGAGCGCATCATCCGCGTCGCCGCCGAGGAAAAGCTGACGCTGCGGCAGGCGGCCTATCGGTTCGGCCAGTGGAAGTCCGATTTCGTGGGATCGCCCGAAACCATCGCGGCGGAAATCGAACGCTGGTTCGTCGGCCGCGCCGCAGACGGTTTCATTCTGCGCGTCACCCGGCCGGGCGACTTTGCGCTGTTCCGCGAACGGGTGGTGCCGATCCTGCAAGAACGCGGGCTGTTCCGCACGGACTATGAAGGCGACACGCTGCGCAGCCATCTGGGCCTGCCGGTGCCGGAGAACCGCCATAGCGAGGCGGCGCGGCAGACGCAGGCGATCGCGGCCGAATGAGCGAGCCGCACGGGCTGGACCTGACCGCCGATGTGCTGATCATCGGCGGCGGGATGGCGGCATGCTGGGCGGCGACATCGGCCGCGCGAGCCGGGGCGCGCGTCGTGCTGGCGGACAAGGGCTTTGTCGGCACCAGCGGCGTCACGGCGACAGGCGGCCCCAATCATTGGTCGGTGGCGCCGGACAAGCGGGCGCAGGCGGTGGAAGAGCGGCATGCGCGCTCCTTCGACCTGGCCGAGCGCGACTGGATGGCGCGGATCATCGAGGAGACATGGCGCGCGCTGCCCGAACTGACGCCCTATTATCCGTTCGATACCGATGGGAAGGGCGGCACTTTCTATTCGGGCGTGCGCGGGCCGGAATATATGCGGGCGCTGCGCCGCTTTGCGGTCGATCGGGGCGTGACGATCCTGGACCATCATCCGGCGCTGGAATTGTTGCAGGATGATGATGGCGCCATCGTCGGTGCGGCTGGTCATGCGCGGCTGGACGATCGCGACTGGCGCGTGCGCGCGCCGGCGGTGATTTTGGCGACGGGTGGCTGCGCTTTCCGGTCGGGGCTGATCGGCAGCCATGGCAATACCGGCGACGGGCTGCTGATGGCGGCGGAGGCCGGGGCCGTGCTGTCGGGCATGGAATTTTCCGCCTCCTATTCGCTGTCGCCCGCTTGGAATTCGACGCGCACCCTGCCCTATTTCGCGGCGCGCTTCTTCGATGCGGAGGGGCAGGAACTGGACGTGCCGCCGCCGATGAGCGGCGAGGCTGCGCATTTGAAGGCATTGGCGCGGGCGATGGATGCCGGGCCGGTGCTGGCGGACCTGAGCGATGCGCCGGACCTGCTGAAGCAATTGCTGCGCCGCATCCAGCCGGCATCGTTGCCGCCGTTCGAGCGGCGCGGGATCGACCTGTTCGAAAATCGCTTCCCCATCCGCCTGTTCGGTGAGGGGACGGTGCGCGGGACCGGGGGCTTGCAGATTATCGACGAGGATTGCCGCACCAGCGTCGAGGGCCTGTATGCCGTGGGCGATTGCGCGACGCGTGAACTGATCGCCGGGGCGACCAGCGGCGGCGGCGCGCAAAATGCCGCCTGGGCGCTGACATCCGGCCGGGTAGCTGGCAAGGCGGCCGCGCTGGCGGCGTTACGGATGGGTAAAGCCGCACCCGGCAAGGCGATCGGGCGGGCAGGATTGCGGCCGGCTGCGACCGTGCGCGCCATCGACCTGACACCTGTGGTTCCGGCCGTGCAGGCCTTCACCATCGCCTTCGACGGGACGCTCTGGCGCAGCGCGGCCAAGCTGGAAGCGGCGCAGGAACGGCTCGATGAACTGTGGCGGGATATGGCCGATCATGGCCATGCCCGGGGTCTGGGCCGGGTTGCCTTGCGCGAGCAGGCGGCGATGCTGGCCAGCGCGCGCTGGGTCGGGGCCGCCGCGCTGACGCGTGACGAAAGCCGGGGGCTGCATATGCGCGAGGACAGGCCGCTGGTCGATCCGGCGCAGGCCCGACGTCTGCTGACCGGCGGGCTGGAGCAAGTCTGGACCCGCTTCGATCACGCCATATCCCAGACCCAATTAAAGGAAGTCGCCGCATGATCGCCCATATTTTCGAGGAGCGGTGCGACGGCTGCAATAGCTGCGTTGCCGCCTGCCCCACCCATGTGCTGGACGCGCGGACGGATGGTGCCCCGGTGATCGCCCGGATCGACCAGTGCCAGACCTGTTATATGTGCGAGCTCTATTGCGAGTCCGACGCCATCTATGTCGATCCCGACCAGCTGGCCCGGCCGACCATCACGCCGCAGGCGATTTTGGACGGCGGCCAGCTGGGGCGGTTGCGCCATGATTATGGATGGGATCAGGACGCCGCGCCGGGCGAAGGGCATTTGAGCGATTTCTGGCGATTGGGGCCATTGCTGCGCGAAGGGGCGGAGATCGCCACGCGGCGCTATGCCGCCTTCAAGGCCGATCGGGGATAAGAAAAGGAGGCGTTTTCCGCCCCCTTTTCATCTCAAACCCTGCCGTCGATCTGGCGAAGAATGTCCGCCGCTTCTGGTCGGTCCAGCCAGTCGGGGCTGACATGGAGCCATTGGACGATCCGGCCTGGCCCCACCAGCAATGCCGTGGGTTGCGGCAATTCCCAGCTATCTGTGCCGGTCACTTCGCCGATCCATCCGGCCGGCGGTGGCGAAGGCCGATCTTCGGGTCGGAAGGCGACGTTGAGCAACCGCGCCAGCCCATTATCCGCATCGGTCGCGACCGGGAAAGGCAGGCCGTGGCGCTGCTTGATCTCACGCAGGCGATCGGGGATTTGCGGGCTGAGCGCCAGCAGCGGAATGTTGCGATCGGCCAAGGCCGGCGCCAGCGCCTGCGCATAATAGGGCAAGGCGATATTGTCAGCCGCGCAGGTGGCGAAGCGGAAGAGGAGCAGCAGCGCGGGCCCTTCGGCGGTCAGCGCGTCCAGCGTCAGCGTATCGCCGCCGACGTCCGTGAAGGACAAGGGCGGCAGGCTGTCGCCCGGCTGCGCCACATCGGCAGGGTCGAACCGATCGACAAGCTGGCGGCGCACGGCCGCATTGGCCTCCAGCTGTGCCGGCGCCCAGCTGCGCGCCCGATCCGCCTGCAACGCGGCGAAACGATCCTTGAGCGGTTCAATGAGAAGTGTGGCCATCATGATCTCCTGGAGTTGAGGCCATGATGGCAAGCGTAGGCGATCGCCGCCAATGAGAGTTGGCGGATGAGGATCGAAGATTTTTCATAGTTTCAGGCGATTGGCTCAGGCTGCGTCGCGGCGGCGGCCCTCCCGCCGGTGCTGACTGGGCAGGATCGGCAGGCCCAGATTGCCGCGCAGCGTGTCCGCTTCATAGTCCGTGCGGAACAGGCCGCGGTCCTGAAGGATCGGTACTACCTCCGCCGCGAAACGCTTGAATTGCGCCGGATGGCCCAGATGGACGTTGAGGCCGTCGAGCGCGCGCCCTTCGAACCAGCGCTGGATTTCGTTTGCGACCGTTTCCGCCGATCCCACGAAGGGACTGCCGCGCCCGGCCCGCGCCCGCTCGACCGCCTGCCGCAGGGTCAGCCCCTGTTCGACGGCCTGATCCGTGACCGCCTTGGCCTGCGTGTAGAAGCTGTTCTTCGCGGCTTCCAGCGCCTGTACCGGGAAGGGGGCGTCGGGATCATATTGGCGGAAATCATGCCAGCCGAACGGGCGGCCGAATTCGGCCAGCGCCTGATCGAAACTCTGGTCCAGTTCGCGATAGCGGCGCTGGATATCCTGCGCGTCCGCATCCGTATCGCCGACATAGACGGTAAAGCCGGGCAGGATGACGATCTCATCCGGGTTGCGGCCCTGGCGTATGGCCCGGCCTTTCAAGTCGGCATAGAAGGCCTGCCCCTGCTCGATCGTGGCGGCGTGAGTGAAGATGGCGTCGGCGATGCCGGCACCCAGATCGCGGCCCTGATCGCTGTCGCCCGCCTGGAAGATGACCGGCTCGCCCTGTGGCGAACGCTGGAGATTGAGCGGGCCGACGACCTGGAAAAATTCGCCCTTGTGATCCAGCCGGTGCAGCTTGTCGGGGTCGAGAAATTGGCCGGTCGCGCGATCGCGGACCAGTGCACCTTCTTCCCAGCTGGACCAGAGGCCACGCGCCACATCAAGGAACTCGACCGCGCGACGATAGCGGGTGTCATAGTCGAAATGCTCTGGCTGGCTGAAATTGCCGGCCGTGCCGGCGTCTCCGCTGGTCACGACATTCCAGCCGGCGCGCCCCTTGCTGATCAGGTCGAGCGAGGCGAAGCGGCGGGCGAGACTGAACGGGTCGTTATAGGATGTGGTGAGCGTGGCGACCAGGCCGATATGCCTGGTCGCCACGGCCAGTGCCGACAGGAGGGTGAGCGGTTCCAGCCGGTTAAGATAATGGGGCGGCGAATGGGCGGTGATGAACTGGCTGTCGACGATGAAGACGAGGTCGAACTTCGCGGCCTCCGCCTGGCGCACGACATCGATATACCAGTCGATATTGACGCTGGCGTCGATCGGAATGTCCGTGTCCAGCCAGCGATTACTGTCGCCGGGGCCGCCCACGCCGGTCGGGACGAGGCCAAGTTTCAACTGGCGTTGCGACATGCCCCTACCCTGTCCTTACGCGTCGAAGCCGGGCGAATGGCGGCCCGCCTTGCGCAACGCAGCTTCCCAGACCAGGTCGTGATGCGATTTGCCCCCTTCGACCGGCTTGCGTTCGCGGCTGATCTGGCGGCGCACTTCTTCCTGCGCGGCTTCAGGTGCGATCAACACATTGTCGCGACCGATGGAGAGCGTGCGGACCTGCGCCTTGCAGGCTTCCTCCAGATGATAAATGCCGCTGAACGCTTCACCGGGCGAAGCGCCCAGCGCCAGCGTGCCGTGATTGCGCAGCAGCATCACCTTGGTATCGCCGAGGTCTGCGACGATGCGTTCCCGCTCGTCCAGGTTGAGCGCCACGCCTTCATAATCATGATAGGAAATGCGCGGGATGAGGGCGAGCGCGCGCTGGTTGAGCGGCAGCAGCCCTTCGGCATGGGCGGATACGGCCATGCCGTCGGCGCTGTGGAAATGGGCGATATAATGGGCATCGTCGCGCGCGGCGTGGATCGCCGAATGGATCACATAGCCGGCATAGTTGATGCCATAGTCGCTGTCCCCGATGACATTGCCGTCGAGATCGACCTTCACCAGGCTGGACGCGGTGATTTCATCGAACATCAGGCCAAACGGGTTGATCAGGAAATGATGATCCGGACCCGGTACTCGCGCCGAGATATGGGTATAGAGAAAATCGTCCCAGCCATAGAGGGCGGACAGGCGATAGAAAGCGGCGAGATCAACACGGACCTTCCATTCCGCTTCGCTGATGCCGGGTGCACGAAAACGATCGTCTTTCAGGACTGTGGCCATGGGGATGCTCCTTTATGGGCAAATGTAGGCAGGCGGCAGGGAGCCGCCCAATGAGAATGTCTGATGGATGGACGAGCGTGGCTCATGCCGGGAAGACGCTGGCATCGACGATCCTTGCGACGTCGACATGGACGGGCAATTCGCCATCGGCATGGAATCGATCGACCACGCGTTGCAGCGGCGTGATGACGGCCGCGTCGGGCGCGACCAGAACCGAACTTTGTCGATCCACGATCAGCTTCGCCAGCTTCGGGTCCACGCCCGTCGCCTTGGCAAAGACGCCGGCATAGGCTTCGCTATGCGATTGCGCCCATTGGCCGGCCGCGCGGAAGCGGCCGAGCATGTTCGTCAGCGCCTCCCGCTTGGCAGTGTCGTCCAGCGCCGCCTGCGACGCGGCGATCAGGAGCAGGCCGGTGTTGATCCCCTGCCCGTCGCGCAGCACCCGCGCGCCGCGCTGCTCCGCCGCCAGTTGATAGGTGCCGAAGGTCGCCCAGACCTCGATCCGTCCGGCGGCGAAGGCGGCAGCGGCGTCATTGGGCAGCATGAAGCCGATATCGACCGCCTTGCGATCGACCTTCGCCTCCTTGAGCGCTTCGAGCAGGAGATAATGGGAGATGCTGCCCCGCGCGCTGGACACGATCACGCGGTGGCCGGCCAGATCAGCGACAGTGCGGATCGGCGAACCGGGCGGCACGATGATGGCGATGTCGCGAGTGGAGGACACCGAAGCGGCGACGATCTTGAGCGGGGCGCCGGCCGCCGCCGCCAGCACCACCGGCAGGTCGCCCGCCGGCGCGGTATCGACCGCCCCGGCATTGAGCGCCTCCAGCAAGGGCGCGGCACCGACGAAATTGGCCCATTCGATGTCGTAAGCCAGATCCTTGAGCGTACCCGCCGCCTCCGCCTTCGACTGGAGGAGGTGGACCTGATCGCCCAGGACCAGCTTCGTCCGTGCGCCCTTCCCGGCCCCACCGCAGGCGGCAAGGCCGAGCGCCGCGGCGCCGGCGAGGAACGTGCGTCGATCAGAAAGCAAGAGCGATCCGCCCATAATAATAGCCACCCGCTGGGTTGAAGGGCGATGGGCCATAATAGCCCTGCCCCGTCTGGGGATTGCCCGGCCCGTTGGTTTCGGGGCGGACGTCGAACAGGTTGGTGGCGCCGACCGAGAGGGTGGCGAAGTCCGTCACCTTCGCGCTGATGCTGGCGTCGGTGATGATCTTTGCGCCGAAATAGCGGTCGTCGCCCGCCGCGGTGCGCTGCGTATATTTGCCGTAGCGGGTGTTGGTCAGGCTGAAGCCGAAAATGCCCTTGCTCCAGTTCAGCGTACTGACCAGCTTCGTGTGCGGCTGAAGCACTTCCAGCTCGCCGATCTTGTCGCCGCCGAAGAAGACCGAGCCGGCACCCAGCAAGGACGTGCCATTGGCCGCGAACAACTGCGCCGGGGTGGCGACGATGTCCGTCACCTTGGTCTTGCTATAGTTGAAGGCGAAGGTGAGGCCGAGCTTGTCGAAATCGCCCAGGCCGGTCGAATAGTCGGCGACGAGGTCGAAGCCCTTCGTTTCCGTATCGGCGGCGTTGATGAAATATTCCGCCTGCTCCACATCGGACAGGCCGTTGGCGGCCAGGATCGCGGAAATGCCGGTGCCGAACAGGCGGCCGGTGCGCTCGATCCGATCCTTGATCTTGATATAATAGCCATCGAGCGTGATCGAGAGCGCAGGCAAGGGCGTGAAGACGATGCCAAGGCCCGCATTCCAGGTCTTTTCCGCCTTGAGCGGCTTGGCGCCGAGCAACTGGCCGACATTGCTGTCCGCCGTCACCAGCTTTGCGACGGTCGGGCGCAGTTCGGTCTGGCCGGTCGCCGCGTTGAAGAAGGAGGAGGTGCGCCCGTCCGTCTGGGCATAGCCGATCTGCGTCAGCGACGGCGCGCGGAAGCCGGTGCCCACGGTGCCGCGAACGGCGAGCGCCGGGGAGATTTCATAGCGGCTGTTGAGCTTCAGGCCGATCGGGCTGCCGGAGCCGTCGCTATAATGTTCGGCCCGCAACGCCGCGCCGATATACCAGGCGTCGGTCGGATAAAGGCCCAGGTCGATATAGCCGGCATAGACTTTGCGGCTGATGTCGGCTTCGTCGGCGGGCGACAGGACGATCGCGCCCTGCACCACCGGGGAGGCGACACGGCCGACATTCCAGTCATATTGCTGGTCGCCCGGCTGGAACGTGTAGGTTGCCGGCTGATAGGCCAGCGGATCGCCGGCGAAGGTGCGGAAACGGTCGAGGCGATATTCGCCGCCGATCGACACCTGCAAAGGCTTGGCGAAACCGATGTCATATTCGCGATGCAGATCGACATTGTGGGTCCACTGGCGGAATTCGAAATTGGCCAGATTGGGCCAAGTGGTCGGGCTGTCCGGGCCGAGCGACGGGCGGATGGAGAGCTTGGAAAATTGCCGGCTGGCGTTGCGGCCGAACGAGGTGGAAATATCATAGTCCCAGCCGATCAGCGTGCCTTTCAGGCCGCCGACGAACTGGAAATCCGTCTCGTCGATATTGTTGAGCGGATAATAGCCATTCGGGAAAAGCGCGGTGAAATTGGCGGTGCTGTTGGGGCGGCGGAAATTGTTGCCGATCTGGGCGTCACGCTCGCCATAGGTGCCGAAACTGTAGAGGGTGGCATTGTCCGTCACCGGCAGCTGGGCGTTATAGCCCAGGTTGAACGCCTTGATCTGCGGGTCGCCATTATGGGCGCCGTCGCGGTTCCAGGCGGCGTTGCGGGCATTGGCGTCGGCGATGTTCGCCTCCACCTGCGCGCGGGTCAGGCCGCTGGAGGCCACGACTTGGTCGATCGTGCGGCCCGATGGAAGGCCGTAAAGGTTGGTGTCGGTCGCGGCCAGATTCCACCAGGCGCCGCCCCGTTTCCGAATGTCGCCGCTAACGGTCAGGAAGCCGCCATCGTCGCCGATCTTCGTGCCGTAGCGGATCGTGCCCTTCCAGCTGTCGGGCTTGCCATTGGCCGAATAGAGCGTGCCATAGGTGAAATCGCCGCTCAGCCCTTCCTTCTGCGCCAGCTGGATATTGATGACGCCGGCGATCGCATCGGTGCCATATTGGGCGGCGGCGCTGTCTTTCAGCACTTCGATCCGGTCGATGCCGCTGGTCGCGATCATATCGACATCGACCGGGTTGGCGCCCGACGTGTCGGTGGTAGAATTGTTGAGGAAGGCGCCGTTGTGCCGGCGCTTTCCGTTCACCAGCACCAGCGTATAGGCCGGCGCCAGACCCCGGTTGGTGACGGGTCGGCCGACCGAAAAGACGCCGGCATGGGTCGATCCGAAATTGAGCGAGGGCAGCAGTTTGGACAGCGCTTCGCCGAACTCCGCCGCGCCGGTCGCCTGCAGCTTGTCCGCGCTGACCACGTCGATCGGCGCCGGGCTTTCGGCGATGGTGCGCGGTGCGCCGCGAACACCGGTGACGATGATCGTCCCCGCGTCCGCAGCGGCGGCATCCTCAGGCGAACTGACGGACTGTGCCGACGCCGGTGAGACAGCGAGTGCGACAGCCGTGAGCGCCGACGAGGCGAGATAGAGAGCGGCGTTCTTCATGGACATATTCCCCCAACAATTCTTGGGGCCTCAGTATTTTCTACTTCTTTAGTTGAGAAATGAATTTGGAGCCAGATCCATGAGTATCGCTAAAGTTTAGATGATCTTTGCCCATTCAAACTTATTGTTTCAGGGCCGCTTTTCCGAAGCTGGAATCGAAGGCCTGGGCGACGTCGCGCTTGCCGTCCGTCAGCCCGGCGTTGCGGAACCGCGCGGTAATATCCTGCTCATGCGCGATGATCTTGGCATCGATCGGTTGCGACACCCGGTTGTTGCGGTCGAAGCTGGCACGGGCGATGTCGAGCGGGAGTCCGGTTTCCTTCGCCAGCACCTGCGCGAAATCGTCAGGATGCGCGCGCGCCCAGGCGACGGCCTTCGCCTCGCGTTGCAGGAAGTCGGCGAGCAGCGCGCGTTTCGGCGCTATGCTGTCGGCATGGGCGATGTCGATATAGATGGGCAGGCCATAGTCCTTCGCATCGACGATGGCGCGCGCGCCTTCCTTGATCGCGACATTGGTATAGGGCGTCCAGATCGCCCAGGCGTCGATCGATCCGCTGTCGAAGGCGGCCTTTGCGTCGCCCGGCGGCAGGAAGGTGACGCGCACCTTGTCGGCCGGGATATGGGCGCGCTCCAACGCCTGAAGCAGTAGATGATGGCCGATCGATCCACGCGTGGTCGCCACCGACTTGCCGACCAGATCCTGCGCGCTTTTGAGCGGCGATCCGTTCTTGACCAGGATGGCGAGCGCTTCGCCGGCTTGCTGCGCGGGCGCCTGCACACCGATCGCCTTTACCGGGCTGCCGCTTTGATAGGCGAAGATGAAGGGGGCGTCTGCGGCCAGACCCAAGTCCGCCGCGCCGCCGCCGACCGCCTCCAGCAAAGGCTGGGCCGACGGAAACTCCGACCATTCGACCGTATAGGGCGCGCCGTTCAGCACGCCCGACGCGATCATCATGGATTTCACCTGCCCCTTTTGATTGGCGACCCGCAAGACCTTGTCATCGCCGCCCTTAAAAGTCGCGGCGGCAAGGCCGAGGCCCGCCACCGCGATAAGGGACGCCGACAGGATGACGACGTTTTTCTTAGGCATGGATCAGCCCGCCAGTGCGAGGCCGGCCGCCTCGCGCTCTGCAACCCGGCGGCGCACGACGGGCAGCAATTCCTGCCCGTAGAGGATGGAATCGCCCAGCGGATCGAAGCCGCGGATCAGGAAATGGTCGATGCCGATGTCATAATAATCCAGCATGGCGTCGGCCACCTGTTCAGGCGTGCCGACCAGGCCGGTGCTGTTGCCGGCCGCGCCGGTCAGGGCCGCAACGCCGGTCCACAGGCGCTTGTCCTGCCGATTGGCGCTGGCGGTTTCCAGCAGGCGCAGGGCGCCGACATTGGGCGGACGATGGCCGGTGATCGGCAGGCCGGCAGCGGTGCGGTTTTCGCGCACCTGCTCTTCGATCTCCGCCGCGCGCTTCCAGGCGGCTTCCTCCGTATCGGCGATCACCGGGCGCAGCGAAAGCGAGAAGCCCGGATTGCGGCCATAACGCGCGGCCGATTTGCGCACGGCGCGCACCGTGTCCTGCACCGCTTCCAATGTTTCGCCCCACAGCGCATAGACGTCGGCATGGCGGCCGGCGACGTCGATCGCCTCTTCCGACGATCCGCCGAAGAAGACCGGCAGATTGTCGGGCTTGATCGCGCTGAACGCCTGACGGATGTCGTAGAACTTGCCCTGATGGTCGAAGGGTTTGGACTCCGTCCATTCCTGCCGCAGGATCGACAGATATTCGTCGGTGCGGGCATAGCGCTCCGCCTTGACCGACTTAGTGTCGCCATCGCGCGCCATTTCCTCATCGGCGCCGCCGGTGATGATGTGCACGGCGACGCGGCCACCCGACAGCTGATCCAGCGTCGCCAGCTGGCGCGCGGCGACCGTCGGCTGGGTGAAGCCGGGACGATGGGCGACCAGAAAGCCGAGTTTGGTGGTGATGGCGGCGGCATGGGCCGCGACGATCTGGCTTTCCGGGCTGTTGGAGCCGAAGGGGATGAGGACGCGGTCGAAGCCGCCCTCTTCCTGTGCCTTGGCCGCTGCGTTGACATAGTCGGTGTCGAGCGCACGGCTGCGCACCGCCGCCTGCGTTTCCGACCCGTTGTTGAAACCGATATAGCCGATGAACTTGACGCTCATGGTTGCTCTCCTTGAAATTGATGCGAGACATTGCCCCGATCCGTTCGCTTCGAGCGTGTCGAGAAGCGGCAAGCGCAAGGCTTCCTGTTTCTCGACTTCGCTCGAAACGAACGGGCAGCGGGAGCTAGATCACGTAGAAGCCGTGGGTGCCGTCGCGCTCCAGCTGGGCGACGAGGCCATATTCCCAGTCGAGATAGGCCTGCATGGCGGCGGCCTTGTTGTCGGTGCCTTCATAGGGGCGCTTGTAACGGCCTTCCGGTCCGCGCGGGGACGGTGCGCCGTCCGGGCCGCTTTCCAGCGTCGCCGCCGACCAGTCGACGTCCAGCACGGATACGTCCCAGCCCAGCTGCGCCAGCCAGGATGCGGTCATGTCCGCGCGCACGCCGGTCGGATCGGTCACGACGATGCGGGCGCCGCGCACGGAAGCATTATGGTCGGTTTCCTGCACAAGCTGACCGCCCTGCGCATTGCGGAAGCCGGGCAGATGGCCGCTTTCATATTCGCGCGGCTGGCGCACATCGTAGAGGTAGAGGGTGCGAGCCGTGTCGGCCTTGAAAGCCTCCACTTCCGCCCAGCCGATCCGCTTGACGCCGGCGCGATAGGCGACGTCGCGAGCGTGGCTGCGGGCTTCCTGCGTAGCGACATCGTCGATTTCCGGCGCGACACGGGTCTGGCCGGTTTCCAGCTGCTGCCCGGCCAGCGTCCAGCCGATCGTGCCGTTGCGCAGCGCAAACACCTTGTTGGGCACGCCGGCATTGACCAGCGACTGGGTGCCGATGATCGAGCGGGTGCGGCCGGCGCAGTTGACGATGATCGTCGTGTCGGGATCGGGCGCGATGGTGCGGGCACGCAGCGCCAGTTCGGCGCCGGGCACGCTGGTCCCGGTCGGGATGCTCATCGTATTATATTCGTCGTAGCGGCGGGCATCGAGGATCTTGATGTCGGCCTTTTCATCGATCAGCGCCTGCACATCTTCGGCGGCGAGGCTGGGCGTATGGCGGCGATGTTCGACCAGCTCGCCGAATGCCTTGCTATAGCTGTTCACATCCTCGAACAGTTCATAGCCGGCGTCGCGCCATGCCGACAGACCACCATCCAGCTCGCGCACGTCGGTATAGCCGAGCGCTTCGAGGCGGACGGCGGCCTTGTGCGCCAACCCTTCGCCATTGTCGTAGACGATGATCGGCGTCGCCAGGCGCGGGATGCGCCAGCGGGCTTCCTCATCGATGCGGCGCAAGGGGATCTGCGCGGCGAAGAGCGGGTGGCCCTGCGCAAATTCATGTTCCTCGCGCACGTCGATGACGGCGATTTCGCTACCCACCAGCAGGGCGTGGCGGATATCCTGCGGCGTGGCGGTCTGAATCTTGTCCAGCGTGTCGATGGTCATGACTGTTTCGATCTGTCCCAGAGGTTGGGGATCACGCTGTTGGCGTAACCCGAAATGAAGGTCTTTGGCGTGCCGTCGAGGGCGTAGGTCGCGCGCTCGACCGCGCCGATATTGGCGCCATAGACATGGATGCTGATGGAGGGCCGGTCGGTCAGGCCATTGGTGACGCGGTGAATGTCACCGATGCGCGGGGAGACGGCGTCCACCTCCCCTTCGTGCAACAGTTCCTCGCCCTCATCGACCAGCGCGCCGCTGGGCAGGCGGCGGAAGCTTTCCACCTTCTCCACCCCGCGCAACATGCCGATCAGGCCCCAGACGCTATGGTCGTGGATCGGCGTGGACTGGCCCGGTCCCCAGACGAAGCTGACGACGCTGAACCGTTCCCGACTGTCGCAGTGGAGCAGATATTGCTGGTAGCGGTCGGGATTGGGCTGGGCGAATTCGTCAGGCAGCCAGTCGTCGGTGGCGATAAGGCGGCTGAGCAAGGCGCGGCCGCTTTCCAATATCGCCTGCTCGTCACGGGTGGCGGCCAGCAGGTCGGCGAAGGCGGTCACGAAACCGCGCAGGCGGTTCGTGTTGGGTGCTGTCACCGGCCGGTCGAGGGCGGTAAGCGCGCTCATTCGGCAGCGATAGCGAAGGGCACGACGCCCTCGCCATGGTCGTCGCCGCCCAGATGGGACAGCAGCTTTTCACGCAGGCGGCCGGCGAAGCTGGCGCGCTCGCCACGCGGAGCGGTGATGCGTTCCTCGGCGACGATCCGGCCCTTGTCGAGCACCAGCACCCGGTCGGCCAGCGCGATCGCTTCTTCGACATCATGGGTGACGATCAGCACGGCGGGCTTGTGCGCGCGCCAGAGCGAGAGGACGAGGTCGTGCATACGGTATCGGGTGAGTGCGTCGAGCGCGGCGAACGGCTCGTCCAGCAGCAGCAGCTTGGGTTCGCGCACCAGGGCGCGGGCCAACGCCACGCGCTGCGCTTCGCCGCCCGACAGGGTCAGCGGCCAGGCGTCCAGGCGATGGCCGAGGCCCACTTCCTTGAGCGCCGCTTCGGCGCGATCGCGACCGTTATTGCCCTTGAGGCCAAGCGACACATTCTTCCACACCGGCTTCCAAGGCAACAGGCGCGCATCCTGAAACACGACAGCGCGGGAGTCGGGGACTTCCACATCCTGGCCGCGCACTTCGTCGAGGCCAGCCAGGGTGCGCAGCAGCGTGGTCTTGCCGGACCCGGAGCGACCCAGCAGGGCGATGAATTCACCCGGCGCAATGTCGAGGTCCAGACCGTCGATGATGGTGTTGGCGCCGAAGCGCCGCGTAAAGTCGCGCAGGCGAACGACGGGTTCGGGATGGGACTGGTGAGCCGCAAGGTCCACCGTGGAAAAACCGAGGTGAGCGTTCATGCTTATTGCTCCACTATGCTGGGGCGCCAGATCAGGGCGCGGGCTTCGATGGCACGGACCAGCCAGTCGGCGCCGAGGCCGAGAATGGCGTAGACCATGAGGCAGACGACGATGATGTCGGTCCGCATGAAATCGCGGGCATTGTTGATGAGATAGCCAAGGCCGGCCGAGGCATTGATCTGCTCCGCCACGACCAGCACCAGGATCGACACCGACAAGGCGTAGCGAAGGCCGACCAGCAGTTGTGGCAGGGCCGAGGGCAGGACGACGTGCCAGATTTGCTCCCAGCGGCTGAGGCCGAAGCTCTTGGCCGCATCGAGCAGGCGCAGGTCCACGCTGCGGATGCCGCTATAGAGGTTGAGATAGACCGGAAAAATGGTGCCGAAGGCGATCAGCGCGACCTTGGGCGTTTCGCCGATGCCGAACCACACGATGAAGAGCGGGGTCAGCGCCAGCGCGGGAATGGTACGCTTGATCTGCATGAGCGGATCGACCGCCAGCTCGCCCGAGCGGGACAGGCCGGCGATCAGGCCGAGCGCAAGGCCCAAACCAACGCCGATCAGCAGGCCGACCGCGACGCGGGCGAAGGACACCAGCAGGTTCGAGGGCAGTTCGCCGGAAATCACCATCTCCAGCAGGGTGCCCAGCACAGCGGACGGCGCCGCCAGTGTCCGCTCCGGGATCAGGCCGATCCGCGAGCCGGCCTCCCACAAGAGCAGCAGCAGCACCGGCGACAGCCAGCGCCCGCCGAAGCGCGACAGCGAGAAAGGCCGGCGCGTCGATGCCGACCGGCCCCGCGCCGCCTGTGATGTATCATTGATCGTCAAAACCGCCATGTCCGGCCCTTTATCTAACTGCGGACAAGCCCATCATGTATTGTCTACCGTTTCAATTAAGTTTTTCTTGGTCGACCTATCAGCATTGATCATAGGTGGCATTTCACCGCCGTTGCGGGGCGCATTGTCGCCGGAATAGGCGGTTTTCCGGGCATGGCTCGTTCTGGCCAAGTTTTTCCTCGGGCTTTTAAATCTCTACTATTTTGATTGATATATAAGCATCGGCGATAAGCCATATTCCGTTTCCGGCATCGGATCGGTTCCTCCCATTTCGAAAAATCAAGGGGTTCATCGTGCCGGTCAATTTGCCGACCAACTTGTTGCGCAGCTTCGTCGCCATCGTCGACACCGGGTCGATGCTCAACGCATCGGAACAGGTGTTCGTGACGCAATCCGCCCTCAGCCTGCAAATCAAGCGGCTGGAGGAGCTGGTGCAGCAGACGCTGTTCCTGCGCGAAGGGCGCCGGCTGAACCTGACGGCGGCGGGCACGGTACTGCTGGACTATGCGCGGCGCGTACTGCTGCTGCATGACGAGGCGGTTGCCGCGGTCAGTGCCGGGCGCTTCGCAGGGCCGGCGCGGATCGGCATGGTGCAGGATTTCGCCGACACGCTGCTGTCCGGGCTGCTGTCGCGCTTTGCCGAACTGCACCCCGATGCGCAAATCTATGCACGCGTGGCCGGGACGGCAGAGTTGCAGGCGCTGCTGGAGCGGCGGGAGCTGGATATCGTGCTGGGCTTTGCGGCGCCCAATGATGCGCATGCGGTGACGGTCGCGCCGATGAGCTGGTATGGCGACACGCATCTGGTCGATCGGGAGGTCATTCCTCTGGCCGTGCTGGAAGAGCCGTGCCGCTTCCGCGAGGCCGCTATCCGGGCGCTGGAGGATGCCGGGCTGCAATGGCGCATCGCGGTGGAGACGCCCAATCTGGCGACGTTGAAGGCCGCCGTGGGCGCGGGATTGGGCGTGACATGCCGCACGCATCTGTTCCTGGAAGAGACGCAGGCATTGGAGCATGACCGGTTGCCGCCGCTGCCGCGCGTGGCCGCGATCCTGCGGTCGGGCGACAAGCTGGACAAGGCCGCGAACCGACTGGCCGAACTGGCGCGGGAGACGGTCGAGGCGCTCTGATAGCGACAAGCCGTTATGTGAACTTGTAGCTTCACGTTCCCCGGCGCAGGCCGGGGTCCAGATCCACCGTCTGAACTGGACCCCGGCCTGCGCCGGGGGACGCTACATATCAATCAGAGGATCGCCTCCTCTACTGCCCTCAATATCCCCGTGCCGGATCGACGATGTCGCTCGGCGCCTCGCCTCGCGCGAAGCGGGAGATATCGTCGCGCACCTTATCCAGCAGGCGATGGCGCACCAGCGTATGGTTGCTGGAGACATGCGGCGTCAGGCGTACGCGCGGATGGGTGTAGAGCGGATGCCCCTCGGGCAGCGGTTCGGGATCGGTGACGTCCAGTGTCGCGAAGCCGGGTCCGCCCTCCCCGTCCAGCGCCTGGATCAGCGCGTCCTGATCGATCACCGATCCGCGCGCGACGTTGATGATATGCGCACCGGGCTTCACCTTGGCGAGCAGCTCCGCGTTGAACAGGTGGCGCGTCTGCGGCGTGGCCGGCACCGCGATGATGATATGGTCGGCGCGCGATACCAGCGTGTCGATATCGCCGACATGCTCCAAGCCGCTGATGCCCGATTGCGCACCCGTGCGGCGCAGGCCGACGACCTGTGCGCCCAGCGCCAGACCGCGTTTCGCCACCGCCTGACCGATGGCGCCCAGACCGACGATGCCGATCGTGGTGCCCGACACCCGGCCGAGCGGAACGTTTACCCATTGCGCGCGCGAACGGGCGGTGATCGCCTCCAAATTCTTGGCATGGGCGTAGATGGCGGCGATGACATAGTCGGCAATCTCGTCCGACGCGACGCCGCGGCCGCAGGTGACGAGCGGCGCGTCGAGCAGCCATTGCGGATAGAAATCGATCCCGGCCGATGCGCTATAGACCCATTTCAGCCGGCCCGGCCAGGCGGGAGGACGTTGAATGGACGGCTGCCGCCAGGACGGCGACGGACGGATCAACAGCAGATCCGCCTGGGCAGCGGCGGCCCAGGGTTCATCCTCCGCCACGTCGATCAGGGTGGGCGCAATCGGATGCTGGCTGAGGCCCTGGTTGAAATCGGCGTCAAGCTGGCTGGCGATGATCAATGACATGTCAGTTCCCAAGCGCCGCCCGGCCGGCGGCGATCAATATGGTGTCGGTCTGTGGCGAATGGATGCGGCTGCACAGCACATCGCGATAATGGCGTTCGAGCGGGTTCTTCCGGCTGATGCCGGGATTGCCTGTGAGTTCGAGGCCGATTTCCACCGCGCGGATCGCATTGGCGGTGGCGAGATATTTGATGTTGTTCACTTCGATCGCGCTGGGCGGATCGCCGGCTTCATGCCGGGCGGCGGCGTCGCGGATGAGCGTGCGGTTGACCTGCAACAGCGCCTCTATCTCGCCGAATTTTTCCTGCACGCGCGGCAGGGTGGCGAGCGACGCGCCCAGATTGGTCGGCACCCGATCGTTGAGATAGGCGCGCAGCCAGTCGCGCGCAGCCCGCGCGACGCCATCATAGATGGTCGAGATGGCCAGCGCGTTCCAGATGGCAAGGCCCGGATCGCCCGCCCCTGTCGCCCATTGCGCAGGCAGGCGGATATCGACCGCATGGTCGAGCGGCGTGGGCGTATCGGTAAAATGCACCGCATGGCTGACCGTGGCGCGCATGCCCAGATGATCCCAGGCGGGTTCGATATCGATACCCGCGCTGTCCGACCGGACCAGGAAATTGCCGACGCGCGGCTCTGCCTCATCCGTCTTGGCCCAGACCGAAAACCAGTCGAGGCCGGTCGAGCCGGTGGAATAGATTTTCGTGCCGGTCAGCGCCCAGCCATCGGCGGTACGCCGCGCGATGGTCGCGGGCAGGCCGCCGCGCACCGGCGTGCCCAGTTCCGGCTCAACCCGCAGACCGCCGATCAGGCCCCTGCCCGCCACGGCATCGCGCGCCAGCCGCTCGTAAATTTCCTGCGGCCAGGTGCGTGCGCGGGTCGGCGTGGCATGATAATGATAGGTCATGAAGAGGATCAGCGCCGTCGACGGGTCGCCCTTCGCCACCGCGCCCAGCACCCGGATCGCCTCGACCAGGCCAGCGCCCCGGCCGCCCAGTTCACGCGGCACGGTCAGGCCGATCAGCCCTTCGCTCGCCAGATAATCGAAACTGGCGCGGGGAAATTCGCCGCTGCGATCGTAATGTTCCGCTTTTTCGGCGAGACGCCGGGTCAGTCGGTCCAGTTGGTCCGCGCTGAGGGGGCCGGTCGGCTGGATCTGCGCATCGTCTTGCTGAATTGCCTGTGTGGCCATGATGGTTCAGCCTCTCTCGGGAATGGCATCATTGAAGCGCGCGTCCCAGAGCGGTCGCACATCGACCGCTTTTGGCAGCAGCTTCTGCTGATAGAAAAGATCCGCGACCTGTTGCTGCGAGGCGATCGCCTCGTCCGTGACAGGGCGCAGTTCATAGCTGGCGCTCTTGCGCTTGAACTGGTCGAGCACATAATCCAGCGGTACACCGATATCCTTGGCGATGATGGCGGCCCATTCATCCTGATGCGCCACCGCCCAGCCATAGGCTTTTTGCAGCAGCGCCAGATAATCGCCGATCAGTTTCGACTTTTCCGGATCGGCCAGGGCATCGACATGGGCGGACACCAGATAATTGCCCGACAATATGCCATAAGCGGTCTTGAGCACGCGCGCGCCCTCCGTCGCGATGGCGCGCTGGATCGGGAAGCCGTAGATCGCCCAGGCATCGAGCGCACCCTGCGAGAAGGCGGCCGCGCCGTCCGACACGCCCATCGCAACCGGCGTGATATCGTCCCAGCTGAGGCCGACCTCCTCCAGCATGCGGATCAGGAAATATTGCGATGTGGTGGCGCGGACGTATCCGACACGCTTGCCCTTGAGGTCGGCGATGCCCTTCGCCTTCGATCCCTTAGGCACCAGCACGACCTGATTATTGACGTCGCCATGGGTGACGGCGATCTGGCGAAAGCTCTGGATCGTGGAGGCGGCCGCGAAAATGGGCGGAATTTCGCTCATTCCGCCAAAGTCGAGCGAACCGCCGTTCAGCGCCTCTACCACCAGATGGCCGGACTGAAATTCGCTATAGGCGAGGTCGAACCCTTCGGGCACGATGCCCGCTGCCTTGAACAACAGCCGCGCATCGCCATCCCCCTTGCCGGTGATGGAGATACGCAATTTCGGCTTGCCATCCTTGCCCGCGCTGCATCCGGCCAGGATCAGGCAGGAGGCCGCACCCGCGCCGATGAACGCGCGCCGCGACAGACGATCAGCGACCATGCGCACCATCACGGATCGGACCGCCGGCGCGTTCGAACAGGACGACGTCCGGATCGCGCAGAAATTCCCGGCGTGCCGCTTCGCGCAGGCGCGCCCATCGCGGGGCCAGGGAACGCAACAGGGGCATGATCGTCCTTCCTTCAAATGCAGATAGGACTTTATCTATTTTAGCAGTAGAGATATGTCCCACAAGCAATGCTGGTGGAACCATTAGAAATGCTTGATCCATGCTGAAGGTCGATCATGTCGCCATCATAGGCGGCGGGTTCAGCGGCGTGTTGCTGGCGATCAACCTGCTGCGCCATGGCAATGTGCGCGTGACGCTGGTGGAGCGGCGGCCCGATCGACTGGGGCGCGGCCTGGCCTATGGCGCGGCGCAGGCGGACCATATCCTGAACGTGCGCGCCGCGAACATGAGCGCGCTGCCCGACCAGCCTGGCCATTTCGTGGACTGGCTGGCGGCGCAGGGACTGGGTCAGGCGGGCAGTTTCGCGACCCGGCGCGATTATGGCACTTATCTATGCGCGATGCTGGACGAAGCGCGGGCAACGGCGGGCGAGCGGTTCGCCATCCTGGCCGATGAAGCGATCGACCTGACCGTGCGGGAGGATGGCGCCTTTGTCGCGCTGCGATCGGGCGACATGCTGGAAGCGGACGTCGCGGTGATCGCGCCGGGCAATCTGCCGCCGCATGACCTGCCCGCCTTTGTCGGGCTTGATCGCCCCGCTTATGTCAACGATCCCTGGGCGGCGGATATCGCCACGGGCCTCGGGCAGGACGACGTCCTGCTGCTGCTGGGCAGCGGTCTGACCGCCGTGGATTGCGCGCTGAGCCTGGATAGTGCGGGCTATAAGGGCAAGATCGTCGCCTTGTCGCGCCGTGGCCTGGCCCCGCAGGCCCATGCCCCCGCCCAGCCCTATGCCGCGCGCCAGGAACGCCCCGTCGGCCCGGCCTCCGCGCTGGTGCGCACGGTGCGCGATCGAGCGGTCGAGATTGGCTGGCGTAATGCCGTCGACGAACTGCGCCCCTTCACCCCCGACATTTGGCGCGCGGCCAGTGCGAACGAACGCAGCCGCTTCCTGCGCCATATGCGTCCTTATTGGGACGTGCATCGCCATCGAGTGGCACCCGGCGTGGCGGAACGGCTGGACGGGTTGCGCGCACAGGGTCGGCTGGAGGTGCGGGCCGCGAAGGTGGCGACGGCAACGATCGATGGCGACGGGCTGATAGTAGGTTTGCGGCCGCGTGGCGCGACGGGCAGCGAAACGTTGAAAGTGGCGCGCGTGGTCAATTGTACCGGGCCGCTGGGCGACCTGCGGCGCGTGACCGATCCGTTGCTGCGCAACCTGTTCGACCGGGGCGACATCCGGCCCGATCCTTTGGCGATCGGCATCGATGTGGATCGCCAGTGCCGCGCCATCGCCGCCCATGGCGACGCGCAGGCGCGGTTGCATATCGTCGGCCCGATGACCCGCGGCGCCCATTGGGAAATCGTCGCCGTGCCGGACATAAGGCGGCAGGTCTGGACGTTGGCCCGTGAATTGACCAGCGCCCATTGGGTGGAGGCGGAGGGCCTTTAGTATTTATCCAAATCATAAATGACCGACCAGTCCGCGTTGGTGCCTTGCCCGGCCGGGGCCTAATTTGCGTCTTTCAATTTCTCCTGGAAAGGACGCTCCATGGCCCAACAGCGGCATATCAAGCTCGGCTTCATCCTGCATGGCGTGGGGCGCACCTGGAATGACTGGCGCCACCCCGATCGCGACGGCAATGCCAGCACCAACCTGGCCCAATATCAGAAGCAGGCTGCGACCGCAGAGCGCGGCAAGTTCGATTTCCTGTTCGTCGCCGACAGCCTGTCGATCAACGAGAAATCCAGCCCGCATTATCTCAACCGGTTCGAGCCGATCACGATCCTGTCCGCGCTGGCGGCCACCACATCGCGCATCGGCCTGGTTGCCACGCTGACGGTCAGCTATTCCGAACCCTTCAACGTCGCGCGCCAGTTCGCATCGCTCGATCATCTGAGCGGCGGGCGCGCGGGTTGGAATGTCGTCACCTCCTGGCTGGGCGATACCGCCGCCAATTTCAGCAAGGCCGAACATCCCGCCCATGCCGTGCGCTATCGCATCGCGGGCGAATATCTGGATGTCGTGCAGGGGTTGTGGGACAGCTGGGAACAGGACGCCCATGTGGCGGACAAGGAAAGCGGCCAGTTCGTCGATCCCGACAAGCTGCATCGGCTGGATCATAAGGGTGAATTCTTCCAGGTGCGCGGGCCGCTGAACATCAAGCGCACGCCGCAGGGGCAGCCGGTCATCTTCCAGGCGGGCGCGTCGGATGACGGCCGCGCCTTTGCCGCCAAGCGGGCGGAGGTGATCTTCACCCATGCCGCCACGCAGGAGGATGGGCAGGCCTATTATGCCGACGTCAAAGGCCGGGCCAAGGGCTTTGGTCGCGATGCCGACCAGTTGTTCATCCTGCCGGGCGTCGCGCCGATCGTGGGCGATACGGACGAGGACGCCGAGGCGCGCTATCGCGAACTGGCGGCGCTGGAGTCGATCGACACCGGCCTTGGCAATCTGTCGCGCACCTTCAACGACCATGATTTCCGCCAATATGATCTGGACGCGCCCTTCCCGGACGTCGAGCATATCGGCCTCAACAGCCAGCAGAGCGGTACATTGCGCATTCTGGCGCAGGTGCGGGCGGAAAATCTGACCCTGCGCCAGATCGCCGAGCGGCTGGCGACCCCGCGCGGCGATTTTGTCGGGTCGGCCGAGACGGTGGCCGACCGGTTGCAGGCCTGGTTCGAAAGCGGCGCGGCGGACGGCTTCGTCCTGTTCGAGCCGTTGCCGGGCCAGCTGGAGCTGTTCGTGGACAAGGTGATCCCGATCCTGCAGGCGCGCGGCCTGTTCCGCACCGACTATGAAGGCACGACCTTCCGAGAGCATCTGGGCCTGCCGGTGCCAGACAATCGCTACACTGCGGCGCAATCGGCAAAGAGCGCAGCGTAAAAATAAAGGGGGCCGGCGATCGCGATCGCCGGCCCCCTTTCCTATTTCCGTGGATCAATTGGGCCTTGGGTCCAGCCCGCCCATCAGCACCTTCACCATCGCCTCCGAAATTTGCGCGGGCGTCAGCGCCCCCTTGGGATCATACCAGCGGCCCGGCCAGTTGAGCGCGCCAGCCAGGGTGAAGGCGGTCATCTTGACGTCGATCGGGCCGATCGATCCATCCTCCACCGCCTCGGTCAAGATCTGGCGCATGGCGACGTCGATCTTCTTCTTGAGCGCGCGATAGCGCGGCAGGCTTTCGCGCGAGAGCGCTTCCTCCCCGGTGCGCGACACGCAGATGCCGAAATCGTCCATATTGATTTCGACATAGCGGCGCAGGAATTTCACCAGCCTGTCCCGGCCATTGCCCGGCTCCGCCCGCGCATCGTCGGCCGCTGCCAGCAATTGCTCCAGCCCGATGGTGATGCACTCCAGCAGCACCTGATCCTTGTTCGCCAGATAATGGTAGATGGTGCGTTTCGATATGCCGAGGCTGGCCGCCACATCGTCCAGCGAGGTCGCGAAAAAACCGCGTTCGTTGAACATCCGCACGGCCGCGCGCAGCACGGCGTCGCGCTTGGCCGCCCTGTCCGCTTCTTTCTGTGCCGCATTTCTGAAGGGTGAATTCTGCATGGCCCGACCATTGACAGGAAACCCGTAGAAGCACAATACACTCGTGAGTGCATATTGATCGAACAAGTTTCTTGATTCGACCGAAGCGAGAAGAGGATTGCCGATGGACATCAACGGAGTGGGCGCGATCGTGACCGGCGGGGCTTCGGGCCTGGGCGGCGCCACGGCGGCACGACTGGCGAAAGCCGGCGCGAAGGTCACGATCTTCGACCTGAACGCGCAGATGGGCGAGGCCCATGCCAAGGCGATCGGCGCGCTCTTCGTACCGGTCAACGTCACCGATGAAGCGGCGATCGAACAGGCGATCGAGCAGGCCGAAGCGCTGAACGGCAAGGCGCGCATATTGGCCAACTGCGCCGGCATCGGCCCGCCGGCCAAGGTCATCGACCGCGACGGCAAGGCGATCCCGCTGGCAGACTTCTCGAAAATCCTGACCGTCAACCTGATCGGCAGCTTCAACGTCCTGTCCAAATTCGCCGCGCGCATCATCGATGCGGACACGGTGGGCGTCGAGGAGCGCGGTGTCATCATCAACACCGCCAGCGTCGCCGCTTATGACGGACAGATCGGTCAGGCGGCCTATAGCGCGTCCAAGGGTGGCATCGTCGGCATGACCCTGCCCATCGCGCGCGAATTTGCGCGCTACGGCATTCGCGTCATGACGATCGCGCCGGGCATCTTCCTGACGCCCCTGCTCGCGACATTGCCGCAGGAAGCGCAGGATTCGCTGGGCAAGCAGGTGCCCTTCCCCACGCGCCTCGGCCAGCCGGACGAGTTCGCGCTGATGGTCGAGCAGATCGTCGCCAATCCGATGCTGAACGGCGAAGTCATCCGGCTGGACGGCGCGATCCGGATGGCACCGCGATGAGCGGCACCCAAAATGGGGCAGGCGCGGAGCGCACGGCGGCCATCGCCGCGAAGGTCGAAGCCTTCGTCCGCGATATCGTCGCCCCCTATGAGCAGGATCCGCGCAGGGACCATCATGATTGCCCCAGCGAGGCGCTGATCGACGAGTTGAAGGAGAAGGCGCGTGAAGCGGGCGTGCTGACGCCGCATATCCTGAGCGACGGCAGCCACCTCAACCAGCGGGAAACCGCAGTCGTGCTGGCAAAGACCGGCCTGTCGCCGCTGGGGCCGCTGGCCTGCAACACGGCCGCGCCCGACGAGGGCAACATGTATCTGCTGGGCAAGGTCGGCAGCGCGGAGATCAAGGATCGCTTCCTGAAGCCGCTGGTGGAGGGGCGCACCCGTTCGGCCTTCTTCATGACCGAGCCGGCGATGGAGGGCGGCGCCGGATCCGACCCGTCGATGATGCGTACGACCTGCGTCCAGGACGGCAATCATTGGGTGATCAACGGGCGCAAGGCGTTCATCACCGGGGCACAGGGGGCCGGGGTCGGCATCGTCATGGCGAAGTCTGCGGACGGCGCCTGCATGTTCCTGGTCGACCTGCCTGACCCGGCGATCCGTATCGACCATATTCCCAACACGATCGACAGTTCGATGCCGGGCGGCCACGCCGTGCTGACCATCGACAATCTGCGCGTGCCCGCCGACCAGATGTTGGGCCATGCGGGCGAAGGCTTCCAATATGCGCAGGTGCGGCTCAGCCCGGCGCGGCTGTCGCACTGCATGCGCTGGCTGGGCGCGTGCATCCGTGCCAATGAGATTGCGAGCGATTATGCCAATCGGCGCATGGCGTTCGGCAAGACGCTGATCGATCATGAGGGCGTCGGCTTCATGCTGGCGGACAATCTGATCGACCTGAAACAGGCCGAATTGATGATCGATTGGTGCGCGGGCGTGCTGGATGGCGGATCGCTCGGCACGGCGGAAAGCTCCATGGCGAAGGTTGCGGTGTCCGAAGCGCTGATGCGGGTCGCCGACCGATGCGTGCAGGTGATGGGCGGCACGGGCCTGACCAGCGACACGATCGTGGAACAGGTGTTCCGGGAAATCCGCGCCTTCCGCATTTATGACGGCCCGACCGAGGTGCATAAATGGAGCCTGGCCAAGAAGATCAAGCGCGACTGGAAAAAGGCGCAGGAGGCGGTGGCATGAGCGCTTTGGGCGACGATGCCAATGCCGGCACCACGGCGGTGCGCGATGCCTATCGTTTCGATGAGGCCGCACTGGCGCGCTGGATGGCGGATCATGTCGAAGGCTATCGGGGGCCGCTGACCGTCGAACAGTTCAAGGGCGGACAGTCCAATCCGACTTACAAGCTGGTGACGCCGGGCCGCAATTACGTGCTGCGCCGCAAGCCGCCGGGTGACACGCTGAAAGGCGCGCATGCGGTCGATCGCGAGGCGCGGGTGCTGAGCGCGCTGGGCGGCGTCGGCTTTCCGGTGGCGCATGTCTTTGGCCTGTGCACCGACGAAAGCGTTATCGGCAGCTGGTTCTATGTGATGGACATGGTCGAGGGGCGCATCTTCTGGGACGCGACCTTCCCGACCGTCTCCAACGCGGAGCGACCGGCCTATTTCGATGCGATGAATGCAGCGATCGCCGGGCTGCATGGCATCGATTATGCCGCGATCGGCCTTGGCGACTATGGCAAGCCGGGAAATTATTTCGCGCGGCAGATCGGCCGCTGGTCCCGCCAATATCTGGAGGATCAGGATGCCGGGCGCGATCCGGACATGGATGCGCTGATCGCCTGGTTGCCGGAGAATATTCCGGCGGGTGAGGAAAGCAGCATCGTCCATGGCGATTTCCGCTGCGACAATATGATTTTTCACCCGACCGAACCGCGTGTGCTGGCGGTGCTGGACTGGGAATTGTCGACGCTGGGCCATCCGCTGGCCGATTTCGCCTATCATGCGATGATGTACCAGATGCCGCCCGATATCGTGGCGGGGCTGGGCGGCGTGGAAATCGGCGCGCTGAATATTCCGAGCGAGGCGGACTATGTCGCGGCCTATTGCGCGCGGACCGGGAGGACCGGCATCGCCAATTGGGATTTCTACATCGCCTTCAACTATTTCCGGCTGGCGGCGATCTTCCACGGCATCAAGGGGCGTGTGATCCGGGGCACGGCGGCGTCCGCCCATGCGCGCGAACGGGCCAAGGCCCTGCCCCGCCTGTCCGCGCTGGCGCGCCAATCCATGGAGAAATGCGCATGAGCGATACGCCTGTCCCGCCCAATCCTGTCTCCGTCGCGATCGACGGCTCCATCGCCACGCTGACGCTGAACCGGCCGGCGGCCGGCAATACCGTCAATCAGGCGCTGGCCGATGCGCTGCTGGATGCGGCGATCCTGTGCGACAATGATCCGGCCATTCGCTGCGTCATATTGACCGGCAATGGCAAGCTGTTCTGCGGCGGCGGGGACATATCCGCCTTCGACGCGGCGGGCGATCAAGTGCCGGCTTTTCTCAGCCGGCTGGCCGGTACGCTGCATATGGCGGTGAGCCGGTTGCTGCGGATGGGCAAGCCTTTGCTGGTGGCGGTGAACGGCCCGGCGGCGGGCGCGGGCCTCAGCCTCGCCATAGCGGGCGATGTCGTGATCGCGGCGCAATCGGCGCATTTCATCGCGGCCTATGGCAGCGTCGGCCTGACGCCCGATGGCGGCATGTCCTGGCTGTTGCCCCGCCATGTCGGGTTGCGCCGCGCGCAGGAGATCATCCTGACCAATCGCAAGGTCACGGCCGACGAAGCCGCCGCGATCGGCATGGTGACGCGCACCGTGACCGACGATGATTTCGCGGCGGAGGTGGCGAAGACCGCCCGGATGCTGGCCGATGGACCGACCGGCGCGATCGCGGGCGCGCGGGCGCTGCTGCTGGAAAGCGCCAGCAGCCCGCTCGAAGCGCAGCTGGAGCGCGAGACACGCAGCATCGCCGCGGCAGGCGGCAGCGGCGAATGTCGCGAGGGCGTCGCCGCCTTCCTTGGCCACCGCAAGCCAGACTTTTCAGGAGACGCATGACATGACCGACGCCTATATCGTTGAAGCCGTCAGAACCGCCGGCGGACGCCGCAATGGCGCGCTGGCGGGCTGGCACCCGGCCGACATGGGCGGCGAGGTGCTAAACGCGCTGGTCGATCGCAGCGGGATCGATCCGGCCGCGATCGAGGATGTGATCCTGGGCTGCGTGACGCAGGCGGGCGAGCAGGGTTTCGCCTTTGCCCGCAACGCCGTGCTGGCGTCGCGCCTGCCGCAGAGCGTGCCCGCCGTCACCATCGACCGCCAGTGCGGATCGTCGCAACAGGCGCTGCAATTCGCGGCACAAGCAGTGATGTCCGGCACGCAGGATGTTGTCATCGCCGCCGGTGCGGAGAGCATGACGCGCGTGCCGATGTTCTCCAACATCAGCTATCATCAGCGCGAAGGCGTGGGCGTGGGGCCGTTCAGCGACCGGATCAAGCAGCGCTTCGGCGTCGAGACGTTCAGCCAGTTCGAGGGCGCAGAAATGATCGCCGCCAAATATGGTTTCGATCGGGACGCGCTGGATCGCTACGCGCTGCAAAGCCACCAGCGCGCCGCCGCCGCGACGCAGGCCAAGCGCTTCGCATCGCAGATCGTGCCGCTGGAAACCGAAAACGGCCTGCATGTCACGGATGAAGGCATTCGCGCCGACGCCACGCTGGAGGGGATCGGATCGGTCAAGCTGCTGAAGGACGGCGGCGTGGTATCGGCCGCCAATGCCAGCCAGATTTGCGACGGCGCGTCGGGCATATTGGTCGTCAACGAACGGGCGTTGAAGGCCCATAACCTGACCCCGATCGCGCGGATTGTGAACATGACGGTGACGGCCGGCGACCCGATCATCATGCTGGAGGAGCCGATCTTTGCCACGCGCAAGGCGCTGGAGCGGGCGGGTCTGACGATCGGCGACATCGACCTGTATGAAGTGAACGAGGCGTTCGCGCCGGTGCCGATGGCATGGCTTCAGGCATTGGGCGCCGATCCGGAGAAGCTCAACGTCAATGGCGGGGCGATCGCGCTTGGCCATCCGCTGGGCGCGACCGGCACGAAGCTGATGGCGACGCTGGTGCATGAACTGCGCGCGCGCGGCCAGCGTTACGGTCTGCAAACCGTGTGCGAGGGCGGCGGCATCGCCAATGTGACCATCGTGGAGGCGCTGTAATGGCGATCAGCACACGCATCACCCAATTGCTGGGGATCGAGCATCCGATCGTGCAGGGCGGCATGATGTGGGTCGGCCGGGCGGAACTGGCCGCTGCCGTCTCCAATGCCGGGGGGCTTGGCATATTGACGGCGCTGACCCAGCCGACGCCCGACGATCTGCGCCGGGAAATCGACCGTTGCCGGTCCATGACCGACAAGCCGTTCGGCGTGAACCTGACCATATTGCCGTCGGTGACGCCGCCGCCCTATGCGGACTATCGCAAGGCGATCGTCGATAGCGGTGTGCGGATCGTCGAGACGGCCGGGCACAAGCCGCAGGAGCATGTCGAGGATTTCAAGGGTCATGGCATCACCGTGCTGCACAAATGCACCGCCGTGCGCCATGCGCTGTCGGCGGAGCGGATGGGGGTGGACGTCATTTCCATCGACGGTTTCGAATGTGCCGGCCATCCGGGCGAGGACGATATCCCCGGCCTGATCCTGATCCCCGCGGCGGCGGACAAGGTGAAGATACCGATGCTGGCGAGCGGCGGTTTTGGCGACGGGCGCGGGCTGGCAGCAGCGCTGGCGCTGGGGGCCGAGGGGATCAATATGGGCACCCGCTTCTGCGCGACGGTCGAAGCGCCGATCCATAACGCGATCAAGCAATTCATCGTCGCCAATGACGAGCGCGCGACCAACCTGATCTTCCGCCGGTTCCACAATACCGGTCGCGTCGCGAAGAACAGCGTGTCCGATCAGGTCGTTGCGATCAGCCAGCAGCCCGAGGCGGTGTTCGAGGATATCCGCCCCTTCGTATCCGGGGCCAAGGGGCGCGAGGCGCTGGAGACGGGCAATCTGGACGCAGGGCTGGTCTGGGCCGGGCAGGTTCAGGGGCTGATCCACGATATTCCGACCTGTCAGGATCTGCTGGCGCAGATCGTCGGCGACGCCGAGCGGATCATCGCCGGTCGCCTGGCCGGATTTCTGCAACGCCAGCCCGGAAAGGTGGCCGCATGACCTACCAATATGTCGATGTGTCGCGAGAAGGCCCGCTGACGATCGTGACGATCAACCGTCCCGAAGCGCATAATGCGCTGAATGCGGCGGCGCAGCTGGAATTGCAGGATGTGTTCAACGATTATGCGGCCGATGACAGCCAGTGGGTCGCGATCATCACCGGCGCGGGGGCGAAAGCCTTCTGCGCGGGGCATGACCTGAAGCAGCAGGCATCGGGCGGCGGCTTTGCGACACCACCCACCGGCTTTGGTGGTCTGGCCAGCCGGTTCGACCTCAACAAGCCGGTCATCGCGGCCGTCAATGGCGTGGCGATGGGCGGCGGTTTCGAAATCGTGCTGGCGTGCGACATAGTGGTCGCGTCGCAGAACGCGCTGTTCGCGCTGCCGGAGCCGCGAGTGGGCATTGCCGCATTGGCGGGCGGGATGCAGCGATTGCCGCGCATCATCGGCTTGCAGCGCGCCATGGGCATGTTGCTGACCGGACGGCGCGTGAGTGCGCAGGAAGGCCATGCGCTCGGCTTCGTGACGAAGGTGACGGACGGCGATGTGCTGGACGCGGCCCGTCGCTGGGCAGGCGAGATATTGGCGTGCAGCCCCATGTCGATCCGCGCGACCAAGGAAGCGACGCATCGCGGCCTGACCATATCCGTGCAGGACGGGATGGAAGCGGAATGGGACTATCCCATGATGAAGGCGCTGCTGGCTTCGGAGGATTTTGTCGAGGGGCCAAAAGCGTTCGCGGAGAAGCGTGCGCCAAACTGGTTGGGTCGGTGAATGGTGGCGCCCCGGATAACGGGGCGCCGAACCATGTCAGGTCCGGACCGTGTAGCGGATGGGCAGCCGCTTGAGGCCCGACACGAAATTCGCCTCCACCCAGGCGGGGTCGCCGGCCAGCCGGATATCGTCGATGCGGGCGAGCAGTTCGGTGAACAAGATCCGTATTTCCAGCTTCGCCAGCATATTGCCCAGGCATAGATGCGGGCCATAGCCGAAGGCGATATGCTTGCGCGCGTCGGGCCGCTCCACGCGAAAGGCGAAGGGCGTGTCGAACACCGCCTCGTCGCGATTGCCCGACGGGTAGCACATCATCAGGGAATCGCCCGCGCGGATCGCCTTGCCGCCGACCTCGCAATCGCCCAGCGCGGTGCGGAAGAAATGCTTCACCGGCGTGGTCCAGCGGATGAATTCCTCCACCGCATTGCCGATGAGATCGGGATTGGCGCGTAGCCGGGCCATCTCGTCCGGGTTCTGGATCAGCGCCAGCAGACCGCCGGATATGGCCGAACTGGTCGTGTCATGGCCCGCCGCCGCGACGATCAGATAATAGGCGTTGCGCTCTTTCTCGCCGATCGGCTGGCCATCGATCGTCGCATTGGCCAGGATGGTCGCGACGTCGTTGCGCGGGTTGGTGCGGCGATCCAGGGTGATGGCATTGAAATAGCGGTTGAAGGCCTCGAAAGCCTCCACCATCGACGCCATCCCGTCCCCGCCGCCGCTGTCGCTGTCCGTGCCGCCGAACACCTTCTGCGAAAGCGCGAGCATCAGCGGCTCATCCTCGCGCGGTACGCCCAGCACGATCATGATCGTGCGCAGCGGATACCAGGCGGCGATTTCCTTGGCGAAGTCGCAACTGTCGCCCTTCTCGATCATGCGATCGACCGTTTCCCGCGCGAGGGCCGTAATTTCCTCCTCCAGCGCGCGCACGCTCTTGGCCCCGAACCAGGCGGAGGTCAGCGCGCGATAGGCGCGATGGTCCGGATCATCCATGGCGACGAGGTTGCGGGCGAAATTACTGCTGCCTGACTGGGCGAGCAGCATGTCCTCATCCGTTTTCGTCACCAGAAACTGGCGCGGATCATTGAGGAAATTCTTCGCGTTCAATTCGACCGCCATGATGTCGGCATGGCGCGTCACCGCCCAGAAGGGCCGATAGTCGCGCGGCTCCGCCCAATGGACCGGGTCATGCTGTCGCAGCGCCGCGAAGGCCCGGTGATAGCTATGTTCGTCCCCATAGGTGCGCGGATCGACGATGATGTCGTCAATATCCTCTGGCAAAGCGTCCGTCACAGGCGTGTCTCCTCTCTTTGCCCGCAATTCTGGGAGCGGGAGGGGAGCCGGTCCAATCGGCGATGGCGGGCTATTTATCGAGGGCGTCGATCAACTTGGCCGCCTGCACCCCATTCATTGCCGGCCGCTATGGATGCGCGGGCAATCGCGATTGGACGGCGGGACCGGGCTGCCTAGCTTCACAGGCCAAGAACCATAGCCCGGGAGAGCGGTCGATGCCCATCATTCATGCAGGCGAAGGCGCATAGATATGCACCCGTCCATCCACGCCCGCACGACGCCGGACAAGCCGGCCTATGCCATGGCCGGAACCGGTGAGAGCGTCAGCTACGCGCAACTGGAGGCGCGCTCCAATCAGGGGGCGCATCTGTTTCGTGCGCTGGGGCTGCGGCGCGGCGACGGCATCGCGTTGCTGCTGGACAATGGGCCGGCCTTTTTCGAGATCGTCTGGGCGGCGCAGCGGGCGGGGCTTTATTATACCTGCCTGTCGACCCGGCTGGCGACGCCGGAAATCGCGTTCATCCTGGCCGATTCCGGTTCGCGCCTGCTGATCGCGTCGCAGCCGGTGCCGGCCGACCTGCCGACGGAGGGGCTGATCGTCTTCGCACCGGCTGTCCGCGATTTCCTGACCGAGCGGGCAGCCATGCCGGAGACGCCGATCGCCGATGAATCGCCGGGGAACGACATGCTCTATTCGTCCGGCACGACCGGCCGGCCCAAGGGGATAAAGCCGCCCTTGCCGGAAGGGTCGCTGGACCAGAGCAACGCGCTGACCGACTATGGGCGGACCAGCTATGGCATGGATGCAAGCAGCATCTTCCTGTCCCCCGCCCCGCTCTATCATGCCGCGCCGCTGCGCTGGTGCATGTCGATCCAGAAGCTGGGCGGCACGGTGATCGTGATGGAAAAATTCGATCCCGAAGCGACTCTGGCGCTGATCGAGCGCTTTTCCGTGACCCATGCGCAGTTCGTTCCGACCCATTTCGTGCGGATATTGAAATTGCCCGAAGCGGTGCGGCGGCGATATGATCTGTCCTCGCTGGTGACGGCCTTCCATGCGGCGGCCCCCTGCCCGGTCGAGGTGAAGCAGGCGATCCTGGACTGGTGGGGACCGATCCTGCATGAATTTTATGCCGGGACCGAAGCCAACGGCCTGACCAGCATCGGTCCTGCCGAATGGCTGACCCATCCCGGATCGGTCGGGCGCGCCATCTGGGGCAAGGTGCGTATTTGCGACGAGGATGGCGAATGGTTGCCGCCGCGCGAGATCGGCACCATCTATTTTGCCGATGGGGCGCCATTCGAATATCATAACGACCCGGACAAGACCGCGCAGAGCCGCAATCGCCATGGCTGGACGACGCTGGGCGATGTCGGCTGGGTGGATGAGGACGGTTTCCTCTATCTGACCGACAGGCAGAGCTTCATGATCATATCGGGCGGCGTGAATATCTACCCGCAGGAGATAGAGGATGCGCTGATCATCCATCCCAAGGTGGCCGACGTCGCGATCATCGGCGCGCCGGACCCGGAAATGGGCGAGCGGGTGGTGGCGGTGGTGGAGCCGGCCCGATGGGAAGAGGCCGGCCCTGCGCTGGCCGAGGAATTGATGGCGCATCTGGCCGGGCGGATCGGGCGGATCAAGCTGCCGCGCCAGATTGATTTCGACCCGAACCTGCCGCGCCATCCCAATGGCAAGCTGCTCAAGCGGATCGTGCGGGCGCGCTACTGGCCGGACGCATGATCGTTCAGGCCATCAGCCCGCCGCCATTGGCGTGGAGTATCTGGCCGGTGATGAAGCTGGCGCGGGACGAGGCGAGGAAGAGGACGGCTTCGGCGATCTCGCGCGGTTCGGCGAGGCGGCCGAGCGGCAAGGCGCTGGTCACGGCGTGAACCGCGCCGGTCGTGTCGGACGCCATCAGCGCGTCGACGGTTTCGGTGCGGGTGGGGCCGGCCGATACCGCGTTGACGCGGATATGGGGAGCGCCTTCCGCCGCCAGCGCGCGAGTGAAGGCCTCTACCCCGGCCTTGGCAGCGGCATAGGCGGACAGGCCCGGCGTCGGAAAACGGGCGGCGGTGGACGACATGTTGACGATCGCGCCGTTTCGCTCGCGCAGGACAGGGAAGGCGGCGCGGCAGAAGGTCATGGTGCCGGTCAGGTTGGCGGCGATCGTGTCGGCATAAAGCGCATCGCTCGTCTCCTCGATCCGAGCGGTGGGGAAAATGCCCGCGATATTGGCGAGGATGTCGAGGGCGCCGCCATGGTCGATCGCCTTTGCGACGGCGCGGGATGCCGTGTCGGCCTGCGCTATGTCGCCGGCAATCGTGGTGGCGGCTTCGCCCAGGCCTTCAACTGCCGAAGCCAGCGCAACCCCATCCCGCCCTACCAGCACCACCCGCGCGCCGCGCTCCACCAGCAGGGTCGCGACGGTCAGACCGATGCCTCTGGAGCCGCCGGTGACGATGGCGGTCTTGCCCGCAAATTCCCCCATCATGTCCCCTCGCCTATCCGCTGATGGTGCGATGGCGCGTGCCGTCGGCGTCGATCACCAGCCGCACGCTCTGTTCCCCGTTCATGCCGCACATGGCGGCATAGACGACATGCTGGCCATGCAGCCGCGACCAGCCGATATCGGCCAGCTGGGCGATATGGGTGCCATGGTCGCGATAGAGCCAGATGCCCACGCCAGCCAATTCCACCACCAGCAGCGCCGCCACCGCCATCCGCACGCGCGGGCGGCGCAGGACGGCGGCGATGCGGGTGAAGATGGTGTCGGCCACCTCCCCCGCCGGCACGGGCATCAGGCCCCAAAAGACCGCCCAGCGCCGCAACATCGCCATCGCCTGCGCGACCAGAAAGGCGGCGATGAGGCAGCAGGCCATGTCAGGCCACCGGCACGATCGTCAGCGGCGTACGGCCGGCCAGAGCGACGGTCAGCCGCGCCTTGCCATCCAGACCCGCGGTGAAGCGCTCGTCCGTTTCGATGATGCGATAGCTGCGACCCGGCACCAGCCGGTCGAGACCGATGTCGCTGCGCACCGCTTCTGCGCCGGGATGCAGCACCAGTTCCAGTGCCGTGCCGTCCGTCACCGCACGGCCGACGATCACATCGGGATAGACGGCATCGGCCAAGATCGGCCCCCTGGCCCAGGCGTCGGGCAGGCCCCGGTTCACCATGTCGCGGATCGTGTTGCGCCCGCCCCAGCTTTGCGAGGCGGCGACACCCTCGCCCGATCGCTGGTCGATCGCTTTCATCGTGGCTTCGATGATGCGATCGTCGCCCATTTCCTGCGCGGCCCACAGCGTCACCATCAGCGGGTTGAGTTCGGGCCAGCGCGAGAAATCGGCCGGCTTGCGGGTATCCCAGCCCAGCGGCAGCAAGCGGAAGTCGAGCGAACCGTCAGGCTTCACGCTGATGAAATCCTGCTTCATCACTTCCCACAGCCGCTCCGCCCCGGCCGGATCATAGGGGGTCATGAAACGTACGCCCCAAGTCTCGCCGAACAGGCCGGAAAGGCTCGGCACCTCAAAGCCGAAGGGGGAGGATGTGCACACCTTGATGCGGCCATCGGCCATCATCATTTCCTCTTCCATCGTCCGGTCGAACCGGTCGCCGACGCGGGCGAGCATGTCGGTGCCGTGCCGCGCATCGTGCAGCGCGAGCGAGGTGCGGCCGACCAGGTTGCACATGGAATAGATCCAGCGCGGTTCGCAGGGGAACCAGCCCAGATCATAGCGTTTGAAATTCTTGACCACCTCTTCCAGCATGCTCTCATGGCTGTAGGGAAAGGCGGTCTTTTCATCCCAGCGGAAGGTGAGCGATCCCGGCGCGGTGAAGGGCGACGTGCCACTCGCCGTTTCGAACAGGCCGAGCGAGACGCCCAGAAAGCCCGAGAGCATGATATTGTCGATCGTGACCGGGTTCTTCTCGATCTTGAAATTGCCCCACAGGCTTTCCCAATACCAGTAATTCCATGTCTTGCGGTCGATATGCTTGCGGATCAGATTTTCCTGCGCGGTGTTGAGATAGCCGTGAAAGGCCGGCAGGCGCGTATATTGGCCAAGCGACAGGTTCCAAGACATGGTGCAGATCTGATAGCGCAGCGCGCCGTCCTGCCATGTATCCTCGGTCGAAAAGCCGTTCCAGCTGTCGACCGGTTGCAGTGCCAAGTCCATCATGCGCCGAAATTCGGCGACCTGCGACAGCGGCATTTCCGGTTCGGCGGTGATCGGCGCGTCGCGCATGACCGGCTGCGTCTTGGCAAGGATGGTGTTGAGTTGCGCGCCCCGCGCCTTGGCAGCGGCGAAGCCCTTGCGGCGACCCAGCGCGAACCAGCCATGGAGTGCCAACACGGCGGCCGGGATGGCCCATTCCATCCATGATATGCCGCTGCGCCCCTCGATCCACGCAGCCGAGAGCAGGGCCGTGCCGACCAGGACCGCCGGCGGCGCGAGGATGACGCCGCGTGCCCACCAGATGAACATGATGACGGCAAAAGCCGCCATGGAGAGCGCGGCGCCCAAGATACCGACACCGTCGCCGGCATAAAGGAAACCCGCGCCGGGGAAGATCAGGCCGAAGCCGAAGGCCTTCCACTGCGCGCTCATGCCCAGCAGCATGGGCGCCACGCCGATCAGGAAGACGAGGCCCAGCATCGCATAGAAGCGATAGAGCCGCCGTGCCGTCAGCGGACCGTGCACCGTCTTGCGTTCCGGGATAGGCGGGATGCGATCGACCAGCGGCGCCAGCGAAGGCACGGCGTCTTGTGGAATGAAATCCGCTTCAAATGCTAGCGTTCGGGCGGTCATGGACCTCTCCTTTTTCTTCCTGATCGAGCCGGGAATCTTGCTATCATCGTAGGACGATTACGTTAGACGTGCAACCGTCCATATCCCATGGCGGACGGCGCACCATAGCGCCCCGTCCGCATCTTGATCCTTTGGGCGAGGATCGCGTTACATATGCCAGCTGACCTGCACGCCATAGGTGCGCGGCATGCCGGCAAAGCGGGAGATCGACGCCAGATTGTCCTGCACATTGGTCCAGTAATATGTATTGCCGACGTTGCGGATGTAGATGCCGGCCCGCACATTGCTGTCCGGAAATTCGAAACCGGCGCGCAGGTCGACCAGCGCATAGGCCTTCATGTCGAAGCGCGGATCGGCATCGACGAAGGCGGTGGTGGTGTTGGCCAGCGCCGTCGTCGTCTTGCTGTTATAGGTCAGGGATATGCCGATAAAGCCCTCCGCCGAACTGCTGATCGGCGCCTGATATTCCGCGTCCGCCACTGCCGTCAGCTTGGGCGCGTAGGGGAATTTCTGACCCGAAAAATTGCGCAGGTCGCCAAAGGCATCATAGCCTTCGAACTCGGTGATCTTGGTGTTGATATAGGTGCCGCCCAGGCTGATGCGCAGGCCATCGACCGGCCGACCGACGATTGAGGCTTCTACGCCCCAGATGCGGCTCTTGGGTATCTGCACCAGACCATCGAGCGTACCGAAGACCGGATCGGGCTTGCGACCGCGCAACTGCTTGTCCTTATAGTCATAATAGAAGCCGGCCAGCGCATATTCGATCCGGCGATCGGCCAGCGGCCCCTTGATACCCACTTCATAGGCAGTGACGGATTCCTGCTTCACCGGGACATAGCCCGAATAGCTGGCCACCGAGGCGGTCGGGAAGCTGCCCGATTTATAGCCGCGCGCGACGCGGGTGTAGAAGAGCGTGCCGCCGTCCGTCTTGTAATTGGCGCCGACGTTCCAGCTGACATTATCCTCGTTCAGATTGTCGAACGCGGCCGGATCGAAAATCTCCGGGAAGTTGGGCGTGAAGGTCAGGCAGCCGCCGGGCTGGACATTGGTGCCGAAAATCGCATTCCACCATGTCGCGGTATCGCCGCCGAAATCATTGGTGCAGCCTTCGAAGCTGCGCTTGCTGTCGGTATAACGGATGCCGCCGATCAGGGTGATGTTGGGCGTGACCTTATATTCCGCATTGGCGAAGGCCGCGAGATTCTTCACGTCCTGCCGCGAATAGTTGAAGGTCAATATGCCGCGCGGCGCGCCGGGGATCATCCAGAGCGGATTGGACGAGGGGCCTTCGCTGAAATTGTAGAAGAGCCGGTCGAACGTCTTGGACTTGTTGTAATTGCCGCCGACGATGAAGGTCAGGCTGTCAAACTCCCCGGTCAGGCGCAGTTCCTGCGCGACATCCTTGATATAGCCGGTCGTATTGGTGTCGACCGAGGCATAGGTGGTGCCGTCGAAATCCTGCACCGAGTCCGTCTTGTAATGGGAGTAGGCGGAGATGGAGGTGAAGGTCAGATTGTCGTTCAGTTCGAAATCGGCGCGCAGGCTGGCCTGCCAGAAACTGTCGTCGCGGGCCGGGCGGCGACCGAAAATGCCATAGCCCCAATCGGCGGCGCGCGGCGTGCGCGGGCTGCGCGGATAATTTTTGAAATTGGTGGCATCCGGGCTGCCGCAGGTACCCTCGACCGATCCGGCGCAATTGTCCGACACGATCTGCGCCGCCTGCGTATCACCCTTGTCGCGCCAGCCATTGACGTTGAGCAGGAATTTGACCTTGTCGCTCGGCTGCCAGTCAAGCAGCACGCGGCCCTGAAGCATGTCCTGCTTGCCCAGTTCGTCCGACCGGGTGAAGCTTTTCTGCCAGGGACCGGACTGGATGGTGCGTATCGCGACGCGGGCTTTGAGAGTATTGCTCATCGGACCGGACACATAGCCCTGCACGTCATAGGTGGAAAAACGGCCGAAGCTGGCGGTCGCCCCCGCCTTGAAATCATCGGTCGGCTTGGCGACGATATAGTTGATCGCGCCGCCGGTCGTGTTCTGGCCGAACAGCGTGCCCTGCGGCCCTTTGAGAACTTCGACACGCTCGATATCGAAGGCCGCGCCACGCGTCGGCGCGCTGAACGGTAGCGCGACTTCGTCGGTATAGACGGCCACGGTCGGCGCGGCGGACAGGGTCGTTTCGTAGAAGCCGACGCCGCGCAGCGTATAGACCGGCGTGTTGAACGGCGAAGGCTGAACGGTCAGGCCCGGCACGATCTTGCCGAGGTCGGTCGGCGAATTGATGCCGCGCTGAAGCAGCGTGTCGCCGGTTTCTGCCGTGATGGAAATGCCGACGTCCGACAGCGATTGTTCGCGCTTGTTGGCGGTCACGATGATGTCGGCATAAGCGTTGTTGCTGCCCCCGCTCGCCTGCGGATCGGCGGCCTGCGCGCCGGCCGTGCCGGTCCCGCCGACCAGTGCGATCAGCGATGCGCCGATGCAATATGCCATGCTGCTTGTGCGGATCATGCCCATTGTCCTTCTCCCAGATTTCGCGCCCGCTTCTTGCAGGTCGCCTTCATGATCTTGCGAAAAGGCCCGCCATGGGCTTGCCATGGCGGGCCTTTTTATAGGTTCACATCTTGAAGCTGGCGGTGACGCCATAGGTGGCCGGCATGCCGGTCAACCGCCAGATCGTGTCGTAACCGACCTGCACATTGTACCAATAATATTTGTTTGTGACGTTGCGGCCCCACAGCGTAGCGGACCAGCGACCGTCCCGCGACCCGACCCCAACCCGCGCGCCGAACAAGGTGTAGGCATCGATGCGCAAGGACGGCGTCTGCGCCAGATCGGCATAGGTGGCGCTGTTATAGGTCATGTCGCCGCCGATGATCAGGTCGGTCCCACCGCCCTGAATGGGAAGGCGATATTCGATATCGGCCGTGCTGGTCCATTTGGGCGAGAAGTTGAACGACTTGCCCGACAGGTCGGTCGGCATGTTGAACGCATCGAAACCTGCGAAATTCTTGATCTTGGAGTCCGCATAGGACAGCGCGCCGCGCAGCGTCAGCCCGTCCGACGGCTTGACGACGGCATCCAGATCGAAGCCTTTGACGGTCGATTTCGGCACGTTGGCCAGCACGGGCAGCAGGCCGAAGACCGGATCGGTCGTGTTGGTCAGCAATTGCTTGTCGCGATAATCGTAATAATAGCCGGCCAGGTTGAACTGAACCATGCGGTCGAACAGGCTCAGCTTCGTGCCGATTTCATAGGATGTCAGCTGTTCCTGCTTTACGGGCGCGAATTGCGACCGGGCCGTGGCGTTGATGACGGGATAATTGCCCGCCTTGTAACCGCGACTGACGAGCGCATAGAGGAGCGTATCGCGGCTGGGCTTGAAATTCACGCCCGCGCGCCAGCTGACATTATCCTCCTTGAAACGTTGCACCGGGAATGGCGCGGTGAAGGTCGCATTGTCCAGCGTCACGCAGCCGCCCGGCACGGTCAGAGGCCCGCCGAACAGCCCGTTGATGACATTGGAAAAGCTGCCATCGCCGGCATCCGCGCTACATGCCTGATTGCTGTGCTTGAGCGACGTATAGCGGATACCGCCGATCAGGGTAATCTGGTCGGTCACCGCATATTCGACATTGCCGAACGCCGCCCAGCTCTTGTTGGTCTGGCGGCCGCGATTCTCGTTGAAGAATATGTCGCCCACGCCATCGGGATTGCCGGGCGTCGCGCCGACATTGGTGGTGCTGGACAATATGCCGCCGAAATCCTGGAGCGAGCTTTCATAGCTGTTGTCGGTGCTGTAATTGCCGCCGACCGTCACCAGCGCGCCGCCGAACTGGCCCGCCAGACGGAATTCCTGATTGAACGCCTCCACATGGCCGCTGGTCGTGACGTAGCTGAGGCCCAGGCTGGTGCCGTCATTATCGAACACGCTATGGATCTTGGCATAGGCATAGTTGGACAGGGATGTGAGCGTGACTTTGTCCGCCACTTCATAATCGACCCGCAGGATCGCCTGCCCCATCTTGTTGTCGCGTTCGAAATCGCGGCCGGCATCCCAGTCGGCCTGACGCGCATTACGGCGCGGGCTTGGCTGGGTGAAGAGCGCGGGGCTGGCCTGCGTCGCGACGCGCGGCGAGGCGGCGAAGAATTGCGGGATCTGATTGTCGGACGTGTCGATCCAGCCGTTGAGGTTGAGCGACACTGTCAGGCGATCGCTGGGTTGCCAATCGAGCAGCAGGCGGCCGGCGACCTTGCGCTGCGCACCGATGCTGCCGCTGCGGGTATAATTTTCCTGCCAGTCGCCCGACCGGGTGCCGCCCACGGCAAGCCGCGCCGACAGGGTGGAACTGATAGGCCCACTGACGAAGGCTTCGCCCTGAAATGTGTTGAACCGGCCGAAGGTGCCGGTCGCGCCGGCAGTGAAATCCTTCGTCGGCTTGTTGGCGATATAGTTGATCGCGCCGCCGGTGCTGTTCTGCCCGAACAAGGTGCCCTGAGGCCCCTTCAGCACTTCGACCCGCTCCAGGTCGAATATCGGCCCCTGCGTCATCGGGCCATAAGGCAGCGCCGCCTGATCCAGATAGATGCTGACCGTCGGCTGCGCGCCGAGGTTGGAGGAATTGAAGCCGACGCCGCGCAATGTGTAGACCGGCGTGCCGTCCGCCGCCGCCGCCACAGTCAGGGCCGGCACCACGCGCGCCAGATCCTGCGAACTGGCCACGCCCTTGTTGACCAGCGCGTCGGCGGACAGGGCGGTGATGCTGAGCCCGACATCGTTGATATTCTGCTCACGCTTGTTGGCGGTGACGATGATATCGGCATAGTTTCCGGCGGATTGCGGCGCACCGCTGTCCTGCGCCTGCACGGGATTAGCAGCCGCCAGGGCCGTAAACGAACAGCCAAGCAGCCAGGCTGATGGGGACATCAGTCGCATGGGTCTTCCTCTCCAGAAATGTGCCTGCTGTGCAGGTCGGTGCCGGAGGCCCAATCACTCCGGATGGCTTGTGTTTTCACATCCAGCCTTGTTCGTCAATATCGTTCGACGATTTTATCGGAGAAAAACGCCGAACCATGAAGTTCGACCCTTTGCGCCACCATATGGACGCGGCGCCCGCAGGACGGTATTGCCGGATCAGAAACTTGATGGATCGACGATGACCAAAGCCGCGACGAAACAGGCACCCAGCGCCAAAGACTCCCTTCCCGTGACGGAGAATGAAAGCGCGACCGACAAGGTGGCCGAAGCCATCACCCAGGGCATCCGTACCGGCGTGTTCGTGCCCGGGCAGCATTTGCTGGAGCCGGACCTGACGCGCCGCCTGGGCATCAGCCGGGGGTCGCTACGCGAGTCGCTCAAGCATCTGGCGGCGGCCGGCATCGTCACGCTGAACCGCTATCGCGGCGCCTATATCGGCCTCCTCGACCGCACGGCATCCTTGCAACTGCTCGATACGCTGGAGCCGCTGGCGCGGCTGGCGGCACGACTGGCAGCGGAAAATTGCACGAGCGCCGCGGCGCGCAACCAGATCGAGACGGCGATCGCCGACCTGGATCGCGCGGCACGATCCGGCAACCGCGCCCATTATCTGGAGTCGCGGCGCCGCTTTTACGACGCGATGATCGACCTGGGCGGCAACCGCGAACTGGCGCGCGTCATCCCCCTGTCCCGCACCGACCTGTTCCGCGCGCAGATCGAGACGGTCCAGTCCGACACGCAGCGCAAGCGCCATGCATCGGGCTATGGCCCGATCGCCAAGGCGATCATCGCCGGCGACCCGAAAAAAGCCGACTTGGCGGTGAAGAAACATTTCGACGGTACGCGCAAGACGATGACCGAATTGCCGGAAGATATATTCCCGACCATGGGCTAATCCGCGCCTTGCGGGTTAGACATAGCCCAGCCAGCGTAGATTAGCCGATGTTTTGGCTGGACGAAATCGTCAGACACATTTAGCCTTCCAGCCGACCCCGAACGAATCGGGGCATCGGTCAGGAGAGTTTCATGCTGCGCGTTTCGGCCACCTATCCGAACCTGCCGGGCAGCCATTTCGATGGCGACGACTATGTCGGCCGCCATGCCCCCTTCGCGCGCGGCCTACTGGAACCGCTCGGTCTGCGCGCCCTGCGCATCACGATCGGCACCGCCGCGCTGGACGGCGCGCCGCCGCCCTATTGGGCGCTCAGCGAACTCATCTTCGACGACCGCGACAGTTTCGATCGCGCCATGGGCATCTGTGGCGCGGCGCTGATGGGGGACGCTCCCCGCTACACCAATGTCGATCCGGTGCTGCAGATCAGCAGCCTGATCGACGCCTGACACCATAAAATCCGGGAGAATGCGATGCGGAACTTCGTGCGTCATGAAATGGACGATATCGGCCAGCTGATCGGGCTGGACGAGCTGCTCAACCACCAGATCGTCGACACCTTCTCCTCCACCGCCACGGCGGATCTGGGCTGGACCGAGAAGATCTGGACCGCGCTGGTGCGCAAGGATGGCAGCCTGTCGATCGATTTCGGCCTGGGTCGTTATCATAACCGTGGAGTTATGGATGGCTGGGCCGCCGTCGCGCGCGACGACAGCCAGTGGACCGTGCGCGCCAATCGCGAATTGCGCGACGACCCCACCGAAACGACGGTCGGCCCGCTAATTTACGAGATTATCGAGCCGTTGCACAAGGTTCGCTACGCGCTCGAAAAGAACGACGCGCAGCCGATCGCCTTCGACATCACCTTCACGTCGGAAATGCCGCCTTTCTTCGAGGACCGGCACAAGCAGCGCGAGAAGGACGGGTTCCGCATCGGCTCCGACGTGGTGCGCTATCATCAGATCGGCGTGCCGTCGGGCTGGGTCGAGATAGAGGGTGAGCGGATCGAGGTGAATCCCGAGGAATGGACCGAATATCGCGACCATAGCTGGGGCCAGCGGCTGGACGTCGGCGCGCACAGCCCGGACGTGCGCCCCTCCTCCGACTTTGGCGATGCCAAATTCGGCGAGGGCGAATTCGTGCTGCTCTGGTCGCCCTTCATGCTGACTGCGCCAAATGGCGACAAGCATGCCTATCATTTCTACTTCATGGCGAAGCAGGGCCGCATCTTCTATTCGTCGGGCTATCGCAACCATCCCGACGGGCGGCAGGAAAAGGTCGCGCGGGTGCGGCCGGAACTGACGTTCAACGATGTCGGCCGGCGCCTGCTGGGCGGCAAGGTGCATTTCGACATGATGCAGGGCGGCACCCACACGGTCGAGATCGCGGTTGCCGGGCCGACCGCCGTGCATCTGGGGCCGGGCCTCTATCTGGGCTTCGACGGCAAGAAGCATGGCGCCTGGAAAGGACCGCTGGAGGTCGAGGGCGAAAAGTTCGACGACTATACCGACCTCACCACATTGAAGCGCATGCGCCAGCTGCGCGATTGCCCGATCCTGGTTCGGGAGGGTGACGCGACCGGCCATGGCATCATGGAAACGATCATCCATGGCGCCCACCCCGACATCGGCCTGACCGCCGACAATTCGATCCTGTAAGGAGGCCTGGCATATGGCGCGCGACACCGGCCGTCTTGCGGAAGGGCTGCGCGCCTTTCTGCCCCGTGGCGCCGGCATTACGGGGGTAAAGACCCTGTCGGCCGGCCACAGCAACGAAACCTATCTGGTGGAGGGGCTGAACGAAATATTGCGTATGCCCCCGTCCGAGGAGGGGCTGTTGCCGCCGTACGACATGGCGCGGCAGCATGCGGTATTGTCGGCGGTGAAGGCGCATGCGCCTTCGGTGCCGCTGCCCGCGATGCTGGAACTCAGCACCGATCCATCGGTGATCGGCGACGAGTTTTTCCTGATGGAATGTGTGCCTGGCGATGCCTTCGAATATGTCACGCCCGACTGGGTGAAGGCCGATCCGGTGGCGGTGCCCGACAGCATCTGCCGCCAATGGTTCGACGCGGTGATCGGCCTGCACACTATGCCCGTACGCGAAATGCCGCCGGGCGGGCGGACCGTGCAGCAGGAGGCGCAGCATTGGCTGGACGTCGCCCGCTCCGCCGAGGCGACCACCGACCTGATCGGCGTGCTGGAGGATCTGACCGCCCGGCCGCCACGCCCATCAGGCGCACCGACTCCCGTGCATGGCGACCCCAAACATGGGAATTGTTTGTGGCATCAGGGGCGGCTGACCGCCCTGCTCGACTGGGAAATGGCGCAGATTTCCGAACCCCTGCTCGACCTGGGCTATATATTGATGTTCCATGATCAGGGGGAAGCATCTCTGGCCGATGCAGGGTTCGAGCAACCCGGATGGTGGTCGCCCGAACGCATGATCGCGGAATGGGAGAAGGGCACGGGCCGCACGGCGGTGGACGTCGCCCGCTATACCGTATTGGGTCAGGCAAAGGTCGCGGCGATCATCGCCCTGGGCGCCTATCTCTTCACCAGCGGCAAGGTGGCGGACGTGCGGTTCAAGGCGTTCGGCGCGGTGCTGCCGGCCTACACCAAATTGCTGGTGAGCCGGGCGATGGCGGCGGCCTGACAGTCATAGAGTCCGCCGCCAAACACCGTTCGACCGACAGGATCGGTCCGAACGGTGTTTGGCGGCATGATATGTCAGCGCGCGCGCGTCACGCTGTTGCCGACGCCAGCGCTGCTGACTTTGGGCGCAGTCTTGCCGGGCGTGCGCCAGCTGACCTTGTTGCTGATCCCTTCCACCTTGATCGTCGATTGGGCGGCCATCTGCGCGGTGACGACGTTGCCTGAGCCTTCGACGGTCAGATGGGTGCAGGCCCCTTCGACCGTCACCTGATTATCGGTGCCCGTCACGCTCGCCTTGCCAGCCGCGCAGTCGAGCGTGGAGTGTTCGCCCGATCCTTCGAGAACCGCCTGCGCATGGGCGGGCGTCATGACAGCAACGCAGGCGAAGAGCGCGGCGCCGGTCGCGGCGATCCGGAACGAGCTTTTATTGGCCATTATCATCATCCTCCTTGTTCGGGATGATGGGTGGCACAGCCCTTGTGGTTGCTCGTGACAGTTGCGACGAACGGGCGCGGGCGCACGATGACCAGCTTGGTCGGGTCGATAAGGCTGGCTTGCCGGCCCGCGCCTGCTATGGCGGCGCGATGCTCAACATGCACAATCAGGCCGGGACCGTCCTCGTCGACGAGGTCACATATGAATGGGAACTCCGGCGCGAGCCGCAATGGAGCGACGCCGACGGCTGGCGGGGCATGACGATCGCCCTGTTGCAGACCGATACGCAGCGCGAGGCAGTGCTCGAATTTCCGCCGCCCAAGCGGCTGCTCAAGGGCTTGCAGCGCGGGCGGCTCCAGATCAACGACGCGATCGTCTCACGCGGTATCCGCGCGGCGCTGGCGGCGGGATGGGAACCGACGTCGCGCGGCAAGCCGGTCGTGTTCACGGTGGATGCGGACGGGAATTGAGGGAGACGGGTAACAGTGTGCCGCCCTATTCATTCGTCACGCTGACTTGTCGTTCTGCACCATGTCCCGCCATGCCGGGCGCGACCCGGCATCCCGCTTCTTTCCGAACATAATGGGTGAAGACAGGCGGGCCCCCGGATCAAGTCCGGGGTGACGGTGAAAGTTAGACGCCTATATGATCTTAGATGGCGTCACGCCGCCAGCAAACGTACCAACGGGGCGGCATATTCGATCAGGGCGCCGGGTTCCGCAAGGACTTCGGTAACGAGGCCAGGCTGATCGGCACAAAGGTCGATCGGTTCACCCAGCAACTCGATCCGCGCCACCGCATCGCCCGCCGCCACGGCGCTGCCCACGGCCAGAGCCGACACGAAGGAGGCTATGTGCGGGGCGCTGACGAGTTGCTCCGCCTTGGCCGCCTCCACCAGTATGGCAGGCACAGGCGCAGCCTCCACAGCGACCGGCGCATGGAGCGGGTTGGCGCCGCCGCCGGGCGTCGCGACGAACAACTCATAGTCGCCGGAGCGTAGATGAATGTCGGCATAGCCCGACTGGCGGAACAGGCGCAGCAGGGCGCGCGTGTCGGTGATGATATCGGTCATGCGGCTTCCCCCAGCAAGGCGAGCAGCGCGGGCAGCACCGGCTCCGTTACGATGGTCTGCACCCCCTGCGCGCGGGCGATGCGGGCTGTGTCGGGATTGGCCAGCGTCGCGCCCCGCGCGGCAGACGCACCATTCAGCAGCGCGGGCAGTTCGTCCGGCTCCCCGCCCGACCAGAGCGCGTCAATATCGATCACCCCGTCCAAGCCCGCAGCGTCGGCCGGGCGCAGGACGCGCACCGGGCTGCGTTCGCGCGCCCATATGATCAGCTGAGCAAGGCGGCTGTCGCCCGCCTCATCGGGCATTTCGACCGGCAATTCGCCAGCATAGACGCGGCCCGTTTCGCCATCGACGGTGACGAGGGCGCCGGGTTGCGGCCCCCTACCATCGCCGACGCCGACCACGCAGGGGCGGCCGAGCGCGCGGCTGACGACGGCGGCGTGGGAGGTGGACCCGCCCTGCTCCGTCACCACCGCCTTTGCCGCGATCATGCCATGGATATCGTCGGGGCTGGTGGTCGCGCGGACCAGGATCACGGCCTCTCCAGCGGCGGCGCGCCGTTCGGCTTCGTCGGGATCGGTGACGACCGTGCCGCAGGCGACGCCGGGGCAGGCCCCCTCCCCCTGCGCGACGATGGCGGCATCCTGCGCGCCGGTACCCAGGCGCGGCAGCAGCAGCGCGCGTACCTGTTCGGGACTGACTCGGGACAGCGCCTGATCGATATCGATCAGCCCTTCACCGACCATCTCCACCGCCGCGCGCACCGACGCGTCGGGGGCGCGCTTGGCCGATCGGGCCTGAAGCAGATAGAGGGTGCCGCTCTGCACGGTAAATTCGATATCCTGCATGTCGCGATGCTCGCGCTCCAGCCGGGCCGTCGCGTCGAGCAGCGCGGTGTGGGCGGCCGGATCGAGATCGCGCATGGCGTCGAGGGCGAGCGGCGTGAACTTGCCGGACACGACATCCTCCCCCTGCGCGCGGGGCAGATATTCGCCATAGGGCAAGGCTTCGCCGGTCAGCGGATTGCGGCTGAACAAGACACCGGTGCCGCTGCGATCGTCCAGATTGCCGAACACCATCGCCTGGATGGTGACGGCGGTGCCCATGTCGTGCGGAATCCCATTATGCTCGCGATATTTCTTCGCGCGGCGGGTGTTCCAGCTGTCGAACACGGCGCGGACGGCGCCGGTCAGGCATTCTCGCGGGGTGGCGGGCACATCGACCTGCGTGCGCCAGTCGGCCGGGTTGGCGTCATGATCCAGCTCGACCGGCATCTTCAGCACGATCGAGGCGTAAAGTTCAAGAAAGCGGCGATGCGTGTCGCGCGCGAAATCCGGCAGGCCGGATTCGGCGGCGAGCGCGCTTTCCGCCGCATCGTCGATGCCCAGGTTCAGCACCGTGTCCATCATGCCGGGCATGGAAATGGCGGCACCGGACCGGACCGACAGCAGCAGCGGCTTGTCCGCGCCACCGAAATGGCGGCCGGTCGCGTCATTAAGCCAGGCGAGGCCCGCCTCTATCTCCGCCTCCAGCCCCTCAGGGAAATCGCCCTGCGCCAGATAGGCGTTGCAGGCCGCCGTCGTGATCACGAAGGCCGGGGGCACGGGCAGGTCCATGCCGCGCATCCGCGCGATCGACCAGGCCTTGCCGCCGATCAGACTGCGGTCGGGCAGGCTCGTGCCGTCCAGCAGGACGGTCCAGTTGGATGACATCAGCTTATTCCTCCCGGACCCGGCCCATGATGCGGAGCAGATCCTCGTGCAGTTCGAACCAGATGGTGTGGTAGCTGTCGCGTCGGATGTCGCTGACCCATTCATGCTCGCCATCTTCGGCGGCTTCGAGCGCGGCGAGCAGCTTTTGCGCGTAGAAGTTCATGCGCGGCCAGCCTTTGGACAAAGCCGCCAGGATCGGTTCGACCTGCTCCTGCACCTCGCCCAGGCGATCGATCACCGCTTCGTCATGGGCGCGGTCGCTATGGTCGTTGGCGACCTTGTTGCCGCCGATGCTGATCGTCTGCCAATCGGTGATGACCTGTTTCAGGGTCTTGTTCACCCGCTCGAAGGCGAGATAGGCATTCTCGAACGCCTTGTCCTGCCGCAGCGGCGCGAAGTGCAGGCCATAGCGCGCCTCCAGTGCCACGCGGGTTAGCGGGGCGAGGATGAAGGCGTTACCGGTATCGACCACCCGGCCGGTCGCCACGGCGTCGGCGAGCAGGGTCGATACGCGCGGTTCGGGCAAGCCTACCAGAGCGGCGATGGCGGCGGCGCCGGCGTGGCGTTTGATGGCGACGCCGTGGAACACCAGATCGCGGTCATTTATCATGCCGTCGCCTCCTCTTTTACGAGGCGCCAGACGCGGCCGACGCGCTCGACGCCCTGCTGATAATCCTCGGTCGTCTTGGCGGCGGCCGTCGCTTCGATCGTGACCATGTCGCCATCGGCGATGCCGGCGATCTTCGCGTTCATCAGGCAGGGAATATTATATTCGCGGGTCAGGATGCCCAAATGCGATCGCACCGTGCCGCCCGCGCAGATGACGCCGGTAAATTGCTCGATGATCGGCGCGGTCAGCGTGCCGCCGCTATCGTCGATCACCGCGATGATGCCGGGCGGAACGCCGTTGGTCAGATAATCCAGCACCCGTTCATTGGTGCGGATGAAGCGGGCGATACCGGTGATGTCGGCGTCATGACGTACCACATTGTCGCCCACGCCGGCGAGCGCACGGCCGGTTTCGTCCGGATCACCCTGCGGCGCGTCGGGGTGGGAGAAACTCTCATCCACCTGATCGCCATCGCCGCGCGATTTATAAATATCCGGCCGTTCCGCGACCGAAATGCCGGCCGACCAGTCGAAGCGATGGCCGGTGGCGAGCAGGCGCCGCTCCACATCCGCCAGATCCGCCTTGGTCAGGGCCGCGCCGCTGATGCGAAAGCCGTCCCAATCCTGTCCCGATTGCGCGAAACGGTCGCGAAGCCTTTCCTGCACAAGGCTCAGCGTCGCCTCCACCAGCGACGAAGCCGGCGGGCGCCCCTTGTGCGCGCTATCGATGGGCAACCCCATACATCTCTCCTGTTTTTCACGAGTCTGCGCTCTCCCCCTCGATGTGCCGGGTCGTAGCATTTCTGTCAAGCATCTGACAGATGAAATCGTAGGATGATATTGACGGCAAACTTCGACTCATCTAGCTTGGGCGTCAAACAAGTCGATCCGGGAGAGAATGTGTGACCGCCAAGCCCAATCCGCGCGTGTTGATCGTGAATGACGATGGCATAGACGCGCCCGGCATCCTGCTGCTGGAAGAGGTGGTGCGCCAGTTCACCGACGATATATGGGTGGTGGCGCCGGACGAGGAACGGTCGGGTGCGGGGCACAGCCTGTCGCTATCCTACCCGATCCGGGTGAAGCAGCGCGACGAGCGGCATTTCGCGGTCAAGGGCACGCCGACCGACTGCGCGCTGCTGGGCGTCTATGAATTGCTGGGCGACAAACGGCCCGACCTGCTGCTGTCTGGCATCAATCGCGGGCCGAACCTGGCGGAGGATATCACCTATTCGGGTACGGCATCGGCGGCGATCGAGGGCGCGATGCTGGGCATTCCGTCGATCGCACTCAGCCAGATATGGAGTTATCAGACGCCGGTGCATTGGGATACGGCGCGCCATTATACGGCGCAGATCTTGCCGCAGCTGCTTGGTCTGGAATGGACGCAGGGCAGTTTCGTCAACGTGAATTTCCCGCATTGTCCGCTGGATGAGGTGAGCGGCGTGCGGGTCACTCGCCAAGGCATGCGCCCACCCGGCTCCTTCCGCCCGATCCCGCGCATCGATGAACGGCATGTGCCCTATTATTGGATCAAGATCGCCTTCCCGGACGGCGGCGCGGCACAGGGCAATGATCTGGCCGCCGCGCGCGACAATGCGGTGTCGATCACGCCGATGCAGCTGGACATGACCGCGCACGACCAGCTGGCGCATTTCCGCACACTGTTCGAAACCGAACCGGTGGGAGCATGAACGCGCCCGCCACGATCGGCACGACCGAAAAGGTCGCCGACGCCATCCGATCCGGCATCCGCACCGGCCAGTTCGTGCCGGGCCAGCATCTGGTCGAGGCGGAACTGACGCTGCGGCTGGGGATCAGCCGATCGTCCTTGCGGGAGGCTTTGCGGCATCTGTCGGGGGACGGGATCGTCGCGATCCATCGCTATCGCGGCGCGCATATCAACCGGCTGACCCGGCGGGAGGTGCGCGACCTGCTGGAGGTGCTGGAGCAGTTGGTGCGGCTGGCCGCACGGCTGGGCGCGGCGTCGGGCCATGCCAATCGCAGCCTGATGGACGCGGCGCTGGATGCGGCACGGCGGCATGACGAGGATGGCGACCATCGCAGCTATATCGCGGTGCGGCAGGCCTTCTACGACTGCCTGTTCGAGGTGGCGGGCAACCGGGAATTGCCGCGGGTGACGCCGCTGCGTCGCGCCGACCTGTTCCGTGCGCAGATCCGCCCCTACCAGACCCGCGCGCAGCAGGATTCGCATACCGAAGGCTATCGGGCGATCGCGCAGACGGTGAATGATGGCGATGTGGAGGCAGCGGAGGCAGCGGTCGCGGCGCTGTTTGCGCAAACCAATGCGATGGTGGACGAATTGCCGGACGTGGCGTTCGATGTGGAGTGAGGGCTTCCCGCTCACCCGTTCGCCAATAATCGTCATTCCCGCGAAAGCGGGAACCCATCTCCCAACTTTGTCCATGAGGAGAGCATCGGAGATGGATTCCCGCCTTCGCGGGAATGACGAGTTTTTCAGGATGAAGTAAGGATCGTCACAGCGCTCAGCCCATCCTCAACCCCATAAAAACCACCGCTATTTTCCGCCAGCGCGACGCGCGCGCCGTCCACCTGACGCTGGCCGGCCTCTCCACGCAACTGCGTCACCAGGTCGTGGATCTGGCCCAGCCCCGTGGCGCCCAGCGGATGCCCCTTCGACACCAGGCCGCCCGACACATTGACCGGAATGCGCCCGCCCAGCGCCGTCACGCCAGCCTCTGCATCATGCCCCGCCTGCCCAGGCGCGCTGAGGCCGAGTGCTTCCACTTGCACGATTTCACCCGATGAACTGGCATCATGCACTTCGGCGACATGCACGTCCTGCGGGCCGATGCCGGCCTTCTCATAAGCGCGGGCCGACACGATGCGGGTGACATGATTGGCATAATCGTCGGGCGCGCGGTCGGTGCCGCTCTGCGATTCGGTCGCCAGCACGCGGACCGCGCGCGCCTGCGGAAAGCGGCCGAGCAAATCGCCGGCGCACAGGACCGCCGCCGCCGCGCCATCGCTGATCGGGGCGCACATCGGCACGGTCAGCGGCCAGCTGACATTGGGCGCGGCCAGCACCTCCTCGATGCTCATGGCATTGCGATATTGGGACAGCGGGTTGAACTGCGAATGGCTATGGTTCTTGGCGGAGACGGCCGCGATCTGGCGCTGGGTCGTGCCGTATGTGGCCATGTAAAGACGCGCCTGCGCGGCATAGGCGTCCATCATGATATTGGGGCCGGGGCCGTCCAGCCCATCCGGCGCGGGCGCCAGCATGCCCTTCGTACCGTCGATATAGCGCTGCGCCTCGATCGCATCGAGCGGCTGCTGGAACACGGCGAAACGCTTTGCGCGATCGGCGCTGTAGAGCTTTTCCACGCCCACGATCAGCGCCACATCGGTCAGGCCGGCGCGAATATAGTCTGCCGCAACATGCAGGCCGATCGTCGCGCTGGCGCAGGCGGCCTCCACATGCAGCACGCGCACGCCCTGAATGCCCAGCGGCCGCAGCGCATATTCGCCGGGGATCGACATTTCGCCGGCGAAGAAGCCCTGAATGACATTGCTGTATATCGCCATGCCGAGATCACTAGCCTTCGCCCCGGCATCGGCCAGCGCTTCACCGACCGCCTGCTGCGCCAGGTCGCTATGGATCCGGTCGAGATGCCGGCCGAAGGGCGTCATGCCGACGCCGATGATATGGACGTCGCGCATCAGATTTTCCTTCCGGCCTCTTCCCAATAGGGTTTGCGCAATTCCGCGCGCGATACCTTGCCTGCGTTGGTGCGGGGCAGCTGGCGGACGATCTCGATCCGCTTGGGCGTCTTGACCGCGCCCAGCGCCTCGCGGGCGAAGGCGATCAGGGTCGCTTCCTGTGGCTTGTGGCCGGGGCGGGCCTCGACAAAGGCGATCACCGCCTCCCCCCATTTTTCGTCGGGGATGCCGACGACGGCGCAATCCTGCACGGCATCATGGGCCAGCAACGCCTTTTCCACCTCGGCCGGATAGACGTTGAAGCCGCCGGATATGATCATGTCCTTTTTGCGGTCCACGACATAGAACCAGCCGTCTTCGTCCCGTACGCCGATGTCGCCGGTGTGATGCCAGCCATGGGTCGAGACTTCGGCTGTCGCCTGCGGATTCTTGTAATAGCCCGCCATCACCAGCGGCCCGCGCACGACGATCTCGCCGCGCTCGCCGGGGGGAAGGATGTTGCCCTCATCATCCATGATCTCGACGATGGAGAGCAGGTTGGGGCGGCCGCAACTGCCGGGATGGGCGAGCTCGCCCGCCGCGTTCAGATGTTCGTGCGGCGGCATGGCGGTGACGCACATGGGCGCTTCGGTCTGGCCGAAACTGGCGTTCATGACCGGACCGAAGATGGCGATCGCTTGCCTCAGCCGGTCGAGCGACATGGGCGCGCCGGCATAGCTGATATATTGCAGGCTGGAGAAATCGGCCTGCGCCACGCCGGGGTGCGAGAGCAGCATGTAGATCGCCGTGGGCGGCAGGAACATATAGGTGACGCGGTGCCGTTCGATCGCGTCGATCACCGGACCGGGTTCGAATTTGGGCAGGATTACGACCGTGCCGCCCAGCGCCATGCTGGCCAGCGCGAGCGGGCCGGCGGCATGGGTCATGGGCGCGGCCACCATATTCACAGGCGGCATGGTCATCGGCATCGACGCGACCAGACTGGAGACGAGCGCCTGCCAATTGCCGTTGGTCAGCATCACCCCCTTCGACCGGCCGGTGGTGCCGCCGGTATTGGCGAGGAAGCCGAGTTCTTGCGGGTCGCCGGTGCGGCGTTGCAGGACTGGTGGGGCGTCTGGTTCAAGGCGATCTTCGAGGAAGAAGTCGGCTTCGTCGAACGCCCGGTCGAGCGCGATATAGCGGCGTATGTTCGGGCATTGCGCCCGAAACTCGACGATGCGGTCCGCCACTTCGGAATGGACGAACAAAGTGTCGATATCGAGCAGGTCGAACAGATAGGCGTTCTCGCTTGTGCTGGCCCGGTTATTGGCCATCGCCCACACGCCATCGGCGCGCAGTATGCCCAGCACCGCCTCGAACGCGACCATGGCGTTGCCGCTCAGCACGGCGGCATGGGCGCCCGGCGCGAAGCCGTCCGCGATCAACAGCGCGGCGATGGCATTCACGCGGGTCGCGACCTGCGCATAGGTTTTTTGCGTGTCGCCCTCGATCATGCAGGGCTTGTCATGCGCGATGCGCAGGCCGCGATCGAAATAGTCGATCATTCGCATGGGTTAACTCCCAGACACCCGTTCGTGCCGAGTAGGGACTGAGCGAAGTCGAAGGCCCGTATCGAAGCATCCGGCGTCGCGCTCAATCCTTCGATACGCCATTTCGGCTCCGCTCAATGGCTACTCAGGACGAACGGCGTTGTTTATGATTGCGCGCCCTACCGCCGCAGCGTCAGGCCCAGCGCACTCGACTTGATCTGCACCAGCGGCGCGGTCGCGAGCTTCATCAGCTTTTGCACCTGCGCCAGTTCGGGCGAGGAGAGCGTGGGATAATCCCGCGCCACCGGGCCGGCCTTGCGCATCCGGTCGATGTCGGACGCGGGCACCAGCGCGCGCAGGATGAGTTCGTCGTCATCCTCCCCGGTGCCATGACGGCGGCGCAGTTCGGCAAGGTCGGGCTGTTCGGGCGGATTGGCCAGGATTTCCTTGGCGCGCGGCTTGGACAATATCTGGTCCAGCACGTCGCCGTCGATCGGCGCGACGGGATCGCCATAGAAGCCGGCCGCATATTGGATCACCTCGTCCGGCACGACCGAATAGCGTTTGCCGGTCACAATGTTCAGCACGGCGAGCGTGCCCACCAGCTGCGCAAAGGGCGTGGCCATGCCGGGATAGCCCAGCTCCCGCCGCACAAGCGCCACTTCGGCCAGTACGTCGGGCAACCGGTCGAGCATATTCTGCTGCACCAGCTGCGCGCGCAATGTGCCCATCATCCCGCCGGGGATCTGATGCTTGAGCGCGGTCACATCATATTCGAAATGCTGGTTGACCAGGAAGCCGGCGGCCTTCCCCACCCGCTCGAAATGATCGGCGACGGGCTTCAGCTTGGACGTGTCGATATTATGGGTGTGACCCATCATCTCGACATTCTTGGTCATGATCTCGATCGAGGGGATGGACGGGCCGTTGGCCATCGGGCGCACGGCGGTATGCAGCACGGTCACGCCGAACTCGATCGCATCCATATAGGTCTTGGCCGATTGGCCCAGCATGTTGTTGGCGTGCATCTCGATCGGCTTGCCGCGCGCCTTGGCGACGATGGCGGGGACGAGCGTGGAGATACGATCGCGATCCAGCACGCCGCCCGTGTCGTAGAGCAGCAGGCTGTCGACTTCGGGCAGCGCCGATAGTTTGTCCGCCTTGTCCGCATAATAGTCGTCGGTATGGACCGGCGAGAGGGTGAAGAGCATCGTGCCCGCGACCTGACAGCCATGGCCCTTGGCGATCTTCGCCAGCCGGTGCATCTTGTCGATGTTGAACAGCACATCGTAGAGCCAGAAGCTGCGGATGCCATGGATGCACAGGCGATCCACCCAAAGGTCCATCAGCACGTCAGGCGTGAAGCCGAACGTCACCGACCCGTTGGAGCGACAGCCCGCGCGCAGCGGCGTATTGGGCATGGAGCCGATCAGCAGGTCAAGGCCCGCCCAGGGATCTTCCTGGCAATGGCGGGTCAGCACTTCGAACAGGGAGGAGCCGGCCAGGCTGATGATATTATAGCCGGTCTGGTCGATGATCGGCGTGACGGGCAGCGCCATGCCAGCCTGCATCCGCATGCCCCACAGGCTTTGCTGCCCGTCGCGCATGGTTTCGTCGAGGAAAGTGATATGGGCCATGCCTGTTACTCCGGGGAAGCGAGCAAGGTCTGCTCAAGCCAACGTGTGTGGATGCGGTTTTCGATGAAGTCGGGGTGGCGCACGATGCGGCGGTGCAGGTCGATGGTCGTGGGCACGCCCTCCACCTTGAAGGCGTCGAGGGCCTCCGTCAGCTTCGCCACAGCATCGGCGCGTGTCGCCCCATGGACGATCAGCTTGCCGATCATGCTGTCGTAGAAGGGCGGGATCATCGCACCCTGCGACATATGGCTGTCCAGGCGTACCCCCTCGCCGGTCGGCACCTGCCAGCCGGTGATGCGGCCGGGGACGGGGATGAACCCCTCCCCCACATCCTCCGCATTGATGCGACATTCGATGGCATGGCCGGTGACGCGGACATCCGCCTGACTGACCGACAGTGGCGACCCGCCGGCAATGCGTATCTGTTCCTGTACCAAATCGAAGCCGGTGATCATTTCGGATACCGGATGCTCGACCTGGATGCGGGCGTTGACCTCGATGAAATAGACTTCCTCCCGCGCGACATCGTAGAGGAATTCGGCGGTGCCGGCATTGCGATACCGGACGCTGGCGGCGAGCGCGACGGCGGCGTCATGGAGTTGCTTGCGCACCCGGTCCGGCATGGCGGTGCAGGGCGCTTCCTCGACCAGCTTCTGGTAGCGGCGCTGGACCGAACAATCGCGTTCACCGAAATGGACAACCTTGCCGGTGCCGTCGCCCATCAGCTGGACCTCGACATGGCGGGCCTGCGGCACGAAGCGTTCCATGAACAGGCGGCCGTCGTTGAAGGCGGCTTGCGCTTCGGCGCTGGCTTTATGGAAACCGGCCTCGACCTCGTCCGCATTGTTGGCGATCACCATGCCGCGCCCGCCACCACCGGCCGATGCCTTGAGCAGCACGGGATAGCCGATGCGGTCGCCTTCACGGCGGGCATCGGCGGCCGACGCAATTTCCTCGCTGCCCGGCACTAGCGGCACGCCGGCCGCCTTCGCCATGGCGCGGGCTTGCAGCTTGTCGCCCAGCGCGTCGATCATGTCGGGTTCGGGGCCGACGAAGGCGATGCCATGCTGCGCGCACAGGCGCGGCAGGATGCTGCGCTCCGACAGGAAGCCATAGCCCGGATGCAGCGCGTCGCAACCGGCCGCCTTGGCCGCATGGACGACGAGGCGCGGGTCGAGATAGGATTTCGCCGCCGGGCCGGGACCAAGGACCAGCGCGCGATCGGCGAGCTTTGCCGCCGCGCTGCCCCGGTCGGCGTCGGAAATGCCGACCACGGTTTCGGCGTTCAGGCCCTGCGCGGCGCGGACGATACGGAGAGCGATTTCACCGCGATTGGCGATGAAGAGGCGATTGACGGCCATCGTCTTTACCCTGGAATGACGGCGAAGAGCGGCTGGTCGGCCTCCACCATCGCGCCGTCTGTGGCGAGGATGGCATGAACCGTGCCCGACAGCCCTGCACGAACGGCGGTGAACAGTTTCATCACCTCGACCAGGCACATTTCGGTGTCGGCGGTGACGACCGATCCGACATCGACATAGACTGGCGAACCAGGCTTGGGCGCGCGATAGAAGGTGCCGAGATAAGGCGCACGGACGATCACGGCATTGTCGGGCAGGCTGGACGGCGCGGCGGCCGGGGCAATGGGCGGCGCAGCGGTTGGTGCTGGCGCCGCAGCCGCCGGTGCAGCGGCAGCGGGGGCGATAGGCTCCACCCGCACGGCGACGGCCTGCGCCCCCAATCCGGGCGCCAACGCATCGGTCGACAGATAGATTTCAAATTCCCCCGCCCGCACATGCAGTTCGCGCATGCCCGATGCCTGGAAATCGGCGATCAGCGCCTCGATATCCGCCAGCGCCGCAGCCTCTGTTTTCGGCCCGCTCATGCCTTATTCTCCCGCAGGGCTTCTATCTGGTCGCGTGTCAGCCCGGCGCCCCTGCCCTTCAGGAGGCGCGACTGTTCCTGTTCCAGCGCATAAAGCGCCGCGACGTCCGCACTGTCCGGCGCGCCGCGCACGCTGCTGTCGCACAGGAAACGATAGGGTTGCTGCATCTGCGCCGGGCGGAATGCCGCCGCGCGCGCATTATAATCGGCCAGGCTCAGCGCCCCCGCGCTCGTCACATAGCGATCGACCTTCTCGGTCAGATGGGTGACGCCGGGCGCGACATGCGCGGTGCTGGCGGGAATGTCGCCATTCAACACGCCATGGGGAATATGCGAGATATAGCGGGCCGGGCGGCCGTTATGCATCATCATCGCATAATCGTGCAGTTGCTGGCTGGGCAGGTCGACCAGCCCCACCAGTTCGCCTAGGAAATCGCGACCGAATTCGTCGTTCAGCAGCGGCCGGAAGCGATCGGCCCGCTCGTCGATCTTCATCCAGTCGTCGACGTCATAGACGCCCGCGACATGGGCGAAATCCTTGATCAGGCTGAAATAGACCAGCGCCCCCGCGTCCATCATCTGGTCGCGCGACCAGCCGGCCATATTCTTCCACAGCTCGACCGTGGCGGTACGGAAGATGTCGGTCAGATTCTCGAAAGTATCCGCCAGCTGATCGGGCGACTCCATGCCCACCGGCACATAATTTTCGGTCAGCGCGTCCGATGTATAAAGCCCCACGCCGGTCAGCTTTTCCGCCGTGAATTCCGGCTTGGATTCAAAACTGCCCCAATCGTCCATCAGGTAGAAATGGCAGTCGGTCGCCTCCATCGTGACGGTCAGATTCGGATAGGGAATGGCGTCGGCCACGCCATCCAGCCAGGGATAGTCGCCCTGCGCCAGATCGGTGAAATCGCGGATCACCAGTTCGCGATTGTCCGCCAGCTTATAGGGGCCGCTATTGTTGAGCGTGCAGCGGCTCTCGCAGGACACGAGGAAGCCATATTGGGAGATAGTGGCGAGGAAAGTCTGCGCCGCCTTGTGCAGCCGGTCGCCATTTTTGCAGGCATGCAGGTCGGCGTGAAAACGCTGAATGCGCCGTTCGGGCAGAAGCTGGACGCGCTGGCCGAACTCGCGGGCGTTGAGATGCCCGTCCTCGCGCTGCTGCGCCAGTTTGAAGCGGCGCCAGAAGTCCATGACATAGGCGACATCCTCGGCATCGTCCGCCGGCGTCTGAAGCCCCATGTTGATCAGCGTTTCGCGCCCCAGCAGGAAGAAGGTCGGCAGCGCCCAGCCGGGCAGATTGCCGAACTTGCCGCCCATGGCCCGCGCACGGTCGCCAATCTCTTCCGCCTTCATCTTGGCTTCGATCTTCCGCAGCAAGGCGGGGTAGCGATAATAGCAGCAGAGATAGGAGAGCAGCATATAGGATGGCACGGGAAACAGCTTCGATTCCTGCACCGTACGCGTCACGCACAGCCAATAGGTATCGTCGCCGATGGTCTGGATGGCGTTGTTCGCCTCCAGCAATCGCACATAATCCAGCGTCATTTGTCCACCGGTCCCCGGCCTGTGACGACAGCCATGATGCTCTCCTCTCCATGTTCTTTTTGATTCGTACAGACTTTATAGTCGATCAATATCGTCTGACAATCTTAAAAGACAGACGGATTTCCGTCTCTTGCCCGGCGACGCTACGCAACCGGTCAGAAGTCGAGGATAATCTTGCCGAAATGCGCGCCGGAAAGCTGATAACGGAAGGCGTCGGCCAGCTGTTCCAGCGGGAAATGCCGGTCGATGACAGGGCGGATGTCATGCACGGTCAGGAAGGCGACGAGGCCGCGCAGTTGCGCCACGCTGCCCACGGCGATGCCATCGACACGGATATGGCGCATCACCACATCGCTCAGGGGCAGTTCCGGCGCGCCGTTGGCGGTGGTCCCGACGACAACGACCTTGCCGCCCATGCGGCAGGCGCGGACGGACTGCACGAAGCTGGACTGGCCACCAATCTCGAGCACGAGGTCCACCCCTTCCCCGCCGGTGCCGGCACGGATCGTGCCGCCCCAGCCGGCATCGGCGCGATAATTGACGATATGGTCCGCGCCCATCGCCCGCAACCGATCCGCCTTCGCATCGGACGATGTGGTCGACCAGATGGTGAGGCCCAGCGCCTTGGCGATTTGCAGCGCGAACAGGCAGAGGCCGCCCGATCCGGGCAGCAGCACGCTGTCCCCGGCCTGCACCTGCCCCTCCGCCACCAGGAAGCGCCAGGCGGTGAGGCCCGCGCAGGGCAAGGTCGCCGCTTCCGCAAAGGACCAGTCATCGGGAATGGCGGTCAGCGAGGCGGCCGGCACGACGACATGGTCGGCAGCGAAACCGTTCGCCGTTTCGCCGCTGATCGCGTTGTTGTTCGTGCGGTTGGGCGGTCCATCGATCCAGCGCGGGAAGAAGGCGCCCATTACGCGGTCGCCGACCGTCCAGCCGGATACGCCCGGACCCAATGCGGCGATTTCGCCGGCGCCGTCTGACAAAGGCACGCGCCCTTCCGCAACCGGGATATGGCCTGCGACTACCAGATAATCGTGGAAGTTGAGCGACGAGGCGCGCAGGCGCAGCAATAGCTCGCCGGGGCCGGGTTGCGGGATCGGCGCGCGCGTGACCGCCAGCGTGTCGAGCGTCGGTTGCGCCGCCAGTCGGATGATCCGCATGCCTGTCATTGATCTTGCTCCATCACCGCGCCGTATATCCACCATCCACCGTCAGCAGCGCGCCGTTGATGAAGGCGGATCGGTCGGACAGCAGCCAGCAGGCGGCTTCCGCCACATCGTCCGGCTTGCCGAAGCGGCCGATCGAGTGGCGCTCGACCATCGGCGCCATCTGTTTTTCGAACGCCGGATTGCCGATCAGCCTTTCCTCCACCATCGGCGTGAGGATCAGGCCGGGAAGCAGTGCATTGACGCGCACGCCGGTATGGCGCGCCTCGCAGGCGGCAGCGCGGGTCAGGCCGATGACGCCATGTTTGGCCGCCACATAATCGGCCGCATAGGGCGCGCCGATAATGCCGTCGCCCGACGAATTGTTGACGATGGCCCCACCGCCCGGCGCCATCGCCTTGGTCGCATATTTCATGCAGGAAAAGACGCCGGTCAGGTTGATTGCCATCATCCGCCCCCATTCCGCCGCCGTCAGATCGGGCAGCAAGCGGTTCGCCATTTCGATGCCGGCATTGTTGAACGCGCCGTGCAGCGCGCCATAGCGATCGACCAGCGCGCCGATGGCTCCTTCGATCGCAGCGTCATCGGTCACATCCGCGACTAGCGCCATCGCCGCCCCGCCCGTTTGCGCAATCGCCTCCACCGTTGCGGCAGCGCTGTCCGCATCGCGGTCCAGCACGCCGACGCGCGCGCCTTCCTGTGCGAAGAGGATCGCCGCCGCCCGGCCGATCCCCGACCCGGCGCCCGACACGAACACGACCTTGTCCCGCAGCAGCATCAGCCGACCACCGGCTGATAGACGCTCTGCGGCGTCGTAAATTCCAGCAGGCCGTCCGGGCCGTTTTCGACGCCCAGCCCCGATTGCTTATGTCCGGCAAAGGCGGCGAAGGGCGACAAGCCCTGCGCCGAATTGATCCACACCGTCCCGGTCTCCATCCGCGCAGCAACCGCCTGCGCGCGGTCCATGTCGCTCGACCAGACCGATCCGCCCAGGCCATAGTCGCAATCATTGGCGCGCGCGATCGCATCGTCCAGATCGGTGTAGCGGATCAGCGGGACGACGGGGCCGAATGCTTCCTCCTGCACGACGCGCGCGTCATTCGGCGGGTTGTCGACGATGGTGACCGGTATGAAATAGCCCTGCCCGTCAGGCACATCGCCGCCCGCCAGAAAGCGATGGCCGGCCGCCACAGAGTCCGCGATCAGCGCGCGCACCCGGTCATATTGGGCGCGGTTCTGCACCGGTCCCAATTGCGAGCCGTCCACCGCGCCGTCCCCCACCGTCATCCGCGCGGCAATGTCGGCCAATGCCGCCGCCAGCCGATCATAGACGGCGTCATGCACATAGACGCGCTTGGCCGCGACGCACACTTGCCCGCTATTGGCGAAGCAGGCCCAGAAGAGCGGCTCGGCGATCGCGTCCACATCGGCATCGTCCAATATGATCGCCGCATCATTGCCGCCCAGTTCCAGCGTCAGCCGCTTGAGATTGGCCGACGCGCTTTCCATCACCCGGCGCCCCGTCGCGGTGGAGCCGGTGAAGCTGATCTTGTCGATATCAAGATGGCGCGTCATCCACGGTCCCAGCGCATCGCCGCCGGTCACGATATTGAGCACGCCGGGCGGCAGAAGGTCGCGCAGCAACGCCCCCAGCCGCAGCGTCGCCAGCGGCGTGAAGGGCGAGGGTTTCAGGACCAGCGTGTTGCCCGTCAGCAATGCCGGGCCGATCTTCCATATCGCCAGCAGCAGCGGGAAATTCCACGGCACGATCGCCCCGACCACGCCCAGCGGCACATGCCGCGTGACGCTGCGCTGACCGGGCAGCGCTTCGCTGACATGGACGGGCAGTTCCTGCTCCGCCACTACGCCGATCCACCAGGCGGCGGCCTGTATCTCCCCCACCGCAGCCGCCAGCGGCTTGCCCTGTTCGGCGGTCAGGATCGCGGCCAGTGTATCGGCATGGGCCGCCAGCGTCGCGCCGATCGTGCGCAGAGCGGCCTGCCGCTGCGCATAGGGCGTATCGCGCCAGCCGGGGAAAGCCCCGCGCGCCGCCCGCACCGCGGCATTCAGCCCGGCCTCGTCGCAATCGGGCACATGGGCGATGAGAGCCTCTGTCGCGGGATTGACGACAGCGATCGTCTGCGACGCATCGACAGCGCAGCCATTTATCAACATGGCGAAGGCGGGATCGGCAAGACTGGCCATCTTCATACTCCTGCGGGCTGGCGAAGGATGCCCAGCGCATCCTGGTCGATCACATGCGATACGAAGCGATCGAGCATGGTGAGGAAGAGCCGGTCGCCGCGCTCGGTGCGCTTGACCAGCATGGCGGCGCCGACCGCGACATTGATGCCGGCGAAGGTGAAATGGCGATAATCTGCGCGCAACTGGGCGAAACTATAATCGGTGATGCCGCAGCGGGTGAGTTCGGCATGATAATGGCGCAGCAGGTCATCCTCGACTCCCTGCCGCTCCGCCGCGCCATAGGCGCCGCCGATCAGATAGGCGATGTCCACCGCATTCCAGCCGAGCGCCACCGACTGCCAATCCACCACCGTCAGCCGATCCGGCAAGAGCAGCATATTGTCGGGACGATAGTCGTTATGAGTGACGCAGCGCGGGCTGGAAAGCGGCGCGGCATAGCTTTCATAGCGTTCCGCCAGCGCATCGCAGACGCGCAGGTGCCGGGGTTCGAGCTGCGCACCATAGCGGTCGCGAAAGGCGGGCCAGGTCGCACGAAAAATCTCCGGCTGGTAGAAAGGCTGGGCGATATGCCCGGCATCGAGCCAAGCAAGCGCCGGATCGGCATCCGCGTCCCAGAAGGCAGCATGCAGCCGCGCCGCCTCCGCCACCGCCTGCCCCATCTGGTCGCGCGCCAGCCCCTTGAACTGGTCGCCGGGCGCGGCCGGGGCCAGATCCTCCAGCAACAGGATGAAGCTGCCCTCCCCGTCCATCCGCGCGCCATGATAGCGCGGCGTGGCGATGCCCGCGCGCGGCGCCAGTTCGTGATAGAAGCGCAATTCCCGCTCATAAAGCGACCAGCCGCGCGCCACCTCCCGGCTCGCCGGATCCGTCGAGGCGAATTTGCCGATCAGGCTGGCCGGCCCGGTCGCGCCCGGTACATAGGTCAGCGCGAAGCGCGCCGTCTCGCCAATCTGGCCGGCACCGACCGGCGTGACCGTCACGGCCGCCACTTTGCCGACTGACCCGTCGCCGGACAACAGGCTGTTGAGCCAGTCGGCATCGACCTGTTCGGGGCGGGGCAAGGGCGTGGGATGGATCAGATCGGCCGGCGCGATCGACATGGGCTCTCCTCACATGCTTTTGTTTTGACTGGGGAGGAGAGTGAAGCTGCTGCCCGAACGGGTCCAATCGGGCTTTGCGGACCAGTCATCGGCGCGCACGATGAATGAGGCGGCCGATATGATTGGCGTCACCCGACCGCCGCCGACATGCTGGACGGAGCAGGAAAAAGGAGCGCCGCATGCCATCCAGCCGTGAAGAGACTGCCCGCACGATATTGTCCGCCATCGCAACCGGCAGCATTCCGCTGGACCGGTTCACCGCCGATGCGCGCTGGTGGTGGAATGGCGGCATCGATATCAGCGTGGCGGAATTCGACACGCTGCTTGGCACACTGCATGCCCAGATGGCGGACGGCATCCACGTCACCCCCGGCCTGATCATGGAAGCGGGCGAACATCTGTTCGTGGAAGCGACGTCGCACAGCCTGCTCAAAAACGGGACGCTCTACGACAATCGCTACGTCTTCCTGTTCCGCTTTGCCGGCGATCGGATCGCCCTGGTCAAGGAATATAGCGATTCCGCCCATGTGAAGGCGGTGTTCGCACTCGGCTGACGCCGATCAAGCGAACGCCATCTGCGTACTGGCGATCGGCGGGTCGGCGAAATGATCGCCCGCCACGCCACCGGTGCCCAGCGCATCGCGCGCCGCCTGCCAGCGGACGGCGAAATCGAAGAAGCGCCGTGCGGCAGGATTGGGCGACGTCCCCAGAACCAGCGACAGGTCCATGTGGAAATCCATGCCGTCGACCGGCCGCCGCACCATGCCGGGCAGGGTCGCGAACCAGCCGATACCGATCGCGCAAATGCCGTGCCGCTGCGCATGGCGCTCCACCGCCATGGCGTTGCCCTCCGCCGATACGGAGGGCACAGCGCCGCATTGCAGCAGAAAATTGGCGATCGGGTTGACGAACGCCTCGCCATGTTCGGCGCTGATCATCGCGACCCGGCGCCCGATCAACTGGCTGACGGGGATGACATCATAACGGGCCAGATCGCTATCCTCCGGCACCAGCAGACCGATCCGCCGCCGCCGCAGCACGACATGCTCCAGCGACGCGGGAAATTGCACCTCATTGGCGATCTCGCCGGGGTTCATGTCGGCCAGAAATTCCGCCACCGGACGGTCGAGCGGCACGCCCAGCAACAGCGAAGCGTCCAGCTTCCCGGTCAGCAGGTCGCGCACCTGATCCGATTGCAGGCGATTGTCGATCGTCAACCGCACGTCCGATCGGGCCGCGACGAAAGCGTCGATCAATTCGACCCGGTCCAGAAAATCCATGCTGTACATGGCCGCGCCCAGCCGAAAACGGGTCTTCATCGCATGTTGCATGCCCTCCGCCTCCGTCCGCACCGCCTGCGCGCACTGGTGCAGTGACTGGACCAGCGGCAATAGCCGCTCCCCTTCCGGCGTCAGCGCGATATGGCGGGTGGTGCGATGGAACAGCGAGAAACCAAGCGCCTGCTCCAGTTCCTTGATCTGGCCCGACACGGTCGGCTGGGTCAGGTGCAACCGCTCCGCCGCGCGCGTGACCGACAATTCGCAGGCGACGGCGGCAAAGCTGCGGAGCAATTTGAGATCGACATGGAACATGGTCTGTCCTCCCTTTCCCGCGCTCAGTGCAGGCGCTGCGTCATGCGGAAGACGAGGCCCGCCCGGTTGCGCACCCCCAGCTTGCGATAAAGCCGGCGGAGGTAATTTTCGACCGTATTTTCCGACAGATCCATCTCGAAGGCGATCGTCTTGTTCTGCAAGCCACGGCACAGCAGGGCGGCCAGTTGCTCCTCACGCGGGGACAGGCCCGCGACGCAAGGCGCAGCGCCGTCCCCCGTCCCACCCATCGTCGTCCGCAATGCTACCCGCCCGTCCGACGAGTCGATCAGGTCCGACAGAAAATGATCGACCACCATATTGGACAGGCTGTGGAGTCGCTGCTCCAACAAGGGTTCGGGCACATCGGCCGACCCGATCCGCCGCCCCTTGCGATGCGCGCCGATGATGAGGCAGAGGCCCGGCGCCAACCGACGGGTGGAAGCACCGACGACATCGACGGCATAATGATCGAGGAAGCTGGTATAGGGCCGCGCCACGAACCGATCGAGCACCGCATCGCCCCAATGGACGAAATGCGCCCCGGACGCGTGGCTGCGCGCCAGCAATTGCCGGGTAAAAGGGTCCGATTTGAATACGCGGCCGTCATCATAGCGATGCTGCGCCTCTTCGCTGACGCCGACATGGTAGAGATAGGACAGCTGCCCTTCCCCGACATTGTCGTCGTAAAAGAAGATCGACGCACTGCCCAGCGCGCAATCTGTCACCATCTGGTCGGTAAAGCCGGATATGTCCTGGCTCAGCCTCATCCTCTCGCCTCCCGTGCATGGCCGCTTCGTGCGGCTCTCCGGTGGAATTGCCCTTCGGCTATGATGCCATATTATCGGACAATTTCATCCGACCATAAAGGGTCGGACGGCCAACGTCAAATATCCTGCGACCCCGAAGCCGGCATCGCTGCGAGTAGTTCCGCCATATCGAAATAGTCTCGCCAGGCACGAATGCGGCTATCCTCTGCCACTTCAAAGATGCCGGCCGCCCGCACCTGCGTCCAGTCCGCGCCCGCAAAACGAAAACGGTCGGTGCGTTCGGTATGGACGGTCCGGCCATTGACGGCGATCGCATGCAATTGCCAGTCGATCGCCTCCGCCGCGAGGAACGGCGCCAGCAGGTCCAGCGCCGCCGCCTTGCCCTGCGCCGGTGGCAGCGGGATACCGATGCACATGATATCATCGTGCAACAGCGCGGCGACAGCAACGCCGTCACGCCGATTGAACGCGTCGATCAAAGCCTCCACCACGGCCTGCGGATCCTCGTCCCGCATCGCTCTCCTTTCTTCAAGTCTTTTGCCGACTCGATATTGACCGATATTTTCGTTAGACGATATTGGCAGTTCTATCCATGCCACCACATGCCGTCATGGCGGCAAAGCCCGATAATTCCGGCCTTTCCGCCATATATGGAAAATCGTCCGACTTTGTTCGGAACAGGCGATGAGTAGCGCGCGGGCAAGCGTGGCACCCTGACAAAGCCCGGAAGCCACATAACAAAAGAGGCGGCTGGATAATGAACGGCGAAGGAGAGGATATATGAAGGCCATGGTGCTGAACGATGGGCGGTTCACGCTGGAATCGCTGCCCGATCCCGTGCCGGCGGCCGGACAATTGCTCGCCCGTCCGCTGGTGTGCGGCGTGTGCGGCAGCGACCTGCATGCCCGCGACCATGCCGATCATCTGTGCGACCTGTTGCAGCGCGCGGGCTTTCGCGGCTTCATGGATCCCGCTCAGCCAGTGGTGATGGGCCATGAATTTTGCTGCGAACTGATCGAACCGAGCGGCAGCTTTGCCGCGGGCCAACGGATCGTCGGCCTGCCCTTTCTCACCGGGCCGCAGGGGATCGAACTGATCGGCTATTCCAATCGCTATAACGGTGCCTTTGCCGAAGCGATGCTGCTGGACGCCGCGCTCTGCCTGCCCGTGCCCGATCATGTCCCGACCGACATCGCCGCGCTGGCCGAGCCGCTGTCGGTCGCCGTCCATGCGGTCGCGGAAAGCGGGGCCGACGCCGATTGCGCCTTCGCCGTGGTGGGTTGCGGGCCGGTGGGGTTGTTCATCATCGCGCGACTGAAGGCGCTCGGGCTTGGCCCGGTACTAGCGATCGAACCCAATGCCGCGCGCCGCGCCATGGCGGAACGGATGGGCGCGGACATCATCCTTTCGCCGGGCGATGCCGCCGGCCCGGCATGGTGGACCGACCTAGGCCTGCCCATCGGCATGTCGGACGCCATGGCCGTCACCACCGATCAGAAACGCCGCAGCCGCGCGGTCGTCTTCGAATGTGTCGGCAAGCCTGGCATGTTGATGACGCTGGCGAAGACATGCCCGACCGGCGCGACGCTGGTTGTGGTCGGCAACTGCATGGAAACAGACCCGATCGAGCCGGCCTTCCTGTTGCAGAAGAGCCTGACGCTGCGCTTCGTCTTCGCTTACTCGCCAGCGGAATTTGGCGAAGCCTTCACCATGATCGCCGCCAATCCCGATCGCCTCGCCCCCATGGTCACGGGCACGGTTGGCCTTACCGAACTGGACAGCGCCTTTGCCGCGCTGACCGGCGGCGACGGCAGCCAGGTCAAATTGCTCGTCGCCTCCGCATAGGTGGATTTCCGTCCATCCCCCTTATCCGGGGATCGGCCTAGCCTGACCTTCTCTCCAGACCTTTTTGAGAGACGCATGAAACCGATCAGTGCAGACCTTCTCCAAACCTATCTCGGCCACAAGCTGCCCCAATGGACGCAGCTTGCGGTCGAGAATCTTTTCCGTCTGCCGCTCGGCGCATCGCGGGAAACCTTTCGCTTCGACCTGTCCTATGTGGACGAACAGGGGGAGAGCCAGCGCACCGGCATGATCCTGCGGCGCGACCCGCCCGCCAGCAATGTCGAGAGCGACCGCGCCCATGAATTTGCCGCCTATCAGGCGATCTACGGCCATGGCATTCCCGTGCCCAAGATGATCCTGCTGGAGCCGGACGCATCCCATTTCGACGGCGCGATCAGTCTGGCGGAGGATCTGCGCGGCTATCATAACAGCGAATATCAGTTTCAGGATCCGGCCTGGGCCGACCGCCTGCCCCATATCGCGCAACAAATGTGGTCGACCATGGGCCGGCTCGCCGCCGTGCCGGTAGAAGCGCTGGACATGGGCTTCACCCGCCCCGCAACGGTGGAAAACACCGCCGCGCAGGAACTGGCCAGTTGGGTCGATGTGCTGGACCGCCATGATGTCGGCGCCGAACCCATCACCCGCGCCGCGATCCGCGCGCTGGAGCGCTGGCAACCGACCGCGCAGAAGCTGGCGATGGTGCATGGCGATTTTCGCGCCGGCAATTTCCTCTACGATGATGCGGGCGACCTGATCGCCGTGCTGGATTGGGAAATGGCCCATCTGGGCGATCCGCTGGAGGATCTGGGCTGGAGCCTGGCGCGCGTCTTCTGCTTCGCCAAGGACGATCGTTATTGCGGCCTTGCCACCCGCGAGCAGGCGGTGGCGATCTGGGAGGAAGCCAGCGGCCTCATCGCCGATCCCCGCGCGCTCCATTGGTGGGAATTGTTCAACTGTATCAAGGGCCAGGCGATCTGGAACAGCTGCGCCCATGTCTGGCAGTCCGGCCAGAATCGCGACGTGATTCAGGCCTATGCCGCCTGGTGGCTGCGCAACGCGCAGGACAGGGCCATCCTCGAACTGATGGACAAGCTATCATGAAACCGGACATCCCTGCCGTGCTCGAAGATGTCGCGCGCAAATTGCGCGAGACGATCCTGCCCGACCTGAAGGGTTTTCAGGCGAATATGGTCGGCATGACCGCTGCGATGCTGGACATGACGGCGGAGGCCTGGGACGGCGCCGCCGACCGGCTGGTGCAGGAAAATGCCGCGCTCGCCACGCTACTCGGGCAGGGCAGCGCCCTGACCGGCGATCCGGCCTTTCGGAACGCCGCGAAGGAGGAAGCCCAAGACCTCAAAATATCCACGCTGGAGCGGATCAACGATCAGCGGCGCCGCGCCCTCATCGCCCTACAAGCGCGGATCGAGACGGACCAAAGCGCGCAGGCGCTGAATAGCGCCATCTGGGACGAACTGCGCGCCTCGACCGAGCGGCGCCGCGTAACCCTCGCCAATTTCTGACAGAATAGACGGAGAGAATAGATGCTTACAGCCGCCGACGATTTTCCGATCCATCAGACGCCAGAACCCATCTGCTATTCGGGCAGCGACCGGAATTTCTACGATCGCTACTGGTTCAACGGGTTCGAACCGGACGGCTCGCTCTTCTTCCTGATCGGGATGGGGGTCTATCCCCACCTCAACGTCACCGATTGCGGCATTTCCATCCAGGTCGAAGGCAAGCAATATAATCTGCGCGGATCGCGCATCCTGACCGACCGGATGGACATGAGCATCGGCCCGATGCGGCTGGAAATACCCAAGCCGCTCTGGACCCTGCGCTTCGTGGTCGAGGAGCAGGACGGTATCGCCGCCGACCTCACCATAACCGGCCGTGCCTTCCCGATCGAGGAGCCACGCTTCACCCGGCGCGTGGGCAAGCGCGGCTTTCTGGACTATACCCGCCTGACCCAGAACGGCCACTGGTCCGGCTGGGTGAGCATCGATGGTCGCCGCATCGACCTGTCGCCCCACGCCATGGGTACGCGCGACCGTAGCTGGGGCATCCGCCCCATCGGCCTGTCCGATCCGCAGCCCAATGTGCCCGAAGCGCCGCAGGGCTATTTCTGGCAATGGACCCCGCTCAATTTCGCGAGCAAGAGCCTGTTCTTCCACATCGCCGCCGAACCGGACGGGCATGTCTGGAACCGGCGCTCGGTCCTCTGCCCCGATGGCGCCGGGCCGGAAGCCTTTCTGGAGACGGAGGAAGGGACGCTGGACACGGTGCTGCAAGCCGGCACGCTCTGGCCCGAAAGCGGGACGCTGACGGTCGATTATGGCACCGGCCCCTATACGGTCGAATTCACCCCGTTCCACCGGATGCAGATGAAGGGCATCGGCTATTTCCATCCCGAATGGTTCCACGGCCGCTATCATGGCGTACCGCTGAAGGTGGAGCGCGAGGATTTCACCGTCGACGATCTCGATCCGATGGCGATGCAGAATTTCCATGTCCAGCGCCTGTCGCACCTGACCCTGACCAACCCGGACGGCAGCCAGGAAAAGTCGGTCGGCGTGTTCGAGCAGGCGATCCTCGGCGCCTATGCGCCGCTGGGCGTCACGAGCGGCATGGATATCAGCCGCTGGGACAAGGAATAGAGCGATGGCGCGGCTGGATAACAAGGCGTGCATCGTCACCGGCGGATCGGCGGGCATCGGCCTCGCCATCGTCCGCCGCTTGCTGGACGAAGGCGCGCATGTCCTGTTCTGCGGGCAGGATGAAGGGCGCGGGGCCGATGCGCTGGCGGCGCTCGATACGCCCAACGCCCATTTCCTGCGCACCGATGTGAGCGAGGAAGCGGATTGCGAAGCGCTGCTCGCGCGGGCGGTCACCCTGTTCGGGCGGCTCGACATCCTCGTCAACAATGCCGCCAAGGCCGCCGTCGCCCTGATCCCCGATCATAGTACGGAAGAATGGCGGCGCAGCACGGCGGTCAATCTCGACTCCGTCTTCTTCCTGTCGCGCGGGGCGGTGCGCCAGTTCCGCAAGCAGGGCGGCGGCGTCATCGTCAACGTCGCGTCGATTTCCGGCCTGGCGGGCGATGGCGCCTATCCTAGCTATTGCGCGCAAAAGGGCGCGGTCATCAACCTGACCCGCGCCATGGCCGCCTATCATGCGCGCGAGAATATCCGCATCAACGCGCTCTGCCCCGGCTTTGTCGAAACGCCCGCGACGGACGCGTTCAAGGCGTTTCCGCAATTGCTGGAGGACTGGTTCAGATCCATCCCGGCGCAGCGCCCGGCCCAGCCGGATGAGATGGCGTCTATCGTCGCCTTCCTGGCGTCGGACGATGCCAGCTACATGCACGGGTCGATCGTGGTCGCCGATGGCGGCGTGACGGCGGCGACCGGCCAGCCGACGCAGGTGCCGATCGGATGAGCTTCGCGCGGTCCGCGCGGTCCATCGTCCGCGCCGATGAATGGGCCGCCAAACGCAATTGGACGGGAATATAAGGGAAGAGGAAGCTTCGAACACAGACGAACCGCCGAAGGCGGTCAACCCAACAAAGACAATATAGGAGGGGAATGATGAAGAACATTATGTTCCATACATCGTGCGCGCTGCTGGCGCTGACCATGGCGACCGCGCCTGCCTTTGCGCAGGAACCGCAGGCGCCGCAGCCGCAGCAGAATGTCGGGCTGGAGGACATCGTCGTCACCGCCCAGCGCCAGTCGGAATCGCTGATGAAGGTGCCGGTCGCCGTGACCGCGCTGACCCCCACCGATCTGGCGAGGCAGGGCGCCAACTCGACCTTTGCGCTGAGCGCCGCCGTCCCCTCTCTGCAAGTCACGTCGGCCTTCGGTGAAGCCCAGCCCAATTTCACCATGCGCGGCATCGGCGTCGGCAATGAATATGGCGCCAATCAGGTGTCGCCCGTCGGCGTCTATACCGACGACAATTACCTCTCCGCCCGCACCATGCACGGCCTGCAACTTTATGATCTGGAGCGCGTCGAAGCGGTGCGCGGGCCGCAGGGCACGCTCTATGGCCGCAACACCACCGGCGGCGCGATCAACTTCATCTCGGTCAAGCCCAGCCTGGAATCGGGCACGCGCGGCTATGTCGAGGGGGGCTATGGCCGCTTCAACGAAGTGAAGGGCCAGGCCGCGATCGAAGGCACTTTGGTCGACGATGTGCTGGGTTTCCGCGCTTCGGTCAATTATGTCGAGGCGGACGGGTTCGTGAAGAATATCTTCCCCGGCCAGCCCGACGCCAACAGCCGCGACAGTCTGGCCGGTCGCCTCATCATCCGCGCGCGGCCGACCGAGCGGCTGGACATGATGCTGAAATTTACAGGATCGAAGGGCAAGCCGACGCAGGCTGCCGCCTATCACCTGACCAATGGCGCATCGGGCTATAATCGCGCGCAGGACAATCTCAGCTTCTTCGAGACGAACCAGCCCGATCTCGGCTTCAACGACGTCAAGAATGCGGGCGTCCAGTTCAACCTCAATTATGAGCTGACCGACGCCCTCTCGCTCCAGACGCTGACCGCCTATGACTGGTCGAAGCAGGAATTTACGCAGGAAGGGTCAGGCACGCCCGTCATCGGCCATCTTCAGACCAATTATGGCGACACCTACAAGCAGTTTAATCAGGAAGTGAAGCTGGCCTACAATAATGCCGGCACCAATGTGCAGGCCGGCGTCTATTATGGCTGGGATCATATCGACAATGTCGACAAATACCGGCTGGTGCAGGTGCTGTATTTCTACCAGCATTATCAGCAGACCCGCAAAAGCTATGCTGCCTTTGCGCAGCTGAACCAGAAGCTGGGCGACAATCTGGGCTTCACGCTCGGTCTGCGCTATACCAAGGACAGGAGCCGTCATTACGATTCCTACAGTTTCCTGACGCAGTTCGCCGATCCGGCAACCTCCCCCTCCTTCGGCGGCTATGATTTCGATCCGGCCGATCCGGATGCGGCTTCCATCACCTTCACCCACGGCTCGATCTCACCCGCAGGCGTCATCACGCCCGAAGCAAACAAGAGTCGCTCCAGCAGCCGCCTCACCGGCAAGGTCGGCGTGGACTATACGTTCGACAGCGGCGCCATGGTCTATGCCAATTACAGCCGCGGCTATCGGGCCGGCTCCTTCTCCAGCCAATTCTACGCCGGCAACCCGATCGACTTCGTGCCGCCGGAAAAGGTGGAAGCCTATGAAGTCGGCACCAAAGCGCGCTTGTTCGACAATCGCGCCAACCTGACCGCCGCCGCCTTCCTCACCAAGTACAAGAACCAGCAGCTCAATGAGGTGATCGGCACGACGGGTTTCATCCGCTCGGCGCCCGGCTCCACGATCAAGGGGTTCGAGCTGGAATTCAACACCCGCTTCATCTCCAGCCTGAAGACCAATTTCTCCTTCACCTGGCTGGATGCGACTTATGATAAGCTGACCCTGTCGGGCACGGTGCTGGACGGCAACAGCCTGCCCAACGCGCCCAAGATCACGATCAATGCCGGCGCGGACTGGACGCTGGGGCAGTTGGGCAGCGGGAACATCATCTTCTCGCCGAACCTCATCTACACCAGCAAACAATATTTCTCGCCCTTCAACAACGAAGCCGGGAACATCAACCTGCATGCGCCCGGCAATGTCCGGGTCAATGCGACGCTGGGCTGGGAAAGCGAGCAGCTGGCGATCCGCCTGTGGACTACGAACCTCTTCAACAAGAAGATGTTCATGTACGGCCTCAACCTGCGCGATGCCTTTGGTTATGACTATATGCTCCACGCCCCGCCGCGCGCCTATGGCATCACCGCCCGCTATAATTTCTGAACGGGCGCTAGAAACGGGCCGTTTCCTGAAAAGGAAGCGGCCCGTTTCTCGATGCGGTCCCCCGGGCCAAATATATCCGTCCGCTCGAAAAGAACGGAAAGTTCAGGGGATCAGCACGGCCTTCACGCAATCGCCCCGCGCCTGTGCCTCCACCGCCTCGTTGATCTGCGCCAGCGGGAAGGTCTGGATCAGGCGATCGAACGGGAAACGTCCCGCCCGATACAGCTCCACCAGTTCCGGGATGAAGCCATCAAGATCGCTGTCGCCCTCGATGATGCCATGGATGCGGTGGCCGTAGGTGATGAGCGCGGCGAGATTGATCGTCAGGCTGCTCTCCGGCTTGGGCGGCACGCCCACCAGTCCCAGCAGGCCATGGCTGCCCAGAGACGCCAGCGCTGCCTCCACCACCGCTTCCCGCCCGCTCGTCTCGAACGCGAATTCCACCCCGTCCGCCACGATCGCGCGGATCGCATCCGGCAGCACCGCCTCCGCCGCCGGGTCGATCGCATGGGTCGCGCCCAGCGACAGTGCCAGGTCGCGACGGCTGGCCACCGGTTCGACCACGATGATCGTCGCGCACTCCTGGATCACCGCGCCCATCACCGCCGCCAGCCCCACCGGCCCCGCGCCGAAAATGGCGATGGTCGATCCGGCCGGACAAGCGAGCGATCGCATCACCCCGCCCGCCCCGGTCTGGAATCCGCAGGCCAGCGGCCCCAGCAGTTCCAGCGGCACGTCCGTCGCCTCGATCTTCACGACATTGCGCTCCTGCGCCAACGCATGCCCGGCGAAGGAGGACTGGCCGAAGAAATGGCCGGACAGCGCCGCGTCGCCCTGCCGCAGGCCCGAACTGCCGTCCGCCCGCGTGCCCGCATAGTTGAGCATCGGAAATTCACGGCAATAGGATGGCAGATGCTCGTCACAGCGCGCGCAATGGCCGCAACTGGCAAAGCCGATGACGACCCGATCGCCCGGCGCCACCTTGGTCACGCCCTCGCCAACCGCTTCGACGATACCGGCCCCTTCATGGCCCAGCACGGCGGGCAGCGGGATCGGGATGAACTGGTCCCGCGCGACCAGATCGGTATGGCACAGCCCGACCCCGGCGATCCGCACCAGCACCTCGCCCGGCCGGGGCGGATCGATGACGATCGGCTCGACCGTGAAGGGGTGATGCGGCGCGCGGGCGATGGCGGCGATACTGTCCATGATATGTCCTTCAGGCTGCGGTATAACCACCATCGGCAACGAATTCCGCGCCGGTGATGAAAGCGGCATCGTCGCCGGCCAGGAAGGCGACGAGCGGGGCGATATCCTGCGCGATGCCCAGCCGGCCCATCGGGATCAGCTGCGCCCAGGCGGCCAGCGCGACCTCCGGCGGAATCGGTGCGCCCGTCTCGTCGCGCGGCGGCTCCCAATCTGCGCCCAAATTGGTCTGCACCGGTCCCGGCAACACGCAATTGACGCGAATGCCGGTCTTCGCCAGTTCGTAGGCGACCGCGCGGCTCAGCGATCGGACCGCGCCCTTGGTGGCGCTGTAGGCGGCGAACTGTGCACCCGCGACCATGCCATAGACGGACGCGATATTGATGATCGACGCGCCCTTCGCCCCATCGGCAATCGTGCGGCGCATCAGCGGCAATGCCACCTGCATGCCGATATAGACGCTCTCCACATTGATGCGATTCTGCCGGCGCAGTATCTCGACCGGCGCGTCTTCGAACGGCTGGGCCATCATGATGCCGGCATTGTTGACCAATATGTCGAGCCGGCCGAAGCGGGCGTCGATCGCCGCCGCCCCATCCGCCCATGCCGCTTCGCTGGTGACGTCCTGCGTCAGCGACAGGGTCGCCGCACCGCCGCACAGCCCGGCCGTTTCCTCCAGCCCCGCCGGATTGATATCGCCCAGCACCACGCTCGCGCCCGCCTGCGCCAGCGCGATCGCGGTCGCCCGGCCGATGCCCGATCCCGCGCCCGTGACCCAGGCGGTCTTGCCATCCAGATTGCTCATCTCATTCTCCGATATTGGACCGCGCGAAACGCTGGTCGGTGATGGTGGGCATCCAGCTGAGGGCGCTGTCGCAATAGGCCTCCAGCACCGGGGGCCACTGGTCGGGCGTGTCGAGCGTCCCCGCCTTGACGATCGTCAGCCCCGGCAACGCTGCCGCCATCGACCGGATCGGCGACCCGCATGTGGCGCAGAAATGGCGATGAACCGCCGCGCCGCTTTCGCCGCGATCCTCATAGATGCGCGTTTCGCCCCGTTCGCTATAGGCCTCGTCCGCCACCGCACAGATCAGAGAGAAGGGCGCGCCGCCCTGCTTGCGGCAATGGGTGCAATGGCACAGCGCCACCAGCAGCGGATCGCCGGTAAAGCTGTAACGCACCTGTCCGCACAGGCACCCGCCTTCATGCACGCTTGCGTCACTCATAATGCCACCACCACCGTCTTGGGTTCCAGATAGGCGTCCAGCACTTCGCTGCCATTTTCGCGGCCGATGCCGGACATTTTCATGCCGCCGAAGGGGAAGGCCGGGTCGGCCAGCATCACGCAATTGATAAAGGCCGTTCCAGCCTCCAGCCGCGCCGCCGTGCGGTGCGCGGTCGCTAGGTCGCGGGTGAAGACATGGGCGGCCAGGCCGTATGGGCTGTCATTGGCCAGGTCGATCGCCTCGTCCAGATCGTCGAAGGCGGCCGTGGCCAGCACAGGGCCGAATATCTCCTCGCGCGCTGCCTCCGCGTCGCGGGGCACATCACGCAACAGGGTCGGCGCGAAATAATAGCCTTCGCCGGGCAGCGCGGCATTGGCCGCAACCGCCTCCATCCCCGCCGCCCGTGCGCGGTCGACATAGCCCGTCACCCGCTCATGCTGGCGCGCGCTGATCAACGGGCCGAGCGCGGTGGTGCGATCGGCGCTGCGCCCCAATGTCAATCCGGCAGCGAAGGCGGCGATCCCCTCGACCACCTCATCATAGACCGACCGATGCACATAGAGGCGCGTGCCGGCATAGCAGACCTGCCCGCTGTTGAAGAAACAGCCCATCGCCGCCTGCGGAATAGCGACCGACAGGTCCGCGTCGGCGCAGATGATGGACGGCGACTTGCCGCCCAGTTCCAGCGTCACCCGCTTGAGATCAGGCACGGACGCCCGCAATATCCCCTGCCCCGTCGCGGTCGATCCGGTGAAGGCGACCTTCGCGATCAGCGGATGCTCGACCAGCGCCGCGCCCGTAGCCCCATCGCCCGTCACGACGCTCAGCACCCCGTCCGGCAACCCTGCCTGCCGCGCCAGTTCCACCAGCCGCAGCGCCGACAGCGGCGTTTCCGGCGCAGGCTTCAGAACGACGGTGCAACCGGCCGCCAGCGCCGGCGCGATCTTCCACATCGCCAGCACCAGCGGAAAATTCCACGGCGTGATGGCCGCCACCACGCCGATCGGCTCGCGCCGCGAATAGACATGCCACTGCCCTGGCGTTGCGGACAATGTGCCCGCCCGGCCAGCCAGCTTGGTCGGCCAGCCGGCATAGGTGCGCAGCCATCCGATCGCGGCCGGGATATCGACCGTCTCCGTCACGCCGATCGGCTTGCCCGCGTCCAGCGCTTCCAGCGCCGCCAGCCGGGGCAGGTCCGCCTCGATCGCATCGGCAAAGCGATGCAGCAACCGCTCGCGCGCCAGCGGCGTCAGGTCGCGCCAGGCCGGATCATGGAACGCCCGGTGTGCCGCTTGCACGATCGCATCCACCTGACTCCCATCGGCCACCGGCACTTGCGCAAAGGCCTGCGCCGTGCAGGGATCGATATCGGCGATCGTCGCCCCGGTGGCCAGCCGATCGCCGCCCGCCCGCAACGCCAGATCCGGCAGGACCAGTCCTTCAAAACCCTGAATAGCACTCACTGAAGCGTCTCCTGACGGCGCCTGCGAAAATCGCTCGGCGTTTCGCCGGCAAATTGGCGGAAGGCGCGGGTGAAATGGCTCTGGCTGGTAAAGCCCAGCGCGTCGGCAATGGTCGCCATCGACGTGTCGGACTGTTCCAGCATCTGCTGCGCTCGGTCGAGCCGCGCGCGCATGACATATTGATGTGGCGACACACCCGTCGCCTTCTTGAACACGCGGCAGAAATGGGTCGGCGTGATGCCTGCCTGCGCCGCCAGTTCCTCCAGATGATGGCTGGCTTCCGGCCGTTCCAATATGGCGTTCATGATCGCATGGATGCGATAGGAGGAGAAAGCGGCGGTCGGGATGTCCGCGCTGCTGGCGCTCACTGGCCCGCGCATCATATGGGCTTTCAGCGCATCGACCAGCGCGCCGACATAGACGTCCCGCTCCTTCGTCTGCGGCGCATAAAGTTCGCCCAGCACCTGCCGCGTCAGCGCGACGCCCAGCGGATCGGAAAAGGCAAAGCGCATCCGCCGGAACTGGTCGAGCGCGGGCGCGCGTTGCAGGTCGGTCGACGCGACGCTCAGCGTCACGACGTCCAGCTCGCCATCGACCAGCCATCCGGTCGGATGCCCCGACGGCACGATGGTGGCGCATCCGGGCAGCGAACTCGTCTCGCTCCACCCGTCCCTTTCCCAGGTGCGCACATTGGGTTTGCCCGCAATATGCACGACGAACATCGGATCGGGCAGCGCCGGCAGGGTATAGCTGCCCACGAACTGGCGCCACCGGCACAGGCGCCAGCGGCCATGATCGGCGCCCAGCTGGATATCGGGCGCGCGGCCCAGCGCGTCCGAAATGATTTCCTCGTCGGTCGATCCCCGGACCAGGTCCATCATCCTCTCCTCATGCAGCGACCATCTGCACGTCCAGATTCTTCAGCCCGTTGATGAAGTTGGACCTGAATCGGCGTGGTGCCGCCATCATCTTGAACCGGCCGACACGCTCCGCCAATAGACTGAAAGCCACCCTCAGCTGCATTTCGGCAAGGCGCGATCCGACGCACACATGCTGACCGGTGCCAAAGCCCAGATGCTGGATATTCCCCCGCCTGATGTCGAACCGGTCGGGGTCGGGAAAGACGCTCTCGTCGCGATTGGCGGCGATATACCACAGCACGATCTTATCGCCTTTACGGATCGCCTGCCCGCCGATTTCGGTATCCGCCGTCGCCGTCCGCCGCATGTGCATGACCGGGCTGGCATAGCGCACCATTTCGCGCACGCCGTTTTTCAGCAGTGTCGGATCGGCACGGACCAGATCCCACTGGTCGGGATTGGCGTCAAAGGCCGCGACGCTGTGGCTCAGCGAATTGCGCGTCGTCTCGTTCGCGCCGACCAGCGCCAGAATGAGGTTGCCGACAAATTCCTGGAACGTCACCGGCTGGCCATTGACCTCCATGGTCGCCAGCAACGTCGCCAGATCCTGCCCCGGCGTCGCCCGCCTTTCCTCGTACAGCTGTTGGGAAAAGGCCATGAATTCGCCCAATATCGCCGCCATCGCTTGCGGAGACTGGCGAAAATCGGGATCATCCTCGCCAACGAAGGCATTGGTCCAATCGTACAGCTTCACCCACATACCGGTCGGCAGGTCGAGCAGCTCGCACAGCGTCAGCAGCGGCAGCGGCGCCGACAGCAACGGCACCAGATCGACCGTCTCACCCAGCGGAATCCTGTCGATCAGGCTGAGGCACCGGGCATGGATGCGCTCCTCTATCCCCGCCAGCCGCGCGGGCGACAGAGCGGGCATGATGAACTTGCGATATTGGGTATGGACCGGCGGATCGACCGAGATGAAGGGGATGCCGATCGCCGCCTCCCCTGCGCCTGTCAACCCGACCTCATTCTCGTTGAAGATCCGATGCCCGCCATTTTCGTACGCGGACGAGAAGAGGCCCGGATTGCGCGACACCGCGACGATGTCGGCATAGCGGGTGAGCGCCCAGAACCCCGCCCCGTCGCTTTCCGGGTTCCAATAGACGGGCTGTTCGGCCCGCAGCTGCGCGAACAGATCGTGCGGCGCCCGGTCGAAATAGAGGTCGGGATCTTTCAGGTCCGGGGCGGTTATGGTCGCGGTCATGGGGCGCTCTCCCGGCGTCAGAAGCTGAACCGGCCGGTCACACCGAACGTACGCGGCATGGCTGGAACCAGGAAGTTGTAGGGGAAGCCCGCCCCGCGCAGGTCCAGACCATAGCTGTAGGTCTTGCGGTTGAAGGCGTTGTTGATCCACCCGCGCAGCTGGAACGGCCCATGTGCCCAGGCCAACGTGGCGTTGACCTTGGCATAGCCCTTCTGCTGCAATTCCGCGTTATTCTGCGCCGTGCCGACCGCGTCGGTGCCGTTGAAGGGCGAGAAATACTGCCGGCTGAAATAATTTACCGTGGGGGAGAAGGTCAGGCTGTCGCTGCCGGTATCGAAGATCGTCCAGTCGAACCCGGCCGTTCCCGTCCAGCGCGGCGCGAAGGGCAGGTCGTTGCCCGACAGGTCCGTGTTCTGCAACGTCAGATCCTTGTAGGTGGCATGGAGGTAGCCGCCCGACAGGTTGATGACCAGGCCGTCGATCGGCCGCAGGCTGGCCTCCACTTCGCCGCCATAGACTTGCGACTTGGGCGCATTGACCAGGAAGGATACCGGGCCGGGCCGCGTATCCTGCACCTGCTGGTTGCTATAGTCATAATAGAAGCCGGCCGCCGACAGGGTCAGCTTATTGTCCAGGAAGCGGCCCTTGACGCCCACTTCATAGGCATTGACCCGTTCGGGGTCGATATAGGTGATGCCGACCGACGACGTGTAGCCGCCGCCATTGAACGCGCCGGACCGATAGCCCCTGCTATAGCTGGCATAAACCAGAGTGCCGCCATCGAAGGTGTAGCTCAATGCCGCGCGGCCGGTCAGCGCCTTGTTACTGCCGTCGATCGCATAGCGAGCCGCAGGATCATAGGCGCAAGTGCCCGCCACCCCGGCGCAGGGCACGGTGCTGGCCAACGGCGTCCCCGCACTGCCGAAGGGGCCGGCGAACAGATAGGCATAGGCGTCGCCATATTTCGCCTTGTCCCAAGTGTAGCGCGCGCCCAAGGTCAGCACCAGCTTGTCGGTCAGGCCGTAATCGCCCTGAAGGAAGGCCGCATAGGATCTCCGCGTCTGGCGATAATGCTGGAAGAAGCCACCATCGACACCGGGCGCCAGAGCGCTGCCGATATTGAAGCGATTGTCGGTGATCGTGCGGTCCCAGCCGTAAAAGCCGCCGCCCACCAGCTTCAGCCGCTCGCCCTCATAATTCAGGCGCGCTTCCTCGCTGAACTGACGGAAATTGGAGCGCCAGTTGATGTTGAGCACGTTAAGCGGCGACCCGTCCGCCGCCTGCTGCAAATTCTGCTTGCCGCCATCATAGGATGTGATCGACGTCAGCGTGACCGTGGGGCTTAGCTCCAGCGCGACATTGGCCGCCACGCCCCAGGCGTCGGTGCGGTTTTCGCCGACGTCATTTTCGTTGATGTCGAAAAAGCCCTGTCCTGGCGTGTTGGGACCGGTCAGCCCATGGATGGCCGCCTGCGCCCCGCGATCGCGGCCCGCATAGGCGCGAATCTTGATATCCAGCGGACCATTGCCCGGCTTCATGCGCAGATAGACGCGGCCCTGCGCCGTATCGACGCTGTTGGAATCCCGACCGCCCGGCGCGACATTGTGCAGCATGCCGTCGCCCTTTTCATAATTGCCGGCGACGCGGATGCCCAATTCATCCTCGACCATCGTGGTTTCGATCGCGGCCTGCGCCTTGGACGTGTTGAAATTGCCGTAGCCGACCTCGGCATAGCTGTTGGTGCCCGACAATTTGGGTGCGCGGGTGATGAAGTTGATCGCGCCGCCGGTCGTGTTGCGACCGAACAAAGTGCCCTGCGGCCCGCGCAGCACTTCCACCCGATCCAGATCGAACAGGCCCATGCCATGGCTGGTCCGCGCAGCGATATAGACGTCGTCGATATAGACGCCCACGGGCGAAGCCTGATTGCTGTTATATTCATTGGCGACGCTGATGCCGCGCAGCGAGAAATTGGGCTGGGTGCTGCCATAGGGGCTGCTGACCTGCAAATTGGGCACCGCCGTCGCTAGCGCGGCGGAATTGGAAATCCCCTTATTCTGGAGCGTTTCGCCACCCAGCGCGGAAATGGCCAGCGGCACAGACAGCATGGATTGCGACCGGCGCTGCGCGGTGACGATGATGTCTCCATTATCCGCTGTCGGCTGGGGCGCGCTTGCCGCCTCCTGCGCCAACGCGACCTGCGATACGCCGCTGCACAGCAGAATCGCCAAAGCCTTGGTCGTGATGAACCTCATTTACCCTCTCCTCCATCTTCCCCCTTTTGGCGGGGGATGCGGTTATGATGAAGCAGACCTAGCCCAGCCGAACCGGGAAGGCTTTACCCAGAGTTGACGCCAGATTTGGCATTTCTTGCGCTCGCCTTGAACTGGCGCACAAACCGGGCCTCTGTAGCCACCAAGCGCAAGACGTGAGCGATAGCGGCCCCGGCCGACCATGCGCCGCGCATCATGCCGCATGATTTTTGGAGAGGCTCACCCATGCACCCCAGGCCATTTGCCATCAGCGATCCGGATCGACCGGCGATCATCCTGCCGGCGACCGACCAGACCATCACTTACGGCCAGTTGGAGGCCGCCGCCAATCGCGGCGCCCACCTGCTGCGCGCGCTCGGCTGCGTGCGCGGCGACGGGATCGCACTGCTGATGGACAATGAAGCCGCGATCTTCGACCTTGGCTGGGCGGCGCAGCGCATCGGCCTCTACCTCACCAGCATATCGACCAAATTGTCCGCCGCCGACATCGCCTATATCCTGTGGGATTCTGGCGCGCGCATTCTGATCGCATCCGACCGGCTCGCTTCTTTGGCGCAGGCGGCGCTGGCAGAGGCGGACGGCGTACAGGGCTATCTGGTCGATACCGCTGTCGATCCGCTCAAAAACTGGTCCGCCAGCGTCGTCCGCTATCCGGACACGCCCGTCCCCAACGAAAGCGCCGGTACGGACATGCTCTATTCCTCCGGCACCACCGGCCGGCCCAAGGGCGTGAAGCCCCCGCTACCCGAAGGCCCCCTGGACGCGCAGACCGCGCTGGAGGGGATGGGCACCGCCCTCTACGGCATGGGGCAGGACTGCATCTATCTCTCCACCTCGCCCCTCTATCATGCCGCGCCCTTGCGCTGGGCGATGACCATTCATCGGCTCGGCGGCACCGTGGTGGTGATGGACAGGTTCGACGCGGAAGACTCGCTGGCGCTGATCGAGCGCTACCGCATCACCCATGCGACCTGGGTGCCGACCCATTTCGTGCGGTTGCTCAAATTGCCGGAGGATGTCCGCGCCCGCTACGATCATGGGTCGCTCAAAGCCGTCATCCACGCCGCCGCTCCCTGCCCCGTGCCGGTCAAGCAGGCGATGATCGACTGGTGGGGGCCGATCGTGCATGAATATTATTCCGGCACCGAATGTTGCGGCATCACCGCCTTGTCTTCGCCCGAATGGCTGTCCCGCCCCGGATCGGTCGGCCGCGCGGTGCTGGGAAGGGTCCGTATCGTGGGAGAAAATGGGCAGGAAGTCGCGCCCGGCGAAACGGGCGACGTCTTCTTCTCGGACGGCCCGACCTTCACCTATCATAATGATCCGGACAAGACCGCCGCTGCCCATAATGACCGGGGCTGGGCCACGCTCGGCGATGTCGGCCATCTCGACGCGGACGGCTATCTGTTCCTTACCGACCGGCGCAGCTTCATGATCATCTCGGGTGGCGTGAACATCTATCCGCAGGAAATCGAAAATTGCCTGATCACCCATCCGCAGGTCGCAGACGTGGCCGTCATCGGCGTTCCGGACGAGGAAATGGGCGAAAATATCCTGGCCATCGTGCAACCGGCCGAAAGCGTTGACGGCGACGCCGCTCTGACGGAAGAATTGACCCGCTTCGTCCGTACGGCCCTGGGGGGCGTGAAGACGCCGCGCGCATTCGTCTTCCGCGCCGACCTCCCCCGCGAACCGACCGGCAAGCTGATGAAACGCAGGCTGATCGACGAATATCGCGCACCGGCCGCCACGATGAGAGGGTGATATCGCGCCATGGACCGGCTGATCTTCGATAGCGAACATATCCTGTTCCGCGACACCGTCCGTCATTTCATGCTGACCAATGTGGCGCCCCATGCGGAACGGTGGCGCCGAGACGGCATGGTCGACCGGGCCGTCTATCGCCAGGCTGGCGAGGCCGGACTGCTATGCCTGTGGGCACAGGCCGATGTGGGCGGCGCGGGCATAGCCGACCTGCGCTTCGACCAGATCATCATAGAGGAAAATATCCGCCACGGCGAAACCGGCTTCTACATCCACCTGCACAGCAACCTCGTCGCGCCCTATATCGACCGCCTCGGGTCGCCCACATTGCGCGCGCGGCTGATGCCCGGCATCGTGGCGGGCGACACCATCTTGGCCATCGCCATGACCGAACCGGGCGGCGGCAGCGATTTGCGCGCGGTCCAGACCCGCGCGATCAGGGATGGCGACGGCTGGCGCCTGTCGGGCACGAAAACCTATATCTCCAACGGCATATTGAGCGACGCGATCGTCGTCGTCGCGCGATGCCGTGACCTGCCGGGCGAACCGATCGGCCTCTTTCTGGTCGAACGGGACATGGCCGGCCTGTCGCGTGGAAAGCCGCTCAAGAAAATGGGATTGGCATCGCAGGACACCGCCGAAATCATGCTGGACGACGTCCATGTGCCGGCCGACAATCTGCTGGGCGATCCCACCGCCGGTTTCGGCACCCTCATGCGATTTCTCGGCACCGAACGGCTGATCGCCGCGATCGCCAGCATCGCCGCCGCGCAGGTCGCGCTCGATCTCACGCTCGACTTCGTCCGGCATCGCCGCGCATTCGGTCAGGCGATCGGGCAGTTTCAGCATAACCGATTTCGCCTCGCGGCCCTGCGCGCGCAGATCGACGCGGTGCAAACCATGGTCGATCAACTGGTCCTGCGCGCGAATGCCGGATCGCTGGAGGGCGGCGATGCAGCCTCGGCCAAACTGTTGGCCAGCGAGGTGGAAAGCCAGATGGTCGACCTTGGCGTCCAGCTGCACGGCGGCGCGGGCTATATGGACGAATATCGGATCAGCCGCCTCTACACCGACGCCCGGATCAGCCGCATCTTCGCTGGCAGCAACGAAATCATGCTGGAAATCATCGCGCGCGGCATGGATCTGGACGCCCGAAGCTGATCGCACCCAATTAGCGCAAGAAATGCAAAATCTGATGCGCTTTTTCAGCAAAGCCTTGGACCGGCCATTCTTGTATGAGAAGATGATGCAATGACCGCAGAATGGCGGCACGGAGAGGTAATATGGTCAGCTCGCTCAAGGTCGCAGGCATCAGTCAGGGGAACGCCCCCGCGTCCGGCTGCATCGCATGAGCAGCCTTGCCCCTGCGCCCGCCAGCAACGGCAAATGGCATGCCGAAGCGATCATCGCCGATACGCTGAAGCGCGCCCCCGAAGTGAAGCTGGAATCCTCCGACGGCCGCTGGCGCTTCAGCCGCTGGCGTCAGTTCGTGGGCAGCTACGCCCTGCCCGCCCTGCCCGATCCCCTCTTCGTGGTACAACTGGCCGGCAAGACCAATGTGCGCACCTGGGACCGCGACGGGTGGAGCGAAACCAGTTCCTTCCCCGGCGCCGCGACGATCGTGCCCGCGACCATGAGCACCCGCTGGCTGGTCGATGGTGAACTGGATGTCGTGACGCTCAGCGTCGATGCCGACGATCTGCGTTCGGCCTCGGTCCTGGACCAGTTTTCCCGCATGCGCTTCGCCTTCAACGATCCGCTCGGCGCCGCACTCGCCCGGCAGATACTGGCAGAACTCTACACGCCGTCCGATGGCCCCCGCGATCTCTATGTCTCGGCGCTCGTCGACGCGCTCAAGGCGCATATGCTGCGCGGCCCGGTCAAGGCGGCGGCGCAGGAATTCCCGACCTCCGCCTTTTCCGCCTATCGCATCCACCATATCATGAACGCGATCCGCGAACGGCCGGAGGCGGACCATGGGCTGGAGGAAATGGCGGCGCAGATCGGCATCACCCCCTCGCACCTCTGCCGCGTGTTCAAGAAGGCGACCGGCGTCAGCCCGCACCAATATGTGCTGAAAACCCGGTTGGAGCGGGCGCAGGAGATGCTCGGCCAATCCGACGCGTCGATGAACTATATCGCCGAATTTCTGGGCTTCGCCAGCCAGAGCAGCTTCAACCGCGCCTTCCGCAACATGACCGGTGAAACCCCGTCCACCTACCGCAAGCGCCGGCTGAACGGGTAACAGCTTGGCGCATCCGCATCGAAAATGCGCTCTTTCGCGCATTTTCCCAACAGTCTCTCACACGACCAGCACGATCTTCCCGAAATGCTCGCCCGCATCCATGCGGGCATGGGCCTTGGCCGCATCTGTCAAAGCGAACTTCCGGTCCATCGCCGGGCGCAGCTTGCCCTCGCCCACGAACGGCCAGACATTGCGCATCAGCTCGTCCGCGACCAGGCTCTTGAAACCCACCGACCGCGCCCGCAGCGTCGATCCGGTCAGCGTCAGCCGCTTCTGCATGATCGCCGGAATGAAGACCTCCGTCTTCGCCCCGCCCAGCACGGCGATCGACACATGCCGGCCATCCTCGGCCAGGCAGGACAGGTTGCGCGGCACATAATCGCCGCCGACCATGTCCAGCACCGCCTGCACACCCTGCCCGCCGGTGATGCGCTTCACCTCCTCGGCATAATCCTGCGTCTTGTAGTTGATCGCATGATCCGCGCCCCACTCTGTCGCAGCCACACATTTCTCGTCCGATCCGCAGGTCGCGATGATCGTCACGTCGAACAGGTTGCACAGCCGGATCGCCATCGTGCCGATCCCGCTGGTCCCGCCATGCACCAGCACCGTGTCGCCCGCCACGACATAGGCGCGCTCGAACAAATTGGTCCACACGGTGAAGAGCGTCTCGGGCAGCGCCGCCGCTTCGGCCAGATCATAATCGTCCGGCACCGGCAGGCATTGGCCCGCAGGCGCCACCGCATATTCGGCATAGCCGCCGCCCGCCAGCAACGCGCACACCTTCTGCCCGATCAACGCGTCCGCACCGCTGCCTGCCGCCACGATCGTGCCAGCCACTTCGAGTCCGGGAATGTCGGATGCACCTGGCGGCGGCGGATATTTGCCCTGCCGCTGCAACACGTCCGGCCGGTTCACGCCGGCGGCGGCCACCTTGATCAGCACTTCGCCTTCGCCCGGCACCGGCACCGGCCGCCGCTCGGGCACCAAGGCATCCGGCCCGCCCGGCGTGGGAATCGCGATCGCCGTCATCTCGCCCGGCACTGCGTCCAAATCCGCCATATTGCTGCCCCCAGCCGTTAACCATGTTGCACCGCATCAAAAATTACCGTGCGGAACCTATGCCCTTATTGACAGAGTGGCCAACTGGGTCAACATTGGCGTCATGGACCTGGATGACGATCTGCCGAACAAGGGCGACGATCCGCTGACCCGCCTGCTGAAACAGGATCTGGGGCCATTGTCCGTATCCGAACTGGATGCCCGCATCGCCGCCCTCGAAACGGAAATCGCGCGCACCCGGCGGACGAAAGACAACGCCGTTAACCATAAGGCAAGTGCCGAGGCGTTATTCAGACGATGAACCATTGCCACGCCCCCTGCGCCTTGAAAGGCTCCATAGGGCTACGGCAGTCAGGCAATTCCGCTGGTCTGGGCCATGGCCTTGATCCTGCGTCGAGCAATGCCGACATAGGGTTCAACACTACCCCTCTTTGGGGCCAGGAGTAGAACAGACATGCCTTCATTCGCACCCGCTCTTGAAACAACCCTGCACAATGCGCTGACGCACGCGTCCGAGCGTAAGCATGAATATGCCACGCTGGAGCATCTCCTCCTGGCATTGATTGATGACGAACATGCGTCAAAGGTGATGCAGGCGTGCGGCGTGGAGCTGGGCGAGCTGGGCGACGCGGTCACCCATTATCTCGACACCGAACTCGACAGCCTGAAGGTCGAAGGGGCGTCCGACCCCTCCCCCACCAGCGGTTTTCAGCGCGTGGTTCAGCGCGCCATCCTCCATGTCCAGTCGTCCGGCAAGGATGAAGTGACGGGCGCCAACGTCCTCGTCGCACTCTTTTCCGAACGCGAATCCTATGCCGTCTACTTCCTGCAACAACAGGATATGAGCCGCCTCGATGCCGTGAGCTTCATCAGCCATGGCGTCGGCAAGGGCACGCCCGCGCCCGAGCGTCAGGAGACGAAGGGCGTCGCCGAGGAGGAAAAGAAGGTGCAGGACGGTAAGGCCAAGAAAGACAGCGCCCTCGAACAGTTCACCGTCAACCTCAATGAGAAGGCCGGCCGGGGCAAGGTCGATCCGTTGATCGGCCGCACCGCCGAAGTGGATCGCACGATCCAGATCCTGTGCCGCCGGTCCAAGAACAACCCGCTTTATGTGGGCGATCCGGGCGTCGGCAAGACGGCGATCGCGGAAGGCCTGGCGCGCAAGATCGTCGAGGGCGAAGTGCCCGACGTCCTCAAGGAAGCCGTCATCTACTCGCTCGACATGGGCGCGCTGCTGGCCGGCACCCGCTATCGCGGCGATTTCGAAGAGCGCCTGAAGGCGGTTGTCACCGAACTGGAAAAGATGCCGCACGCGGTGCTTTTCATCGATGAGATCCACACGGTGATCGGCGCTGGCGCGACCAGCGGCGGCGCGATGGATGCTTCGAACCTCTTGAAGCCCGCTCTGTCGGGCGGCACGATCCGCTGCATCGGTTCGACCACCTACAAGGAATTCCGCAATCACTTCGAAAAGGACCGCGCCCTGCTGCGCCGGTTCCAGAAGATCGACGTCAACGAACCCACGATCGAGGATACGATCAAGATCCTCGCCGGGCTTCGCACCGCGTTCGAGGAGCATCATCACGTCAAATATACCCCCGACGCGATCAAGGCGGCGGTGGAGCTTTCGGCCCGTTACATCAACGACCGCAAGCTGCCGGACAAGGCGATCGACGTGATCGATGAAGTCGGCGCGATGCAGATGCTCGTGGTGCCCTCCAAGCGCAAGAAGACCATCACGCCCAAGGAGATCGAGCAGGTCATCGCGACCATGGCCCGCATCCCGCCCAAGACCGTGTCGTCCGACGACAAGACCGTGCTCAGCTCGCTGACCACGGACCTCAAGCGCGTCGTCTTCGGCCAGGACAAGGCGATCGAAGTGCTGTCCTCCGCGATCAAGCTGTCTCGGGCAGGCCTGCGCGATCCGGACAAGCCGATCGGCAACTATCTCTTCTCCGGCCCCACCGGTGTCGGCAAGACGGAGGTCGCGCGCCAGCTCGCATCGATCATGGGCATCCCGCTCCAGCGCTTCGACATGTCGGAATATATGGAACGCCATTCGGTCAGCCGGCTGATCGGTGCCCCTCCGGGCTATGTCGGCTATGATCAGGGCGGCCTGCTGACCGATGCGGTCGATCAGAATCCGCATAGCGTGCTGTTGCTCGACGAAATCGAAAAGGCGCACCCGGACCTGTTCAACATCCTCTTGCAGGTGATGGACAATGGCCGCCTGACCGATCACCACGGCAAGACCGTCGATTTCCGCAACACCATCCTCATCATGACCACCAATGCCGGTGCGTCGGACATGGCGAAGGAAAGCATCGGTTTCGGCGAATTCACTCGTGAAGATGTGCAGGAAGATGCGGTGAAGAAGCTCTTCACCCCCGAATTCCGCAACCGCCTCGATGCGATCGTGCCGTTCGATTATCTGCCGACCGAAGTGGTGGCCCGCGTCATCGACAAGTTCGTGCTGCAACTCGAACTGCAACTGGCCGACCGCGACGTCCACATCACGCTGGATGACGATGCCAAGAGCTGGCTCACGAAAAAGGGCTATGACAAGCTCTACGGCGCGCGCCCGATGGGCCGCCTGATGCAGGAAAAGATCAAGCAGCCGCTGGCCGAGGAACTGCTCTTCGGCAAGCTGGTCCATGGCGGCGAAGTCCATGTCCATATGAAGGACGAGGCTCTCGCCTTCCAGATCACCCCCGCCGCCCCCAAAAAGGGCAAGAAGGGCGGCAAGGCCAAGGCATCGGAAGGCACGAAATAAGCGCCTTCATACGCAAAACGAAAAGGGCGGCCCGCAACGGCCGCCCTTTCCATATGCCCCCTTCTCCCCACGGGGGAGAAGGATACGCAGCCTTACGCGCACAGCGCGTTAGGCGAAGTTGGATGAGGGGCGCGACGCTGTAAAATCAACATTGCCTGCCGTCGTTCCAGCAACCTTGCCTTCTCGTAAGCCCGCGCTAGTTTCGCACCACATGGGCCTCAAACACCGTCTCTACAATCTGCGCCGCCGCGCCTTCGGCTCCTGGTCGATAGACGATCCCCGTCCGATTCAGGCGGACGCGCCCTACACCTATTTCCTGCCCTCAGCCGAGCGGATCGCTGCCTTGCGGCCCGGCGATCTAGTAAAGCTTGTCATCCGTAGCCATCCTCCCGGTCCGGAATGGGATGCGGAGCGGATGTGGGCGGAGGTGGAAAACATCGCGCCAGAAGGCTGGACCGGCGCATTGGCGAACACGCCATGCGACATGCCGCAATTGCGCGAGGGCAGTCGCCTTACATTCCAGCCCTTCCACATCATAGACCTCATCTACGAAGGCGACAGAGAAGCCCAGCCCGAACTGCCTCGACGCGAATATTGGGATCGCTGCATGGTCGACAGTTGCGTGCTCGATGAGGGTGTACCGGTCTATTATATCTATCGCGACGAGCCAGACATGGGCGGCGAAGACGACAAATATCCCGACAGCGGATGGCGCATCAGAGGCGACTATCGCGACCTGAACGACGAGCAACTTCATGCCCGCAAGCACGACTATATCGCCATCGGGAAAGTGTTGAACGCTGATGACAGCTGGCTGCACCTGATCGACAGCCCGGTCGGTTCGGCATGGCTACGCAATTTCGAGACGGGAGACTATGAGCCGCTTGGCGACGAAGATAATCATGGCGACAACTGACGCCGTCATCCTCCTCCACGGCTTCGGCGGCCTCCCCATCCAGACCGCGCTCCTCGCCCGACGCCTGCGCACGGCCGGCTACACCGTCGCCAATATCGGCTACCCAAGCTGGCGCTGGCCCATCGAACGCGTGCTGGATCACCTCCACCAGCGCATCACCGCCGCCCCGGCCTCCGCCGCACGGCACATCCATTTCGTCGGCCACTCCATGGGCGGCCTGCTGCTACGCGCCTATCTCGCGCGCCATCGCCCCGCCCAACTCGGCCGCGTCGTCATGCTCGGCACGCCCAATGGCGGCAGCGAACTGGCCGATCTGCTCTACCGCCTGCGCCTCGACCGCCCGATCCTGAACCATGCCGGCCTCCTCCTGCGTACCCGGCGCGACGCCGCCACGCAGGCATTGTTCGGCACGATCGACTATCCCCTCGGCATCATCGCCGGCGATCGCCCGATGATCGGCGCCCTGCCCCACCTCGTCTTCCGCGCCCCCAATGACGGCAAGGTCAGCGTTGCCGCTACCCATGTCGATGGCCAGGCCGACCATCTCGTCATGCCCGTCGCCCACACCGCCATGATCTACACCCGCCCGGTCGCCGATCAGGTCGCCCATTTCCTGCGCGAAGGTCGCTTCAAGCGCCCCTGAATCTCTGCTACGATCCCGCATCCCAGAAAAAAGGTCGCATCTCTTCCGTTCACCATAAGGAATAGATGTTGTGCGCAAAATTCTGACCTCGCGCCCCGCTCGCGGTGCGCTGCTTCTCGCATCCTTCACGCTCCTCGCCGCCCCCGGCTCCAGTCAGCAGGCGTCCGGCCCCATCGCCCGCTACACGATCGACGCCGGCACCATGTCCGGCATGGCCGCCATGGGGAGCGGCGGCGGCATGGGCGCGGCCATGAGCATGATGATGGGCGGCGGCAACAAGCCGATGCACGAACTCGTCCTGCGCCTCGGCTCTACGCGCGCGCCCACCGGCGGTGCGCCTGCAGCCGAGCATTTCATGCCCGCCGGGGCAGCCCTTGGCGCCTCCGTCCCGCTCGTCACCCCGCGCATCCCGCCCAGCGAGGATCAACCCATCCCCGGCGAGCGTCCCAAGGGCCGCCTGCTCATCTATTGGGGCTGTGGCGCCACCGTGGGCGCGGGCCAGCCCGTCATCATCGACTTTGCCAAGGTCGCCAGGGGCCAGATCCCGCCCGGCCTCTACATGAGCGGCGCGTCGATTCCGCAGGAATGGCAAGTCCGCGTCACCAACAGCAAGACCTATGGCGACTGGCCCAATGCGCAGACGCGCAAGACCGTCTCCGCCAGCAGCTCCCTGCTCGGCGACCATCGCATCGCGGGTAATTACAGCCCCGACATCGCCTTCAACCTGAAGCAGGATTTCATGCCCCCCATCACCGGCACCGCGCGAAAGATCGCCGGCGGCGCCACGATCCTCAGTTGGAATGGCCTGCCCCAGGCGACCGGCTACTACGCCTGGACCTTCGGCGCGCAGGACAATGGCGACATGGTCTGGTGGGCCTCTTCCGCGACCCAGGCGTTCGGCGGCCCGGTCTGGGACTGGATGTCGCCCGCCGCCGTGCAAAAAATGATCGCCCAGAAAATCGTCATGCCGCCCAGCCAGACCAGTTGCACCGTCCCCGCCGCCGTCACCCAGGCAGGCGGAGAAATGCTGATGGGCAGCCTCTATGCCTATGGCCCGGAAGCGAACTTCGCCTATCCCCCGCGCCCCGCCGATCCGAAAATCGCGTGGAAACCCGAATGGATCGCCCGCGTCCGCTATCGCGCCAACACCATGTGGATGCTGAACGGCCCGGACATGGGCGCCATGATGAGCGACTCCGGCAGCGATGAGGGCGAAGACACCCCCGCCCGGCAGCAACAGCAGAAGAAAAAGAAGAAGTGCGGCGGTGGCCTCGGCGGCATGCTCGGCAGCGCCATGGGCGTGGGCTGTTAGAAAGCCTCTCCCGTTCGTCCTGAGTAGCCGCTGAGCGAAGTCGAAGCGGCGTATCGAAGGGTCAGGTGCCCTCGATTTCACGCAGTCCCTACGCATGACGAACGGAGGACGCATATTCTGGTCGAGAAACAGGCTGGCGCGCGCCCTCCGCATGCGCCACCTTCCCCGCCTCGATTCAGGAGAGAGAAGCCATGCCCTCTGACCTCATTTTCTACACCAACCCCATGTCGCGCGGCCAGATCGCCCGCTGGATGCTGGAGGAAGTCGGCGCCGCTTACGACACGGTGATCCTGGCCTATGGCGAAGACGGTATGAAGGCCGCCGATTATCGCGCCATCAACCCGATGGGCAAGGTGCCCGCGATCGTCCACAACGGCCGCACCGTCACCGAATGCGCCGCCATCTGCGCCTATCTGGCCGACGCTTTCCCTGACGCCGACCTCGCCCCACCGCCCACCGACCGCCATTCTTATTATCGCTGGCTCTTCTTCGCCGCCGGCCCGGTCGAGGCTGCCGTCACCAACAAGGCGATGGGTTTCGTCGTCCCCGAAGGCCGCGAACGCGCCGCCGGCTATGGCAGCTTCGAAGACACCATCGCCGCACTGGAAACCGCGGTCGCGGGCGATGCCTGGATCTGCGGCGAGCAATTCACCGCCGCCGACGTCTATGTCGGCTCACAGATCGACTGGGGCCTCAGCTTCAAGACCATCCCCTCCAGCCCCGCGCTGGAAGCCTACGCCACCCGCCTGCGGGAACGCCCCGCCTATAAGCGGCAGAAGGACATAGACGGCGCCCTCATTGCCGAAATGCAGAAGAAGGGCTGACCTCACTTCCCCCCTCCCTCCCAAGGAGGGGGCAAGGGGTGGGTAGCGAACGAGCCTCCAACAAAAAAGGCCCGGCGGATCACTCCACCAGGCCTTCCTCATATCATATCCGCTATGCGATCAGCGACGATCGCCGAACAGGCGCAGCAGGAACAGGAACATATTGATGAAGTCGAGATAGAGGTTCAGCGCCCCCATCACCACCGACTTGCCCATCATGTCCGTGCCCGCGACATGGGCATAGATGCTCTTGATCTTCTGCGTGTCGTAAGCGGTCAGACCCGCGAACAGCAGCACGCCGACGCCGCTGATGACCAGGCTCATCGCGTTCGACTTCATGAAGATGTTGATCAGGCTCGCCACGAACAGGCCGACCACGCCCATGATCAGGAAGGTGCCGAAACCCGACAGATCCTTCTTGGTGGTGTAACCCCACAGGCTCAGGCCCGCGAAGGCGGCGGCCGTCGCGAAGAAGGTCTGCGCGATCGACGTGCCGGTATAGGCCAGGAAGATGTAGGAGAGCGACACGCCCATCACCGCCGCATAGGCCCAATAAAGCGCCTGCGCCGCGCCGGTCGACAGGCGATTGATGCCGAAGCTCAGCACCATTACGAATGCCAGCGGGGCGAACATCACGATATATTTCAGGATGCCGGGGCCGGCGAACACGCTGTAGGCCATGCCGCTATTGGCGAACAACAGCGCCACGATGCCGGTCAGCAGCACGCCGCTCGCCATATAATTATAGACCGACAGCATATATTTGCGCAGCCCGGCGTCATACGCCGCACCACGCGCCGCCGTCGCGCCGCCAAAGCCCGCCATGCCGGCAGGGCTGTCGGAACGGGGATCGGACCAGTTGGCCATGAAAATATTCTCCTTTGCCGGCATCGGTGCCGGTACCCACCCATTATCGGCCCATCGCCCCCCAACTTCAAGCCAAACCCGCACGAATGGACGCTTCGTCATGATCCGGACAGCAAATGTCATGGGCCGAGGAGCGGCAGGGCAGCACGGATTGTCAGTATGGTGGGAAGCGGACTGGCGGGTTTTGAGTTTAACACCTAGAATACCGTCATCCCAGCGAAAGCGGGGATCTCAGGCAGGCGCACATTGCGTCAACGGATAGCACAAGACGGCTGGCCTCCTTCTACTACTGCCTGAGACCCCAGCCTTCGCTGGGGTGACGGCTATGAAGCCGATGGGAAGGATCGCGATAAGTCCGCCTCTGATCGTTTTCGACCTCTCCCCCTCTTCCGTCATGCCGGGCTCGACCCGGCATCCCGCTTCTCCGCAAACGCTGACGATCGAAAACGCTCCCCGGATCAAGCCTGTCGAAAGATCCGGGGCAACAGAGCTGATCACCACCTTCCCCTCCAAAACCCCACAAGCAATTGTCACAAACGCCCTTATATAGATCCCTATGCATCGCCTGTTCGTCGCCATCCGCCCGCCCGCTGATCAGCGCACCCACCTCCTCTCGCTGATGATGGGGGTCGACAATGCCCGCTGGCAGGATGACGCCCAGCTTCACCTCACCCTGCGTTTCATCGGCGAAGTCGACCGGCACCAGGCGAACGATATCGCCGACGCCCTCGCCGCCATCCGCTTCACCCCGTTCGACATCCAATTGTCGAGCGTCGGCAGTTTCGATCGCAAGGGCGTGGTCGATACGCTCTGGGCCGGCGTCCAGCCCCGCGACGCGCTCGAACGGCTGCATAAAAAAGCCGACCGCGCCTGCGTCTCGACCGGCATGCCGCCCGAAAGCCGCGCCTATCTCCCCCATATCACCCTCGCCCGCTTCGGCCGCACCGGCGCCTTCGTCGCGCCCTTCCTTGCCCGCCACGCCGCGCTCACCGGCCCGCTCTTCCGCGTGGACGGCTTCACCCTCTATGAAAGCCGCGTCGGCCATGGCGGCGCCAGCTATCATCCGGTGGAGGATTATCCGGCCAGCGGCAGGACGCTGGGCGGCATGGACTGACAAGCCAGCTATTCTGCCGGAACGAAACGCAAAGTCCCGGCCAGTCTCGCGGGCGCGTTCGTGTCCTTGGGATGATTCACCCCATCGACCACCGGCACCTGCGCGAAATCGAACGGACTGACCCCATCCAGGCACGCGACATTGACGCCATATTGATTGGGGTTCGATCGTCGCTGATGATGGGTGTAGATGCCGCACCGGGCACAAAAGAAATGCTGCGCCACCCCGCTATTGAACCGGTAGCTGGTCAGCGCATCCTCACCCTGCAGGAAGCGGATGCCGCCCAATTCCACTGAAACCGCTACTGCGCCACGCATCCGGCAATAGGAACAGGTGCAGCGCCGGGCGCTGTTCAACCCATCGCTCAGCGTCACTTCGAACCGCACCGTCCCGCAATGGCATTGCCCTGTTCGGATATCCGCGTCATCGGCCATCGCCACCTCCTGTCCTGCGCAAGACTATCCGATTTTCAGCCGATACCAAGGACGTCCCGAACAGCAGCGCGGACAATGCAGGAACGCCCCACCCGTCTGACCGACAGGCCATCATGAAACCGACGGACCATAGCGCCCGGCGCCACCCAAGCTTCAGGCGCGCATCTGGTCCGCGCAACGACGGCGGCAACATGTCTAACGGCCCAGAATTCCTAACCCGGCAAGCCATGCCATGAACCTGCCCGCAACGCGACCAACCCCATCGCACCTTCCCAAAGCCCCGGCCAAACGACAGGACGCCCGAACCACCTCCCTGTCGGGAAGCGATCCGGGCGCCCTCGATCACCCATACTGCGCCGGGGCGCAGCGCAGGCCTTACCCCTTGGTCAGCACGCCGCATGCCACGCGGCCGCCGGCATTGCCGGTCGGGTCGGTGGCATAATCGTCCGCCTGCGCGTGGATCACGATCGCCGCACCATCGGTGTCCAGCAACGGCGACGCGCCTTCGCTGATCGTGCCGCCGGCCACGACATATTCGATCGCGCCCGTGCCGTCCGATCCGACCGTCATGTTGGGCATGTCGCCCATATGCGGGCCGGCGGGATTATCCTTGCCATGCTTGTGCGCGGTCGGGTTCCAATGGCCACCGGCGCTGGTGAAATCGGGGCCGGTGCACTGACCGGTCGTGTGGATATGGACCGCGTGGATGCCGGGCGTCACGCCGATGGCCTTGACCAGCACATGCAGGCCGTCGGCCGCCTGCGTCACGCTAGCCGTGCCGCGCGCGGCGCCATCGCCGGCAGCCAGCTTGGCCGCAGCGGTCGGTGCGGCGGGCGTGTCGGCTGCGGTCGCACAGGCCGATGTGGCAAGGGCGAAAGGCAAAGCGGCAGCAAGGGCAAGAAATTTCATGGCAGGCTCCTAGGGAGAAAAGCACGGATATGTACGCGAACGCGACAACGGCCTTTTTGTTGCCCATTCGAACCGAATTGTCACGGCAAGACTCACCTAGTCACATGATTTTGCGTCGCAATAATGAAAAGAGCGCGTGACGTCCGCCCCGTCGTCAGCAATCCGGTACGAAAGGCGCGATCAATCGCCGCAATTTTCAAGAGACATGCGCCAGGCCGCGCGCCCGTTCCCTCACATCGACGGCGCAGAGACTAGGATCCTTCACCCGGATCGACTCCCAGCAACCAAGCACGCAAACCGCTGGCCCGCGGCAAGATGCCCTCCCCTTCCTTGGCGCCCCACGCATCGTCGGAAAAAGCGGAACCCGCTATGAGCGACACCGACATTCGCTCCGCGCTTAAAATGGATGCGACGACAGAGACCTGCAGCCTTGTCCAAGCAAGAGGATTCACCTGCTGGTCGAGATCATCCGGCACATCGAAAGCACGGGGCAGCCCTCCCACATGCAATCGGATCGGACTCCGCTCCAGATCGCGCGACCCGCACCGGATTGGACCCAGCGCGCGCTGATCGACGTCACGCTGTTGCGCTATGCCAAATCTATCATGCCATTCTTGGCGTCATGCAAAGATAGCATGCTCCATCAGGCCGGCAGAAACCGGCCATCCGCTGCAATCATCCCTCAGCACATATTTCACCGATACACTTCCCTGATGCATTTTCCCGATGCATTCCCGGGCGCACCGCGCCTTACGCCATCATATCGGCGCCCTGCTCCGTGTGCCCGGAACAAGAAAAAGGGGCCGATCCTGCGACCGGCCCCCAATTCTGTATTCCATTCCGAGGAATGGAGATCGGCTTACTGGCCCGAACCCGGACCGTAGCTGATTTCCACGCGACGGTTCTGGACTTCGCGAACGCCGTCGGCAGTGTCGACGCGGGGCTTCGATTCACCGAAGGCCTGCGTGGTGATGACACCGTCAGGGATACCCTTCGAGGCCAGATAGGCCTTGGTCGAGTCAGCGCGGCGCTGCGAGAGGCCGACGTTGTACGAGGCCGAACCCGAACGGTCAGCGTGACCGGCCAGCATGACCTGGGCGCTGCCGCAGCTGCTGTAGGCCGAAACCGCGTTGTCCAGAATGGTGGCGGCGTCAGGCGTGATGTCCGACTTGTCCCATTCGAAGAACACGATGTACGGGCCAGGGTTGCACTCTGCAACCGGCGGCGGCGGCGGAGGCGGGGGCGGCGGGGGCGGCGGGGGCGGCGGCGGGGGCGGCGGCGGTGCAGCCGGTTCGCCACCGAAGTTGTAGGTCAGGCCGAGCAGCAGGCTGTGCGTACGCAGCTTGGTGTCTGCGGTCGAACCAGCCGGGCCACCGATGGTGGTGTATGCCGGGATCAGCTTGATATCGTCCTGGTTGAAGAAGCGATACTTCAGCGAAACGTCGACATGGTCGGTCACAGGGTAACGAACGCCTGCGATCGCCTGCCAGGCGAAGCCGGTGTCGCTGTCGTTAACCAGGTTGTTGGCCAGCTTGCCGCGCGAAACGCCGACACCGCCGCCGACGAAGCCCTGAAGGCCGTCATCGGGACCGAAGTCGAGCAAGCCGTTCAGCATGAACGAGAGAGCCGAGGCAGAACCGCCGAAGCCGCTCTCGTCGAGGTCGACCTTGGCGCGCTTGTAGCCGGCTTCGGCTTCAAGGCGGAAACCGCCGAAGTCGTAGCCGATGTTGGCGTCGAAGTCATAACCCTTGTGATAGTCAACACCCGAGATGGTGTTGCTGGCAGCGGCACCGTTGCCGGGCGTGAAGGTGATGTCCTGGTCTTCGACCAGCAGGACGCCGGCGTCGACGCCAACATACCAGCTGTTGTCACGCGCCATGGCCGGGGTGGCCAGGGCAGTGGTCGCAAGCGCAGCCGCGAGGGCAAGCTTCCGCATTTGAATTCCCCTTTCAAGAGTGTCACGAAGGACTGCTGAAACCCTGTAATCGGGAGAAGGTTTCATGGCAAGTCCACAATTAGTGAAACCGTTGCAAAAATAACGCACTAACCCGACAGAGACAGGCTTGCCCGGCCAATACCAAGAAATCCTAGGCTATTGACGCACACCCGCAACAAGAAAAACATATTGGCGTAATATTAGGCGGCGATCAGCCCATGACCGCGCAAGGCAGCCAGAATGTCTGCGACGACGGATCGCGCCTCCACGTCAATCACGCCGCCACCGACCGGTCCTGCGATTGCCGCCATTCTCGCGCCCACCACTTTATCTTCGTTCAGGTAGACGCCGTCTTGGCGGATCGCCCCGGCCCGCCATTCTGTCCCGTCGTGAAAAACACGGTGATCGCGGTCGGCGACGGCGACGCAAAGGCCCGCACGCGGCGGAACAAAGCGCCATCCGCCTTCGGTCCACAGCGCGATCGCCCCCATCTTCCCGGCCCAGTCGCCCGTTGCCCCATCCGCCACGATCCAGCATTGCCCCACCAGCGGCGTCCCCGGCGGACTGGCCAGATCGGCGCTTTCCACCCGTCCGTGCAATAGCGCATCGATCAGCACCAATGCCTCATTATGCGTGATTTCCTTCTGCGCCTGCCCTGCAAACAGCAGCGGCAGCGCCCATCGCGCCGTTCCGTCCATGACCCATTCTCCTCTTGGTTCCGTTCAGGCGACGAAGTCGCCCTCGCCTCAGGCGACAAAGTCGATCGCCGCCACCCGCCCCGGCGCCAGCGTCCCCATCTGCCGCACCTCCACGACCAGCGATCGCCCGGCGGTGCCATCGGCCGCCACCATCGCCGCGTCATAGGTCCATTGCGGCACCCCGCTTTCGGCGCTGCGTACCACAGCCCCGCCGTCCAGCAGGCGGATGGCATAGCGCTCCACCTCCTCGCCCAGCGGGACGTCGCCGCCGCTATTCCATCGCCATCCCGCCCGGCTGCGCCTGATCCAGCCGATGCGCCATCCGCCACCTTCGCCCCGCACCGTCAGATGCACCGGCGATGGCGGCACGATCGCGGCCCCCTCGATGGTCATCGCCGCCTCCACCGGCGCGACATCGCCCAGGCCCAGCGCCGCCACGCGCGCCATCGCGCCCGGTTCCCCGACACGGCCCATCGCCGCCAGCGGCTCGACCAGCCGATCCTCCTCGATCAACAGGAACGGCTCGCTCGGCCCGTGCCCCGCCATCGCCCATTCTGTCCCACGCAGCCCCCGGCGCAGCCCGCTCAGCCGATAGCGATCCGCCCCGATCCGCTCGGCATGCTCGAACTGGATCAACTCGCCCCCCACCAGACACAGGTTGCGCCCCTGCCCCAACGCCGCCTCGTCCGCGCCACCCAGCATCATATCGTCGGCCAACAACGTGACGCGCAACGAATGACGCCGATCCACCAGCGTCGCGCTCCCTTGCGGCAATATATCGTCCGCCACCCCCATCACCGCCCGCAACGCGCTGCGCCCGATCGGCATCGCTTCGCCGCTTTCGCTCATCACGAACAGCGCCGCACTGCGCCAGCCTGCCCCGCCGCTCGCCGCCGCGACCAGCAAAGGCGCACTCGCCACCCCGTCGCGGATCGGCGGCAGGTCCGCCAGCATCAGGCGCGTCACCCCATGGGGCGCATCCACCTGCCGCACGATCGCGCCGGACGAAGCCCCCGCCGGCAAAGTTCCGCCAGCCCCCGGCACCCGTCGCAGCGCCAGCCGCACCGCCATCGCCTCCCATTCCCGTTCCTCGATCCGCCACAGCCCCGGCACCTGCGCCACCTCCACCACCGCACCGGGCGTCAGCGCCAGGGCCCGCCAGTCGCAACGCAGCGTCATCGTCGCCCGCCCGGTCCATCCATCCGCCAGCCGCGCCGCAGCCAGCGCGCGCGCATCGTCCGCCGCCATCACCACGGGCAGGTCCATGCCCACTTCCTGCCGCCCCGCCCCCGGTCGCGTCACCCGCTGCACCCCGGCCTGATAGTCGCGCGCAGCATCATGATGTCGCAGGCTCAGCGCCACCGGCACGGCATCGGCCGCCGCGCCCGATCGCTCGGCCGGATCGACATCCCGTCCGTTCACCCGCCTCGCCAGCCCATCCGCGTCGATCGCGCCCTCCGCCCCGTCACCAACTGCCGCCAGCCGCAATCCCGCGCCATCCGACCGCAGCGCCAGCCCATAGGCCTCGACCAGCGGCGCGATCGCCGCCCGCACATCGCCCCCGCTCGCGGCAAAGCCAGCCACTTGCGCAAGCCCCTCACCACCCAGCCGCCCGTCGCTCAACGCCCCGGCCACCGCACCGATCGCCACCGGCCCGTGATCGGCCTCCACTTCAAAGGTCAGCGACGGAATCCGATTGCCATAATCGGCCAGCGCCAGATCCTCGAACACGACATAGGCGATCCCCCGGTGCGCCGGGGTCACCCCAATGCCTTGCGCCGCCGCGATCAGCGGATCGACCGCCTGATCCTCTCCACCGCCATGCACGCGAAAGGCGGAAACCTCCGTCTTGAAATCCCCCGCCGCCCCGCGCAGCAGATTGCCGTCCGCCCAGATGCGCCTGACCTGCCCGATCGCCCGCGCCGACAGCGCCACCGCAAAACTGGCGGAGTAACTATAACTGGTCACGCTCCCCCGCCCCTTGCCGCCGCCGCTCCGGCTCTGCACTTCCTTCAGGTCCGTCGCCCAGATCACCGTGCCCGCCACCCGCATCGTCCCGAACAGCTTTGGCACCTGCGTGCCGTAACTGGACGTCTGCACCTGCAGGTCGGCCAGCCGCGCGCCTTCCCGTCCCTTGGGCTTGAATAGGATCTGATGGTCGATGACATTGCCGATCAATCCCCCGATCGCCGCCCCGACCGGCCCGCCCAGCGCCGTCCCCACCGCCGTCAGCACCACCGTCGCCATATGTCCCTCCCCGAAATGTCCCCAAAACCTCCGTTCGCTTCGAGCGTGTCGAGAAGCGGCAAGCGCTGCGCTTCATGTCTCTCGACTTAGTTTACCCTGAGCGCCTGCCTTGGCAGGCAGTCGAAGGGCTCGAAACGAACGGACCTTTGATCTATTCCGCTCTCCACCACCCGATCACCGGCCACGGCGACACCCCCGGCATCTCCACCACCCGCCCCAGCCCCGCATGGGCGTGGACAAAGCCCGCCCCGGTCCCGATCATCAGATGCAGTTGCAACGGCCCCGGCCGCACCAGCGCCAGATCACCCGGCCGCCCCACATTCACCAACCGCAAACTCGCCGCGCGCAGCCAGCCCTCGGCCCGCGCCACATCCCCGCTGCGCAGCCCATAGGCGCAGGGCGCCTCCCGCCCCAGCGCCACTGCCGCCAGCCCCACGCAATCCAGCCCCGCCTCGCTCCGCCCATGCAGCCGGAACGGCACGCCGATCATCGCCCGCGCCCGCTCGACCACGCTGTTCATGCGCCCGGATAGCGGGTCAGCAAATCCATCCCCGGCAGATAGGGTTCGCCCCGAAAATTCACCGCATTGCCAAAGCGCCCGGCACAGGTCGCCAATTGCCGGTCGCATCCCTCGCTCAGCAGCGCCAGCGTCCCCGCCGCCACCGCAAAGGCCGGCGGATCGCTCAGCGTCACGCCGTCCACGCCATTATCCACCACCCCCTGCACCAACCCGGCATTGGCCCCGCCCAGCCATCGCAAAGTCCCGAACGCATAAGCCCCCGCCGGCAGCCCCCCGACCAAGACCCCCGCCTCCTCGACACTCCCGACCGCCACGATCCGCCGCCGCCCCGCCATATCGACCCGGCAGGCCGTATCGCCCAGCCGCGCCCGGCAATCGGGCGAAGTCGACGGCGCCACCGGCCCGCCCAGCACCGCCGCCGCGCCCAGCAGCTCCGCCGTAAATGCCCCGCCCTTGCGCGCCACTGCGCCCATCTCGCCCCGCGCCAGCAACAGCCACAGCGCGCCCGGCGCTTCCCACTGCGTCAGCCGCACCTCCAGCGCCGCGCCGTCCCATCGCCCGGCCATCAGGTCCGCCTCGCTGATGGCGTCGCTCGACAGCGCGCCCGCCACATCGCTATCCTCCCCCTGCAGCCCGATGCCGCTCCGCACCGCCGACGGCGTCATCCCCGGCGCCGCGCGATAGCTCAGCCCGCCGATGCTCAGATCGCGATCATGGCTCGTCAAACCGATTGTCACCCCATCCCGCCGCTCGATCCGCCAGCAGAAAGCCAGCGTATTGACCGGCTCGCTCAGCCGCTCCCCATCACTCATTATAACGCCGCTCATTCGCGTATCTCCACCAGCATCACCGAAGGCGCCTCGCCCGCGGCAAAGGTCGCGCGGTTGATGTCCAGCCGATCCTCGGCAAAGCGCACCGGCACATCGAACCGGTATCCGGCGGTCAGCACCACGCCCGCGCCCGGCGCCGTGTCGAACGCGATCACGCCCAACCCCGCATGACTCCACCCCTCGGTCCGTTCCACGCCATCGGCCGCCACACGGATGCTACCCGGCACCGGCCGCGTGATGATCCGCCCCTGCGCCTCGTCGCCCGCGCCATAATGGCGCATCAACTGAAAGGCGGTCATCACCCCATCGCCCACGCCCAGCCGCTGGTCGATCGGCCCCGGCGCCACGCCCGGCACGCAGCTGCGATCGTCATAGGGGTCGGTGAAGCGAAACCCGCGCGCCGCACCCCGCCGCGCCCGAAAGAAAGCGATCAGCGCAGCGATATCCGCCTCCGACCGCACCCCCGGCCCGGCATCGAAGGACAGGCGCGCATCCGCCCAATCGGCGCTGCGCCGCTCATGCCCCGAAGGGCTTTCGACGATCTGCGTCGAAAAGGCCGGCGACACGCTCGCCTGGCTGCCCATCGCGATCGGAAAGACTATATCGTCAAAGGCTTCCACATCATCCTCCCCACCCTGTCTGAAGCAGGTAAAGCCATCACGGCACACTTGCGGCAGCGCCCAGATGAAGGTCTGCGCTGTCCCCCGCGCCACCGCCGCCTGCGCCGCCTTGGCGATCAGCCCCCATTGCGCGGCCTGCTCCGGCAGCAGCACGAACCCCGCCAGATAATGCTGCTCCGCAATCGGATAGCCCAGCCGTGCCGTCGCCGCCGCCACGCCCTTCGCCGTCAGGCCGGGCCGCCCTTCCGTCACCCAGTCATAATCTTCCAATTGCAGTATATCGAAGGCCGGCGCCGCCCACCCGACCGGCATGTTCGCCCGCTTGGCCTCCGGCGCGCGCGGGTCCAATATGGTCGGCAGATAGGCCAGCAAATGCGTCACCGCCCCCGGCGCCACCGCCTTCACGGACGCACAGAGCGCCGCCGTCGACGCCGCCAGCAAAGCCCCCGCCGCATCCAGCAGCGCGCATTGTCCGGCATCCAGATCGTCCCACACACTGGGGATCGACACCACGGCCCCGCCCAGTGCCGCCCGCGCCGCATCGTCATAGACGCATATCCGCCCATTCCCCGGCATCACCCACCACCAGGGTTCGCCGACCTGAAACAGGATCGGCAACCCCGCCTCCAACCCCATGGAAACAAAGGCCCCCGCCACCTGCTGCAAATAGGCCATCGCGCCCATATGTGCCGGCGACAGCAAAGTGGACGGCGGCACCCATCCGGTCAGCGCCGGCGCGCCATCCTCCGCCCGCTGCTTCCAGTCGTTCCTGCAATGCGCATCGAACAATTCATAGGACAGCGACCAGATGACATCGAAGCCCAGCGCCTTCGCCCGCACCGCAAAGTCCCGATGCCACGCCGCGCAGGCCGCATTCAGCACCCCGCCGCTCAGGCTGACGTAAAGCCCGCCTCCCAGCCGCTCCAGTCGGAAATAGTGGCTCATCCCGACATAATGGTTGATCGCCCCGCGATAGCCCAGCGCATGGATCGCCCCGACCACCCGCTCGGGCGTCTGGTTGAAACAATCGTCATAGCCGGTCGCCATCGACAGCCCATGTTCGGGCAGCATCACGTCGCCGATCGCCAGCACCGACCCCGCGCCCTCGCACGCAATCTCGCTCAGCTCCGCCCACCCCTCGACCGCAGCGGCAAAGGGCGTATCCCCCTCATCATAGCCGGGCGGCACCAGCGATATGAACATCCGGTCCACATCCCCCGCCCACACCGGGTCATCATCCTCGGGCAGGTCGAAACCACCCGTCAGCGCCGCAAAATCCAGCCTGATGACAGCATCTTCCGGCCCACCGCTCGCATAGTTCCACAAGCGCACATACCAGGCGCGCGGGGCACCGTCCGCATCCCGCCCCTCGATCGTCAGCGTCGGCCCATGCGTCTCGTCCAGCCTGCGCACGCCCCCGCTGCGCCAGCGAAAGGACAGGGTGCAATCCCGAAAATCCCGTCGCGTCTCATAAGCGAGCAGAGGATGGCTCCACCCATCCGCCGCGTCCCAGATCAGCCCCGCCAGATCCCCCGACCCATAGAAGACCGCATCCACCCGCACCGCGTCCGGCGCGGTCGTCACGACGCTCGCCATCATCGGTCGCGGAAAATTGACGGTCCAGTGCGTCGCGGCAAAGCGCTTGATCCAGCGCGCCTCCTGCCCCCGCCGCTTGTCCGCCAGCCAATATCCTGTCCCGACCATCAGCCCAGCGCCCCCTTCACCGCCCGCGCCACCTGCCGCGCACTACGCGCCAGCAAGCGCGGCTCGCTCTCGCCACCCCGGCCATTGACCGCGATGCTCACCCGCACGTCCCGCCCGCCGCCGCCCTGCGCGACGACCTGCCCGCTCGACGTCGGCACGAACATTTCCGGCCCCCGCTCACCGACCATATAGGCCCGCCCCGGCGCCACCGGCCCACCGGTCGCCCGCCCCGGCAGCCCCAGCGCCGACGTCAGCAAAGACGCCCCCAGGCTCACCAGCCCACCGGCTGCACTGCCCCCGCCACCCACGGCCGACCGCAAGGCACTCGCCGCAATCTCGTCCAGCACGCTGACCGCCATCCGCCGCAGATCCTCGAACCCGAACTTGCCGGTCCGCACCGCCCGCATAAGCCCTTGCTCGATCCGCCGCCCGGCCCGGTCCGCCCCCTCACCCAGCGGCCCCTCCAGCCCCGCCCGCATCGCCTCGACATCCCGGCTCAGCCCCTGCGTATCGGCCCGCACCCGCACCACCAAAGTCTCGATGTCCTCGTCCATATGACTGCCTTTCAACCTGAAAAGCCCCTCCCCTTCAGGGGAGGGGTTGGGGTGGGGGCGTGCCCCACACACTCACCGTCATGCCCTCAATCCGGCATCACCCCCATCAACCGCCCCAACTCCGCCCCATCCACCCCGGCCTCCGCCGCTTCCTCCCCCCGCGCCGCGCGCAACACCGCCGCCAGTTCCGCCGGGGTCGCGCGCCAGAACTCATCGGGCCGCCAGCCCAGCAGCCACCCGGCCACCCCCGCCAGCCGCCCCGCCGCATCGGCAAAGCGCGTCATTTTCCCGCCAATATCTGTTGCAAGATCGCTTTCAGCACCGGCGTCACCTTCGCCAGCCCCACCGCGACGATCGCCTCGCCCAGCGCCTCGCGGCTCAGCGCGTCGCGATCCACCAGACAATGCCAGAAGAGCGCGACCAGATCGGCCAGCGACAATTTCCCGTCCGCCGCCCGCTCGACCAGATCGAACAGCGGCCCCAATTCCTGTTCCGCCGCCACCAGCGCCCCGAAACTCGGCCGCAGCGCCAGCCGCTCCCCGCCCAGATCCAGCGCCGCTTCCCCGCGCGCGGGGTTCGCCACCCCGGCGCTCATTCGCTCACCACCGGACCTGAGCTTTCCAGGCTCAGCGCATAATTGCGCTCGCCATTATAATCGCCGGCATAGTCCAGCCGCGTGACCAGGAATCGCCCGCGCATCCGCTCGCCGCTTTCGAAACTCAGCTCATATTGCTCGATCGTCCCGGCCAGCGCATGGCCGCGCACCCTCACCTCGGCCGCAGAGCCCGTGAACAGCCCCGCCGCCGATACGCTGACGGACCGCACCCCTGCGCCCGACAGCAATTCGCGCCAGCCGCCCGAATCCTTGCTGGTGATGTTCACCGCCTCGCCGTTGACGGACAGCTGCGTGGTCCGCATGCCGGCCACGGTCGCATATGTTGCAGGCATGTTGCCATCGCCCACTTTCAACAGAAACGTACTTCCCTTTTCGACGCCCATGGCGCATTCTCCCGACAAGCGATCCCGACGCGGGCAACACCCTGTTCCCACCCGGAAAATCGCGAAAAATTAGGGGACTCGGCGCCGGCCCGACCATCAGGTCGCAACCGTCCTGCGCCGCTTATGGAGAGGTCTGTATGATTGTTGCTGCTTCGCTCATGATGATGCTGGCCACCGCGCCGTCCGCCGACGCGGTCGGCACCGGGCGCAAGGATTTTTCCAAATGCCTGAGCGCCCAGGTCCAGCCCGCCCTCGACAAGAAGCTGGCCGTCGGCGATTTCCAGTCGGCAGCCAAAAAGGCCTGCGCCGACAAGGAAGCCGCCTTCCGCTCGGCGATCGTCGCCTCCGACAAGGCCGACAAGATGTCCGACGCCGCCGCCAATTCGGACGCGGACGACCAGATCAGCGAATATGTCGACAAGATCACCAGCGAATATGAAGAAAGCAGCCAACCCCGCTGACCGCGACAATCATGGCGCCTGACATCGCCAGAAGCCGTCACCCCGGACTTGATCCGGGGCCCCGCTTTCTTCCCGCACTATGAGCGAGAAAAAACAGGATGCCGCGTCCAGCCCTGCATGACGAAGGCAGTCATGGCGCCGCAGGCAGTCATGGCGCCGCACGCAGCAAATTATTCACGCGGAGCCGCGGAGCCGCGGAGCAAGGCAAAACGCCTCCGTGTCTCCGCGCCTCCGCGCGAACCAAAATAAGGCTCGCAGAGGCACGAACGAAGCGTGGCGATCCACAAGCGCGACAGTGGATCGCCACGCTCCGCTCGCGATGACGTAATGGATCCGTCTCAAGCCATCAGACTCTAAATGCCTACGGCGTGATACCCCTCACCCCTCCCGCACCATCCGCAACCGATAGTCGATCACCGCCCGCCATCCCGCAGGCGCCCGCCCCCCGTCGCGCCCTTCTTCCCGCGCCACCCGCGATCGCACCAGCCGCGCAGTGACGATCCGCCACCCATCCTGCACGCCCAGCCCCGCCACCACCGCATCGATCCGCGCGATCATGTCGCCCAGCCACCGTGCCGCCTCATCCCCCACGCGCAGCGCGAGACTGATCCGCACCTCCCGCCCGTCCATATTCTTCCCGCCCCAGTCCGCCCCGATACAGACATCGACATAGGCATAGGGCACGCTCGCCCGCCCCGGATCGCCATCGAACAGGCCATTCAGCCCATCCATCAGCGCCCCGTCCGCCTGCAATGCCGCGATCACCGCCGCCCGCGCCACCACTTCCGCGCTCATATCCGGTCCCTCCCCGCGTCCCGCAGCCCAAGATCCCGCCACCAGCGCCCCATCAGCCCAGCCCCGGACGCCCGCACATCCTCCCCCTCCACCACAGCCTCGACGCCCATATCCCCCAACGCCGCCACGATCCGCATCCGCCGCGCCGCCGCCCGCGCCTCCAACAGCGCCACCAATCGCCCCCTCATGCCAGCCGCATCCGCCGGAACGGCCGCCACAGCGCGCTCACCACCGCCGGCGGCGCCGCGCTCTCCGCCCCCCGCGCCGAAAAATGCTCCGCCGCCAGCCGCACGATCCCCTGCCGCAGCGGTTCCGGCAGCCCATTCATCTCCGCCGCCATTCCCGCGCGATAGCGTATCTTCAACCGCTCGCCCGCCCGCGCCCGCGTCGATCGCACCCATCCGTCGCCCGCTGCGTCGATGTCGATCGCATAGGCCTCCACCGGCAACGCCAGCACCACGCCCTCGCCATCCACCGCCTCGACCTCGTCGATCGCCGCCACCGGCCGTGCGGCCAGCCTTTGCCAGCTGCCATCGCATGCCACCGTCTCGCCCACCGCGCGCCGCACCAGCCATTGCCCGGTAAACTGCTCGCACAACGCCGCCGCGCTGCGCAGCAAGCCCGCCAGCACCGCATCCTCGCCCGCCGTCTCGATCCGCAAATAGGCCTTCAACTCCGCCAGCGATGCCGCCAGCGCCCCGCTCTCGCTCTCGTCCACCATCGCTTTCAGCGCTCCTCCACCCGCATCGTCACCGACCGTTCATCCACCTGCCCGTCGGACAAGGTGACGCGATTGGTCAGCCGATAGACGCGCCCAACAATTCCACCGTTCACCCGCGCGCTGCTGCGCTGCGCCTCGAACGCGCTCGCCTCGATCGCCAGCCCGCCTTCTTCCTGCGGCGCCACCGTCCACAGGCTCGCCACCAGGCTCTGCCCCGCCAGATAGGCGGACCAGTCGATCGCATGATCCACCCCCGCCTGCGGGTCTTTGACAGTCAGGCTCATCGCACCTTGCTCCCCTTATTCGCTTCGGGCCGCATCGCGCCGTCCCGCGTTCCCACGCGCGCCTCCAACCCCGGCCGCACGCCCCATCCCCATGGCCCCCGCCACAGGCCCGTCACCCGCACCGTGCCCAGCGCGCCCGCGCCGATCGCCTCACCCGCCAGCATGGCCGCTTTCCCCTTCCAGCAAAGCCAATCTTGCCTCCAGCCGCGCGATAGCCCGCCGCTGCCACACCGCCTCCAGCGCGAAACATTCATCGTATCGCAGTCCCCACCGGTCGCCCGCCGCCCGCGCCGGCACCCCGTCCTGCGCGGGCACGGCCTCCCAACTGTCGTGGCACACCAGCCCCCATCGCAGCGCCGCGCCCGTACCCAATTGCTGGTCGATCGCGTCGCGCACCTGCTGCGCCACCAGCCCCATATGCCAGCGCGCATCCTCGCCCTTTTCCGCCACCGCCTCGACGAAGCGATAGCGCTGCCATTCGACCGCGCCCCATGCCTCGATCAGCGCCGCATCCGCCGCGCCGACATCGCATTTGGCCCGCGCATCGGATGTATTGATCGTCCCGCTTGCGGCATAAATGGTGGACCAACGATAGGCCGCCGTGCCCCATGCCAGCCCATTATCCGTCAATGGCCGCCCGCCGCTGGCAAAGCTCGTCTCCACGCTCGCGCCGATGGCAAAGCTGGTCGCACTCGCCGTCAGATAGGGCGACACCGCCAGGTTGCTGTTAGGCCCGATGGCAAAGCGCGTCCCATCCGCATTGCCGAAATAGAGCGTCCCCGCACTGGTCTGCGCCGCAAAGCAGCAATTGAAATTGCTCCCCGTCCGCGCCGCCGACAGGACGGGCGCGCTGCTCGCACTGCAACTGATGGCCCCGCTCGCCCGCGAAATCGCGATCGCCGTCCCCAGCGCCGCGCCGCCATCATCCATGCGCCGCAACGCGAAGTCGGACCCGGCATTGCCCCCGCTATTGGCGCTCGCCATCCGCTCGACCCGCCACATCTCCACCCCGCCGGTGCCCAGCGACAGCGCCGCACTCTGCCCGTTAACCGCACTCACCGCCGCATGGGCAGGCCCCGACGCCGGCGTCAGGCTGAAGGCGGACAGGACCGCCGTCCCCCCACCGATCGCCACCGCCGAGGCATTTTGCGCCGCCATGCTGCCCAGCCCGCTGATGTCGCTCGCGGGGATGGTCGCGCTCGCGCTCATCGCCGCTGCGCCATTCCCCTTCACATAGCCGGTCAGGCTCGCCGCCCCGGTCCCGCCGCGCGCCACCGCCAACTGTCCCGACCAACTCACGCTGATCGACGCCGGCGTCAGCAACGCCGTCGCCGCCTCACCGCCCAGCGTCAGCCTGACATTGGCATCATCCACCTTCGTCAGCGCACCGCCAGCAGGGCCAGCCGCGATCGCCGCCGCCAGCCCCTCGATCGCCTCGATCCCATGGCCATGCCCCTCGACCCGCGCGACCCAGTCGGCATGCAGCGCCAGCCCGACATGCTTCTCCCCCGCGACGAAATCCACCGCCTCGCCCCCGGCCGAAGAGGCATGCGGCACCCGCACCAGCCGCCCGCCCGGATTGATCGTCCCGCGTCCCGCCTCCCACTGCCCCGGATCGACCACCCCCTGAATCACATAAGGGAAAGTCGCACCGACACTGATCGCGGCCGCAAAACCACGATAGCCCGGCAAAGCCCCGCCCAGCATCAGCGGCCCCGCCCCCGCATCCAGACACACCTCACGCACCAGATCCGCCATCTCCCAACCCGTGATCGCCACAGCCACCCCCCCAGAAAAAGGGGGGAAAGCCCAAAAGCCTCCCCCCAAACCTTCTCCCCTTGGGGGAGAAGGATACGAAGCCTTGCCAGCTTGCTGGCTAGGCGCAGTTGGATGAGGGGGCAGCACGCCCCCTCCCGTCATCAAGAAGCCGCAAACTTCATCAATTTGATCGCCTCCGAATTGGCCACAGCGCCGCCGATCCGCTTGACCGCATAGAAATGCACGAACGGCTTGTTGCTGAACGGATCGCGCAGGATGCTCGTGTCGCTGCGTTCGGCGATGACATAGCCGGCCTGGAAATTGCCGAAGGCGATCGACAGGCTGTTCGCGGCGATATCGGGCATGTCCTCGGCCTCGACCACCGGATAGCCCAGCAACGTCGCGGACTGCCCGCCCGTCAGCCCCGGCTGCCAGATGAACGCGCCGTCGCTCGTCTTCATCTTGCGCACCGCCGCCAGCGTGGCGCCGTTCATCACGAAACTCGCCCCCTGCCGGTACGGCGCACGCAGGCTCTGCACCAGGTCGATCAGCCTGTCCTGCGGGTTCGAAGCCGCAAAGCCGCCCGCCGCGCCCGACGCCACATATTGCAGCGACCCGAACGCACGCACGCTGTCCGCCTCGTTGGTGGTCGTATAGGTCAGGAAGCCCTTGGGCTTGTTCGTCCCATTGCCGCTGACGAAGGCCGCCCCCTCCGCGACCGCGAATTCCCGCGCAATCTCGCCGGCCAGCCAGGCTTCGACATCGAACTGCGCATCGTCCAGCATGGCCTGCGACGCCGCCGGATTGGCAAACAATTCACCAGCCGGAGGCGCGATTTCGTTGAAGCTCGGCGTCCCCGTCTCGGCCCGCGCGCCCGTCTCGCTCGCCCAGCCCGACACGATGCCGCCCGCGCTCACCAGCTTGCGATAGCCCGCCGTCCCGGTGCGCACGACATTGGCGATGGCGCGGATCGGCGAAATCCCCTTCAGCGTCGATCCGATCAGTTGATCGATCTCGCGCGGCACCGCATAGCCCCCCGCCGCGCCACTGGCGCCCGAAAAGCTCTTCAACTCGACCCCCGCCTCATGCCCCTGCCGCAAATAGCGATCGACGAACGCCGCCCGCGCGGGATCGACAGCGCCACCCTTCACCCCATCGAGCGCCGGCCGCTGCTGCGCCAGCAACGCCCCCTTCAGCGCCGCAATCTCACCCTCCAACCCCTCGATCCGCTCCCCCTGCAACACCGCATCGAAACTGGCTTCCAAGCTATCCACCACCTGATCCGTCATACCCGTCTCCACAAAAAAGGGCGGCCCAGATGGACCGCCCATATTTTCCTCGCCCCTTCAGGGGAGAGGATACGAAGTCTTGGCGGCGGCGCCGCCTAGACGCAGTTGGAGAGGGGGATCGGCGCTCTTGCCGCCACCCCAACCCCGTCCTACAACTCGACTATACTACCCGGCGGCCTGCAATGGCTGGGCGTCACATAAAAAACCTTCTTCCCTCGGGGGAGAAGGATACGAAGCCATGCTAGCCTGCTGGCTAGGCGAAGTTGGATGAGGGGGAAAACACTACCCCTCCACCGCCACCACCCGCGCCAAATCCTGCATCGGATGCGTCACCAGGCTGACCTCCACCAGGTCCAGCCCCAGCAACTCGCGCGGCCCCACGCCCCGTGCCACCCGCACCCGATACCCAAAACTCAGCCCGTCCAGCGCCCCCCGCGCCAAAGCCGCCGCCGCCTCGCGCCCCGCCGCCGTGCGCCGCGACACCCGGCCGATCACGCGCAGCCCCCGCGCGTCCTCCAGCGCCTTTTCCACAACACCGATCACCTGCCCCGGCCCATGTTGCCACAATAAAGGCACGCCCGCCGGATCGATCGCGCCAAAGGCCCCCGCCCGCACCACATCGCCGCCCCGGTCCACCCGGTCGAATATCGCCGCATAGCCGGCAAAGCGCACATCGCCCTCCATCCCTCACCCCCGTTCGTCCCGAGCCTGTCGAAGCACGCGGCTATCCGCGCACCAACCCGACCAGCCCCACCTTGACCGCAATCCCCAGCAGGATCATCGCCATCGCGATCCGCACGACCCAACCGATCACCGCCCCGCGCGCCGCCTTCTTCGCGTCGCGCCAGGCGGACAGCAATTCGCGCAACTCCCGCACATCGCCCTCCGCGCGCCGGTCCGCCAGGCCCAGCCGCTCCAACGCCCGCTCCGCCCCCAGATCGCTCGCCTCCTCGATCAGCGCGCGGACGGTGACCATATCCATCGGCCGCCCCTCCGCCTGCGCGACCAGCCGCGCCAGCATCTCCTCTTTCATGTCCCATCCTCCCAAAAAGCCGCCCCAAAAACCGCAAAAGGCGGCACCTTTCCCCTCTTTCTCTCCGCGCCTTCCGCGCCTCCGCGCGAACCCATCTTTTCTTCAGGCCCGCGCCGCCCTATCTGCGCCCCATGAAACGCGCCCCTCGCAAAGTCCTGATCATCCTCGCTCTGGTCATCCTCGCCGCCCTCGCCTGGCATTTCGGCTTGTTCCGGGCGGGCGACTGCATCGTGCAGGGTGGCAGCTGGAATTGGGACAATGGCTTTTGCCGCCTCGATTCCATGCCCGCCCGCGCGCCGGACGCCTTCTGAGTGATTTTGAGGGAAATGGAACATTTCACGGCTCGAAAATCACGGCCAACACAGTCATAGTCCGAGCAAGGCCTTCTTCTCGTCGGCGCTCAGGAAATCCGCCGCCGCCACCCGTTCCCACAACGCCGCGCGCTCGTCCGACAGCGCCGGCACGGCGTCCAGGTCCGGCGCGATGACCAGTCCCGGCCACCAATCGTCCAGCCCCTGGGCCAGCGCCCCGCATATCTTCGCCACCAACGGCAATATCGTCTGCCGCCACAGCGCCTTGTTCGCCTCGCGATAATTGGCATAGGCGTTGTCGCCGGGCAGCCCCATCAGCATCGGCGGCACCCCGAAAGCCAGCGCAATCTCCCGCGCCGCCGCGCTTTTGAGGCCCACGAAATCCATCTCCGCCGGCGTCAGGCTCATCGCCCGCCAACTCAGCCCCCCTTCCAGCAGCATCGGCCGCCCGGCATTGGCCGCGCCGGCAAAGGCCACCTCCATCTCCCGCTTCACCCGCTCAAACTGTTCGGGCGACAGCACCGACCCATCGCCCGGATCATAGACCATCGCGCCGCTGGGCCGCGCCGCATTGTCCAGCAGCGCCTTGTTCCACACGCTCGCCGCATTGTGGATCGCCACCGCGCCCGCCGCCGCGCCGGTACAGCCCAGCCCATAATGATCGTCCAGTGGATGCAGCGCCTTGATATGCAGCACACCGGTGCGCCCCGCGCCATCCTGCGGCGACAGGCGCGTCACGCTCTCCCCCACCCGATAGAGATAGGCCGCCGGCCATCCCCGCGCATCGGCCTCCACGCTGACGCGCTCAGGCCGCAGCGCAAAGAGTTCGGCGGGCATCCCATCGGCTCCGGCAATCACCTGCACATAGGCATTGCCATGCAACAGCAGATGGCAGGCCAACGTCTCCACCAGCCCCTGCCCGGCCGAAGCCCGCCCGACCAGCGCCGCCACCGTGGCCACCGCCGCATCGTCGACATCCCGCATCTTGATCGCACAGGCGCCCGCCCCTTCGGACACCAGCCGCATCGCCCGCTGCGCCACCGCATTGCCCATCACGCCTGCGCGCAACTGCGCCTCATAACTAGCCGGCCACTCCCCCAGAGCCACCGCGCCCGAACCCCAGGCCCGCGCCAAAACCGGCCGCGCATCCGCAGAAGCAACTGCCTTCGTCCCAAACCATTTCATGCAAAGCCCCCAAACGCAAAAATCCTCTCCCCATGGGGGAGAGGATAGTGAAGGTCAGCGGCGTCAGCCGCTTACCGAAACTTGGAGAGGGGACAGCGCCCCGTCAGCGATCTATCAGCTTGCGAACCGCGATCCAAATGTAGCCGACAAGCATAGCCCCGCTACCGATCGTCCAGGCCCACCATGAAAACGGGCGCACTGACGCGCCCAGCCCGCCAAAGAAAATCAAGCCGCTAATGACCAGAGCGAACAGGACGAAGGGCCAATTCAGGGCAGAGCGCGCCTGACGGCCCACATCCGCTCGCGCTCGCGGCGGCGCAATATCCGGCCTGCCGCCAACCAATCGACGGGGCGCATAGCTCGCGCGAAACAACCGAGCGATCAGCAGCCCGACACAGGCTATGATCATCGTCTGTTGAGTCCAATCTGGGAATTGCAGCCAATTGGAAATCAGTTCCCAGACGACAATGATTGCGAATATCACGCCAACGAATTGCCATTGACCTTTGCGACCGACAACGCGTTGCCATCCGGCCATAAGATCCGCATATTCACCATGCGTTACCAGCTTTCCGCCAGCCTTGCGTGAAGGATAGTAGAGATAACCACCGTCTGCCGGTGTGAACTGCTTTCCAAATGCCCCAATCGTATCAAACATAGTCCGCCTCCGTTGGCGCGACCATGCCGTCAAGAATGCGTTGTTTCTAGCCAGATCATGAATGAAAGCCGCCACGCGACCGAACTCTCATTCATCCCATAACGACGCTCTACCTATTCCGCGCCAGCACCCGATCGCACACGCTGTTCGTGCCTTCGCTCTTGCCGATCACCCGGCCCGCCACCGCGCCTGCAGCACCCGCCAGCAACGTCTCGCCCAGGCTGCCGCCTGCGATCGCACCCACGCCCGCGCCACCGGCCGCGCCGATCAGCGTACCCTTGTCGCGCCCCTTCTTGCCCTGAAGCAGGCAGTAGCGCACATCGTCGCGATCACGCGGCGCAGCCCGCGCCACCCGCGCCCGATCCTTGCTGTTCAGGCTCGCCGCCATCACCGGTCCCGCCATCAGCGAAACACCCACGACAGCCGCACAGATTTTGGCCATCTTCATCGCACTTACTCCGTTTCTCACCATGATGTTTTCATAATGGCTCAGAAACGATCCGCCCCTTTCGCCGGTTCCCCGACGGAAGGGGCGAAGCACAATTTCAATCCACCCGCGAAACGAATTCGTCGACCGGGCGCCGTACCTTCTTCAGGCCCAGCAACCAGTCGCCTTCATCCGCGCGATAGCCCAGCGGCATCATCGCCACCGACCGCAATCCGCGCGCGCGCAGGTCCAGTATCTCGTCCAGCGCCGCCGGATCGAAGCCTTCCATCGGCGTCGCATCCACCTCTTCGAAGGCAGCGGCCGTTAGCGCGATGCCCAACCCGACATAGGCCTGCCGCGCGGCATGTTCGAAATTCGTTTCCGCGTCGCGCTGCGGGTAGGTGGTGAGCAACATCTGGCGATAGGCTTCCCAGCCCTCGCTCCGGAACCCGCGCTCGTCATTGACCAGGTCGAACATATGGTTGATCCGCTCGGGGGTATAATTGTCCCACGCGGCAAAGACGATCAGGTGCGACGCATCGGTCACCTGCTCCTGGTTCCAGGCGATCGGCTTGATCTTCTCGCGCACTTCCCTGTTGGTGACGACGATCACCTCGAACTGCTGCAACCCGCTCGACGTCGGCGCCAGCCGCACCGCTTCCAGGATGCGTTCCACCTTATCCTCCGGCACCGCCTTGTCCGGGTTCATCTTCTTGGTGGCATAGCGCCAGTTCAAACGGTCGATCAGCATGGGCATTCCTTTGCAGAAAAAGCATCGCGCCAAAGCCTGAGCCCGGCACATGACGCTCGCATGTAGAAGCCTCTCCCATCAAATTAAAGGTATCATATCAAAACCCGACCGGTCGCCCCATGCAACCGACCGCGCGCTGCGACGTTGTATCGGCACGAGATATGGGAGTTTATATGAAGTTCACTCGCCTTACCGCCCTTGCCGCGGCCATCGCCGCCCTGACGATGACGACCGCGCCTGCGATGGCCCGGCCCGACCTCGATCATCGCTCCTCCGCGCGTCACTATGACGATCACCGATCGGATCGTTATCGCGCGGAACAGCGGCGTCAGGCGGCCGAGCGCCGCTACGATCAGCGCCGCCGGCATGACGTCCGCCGCGATCGCGACGACCGCCGCGGCTATGCCGACCGTCGCGGCCAGCGCGGTGGCCAGCATTGCCGCACCACCTACGATGGCGGCCGCTGGCATCAGGTCTGCCGTTAACCTTTATCCCTCCCCTCCCCACCATGGGGAGGGGATAGTCTTATTCCCGCCCCTTATTTTCTGGGCGCCATCCCCCCGAACGTCACCAGGCTCTCCGCGCCATTTTTCGCCACGGCCGCCACGCCGATGAAATGATCGTCCACCACGATATCCTTCAGCACCGTCTCCGTCGCCCCGCTCACCGCGCGGCTATCGGTCCAGTCCTGCGCATCGGCCCGGCGCCAATAGACTTTGTACGAAACCGCCCCCGGCACCGCGTCCCAGAAGACCCGCGTATCCATCGACAGCGCGCCATCCAGTGACACGCTCGCCGGGGCCGCCGGCGCGCTCGCCAACTGCCGCAGCGTCGCGACATTGAGCGCCGTCACCTTCGCCAGATAGGGAAAGTCCATCCCCTCGACCGTATCGCCAAAGACGCGGCCGTTTTCGGTGCGCAGATCCTGATGCTGCCGGTCGTAATTTTCGATCCCCACCGAAAAGCGCACGGCGGGAAAGCCCAGGTCCAGGAACGGCGAATGGTCGCCGCCACGCCCGAAGCGATCGAACCGCCGTACCGCAAACACGTCCAGCCCGATCCCCCGATCGGCCTTCGCAATCCCGTCGATCGCCTTGGCCAGCGCGCGGGACGGCCCATCATCCTCGCCGCCGATCGCCCGGCGCGTCAGGGTCGCCTTGCCATCTTCGGCGCCGCGTATCCCTTCGGAAAACACCCGCACCCGGTCGGCCACGCGCTGGCCATTCTGGCCCACCGTATTGCCGACGATATCGTTGTTCAGCATCGCGCGCACCTGCCACCCGCGCGCCTTGGCGGTCGCGGCCAGCAGCTTGGCGCCCCACAGCCCCTGCTCCTCACCCGACAGCAGCGCATAGACGATCGTCCCATCGAACTTTTCGCCCGCCAGCACCCTCGCCGCCTCCATCACCAGCGCCGTGCCCGACGCATTGTCGTTCGCCCCCGGCGCATCATCGGTAATGTTCATCACATCGGTCACGCGGCTATCGATATGCCCCGCGACGATCACCACCTGCGACGGATCCCCGGTCCCCTTCTGGATCGCCAGCACATCCACCACCTCGACACCGTCGGGCGCGCGCGGCCCGGTAAAGCGATCCGCGATCGTCTCCACCGTCAGACAGCCGCCGCACCCCTTGCCGATCTTCGCAAATTCCGCCGCGCCCCACTTACGCGCCGCCCCGATCCCACGCTTGGGATCGGTCGCCGAAGACAGCGTATGCCGCGTCCCGAAGCTCACCAGTTTCTCGACATTCGCCTTCAACCGATCCGCATCGGGCGCCTGCGTCTGCGCGGCGGCGGGAAGGACATACAGGGCGGAAGCTGCGGTCAGCAGGAGGATGTTTTTCATGGCGACCGGTCTACCGCCTGTCGCACATCTGTAAAGCACCCTCCGCCTTGCTCGCCACCGCACAATAAATCCCAATATAGTTCAAATATTTATCCCCTTGACGACTGGGCCATCGCAAATGCACCAGAGCATATCTCGGCTCCGGGGGGAGTTGAGTCTTTAACTCGGGGGTCTACACTCATGAAGTCCGTTACCAGCGCCCTTGCAGGCGTGATCGTCTGCGCCTGCGCGCCGTCCGTTTTTGCTCAGGCCACCATTATGCCTGCCGCACCCGTCGCCACGATCCTCGCTGCGCCCGCCGGCAATGTCCTGCGCGCCGGCACCCAGATCGCGCTCAAGACATCCGAAGCGATCTCGACCGAGGGCAAGAAGCTGCGCGTCGGCCAGCGCGTCCAGATGGAAGTCGCCGAAGCCGTCACGCTCAATGGCCAGACCGTCATTCCGATCGGCAGCCCGGTCGTCGGCGAAATTACCGACGTCCGTAACAAGGGCATGTGGGGCAAGTCCGGCCACATCACCGGCCGCGTCCTTTATGTCCGCGCCAACGGTAACCAGATCCGCCTGACCGGCAGCTTCGATGACAAGGGCGTCACCGGCACCGCTGGCGTGGTCGCCGCCATCGCCTTGGTGCCGATCGCCGGCTTCTTCACCACCGGCACCAGCGCCCGCATCCCGCTCGGCGCGCCGGTCAACGCCTTCATCGACGAAGATATCAGCGTCGCCTTCGCGGCGGCTGCGCCAACCGTCCCCGTGGCGGCCACGCCCGTCGCCACACCTGCCGTAGTTCCGGCAGCCGTAGCCCCGGCAGCCGCGACCCCGGCCGCGACCAAGACCTCGCTGGTCGACCCGTCCCTCGAAATCAAAGCCAACTGACCCCAAAGGCCGGCGCGGCGCATCCCGCGCCGGACCTTCTACATCGCCCGCACCCGCGCCTCGCCCTTCTTCCCCAGCATCAGTTCGCTCAGCGCCCACACCAGCGCATCGGCCCGATCGGGCGACCGCCCCGGCCCGACATAACCGCCCCCCGCCAGCAGGCCGCACATCTGGTCCTCCAATTCCGGGAAGGCGCCGCGATGCGCCACGCGCCCGGCCTCATACAGCGCCGCCACCGGCTCCGCCCGCGCCGCTTTCCCGCGCGACGCATGGACCAGCTTCACCGGCATCGTTTCCTGCGCCGCCACCAGCACGCTTTCCACCATCGCCCCGCCATTATTCGCTTCGGCCACCACCCGGTCGGCGCCATGAACCAAAGCCGCCGCCGCCACGGCCCGTGCCCAGCCCTCGGGCGACTGCCCCGCCACGCTCGCGTCCGCAATCACATAGGCCCGCCCGTCGTCGCCCAGCCCCGCCACCACGATCCCGCAGGCGTCGCCACCCACCGACGCCGGCGGATCGACCGCCACCACGACCCGCACCAGCACGCCGGGCACATGCGCCACCCGGCACCGCTCGACCAGCGCACGCGACCACAAAGCGCCCTCCACCTCCTCCATCAGTTCGCCGTCCAGCTCCTGCCGCCCCAGCCGCGTGCCGCCATAGCGTTCCGCCATCGCCGCAACGAAGCCTTCGGCCAGATGCGCCGCATTCTCCGCCGTTCGCCCCCGCGTCACCACGACGTCGGCGCCATCCCGCGCCACCAGCCCACGCACCAGCGGCACCGGTCGCGGCGTCGTCGTCGCCAGCACGCGCGGCTGCCGTCCCAGCCGCAATCCCATCATCAGATTGTCCCAGGCCGCCTGCCCCCCCGCCCATTTGGCGATCTCGTCGGCCCAGCCATGGCTGAACTGCGGCCCGCGCAAACTCTCCGGCTCCGCCGCCCCATAGAGCGTCGCCATCGCCCCATTGGGCCAGCGCAACGTCCGCAGCGCCGGCGCATAAGCCGGCCGATCCCACCAGGGCGCGATCGCCAGCAGCCCGCTCGCCCCTTCCACCATCACGCTGCGCGCCTCGCCCAGCGTCGCGCCCACCAACGCGATCCGCGCCGTGGGATCACCTTGCGCGATGGCGCGCACCCATTCGGCCCCGGCCCGCGTCTTGCCATAACCACGTCCCGCCATCATCAACCAGATGCGCCAGTCGCCCGCCGGCGCCAACTGTCCCGGCCGCGCCAGAAATGCCCAGTCCTGCTCCAGCGCCATCAATGCCTGCCGGTCCAGCTGCCGCAACACCGCGTCCCGCACATCCCCCGGCTCCAGCGCCAGCCGCTCAAATTCGGAAAGCGCCATATTTGTCCTCCCTCTCTATTGGGTGCATGCTGCATCAGTCCCGAAAGACTTTGCCATGGTCCGCGCGAGACAAATTATCGAACAAGCGAAGATGCGAACCTAAAGCTACCCGTTCCCCGGCGTAGGCCGGGGCCCAGTTCACAGCGTGCACCTGGACCCCGGCCTCCGCCGGGGAACGCGACCCATGGGCCGTCTTGATATGCCCCCTTACTCGTCCTGATGTTCCCCAGCGCCGTTCGCCCTTAGCGAAATCGATGGACCTTAGCGGCAGGTGGGAGATGAAACTTGCCTCCAATCCAACCTCCCCCCCCACCCCGCAACCGCGCATGCGCGACATCCAGCGCCGCATGCACGCGTTGCCGCACCGCGCCGTCATCCTCGACCACGCCCGCCGCCGCGCGGTCCATCCGCGCCTTGCGGATCGCCGCCACCGTATCCCGATGGGCCATCAACAGGCGCACCGCGACGCCCACATCCTGCTTGCGCGTCACCTTGTGCGTCTTCACCACGCCCTCGCCGTCGCGCACCGTCTCCTCGCTCTCATGGCCAAACAACGCCGCGCGCATCAGCATCAATTCGATTTCGCCATAGCCTTCCGCCAACGCATCCTCCCAACGTTCCGCAAAGGCAGGATCGATCGCCTTGCGCCGATAGGCGCTCGCCCGGCACACGCCTGCCTCGCGCGCCGCCTCGCTCGCATTGCAGGTCTGCGCCAGCGTCGCGAAGAAGATGCCTTCCTTCTTCGCCGTCCAGCTATCGCTTCGCCCGTTGCGCATCTGCCCCTTGGCCTTGCCGCCCGCCCGCTGCCGCCCCGGCACCAATCGCGCCCCGCTCTTCACGGCCCCGTCCTCTACAGCCTTCTCCACCATGCCCCCGTTCCCGGCCGCCCCGTCCTGCGCTCTCCCGCCCGCCATCCCTGCCTCCCCCGCCCTGAAAATTCGGCCCGAAATCCGCCCCCAAAAACCGCGCAAACAAAAAGGGCCGGCCCTTTCGGACCAGCCCTTTTTGCCGTCACCTGCATCAGCGCGTTGGCGACTCACATTTTTCCACTGTGCCAACCTCTGTCAGATCAGCGTGACGATGTCAATATAAATGTTCCATATTGGTTATTTTTCAACCATCGCCTGGATCATCGGCGCTTCTTCCGCCAAAGCCGCCGCCACACTGGGCCGCGCCTTCACCCGCGCGGTCCACGCCGCCACCTTGGGCCAGCGATCGGCACTCAGCCCATCCGACACATAGGCCACATTGATGATCGGGCAAGCCGCCGCCAGATCCGCCAGCGTGAAGCGATCCTCCACCAGCCAGCCACTTTCCGGCAGCACATCCTCCAGATAATCGTAGATTTTCGGCATTTCCTCGGCCTCGGCCGCGTCCGCCGCCGCCAGGTCCGGCTCGCGCTTCAATCGCTTCGCCACCGCCCGGTTGAAGAAGATCTTCTGCCCCGCCGCCTGCACCACCGTATCGCCGAATTCCTCAAACCATATAGTCCGGGCGCGCGCTCTGGGTTCGGCCGGGATCATCTGTGTGCCAGGGTGCAGGGCATCCATATAGGTGATGATCGCGGTCGAATCGCACAGCAGGAAATCGCCATCCTCCAGCGCCGGGATCTTGCCGAAGGGCGACCCCTTCAGATAGCCTTCGCCCCCACGCCCGAAACCGGCCGTCTGCACGTCGACATCGATCCCCTTTTCCGCCGCAAACACAATGACCTTGCGCACGAATGGCGACGGCCGCGCCCCATGGATGATCATATTTCTCTCCTTCTGTCGTCAGGTCGGGTGGCGGCACTCTGCCAATCCAGTAGCAATATGCAATCTATTTATGCGACCGCGATAAGGCCGACTGCTGTTACGCGTTCCCCGGCGTAGGCCGGGGTCCAGTTCAGAGCTTTGGACTGGACCCCGGCCTATGCCGGGGAACGCAAGACCAAAGGCTCACATCATTGCGTCCGGGCATCGAATATGATGCAAAATATCCCGCTTTCAAATTGAACCGTTCAGGCTAAGCGGAGTGAAGTTCCTCAACCACCAGAAACGGCGCCACCACGCCCATCACCCGCGCGACCGTCTCCGCTTTCTCCCCCACCGGCGCGACATAGTCGATCACGTCCCGCGCGGCCTCTTCGCCCGCCCCGCGCGCGATCGCCCAAGCGCTTAAATAGTGCGCCGCCATGCACCCGCCCGCGCTCGCCACATTGCCGGTCGCATGGAACGGCGCCTCGATCACCTGCGCGCCGGTCGCCACGACCCAGGGCTTGCTGGTCACATCGGTACAGACCGGCACGCCCTCCAGCAGCCCCAACTTCGCCAGCACCAGCGCACCCGAACATTGCGCCCCGATAATCTGCCGCGCCGGGTTCAGCCGCAACCGCGCCATCAGTTTCACATCCGAAACGACTTCGCGCGTCCGCACCCCGCTCCCGATCAGAACGACATCGGCTTCACCAGCATATTCAAGCGGTTGCTGCACCGCGACCTGCACGCCATTCATCGACGTCACCGTCTCGCCCGGCCCGCAAATCTCGGCCCGCCAGCCCGGCACCCGGTTCAGCAGCGCCAGCGCCACGAAACTGTCCAACTCGTTGAATCCATCGAACGAAACCACCGCCACCCGCATCATCGCCTCCACACACAAGCGCTCGCAATGACGATGGCTTTATAGGCAGCAGCAACCATCCGCCCGATCCGCTCGCAACGAATTGGCGTCTTTTCAGAATTGCGGTCCGGAAACCCCCGGCGCCAGCGGCTTGGGCGCCGGCCGCGATGGCGATCCAGCCTCATCGCCCGGTCCAGGATCAGACCCCGCCCCCGGACCACCCGGCACCATCGTCCGGGTATAATCGATGCGGATCCGCACCCAGCTTCCCACCATCTTCTTGCCATCGACCCGCGGCGGCATCACCAGAAACTGCCAGGCCGCCAGTCGCACCGCTTTGGCAAAGCCCGACCCCAGCGGATATTCCCCCAATATCTGGCAATTTTCGACATGATAATGGTCGATCGTCTTGCACGCCACCAGGCCATAGCCCCGCGCCGGCGCATTGGCCGGCAAATAGGTGGACAGCTCCGCATGGGTCGGCCGCCGATACCATTCCGCCTCGTACAATTGCACCCCGCCCGGCCCTTCGCCCGGTCCCTGCACCGCAGAACTATTGCCCTTGCCTTCACCCACGCCCTGCGTCCCCTTGGGCAGGTTGCCGATATCGGCCGACGCCATCTGCTCGCGATTGAGCGTCAGAAAGGGGAAGGGCGATGGCGGCTGCTCGGCGGGCTTCTCGACGGGGACCGGCGGCCGCACCACCGGGTCGGCCTGCTTCTGCGGCGAAGATTGCGTCTCCCGCTTCTCCGTCTTCTCCGCCTTGGCCTGTTGCTGGTCGGTCTTCTGGCCCGTCTCCACATCGAACGTCACCGGCAGGCGGTCGTCCACTTTGGGCGGCTCGAACCGGGGCGACAGGGTGAACAGGGCCAGCAACAGCAACAGGTTCAGCACCAGCGCAAAGACGATACCGCCCGCGCGCTGCCGCACCTTCGACCATGGGATAGGGGGAATATTCAAAACAGGGCGACCGGACAGGGCTATTGGGATGGGGTCATGCCCAGACGGCGCCAAACAATCAACCCCGTCCGCCCGCTCCCTGTCGCATCACCGTCACGCAAAAGCGCTGGCGACCCGAAACGATCTCGGCTAGGCCCGCCGCGATGCTCAATAGGCTCTACCAATGGACGCTGGCAAAGGCCGCGCACCGCCACGCCGAACGGTGGCTCTTCGCCATCAGCTTCATGGAATCGAGCTTTTTCCCGATCCCGCCGCATCCGCTGCTCGGCCTCATGTGCCTTGCCCGCCCGGAACGCGCGATCCGCTTCGGCTTCATCTGCACCCTCGCCTCGGTGCTGGGCGGCCTGTTCGGCTACGCCATCGGCCATTTCCTCTATGAAACCGTCGGGCAACAGATCCTGACCGCGCTCGGCCTCGCCGCCAAATTCCCGGTCGCGGCCTGTTATCTGCGCGATTACGGCGCGGAAATCATCCTGATCAAGGGCGCGACGCCCATCCCGTTCAAGCTCATCACCATCACGGCGGGCTTTATCGGCCTGCCGCTCTTCACCTTCCTGTGGGCCAGCATCGTCAGCCGCGCTTTCCAGTTCATGCTGGTGGGCTTCCTCTTCTGGAAATTCGGCCGCCCGATCAAAGCCTTCATCGAAAAATATCTGGCCCTCCTGTCCGCTTTCTTCCTCTTGCTTCTAGTCGGCGGTTTCCTCGCCGCCTCGATGCTGACCGGCGGCGGGCACAAGAGCGACAAATGCTCCGGCGCCACGCTGGAATCGATCCGCTGACGTGCTGAAGCAAGCCTTCGCTCGCCACCCGAAAATCGCGGCGCTGCTGGCCGGCTTCGCCTCGGCCACCGGCTTCGCCCCGCTCAACCTCTGGCCGGTGACGCTCGCCTGCCTCGCGCTGCTAATGGCCCTGATCGAACGCGCGCCCGACCGCCGCGCCGCCTTCTCGCGCGGCTGGCTATTCGGCCTTGGTCACTTCACCCTCGGCCTCAACTGGATCGCCCACGCCTTCACCTTTCAGGACAGCATGCCGCACTGGTTCGGCTATGGCGCGGTCGTCCTGCTCTCGCTCTATCTCGCCGTCTATCCGGGCCTCGCGACCCTTGGCGCATGGTGGCTCTCCCGTACCAAACTCCCCTCCCTTTCAGGGAGGGCCCGGGGGTGGGTAGGCGAGCGAAGCGAGCCTCTATCCTTCCCCCTCCTCTTCGCCGCCCTGTGGCTCGCCACCGAATTTCTGCGCTCCACCCTCTTCACCGGCTTCGCCTGGAACCCGCTCGGCGTCACCTTGCTGCCGACTGGCGCAGCTATCGGCGCAACCCTTATCGGCACCTACGGCCTTGGCGCGCTCACCATCCTTGCCGCCGGCGCTTTCCTGCTCGCCGTCCGACGCCGGTTCCGCCCTGCCGCCATCCTCGCCGCCCCCCTCGCCCTGCTCGCCCTCTGGGGCCTGCTCTCCCCGGCGCCTGCCACCCCTGTTGGCGCGCCCCGCATCCGCGTGGTCCAGCCCAATATCGGCCAGGACGAAAAATATTCGGTCGAGGCGGAATATCGCAATTTCCGCAAGCTCTCGACCCTGTCGGGCCAGCCCCGCCCGGCCCCGCGCCTCATCTTCTGGCCCGAAGCCGCGATCCCCGCCTATCTCGACATGGAGCCCGACTGGCGCGCCCGGCTCGCCCATCTGCTCGGCCCCAACGACCTGCTGATGACCGGCGGGGACAAGGTCTATTTCAAACCCGTCGAGGAAAACGGCGCACTGGTGAACAAACTCTCCGGCGCCAACAACAGCGTCTGGATCGTCACCCCCGCCGCCACCATCGCGGGCCGCTATTCCAAGGCGCATCTGGTCCCCTATGGCGAATATCTGCCGATGCGGAACATTCTCGAACCCATCGGCCTGTCCCGTCTCGTGCCCGGCGACGCTGATTTCTGGCCCGGCCCCGGCCCGCAAAGTCTGACCCTGCCCGCCAATCCCGGCCGTCCCGCGCTCAAAATGGGCATCCAGATCTGTTATGAAATCATCTTCTCCGGCCATGTGATCGACCCGGCGAACCGCCCCGACTTCCTCTTCAATCCCTCCAACGACGCCTGGTTCGGCAGTTGGGGCCCGGTCCAGCATCTGGCCCAGGCCCGCCTGCGCGCGCTGGAGGAAGGCGTGCCCATCATCCGTTCCACCCCCACCGGCGTCTCCGCGATCGTCGATGCGCGCGGCCATGTGGTCCACGCGCTCGGCCTCAATCGCGCCGGTTTCCTGGATGCCGGCCTGCCCCCCGCGCTCCCCCCCACGCTCTTCGCGCGGCTGGGCAATTGGGCGCCCGGCCTGCTGATGCTTATGCTCTTGGGCGCGGCTCTTGCGCTCCGCAGAGCCAAAAGCTAATAGCCACATAAACATTTCTTTATATCGCAACCTGCCCAAGCACCTTACGGGAGTCATATGCGCAATCAATTTCTCTTCACCTCGGAATCCGTATCCGAAGGCCATCCCGACAAGGTCGCTGACCAGATTTCCGACTCGATCGTCGATCTCTTCCTGTCGAAAGACCCCGAAGCCCGCATCGCCTGCGAAACGCTGACCACGACCCAGCTCGTCGTCCTCGCCGGCGAAATCCGCTGCAAGGGCGTCTACGAAAACGGCGCCTGGGCACCGGGCGCGCAGGAAGAAATCGAAGCCACCGTCCGCGAAACGGTCAAGCGTATCGGCTATGAGCAGGACGGCTTCCATTGGGAAACCTTCCGCTTCGAAAACAACCTGCACGGCCAGTCCGCCCACATCGCCCAAGGCGTCGATGAAAGCGGCAACAAGGATGAAGGCGCCGGCGATCAGGGCATCATGTTCGGCTATGCGTCGGACGAAACCCCCGACCTCATGCCCGCCACCCTCTATTACAGCCACAAGATCCTGGAACGCATGGCGGACGACCGCCACAACAAGGTCGTGCCCTTCCTGGAGCCTGACGCCAAGAGCCAGGTGACGCTCGAATATATCGATGACAAGCCGGTCCGCGCGACCGCCCTCGTCGTTTCGACCCAGCATGCCGCCGGCATGGACAATGACGACAGCCGCGCCGAACTGCGCGCCTATGTCAAGGGCGTGATGGCCGACATCCTGCCCGAAGGCTGGCTGCCCGGCGACGAAAGCATCTACGTCAACCCGACCGGCCTGTTCGAAATCGGCGGCCCTGACGGCGACGCCGGCCTCACCGGCCGCAAGATCATCGTCGACACCTATGGCGGCGCATCGCCCCATGGCGGCGGCGCCTTCTCGGGCAAGGATCCCACGAAGGTCGATCGCTCGGCGGCCTACATCACCCGCTATCTGGCGAAGAACATCGTCGCCGCCGGCCTCGCCCGCCGCTGCACGATCCAGCTGAGCTACGCCATCGGCGTCGCCGAGCCGCTCTCGCTCTATGTCGATCTGCACGGCACCGGCACCGTCGAGGCTTCGGCGATCGAAGCCGTCCTGCCGACCCTCGTGCGCCTGACGCCCAAGGGCATCCGCACGCATCTGGGCCTCAACAAGCCGATCTACCAGAAGACCGCCGCCTACGGCCATTTCGGCCGCCCCCCCGACGGCGATTATTTCCCCTGGGAAAAGACCGATCTGGTCGATCAGCTCAAGGCCGCGCTGGCTTGACCTGCTCCCCTCCCGTTTACGGGAGGGGTAGCGAGACTTATGCGCGCAGCGCGTTAGTCGCAGCGGGGTGGGCACATCGCACCATCATTAAAGGGCGCCAGCGCATCAGCCTTCGGCGCCCTTTCTCATGCCCACCTGTCCGGAAAATGACGAAAAGTTCATTAGGCAACCGCTCCTGTCGGGCGCATAAAAGCCAAGTCGGGTTTGCAACCCCTGTCAAACCCGACACCCTCCTCTCCCCAAAGAGGCACATCATGACAAAGACGGTTGCCATAGCTCTCCTCGGCCTTTCCCTGATGGTCGGCAATGTTGCTCCTGCATCTGCCGCGCCATGCAAGGACGCGAAGGGCAAATTCGTCAAATGCGCACCCAAGCCGCCCGTCAAAAAGGCGCCCTGCAAGGATGCGAAGGGTCGTTTCATCAAGTGCAAATGACCTGACGAAGGATGCGGCGGTGGGCGGCTTCCAGCCAATGCCCGTCGAAATCCGGCGATGCTTCTCCTCAAACATCGTCGCCAACCTCTTGTCATTCCGCCCCTTCCCGTTACCCTGCTGCACCGTAGGGTTTCGGGAGGGGGCAGTTCATGCGTATCACATCATTGGCTCTGGCCCTCGCACTGACAGCATTCGTCCTCGCCAGGCCCGCCGCAGCGCAACCTGCCGCGCCGATCGGGATCGCGACCAAGGCGAATAAGCCCTGGACCCATAAGCCCAGCGCCATTGCCTTCCCCAGCGCGATCGACGGCTTTGCCCGCAGCGAGGTGCAGGATCTCAGCGAAGGCGGCCTGCTCGACGTCTCGGTCGCCTATGACGACCCGATCGGCCACACCCACGTCAATATCTACATCTATCATGCCGCAGAGCCTTCGACTGGGCTCTGGTTCGATGTCGCGGCGACCATGATCGCCACCAACGACAAGTTCGGCACGGTCACGCCGCAGGGCGATCCTACGGCCTTCACCATCCCCGGCGCCAGCGTTGCCGCCGGCCTGCGCCAGAGTTTCACCATCACCCAGATCGGTCGCAGCAGCGGCGTCGCCCTGATCGCACTGGGCGACTGGGTGGTGAAGCTGCGCATGACCTCCCCTGTCCATGACGTTGTCCAACTCGACGCCGCGATGGATCGGCTTATCCAGCAGATCGGCTGGCCCAGGACACTTCCGCCTCTGTCAGCCGCCACCACGCTGTTACCCTGCGCTCAGCCAAGCCGCTTTGGCCCCCGCGCCAGCAAGATCATGCAGGACAACGCCGCCACGCTCCTTGGTGCGATGATGGGCAGTATGGCGACCGAAAGCCGGCAAAAGGCCCGCAAGGAGGGCAAGGCACCAACGGCTCCCGCCCTATGCGTCCATCCCGATCGGATCGGCGGGCGCCTGCCCATCTATCAGGGCGAAGGCGACAATGTCGGCTACATCATCCCGCTTGGCGATTCCGGCGTGCTACTGGACGTCGCGCAGGATGCCCTGATCGGCCTGCTGGCGACTGAAAAGGACAAGGCCGCCACGCCTGCGCCATGGTCCGTCACCGTGAAGAAGCTCGACCGGTGGGTACAATATCCCAGCTACGCCATCATTCCGCCGCCCGACCAGGCGATCGAGATTGTTCAAAATGAAGCGCCCCTTTCCTCAACCATCCTCGATGGCAAGGGTGGTAGCCGCATCAACATATCGCCCGACGCCATGAAGACGAACTAGGACCCGCTGCCCGCTTGCCCCCACGGCTCCGCCCCGCTATCGGCGCTGCCCATGACAGCGCATAAATCCGGCGATCCCACGACCCTCAACCGCCTCTACGGCCGGCAGTCGGGACCAAAACTCCGCAAGGGCCAGCAGGAACTGGTCGACACCCTCCTGCCCGCCGTGTCGGTCCCGGCGGAAGGCGAAGTGACCGCCGCAGACCTGTTCGGATACGACCGCCCCCTCCATTTCGAAATCGGCTTCGGCGGCGGCGAGCATATGGCCTATCGCGCCGACATGCTGCCCGATCATGGCTTTATCGGCTGCGAACCTTTCCTCAACGGCGTAGTACAGGCGCTCGGCCATATTCGCGATGGCGCGCTCGGCAACGTCCGCCTCCACATGGGCGATGCGCTCGACGTGCTTGCCCGCATCCCCGACGGCTCCTTGAGCTTCGTCTATCTCCTCCATCCCGACCCATGGCCCAAGGCGCGCCATGCCAAGCGCCGGATGATGAACCCCGGCCCGGTCGCGATGATCGCGCGCAAACTCAAGCCCGGCGGCGAATTCCGCTTCGGCACCGACCATCCGGTCTATCTGCGCTGGGCGCTGATGGTGATGAACGGCCATCCCGATTTCGACTGGCTGGCCAGCGAAGCCAAGGATTTCCAGACCCGCCCCGGCGGCTGGCCCGAAACCCGCTACGAAGCCAAGGCCCGCCGCATCGGCCACGAAGTCTGGTATTTCCGCTACCGGCGCAAATAGATGACGGCCCGGCGTGCAGCCGGCCTCGCGCCAGAAATGCTCATATCGGCACGTCTTCCCTGTCTACGGCGGCAAAGCCATAGGTGCGGTATCGCGCCTCCACGCTCCGGCCGGATATGAAGATTTCGCTATAGCCTTCCAGCGTGCCCAGGAAGCTGCCGCGCCAGTCCGCGCCGGCGACGGCCCCGGTGCTGATGAAGCGGATGCCGTTCAGCTCGATCTGCTCGAACACATGGCTATGCCCCTGAAGCACGGCCAGCACGTCATGCTCGCGCAGGATGCGCAGCACGTCCCGGCCATTGGCCACGAAGGTCCAGTTGTGCAGCGTATTCAGCCAGGATTCCGGTTCATAACATTGCATCGCCGTGATCAGCGGAATGTGGGTCACGACGATGATGCGCACACCCTTGGGCTGGGCGGAAAGGTCGGCCTTCAGCCATGCCAGCTGCGCGGCATCGACCCGACCTTCATAATTGCGATCGTCCGTCAGCCCGACGGAATCGAGGACGACGAAGTGCACCCCCTTGTGATCGAACGCATAATAGCGCGGCCCGAACCGATCCATGTAGAATTGCTTGCCATAATCGGGCGCTGACGGATCGATCCCGCTCTTGGCGAACAAGCCCAGACAATCATGATTGCCCAGCACATGATGCACGGGCTTGCGCAGATGACGGCGTTCGGTGCGCTGATACAAGTCCATCAGCATCGTCGCCCGCGCACGGCTGGCTTCCAGCGCATCTTCGATATGATCGCCGCCATTGATGACGAAATCATGGTCGGATGCCGAAATCTGCTCGAAACAGGCGGCGCATCCCTTGTCCGCATTCAGCTCCGGCCGGATATGGCAGTCGCTGATGAAGGCGAAGCTGAACCCGTCTCTGTCCAATGGTCTGTCGACGGCGGCCGCCGTTACGGCGGAGGCGACAAACGGCGCGCCGATGGCGGCCTTGAGTAAAGTGCGACGATCCATGACAGGCCCTGTCTCGCTTATGGCGAACCCTGGTCCCGACGCGCGCCGGGACCAGGGTTCTACCGATTTCAGAAATGCACGCGCACGGTGCCGAACACCTGCCGGGGCGCGGCCGACTGCAATGTCGTGTAGGTGCCGTTCGGGTCGGACGTCACGAACCCGGCCGTACCTGTCGAGGCGATATAGCGCTTGTCGAACAGGTTCATCACGTTGAGCTGGACGTCCAGCCTCTCGCTGAACCGATAGCCACCCGAAAGATTGACGTTGACGGCGCCCGGCAAGGGCGCGTCGTTCAGATAGCTGTAATAGCGCTTGCTGCGATAATGCGCCGTCGCCTGCCCCCACAGCTTGCCGTCGTCATAATTGATTTCGACATTGCCGACATGTTTGGGCGACGCGACGACCTGCTTGCCCTTGGTCGCGATGATCGCGCCGCCCAGCGGCTGCACGTCATCGTCATAGGTCGCGTCATTAAAGGCCCAACTGCCATAGAGCGACCAGAAGGGCGCAAACTTCCAGTTCGCCGCCGCTTCCACGCCGCGCGACGACACGCTGCCGACATTCTGCAACACATTCTGGTTGCCGACGACCGTGGCGCTGATCGACGAAGCCAGCAGTCGATTGGTGAACTTCACATAATAGCCGGCCAGCGACAGTTGCAGATTGCGGGTGTGGAAGCGATAGCCTGCCTCGAACGTATTGGTCATTTCCGGCTTCAGGTCGTCGCGGATATAATCGAACCCGGCCTGCGAACTGCTGGAGAAAGGGCCGCTCGACGTGGACGCCACGAACGCGGCCATGTTGCGCGTGTAGCCGGCGAAAAATTCGCTGCCGCCGTCCAGCGTGTAGAGGATGCCGGCCGTCGGCAGGAACCAGTTCTTCGCCTGGATCGAACCGTCGATCGGCTTTGTGCTGACGATGCTGTGCGCCTTGTTCGTGGATACGACGCCCTTGACCCCGGCGTTCAGGCGCAGATGGCTGGTCGCCTGCCATGTGTCGCCAATATCCAGCTGAAGCGTGTTGGTGACATAGCGGTTGCGGAAGGTCGTCTTGAACGGATCGTCGTAAAATTGCTGAAACTGTTCGGGCGTGACGCCGGCCTTCAGCCCGTAGAGATAGGAGCCTTGATTGAAGACATTGCGTTCGTACCAGATCCCGCCTTCGATCTTGTGATCGCCCGCTTCGAATGTCAGTCGCGACACCACGCCCTTGCGATCGATGTCATAGCGCAGCGCCGACACGGACACCGGCGATCCCCCGAAAGCAGCCGGGGTCGGATCATAGGGATCGGCCCAGGTACCGATGCCCTTGTCGAGGTGCATATAGCCGGTGGTGAAGCCCGACAGGCGCGGCGAGATGCGATATTCCAGCTTCTCATAGGCCAGAAGGTCGCGCCGTACGCCGCCACCCTGATAGACGCTGTCGTCGGCATTCACATAGGGGGCCGGCGGGGTGCCGCCATTCTGCACGATCAGCGCCAGTTGTTCGGCCAGCGCGAATGTCGGGACATTGTCGAAGTCCCAGCCATAGGCCTTCAGCTTGGCGAGCGAGACGTCGTTATAGTCATCCTCGCGCCGGTCGATCAGGTTGAGGAAGCTGGTCGATGTCACGCTGTCGCCGATCGGCTGCACATATTTGGCGTTGATCTGGTCCTGCTCCTGCTTGCCCCATCCACGCCATTTACCCTGTCGGTCATGCGCATAGGATAATGCCAGCCGCCCGCCCCAGGGCAGTTCGCCGCTGTTCACCCGCACGAAACTGCGCCAGCTATCCTCGCTACCGTAGCTTTGCTCCAGGTCGATGCCGAACTCTCTGGTCGGATCGATGGAGGAAAAGTCGACCGTGCCGCCGATATTGCTGGTGGACGCGGTGCCCAGCGCGCCGCTGCCCTGCGACAGGGTGGCGGGGCCGTTATTCTCGGTCAGCAGCGCGCGGTTGATCGAAAGGCCGTTATTGTTGCGATACTGCATGTTGCCGAGCGGCACGCCGTCCAGCGTATAGCCCATCTGATCGGACAGAAAGCCGCGGATCGACAACTGGGTCGCGGCCTCATAGGTGCCATGCGCATCGGAAGAATCGAAATTCACGCCCGGCAGGCGGCTGAGCGCCCGCAGCGGCGACGAACCGGCGGTCGCCTTGCCCATCGCCTTGGGCGCGACGGTCTGGACCTGGCGGGATTCGCCCTGCCCCAGGACCACGATGTCGGTTTGCGGGCTGTTGTCCGCGATGGCCTTGGCCGGGGCATCCGGCGCGACCGGCGCGGCCTTGAGCGAAATCATGCCGGCCGTCTCGCTGGCGATCACCAGCCCCTGTCCCGCGATCAGGCGGCGCAGCCCCTCGCTACGGGTGAAGCTCCCACGCAATCCGGCTACCCGGCGATTGGCGATCGCGTCATAGGGAAAGACGACATGGACATGCGCCTGATCGGCGAACTGGTTGAGGGCGGTGGCGGTATCGCCGGCCTTGATCTCGAAATTCACGCGCGCCTGCTGCCCCTGGGCATAGGCGGCAGCCGGCATCGCGGCCGCCACGATGGCGGTCGTCGTCAGTAACTTCAGCATGAATGTCCCCGCTTGGATAAGGTGTCGGGGCATGGATGGATGAGCGGCGACGATCCGCCATTGCCGCTGCAAAAAAATCAGGTGCGGGTCAAAATGATACCGCCGCCGGCATTGGGCGTGGCGCGAACGCCGAAGGATGTATGCAGCGCCTGAAGAAATTCATCCGGGTTCGTCGTGGCAAAGGTGCCGCCCAACCGGATGCGCGACAGCGCCGGATCGCCGATCACGATCTTGTTGGGCAGATAGCGGTTTATCTCCGACAGGGCATAGTCCAGGCTTTCGCCGTTCAGCACCAATATGTCCCGCTGCCACGCCGTCACCCGATCCAGATCCGCATCCTCGCCCGCGCGCGACGCGATCCGGCCGGCCGTTGCCAGCACGATCGCGCCCGCGCCGATCGGGGTTGCGCCGATCCCGGTTATGCTGCCCTTCACGACCGCCAGTTCGCAACTCGCATCACGCAGCCGCGCATTGTAGATACCGGGCATCAACTGGAACGCGCCGCCCGGCGTCTGCAAATCGACCTTCTGCGCGGACGCCAGACGGATCGCCACTTCCCCGCGTTCCAGCCAGATGCGGGTCGTTTCCCCCGTCTTCCAATGGATGCGACTGTCGGTGTTGAGGTCTACCGCCAGGCCATCGCGCACCGCGACCGTGCGTCGTTCGCCCAGGTCCGTACTGGCCGTGTCGCGCGCATAGGCGCGATAGGCAAAGCCACCGCCGGCCGCCATCACCGCGGCCACGCCGGCCGCAGCGCGGATGACATGCCGCCGGTCGGGTCGTGCCGGTTCGGGCGCTTTTTCGGGCGCGGCCATGTCGCCTTGCACCAGACGCAGGCTGTCCATGTCGCGCCAACTCGCCGCCACTTCGGCAAAGGCGATCGCATGCCGAACATCCGCATCCCGCCATGCCTCGAACGCGGCCATGTCGGCCGATCCTGCATCGAGCGCGGCCAGCCAGCCGGCGGCCACGTCGGTCAGGTCAGCGCATGGCTGAGAGATGTCATGACTGCCGGACAAAAATCCTCCACCTGGGCTTCATTGTCGCGCCGGGCCTTTGTGATGAGGGCAAGACCCTTAGCGACATGTTTTTCCACGGTCGAGATGGATATTGAAAGCGCTTCCGATATGGCGGCAGGCGGCATCCCCTGGATTTTCCGCATGTGCAGGACGCGGGCGCATTGGGGTGGCAAGCTGTTCATCAACTGCAACATCTGTTGCAGGTCGGACCGGCCAGCCGCCACCGCAAAGGCATCCGGCGCGCCGTCGGCCACGTCCAGCACCTCCATGGACGCCAGGAAGTCGATCCGCACCACATTCGCCCGCCGCAAACGCTCCAGCGCAAGATTGTGCACGATCGTCAGCACGAAGCTGCGCGGTGCGGCGATCGCCCGATAATCGGCCGTGCCCAGCACGCGCGCATAGGCTTCCTGCACCAGATCGTCCGCATCCGCCCGGCCGCAGAAATGCGCAGCCCTGGCACGATAGGCCGCCGCATGGGGCAGCACTTCGGCCATGAACCAACGATCTATGTCACGCAGCCAACTCAACGCACACTCCGGTATAGAGAGCGCGCGAGTAGGCCGCGAGTTTTACAAACTGACGACATTTGCCGCCATGCCGACGCTCAGCCGGAAAAGCCGGCCCGACCGACCGCCCGTCTTTATGGGTAGGCGAAGCGCAGCGTCGCGAATATGGTGCGCGGGCTGCCATAGAAATTGCCGCGCCCGGTCGATGATATCCGCGCATAATAGCTACGGTCGAACAGATTGTTGACGTTCAGCGAAAGAGACAGCCGTTCGTTCACCTTATAGCCGGCGCGCAGGTCCGCGATGACATAGGCGCCCTGCCGCACGATGGTCGATCGGGTGCGCAGCGTTCCGTCCGCATTCCATATCGCCGCATTGCCGCCGAAAGTGGAGCTGAGCCAGGTCAGGCCGCCACCGATGCTGAACCCGTCCAGCAGGCCGCCCGTCGGCGCATAGTTGGTAAAGACCTTGGCCGAATGTTTCGGGATGACCGGCACGACCGAAATCCCTTCATACAGCGCATTGGTATCGCGCAGATATTGGTTCTTATTATAACTGTATCCGCCATTGATCCGCCAGCCGGGCGTGATTTCCCCGCCCGCATCGAACTCGATCCCGCGCGAGCGCACCTTGCCGATCTGAAGCACCACGTCGGGCAGGTCAGGGTCGTTGAACAGCCGGTTCGACTGGGTGATCTGATAGGCTGCCAGCGACAGCAGCAGCTTGTCCTGGAACAGCGACAGCTTCGTGCCGCCCTCATATTGATCGCCGATCAGCGGCTCGATCCGCCCGCCGTCGGAACGCGGCATGGTCGAAGTCTGCGGCGTGAAGCTGTCGGCATAGCTGCCATAGATGTTCCAGTTGGACGTCACATCCCACACGATGCCGCCATAGGGCGTGAACTGGGCGTCCATACTGTATCCGGTCGGCGCCAGCCTGTTGGGCAACAGCGTCTGCGAATCCGTCGACCACCATGTCATGCGACCGCCGCCGACCAGCGAAAGGCCCGCGATCGGGCTGATCCGCATCTGGCCATACATGCCATATTGCTCCACCTGCGTATCGCTGGCGCCATAGACCTGCTTCACCGGACCATAGGGACCATTATAGGCCGGCAAATCGCCATAGGGGTCGAGCGGCGGCTCGGCCGGCGAGACGGGATTATAGACGTCGATCTGCGCATAGCGGCTGAGGCGCGTGTAATAGGTCCGCGCGGAACTGGCCTGATAATCCATGCCCAAAATCAGCGTCTGGTCGCGCCCGAACAGCGGGAAGCTGCCCACGCCGTTAAAGTCGAAGGACCGGGTGCTATAAGTATTGTCGCCGCGATAGGCGATGTGCGACGTCACCCCGTTCGTTTCCGTCACCGGCGCGCTGCCGATATAGCTGTAGACGTCGATACGATCGACTTCGGTGTAAAGCCCCGTCGCCCGCAGCGTCCATCGGTCGCTGATCTTGTGGGTCAACTCGGCAAAGGCCGACCAGCTTTCCGACCGGAAGCGGTTCCAGTCCGCGCCGACATAGGTGGAGCGCGGCACGTCCAGCAACTGCCCGTCGCTGCCGTCCGCCCCGCCGATCAGGCCGGGCAGGCCGGTCTGGATCGACGGCTTGAACCGCTCCCACGTGCCGCCCACGGTGAAGGTGGTGCGATCACCAATGTCGATCTTGCCCACGCCGAACGCGCCGACGCGGTTGCGATGGGCGATGTCGTAAAACTGATCCTGATCCTGCACCATCGCGCCGAAGCGGACGGCGACGCCCTGGGCCAGCGGCGCGGACACGTCGATTTCGCCGCGCTTGTTCTTGTAGCTGCCGTACCCGACCGACCCCTGCAATTTGAACGTGTCCAACGGCCGCTTGCGCACCAGATTGATGCTGCCGGCCGGATTGCCCGATCCGCTGAACAGGCCCGCCGGGCCGCGCAACACTTCCAGCCGTTCGTAGAAGAACAGGTCCGGAATGACGGCGGGGGAATCATAGGCCTGCGTCGGCGTGCCATCGACCAGATAATTGTTGATGGCAAAGCCGCGCGAATAGAAGGTCGCGCCTTCGCTGCCGACCCCGTTGACGGTGATGCCGTTGGTCGCGGTCAGCGCATCTTCCAGCGTGAAGAGATTCTGCGCCTCGATCTGCTCGCGGTCGATGACGGCGACGGTGTTGGGCACATCCTTCAGCGGCGTGACCGTCTTGCCGACTTCCTGCCCATAGCTTTTGCCCAGCACGATGATGTCGGCGCGATCGCCGCTATCGTCATAGGCGGCATCGGCCGCCATGGCGGCGCTCGACATAGTCAGGGTCGCAAAAGCCAATATGGACAGGCTGGTGGCGGACGGATTTATACGGTTCAATTGGACCTCCCTGTTGAAGGGCGCCTCCTATACAGATTAGCTATTGCAAGTCACTATCAAATAACTGTCTTATCCGTGTCGTTCGGGCTGAAAGGTGGGTGACAGCTTCCTATCCTATGCGCCGCCGGTCGCCCTCCTGTGGCGATCCACGCTGTTTCGCTTGAAAGCAGTCGTCAAACCGACGCCCCCGGCCGTCGCCCGTGAGAGGATTTATGAACGACATCTGGACCCATATCGTGGCCGATTTTTCCAATATCGGTTCCCCCGCCGCTCTGGCCGCCTTCGGTCAGGTCGTGCTGATCGACATCATGCTGGCGGCGGACAATGCGATCGTCGTCGGCGCGCTGGCCGCCGGCCTGCCCCCCGCCTCGCGCCGCAAGGTGATCGCGATCGGCGTGATCGCCGCCTTGGTGCTGCGCATCGCCTTCGCCCTGCTCGTCACGCAGCTGATGCAGCTGGTCGGCCTCGTCTTTGCCGGTGGCCTGCTGCTGGTCTGGGTCGCGTGGAAGATGTGGCGCGAACTGCGTTCGGGCGGCGAAGCCGAAGATGCCGACGATATCGCCGGCAAGGCCGCACCCAAGGGCTTCGCGCAAGCCGCCTGGGCCGTGGCCATCGCCGACGTGTCCATGAGCCTGGACAATGTGCTGGCCGTCGCCGGCGCCGCGCGCGAGCATCCGGGCATCCTGGTCGTCGGCCTGATCCTGTCAGTCGCGCTGATGGGCGTGGCGGCGAACCTGCTGGCCCGCGTGATCGAACGCTATCGTGCCATCGCCTATTTTGGCCTGGTGGTGATCCTCTATGTCGCTGGCAAGATGATCTACGAAGGCGTGATCGACCCGGCGACGGGCCTCATGACTTTGTTCTAATATCCATAGACCTGAACCCGAGTGGCGCCCCGATCAGGACCAGCACCACACGGGTCAGGTGATGGACGATGACCACGCCCGGCTCCAACGCCAGACTGAGCGCCACCATGCTCATTTCGGCCAGGCCACCGGGCGAATAGGCCAGCGTCAGCAACACCGGGTCCAGCCCGGTCAGCGCGCCGATCCCCGCCGCCCAGGCAAATGTCACCGCCAGCAGGATCAGCGTCGATCCCGCCGCCAGCGCCACGGTGCGCAGCAAAGTCTTCAGCGTCAGTCCGACGAAGCGGCAACCGATAGTGGCGCCCAACCCCACCTGCGCGGCCGCCAGCGCCCAGCCAGGAATGCGGAAATCGGCCAGCCCGCTCATATGCACGGCCGCGCTCACCGCCAGCGGCCCGACCAGATGCCAGGCCGGCAGGCGCAGCAGCCTGCCGATCAACAGACCCACAACCACGCAGCCGACCGCCCATAATAGCAGCGACCAGTCCGCCACCCCGCCCGTCACCTCCGCGGCTGGCGCAATGGCGACCGGCGCATGATCCAGCCGGATCAGGAATGGCAGGATGAAGACGACCAGAAAGATGCGCGCACCATGGATCAGGCCGATGGTCCGCTCGTCGGCGCCGCGCTCCGCCCCCATCACCACCATTTCGGCGATGCCGCCGGGCATGCCGGCGAAATAGGCGGTGGCGGGATCGAATTTGGCGACCTTGCGGAAATAGGTCACGCACAGCAGCGCGGCCGTCGCAAGGAAGAAGGGCAGCGCGACAAGCGGAATGATCCACTCGCGCGCCTGCGGCAACAGATGCGGGCCGAAACTGCTGCCCAGCACCACGCCGATCACCGCCGCCATAGGCCGGCGCGTGGCGGATGAGGCCTGTATCGGCAAGCCGATGACGCTGGCAATGGCACAGGCGGCCATGGACCCCAGCACCCAAGGCAAAGGCGCGCCGATCTCCAGAAACAGTGCGCCCCCCGCTGCCCCGACAGCGATCGCTGCCAGGAAGCGGAGGGCGGCCTGCGTTGCCCGGTGTTTGACCGGTTGCGACCCGTCAGGCAACGAAGGGGAAAGCCAGCGCGATCATGCCGACCAGCGTCATGACGATGCAGACGGCGGCCGCCGGCAGCAAGGTGAAGCGCTGATGATCGGCCAGGTCGATCCCGGCCAGGCTGACGAGCAGATAGGTGGACGGCACCAGCGGGCTGAGCAGATGGACCGGCTGGCCCATCAGCGACGCACGGGCGATCGCCATCGGATCGACGCCATAATGGGCCCCGGCCTCCGCCAGGATCGGCAACATGCCGAAGTAAAAGGCGTCGTTGGAAATGAAGAAGGTGAAGGGCATCGACAGCAAAGCCGTGATCGGCGCCATATACGGCCCCAATGCGGGCGGGATGAAGCCCACCACTTCCTTGCTCATCGCCTCCACCATGCCGGTGCCGCCCAATATGCCGGTGAAGATACCCGCGGCGAAGATCAGCGACACGACCGACAGGACATTGCCGGCATGGGCGGCAATCCGCTCCTTCTGCTGGGCGACGCCCGGATAGTTGACGATCATCGCAATGGCGAAGGCGATCATCATCAGGACCGACAGGGGCAGAATTCCCCACACCAGCAGGCCCAGCAGCACTATCACCAGCGCGGCGTTGAACAGACGCAGATGTGGACGACGCGCCTCGGGATATTGCGACACGCCAAGGTCGGCGACATCCACCGCTTCACGCTGCGGCAGGTGGACATGGCCCAGCCGCCGACGCTCCTTGATCCCGAACCAGAAGGCCAGCCCCAGCAGGAAGGCGAGGCCCGCGATCATGCCGGGGATAAGCGGCAGGAACAGGGTGGCGGGATCGAGCTTGAGCGCACTGGCCGCGCGCGCGGTCGGGCCGCCCCATGGCGTCAGGTTCATGATCCCGCTCGTCACCATCAACAGGCAGACCAGGTAGATGCGCTTCATGTCGAAGCGCTTGTATAGCGGCAGCAGCGCGGCACAGGTGATGATGTAGGTGGTCGATCCATCGCCATCCAGGCTGACGACCGCACACAGCACCACCGATCCCAGCAGGATCAGCAGCGGATCGCCATGGACCAGCTTCACCAGCCGGCCGACCAGCGGATCGAACAATCCCGTGTCCGTCATGGTCGAAAAGAACAGGATGGCGAACAGCAGCATCACGCCGGTCGGCGCCAGATTCTTGATGCCGTCGATCATCATGTCGCCCAGGCCCGCGGCCTGCCCGGCGATGACGCCGAACAGGGACGGGATGACGATCAACGCCACCAGCGGCGTCATCTTTTTGGTCATGATCAGCGTCATGAAGGTGGCGACCATCAGGAAGCCGAGCAGGGCAAGATTCATCGCTGCATCCTTGAAGAGGCGAGGAGAAGAAGGATCAGAAAGTCACGCCGACACGCGCGCTGACGGTCTGGCCGTCGTCGCTGCCGGTGAAGGCGCCGGCACGATTGTCGGTGCGCCAGTGGATGCCGTTCAGCTGAAGCCGGGTGAAGCTGTTGAGATACCAGTTCACGCCGACCGTCGCGGCCCAGCCGTCGCCGCCCAGAACCAGATCGGTATAATCCAGATTTTCGTAACGCGCGGTCAGTTCGATCGCGCCCGGTCCACCGTCGAAGGTGGGGCGCAGCACATTGGGCTGGCCAAAGCTGCCGAGGCGCGGGTTGTAAGGCGGCAATTCACCGGTCAGGAAGAAGCCGGTCGATACGCTCCACGCCTTGCTCTCGAAATTCGGGCGGTCGCCGGTCAGGCGCGCGACGCGGCGGCCCGCTTCGCCCATGACCCACAGGCTGCCGCTATAGCCGCCCAGTTCCGCGCCATAGCCGGTGGTGGAACGCCCGCCCAGCAATTCGCCGGTCGACACCCGCACCGCGCCGTTGAAGCGCCCGCCGATCACCGTGCTGCGCGTCAGCGACGTCGCGGCGGCCGACAGCGCCTCGTCAAAGCCCCATGCGCCGACATGCAGCAGCGCTCGGTCGGTCTTGATCGGGTTCCAATGCGCGCGGAAGGAAGCGGTGCGGCTGTCGTTCGTCGCCTGCTGCCCATCGATCCGGTCGCCGGTCACGCTGACCGACGCATGCCAGTTGGGACCGAACATGCGGCCCATGATGCCGATGCCGTAGAAGCCGCGCTGCGGGATGATCGCGGTCGATACCGTGCTGCGTTCCAGGAAGGGCGTGGAATCGGACCCGGTGCTGCCTTCGAACGCGCGGTCATTGAACAGATGGCCGACGCGAATGTCATAATCGACCTTGCCGCTCAGCCGATTGCGCCAGCCCAGAAAGGCGGTGACGATATCGACTTCATTTTCCGAAAAATCGCTCTCGAACTGGTAGAAGAAATGCGGCCCGACCCCGCCTTCCAGGCCCAGGCGCAGCGCGCGCATGCCCGTCGTGGTCGTGTTGCGGCCCTTATAATCGGACCCCATGGTCGAGCTGACGTCGACCAGGATGCGGCCGCGCGGCTTGTAGGTGAAGACGCCGTCGGCCGATCGGAACACGGGCAGGCCCGCCCCCCACTCGGTCTTGACGCCGACTTCCCGCGCGATGGCGCGGGCCTGGCCGACGTCGATATCGGCGGGACCGGGCGGCACGATCTGCGGCGCGAAGGGCGTGACGACCAGCGGCGGCGTGGCCTGCTGCTGCGCGACTTGCGGTGCGGGTCCGGGCGCTGCCGCCTGCGCGACCGCCTGCCCTTCGATCTTGTCGAGCCGCGCCTTGAGCGACGCGATTTCGGCGGCCTGCGCCTTGACCAGCGCGGCCAGTTCTTCGGCACTCGGCGTCTGGGCCAGCGCAGGGGTGGCGGCGATCAGCGCCAGCGCGGCGCAACTGCCGCGCAACATCAGGGACGTCATTATTAGGCTCCAGAAGCGAGGATCGCGTTCCAGTCGCGCAGGAAGCGCTGCTGTTTCAGGCGATCGAGATTGGCGAGAAGCTGCGGGCCGACGCGCACCGGACGCGCATGAGCCGCAGGAAGGCGGCGACCGCGTATGTCGGTGCGGACCGGCCAGAGGCTATGCTGCGCGAGCAGGGACTGGCCCTGGCGCGACAGCAAGAAATCGAGGAACAATTTGGCGGCGGCGGGATGCCGCGCCTCCCGCGCGATGAAGGCGATGCGCGACATCACGATCGTATAATCCTGCGGGAAGATGACACCGATGCGCGGGTCGCGTCGCGCCCGCTCCACCGCATAGGAGCCGATGACATTATAGGCGATGGACAGCTTGCCCTCCGCCACGCCGCGCAACATCGGCTCGGTGGTGATCGACAGCACCGGCCGCGTTGCCGCCATGGCTTCCACCAGCGATCGTGTATCGCCGGTGATCGCGAAATCCTGCGTCAGATACAGATAGCCGGTGTTCGAGCGCGCGGGATCGAAGGTCGCGACCTTGCCCGTCAGCGCGCGGCGATCCTTGCGCAGCATCGCTTCCAGCGCGGCGCGGGTGCGCGGCGGATTGGGGATCGCCTTCTTGTTGTAGACATAGGCGATCGGTTCGGCGGTGACGCCGAACCCCATATTCTTCCACACCGCCGATGCGGGCAGAGCGGGCTTTTCGGGACTGGTATAGCTTTGCGCGAACCCGTCGTTGATCAGCTTGACCTGCTGGTCCATCGCCGACGACCAGACCAGATCGGCCGATGGCTTGCGCCCCCGCGATTCCGTAACGAAACGGCGATACATCTCGTTGGAGCCAAGGTCGGCATAGCGCACCGTCACGCCCGGATAGCGGCGCTGAAACCCCAGGATGACCGGCGCCATTTCCGACGTATCGGCATTGGCGTAGACGACGACCTGCCGTTCCGCCTGCGCGTCGGCGATCAACTGGTCATAGGATCGCGGATAGCCTGCCGGCCGTTCCGCCACCGCTACGGCCGTCGGCACCGCCAGACTTGCCAAGAGGGAAACAATCTGAATAACCCGTCGCACGAACCCTGCTCCTCGCCTTCCGTTTCTATCGCCGGATAAGATGTGAGGCTCAGTTACGAAGCCAAGCTGTCATCAACCTTTCAGCATCGGGTGCCCCATTCGGATTTTGATGATCGAGGACGACGCCGCACTGGCGCGCAGCATTTCCGCCCTGCTCCGTGCGGGGGGCCATGCCGTGGATCATGTCGCGACCGGGGAAGATGCGCTGTCCGTCGTGGGCAGCGAACCCTATGCGCTGGTCATCCTGGACGTCGGCCTGCCCGACATGGACGGTTTTGCCGTCCTGGCCGAACTGCGCCGCCGGGGGGAGAAGGTCGCGGTCCTGATGCTGACCGCGCGCGACGCGCTGGACGATCGGGTGCGCGGGCTGGACCTGGGCGCCGACGATTATCTGCGCAAACCCTTCGACCCGGAGGAATTGGAGGCACGGGTGCGTGCGCTGGGGCGGCGGCGCGGCGGCGATCCGACTCCGGAACTGGTCGTCGGCACCCTCACCATCAATCGCTCCACCGGCACCGTGGAGGTGGCGGGCCGCGCCCTCGACCTGCGCCGCCGCGAACTGGCCGTGCTGGAGGCGCTGGCCACCCGTGCCGGGCAGGTGGTGCCGCGCGAACTGCTGATCGGCGAAGTCTTCGGCTTCGACGAGCCGGTCGGCGGCAACGCCATCGAAGTGCATGTGACGCGCCTGCGCGGCAAGCTGGCGCCCGATGGCCCCGGCATCCGCACCGTGCGCGGCGTGGGTTACATGCTCGATGCCGGGTAAGTCTCAGGCGATCGCGCTGCGCACCCGGCTGCTCGCCGCGATGCTGGGGCCGTTGCTCGGCGCGGCGGCGATCATCGGCGTGGGTGGCGCAACGCTGATTTCCGACGTCGTGCGCCGCACCAACGACCGCGTGCTGGGCGGCGCGCTGGGCGCCATCGCCGAAACGGTACAGGTGGAACGGGGCGAAGTGACGCTGGACCTGCCGCCCGCCGCCTTTGGCATGTTGGAAAATAGCGAACGCGACAATGTCTATTACCGCATCGCGGTGGGCGGCGCATTGCTGACCGGCTATGCCGATCTGCCCGCGCCCGATCCGGCGACCATGACCGTCGACCAGCCCCGCTTCCGCTTCGCCCGCTATCGCGATCAGGGCATCCGCATCGCGGAGGTGAAGCGGATGCTCCCCCGCATCGCCCAGCCGGTCGTCATCCAGGTCGCCGAAACATTGGACAATCGCAAGACGCTGGCCGGGCAACTGACCATCGCCCTGCTGCTGGGCGAAGTCGCGCTGGTCGGCGTCGCCGTGCTGCTGTTGCGCCCGGCGCTGGGCTGGAGCCTGCGCCCGCTCGCCCGGCTGCGCCGCACCGTGGAGGCGCGCGACGGCAACGTCCGCGCGGATTTCTCCCCGCTCGACGCCGGGCCGCTGCCCAACGAGCTGCAACCGCTCGCCATCGCCTTCGACCATATGCTGGCGCAGCTCGACACCGCGACCGGCGGCATGCGCCGCTTCACCGCCGACGCCTCACACCAGATGCGCACGCCCTTGTCCGTGCTGCGGGTGCAGGTGGAACTCGCGCGGCGCGGCTCGCATGAGGCGCTGGACGAGATTGCCGATGCAGTGCAGCGCCTGGAACGGCTGGTGACGCAATTGCTCGCCCTCGCCCGCGCGGAGGAAGGCGGCGTGTCGCCCCCGCTCGAAGCGGTCGACCTCAAGGAAGTGAGCCAGGCCGTGATCGGCCGCCTCATCAACCAGGCGATCGCGGCCGATGTCGAACTCAATCTCGACGCGCAGGATGGCGCCAGCTACCCCGTTCAGGCGCACCGGACGCTGATCTTCGAAATCCTCGCCAACCTGATCGACAATGGCATCCGCTACAATCGGCGCGGCGGCGCGGTCACGGTCGCACTGGCGCGCAGCGATAGCGACATCACGCTGTCGGTGCAGGATGACGGCCCCGGCATCGCGCCGGAAAACCGATCCCGCGTGTTCGAACGCTTCTTCCGCGCGGCGGGGCAGACCGGACCGGACGGCACCGGCCTTGGCCTTGCCATCGTGCAGTCGGCCGCCCAGCGCATGGGCGCGCATGTCAGCATATCCAACGCCGCGCCCGGCACCCGCATCTCGGTCCGCTTCCCGCCCCAACCCTCCACCTGAAACATGCCCCGCCTGAAACCCCAGCTTTCCGGCCCCATGGATAAAAGCGCTCCATTCACTACCATTTCAATTGATATAACCGGCCGCAGTGCATCATCATCCGAGACGTTTCATGACCAGCTCTTCCCTGCCCGCCGACGGCATCCAGTTTCCGCAACAGATCGACCTGGTGGTCGACGCGCTGCATCAGGCGCGGCTGGACTGGCGCGCGGGCCATGCCCGTCATGCCGAACAGGGCGTCTATTTCCCCTCGCGCCAATCGTTGAAGCGGATCAGCAACGAACTGGCCATCGCCCTCTTCCCCCTGCGCTTCGGCCCGCCCGAACTCACCGCGCAGAATGAAAATAATTATGTCGGCGCCTCGCTCGAATCGACCTTGTCGCAACTGGCCGCGCAGATCCGGCTGGAACTGGGCTATGACGCGCCCGACAGCGACCAGAAAGCGATCGCGCTGAATGTCGAGCGGGCGATCGGCATCTTCGCGGCGCGCCTGCCCGATATCCGCCGCCTGCTCGATAGCGATGTGGAGGCAGGCTATGCCGCCGATCCGGCCGCACGCAGCGTCGATGAAGTGCTGCTCGCCTACCCTTCCCTCACCGCCGTCATCCATCACCGCATCGCCCATCTCCTCTATCGCCTCGGCGCGCCGATCGTCGCGCGGGTGATCGCGGAAATCGCGCATGAACGCACCGGCATCGACATTCATCCCGGCGCGACCATCGGCCGCAGCTTCTTCATCGACCATGGCACCGGCGTCGTCATCGGCGAAACAACCATCATCGGCGACCGGGTACGTCTCTATCAGGGCGTGACGCTGGGCGGCGATCCCGATGTAGAGGGCCGCCACGACGTGCCGCGCCATCCCATCCTGGGCGACGATGTGATCGTCCATGCCAATGCCAGCATCATTGGACGGGTGACGATTGGCGCGGGATCGCGTATCGGCGGCAATCTGTGGCTGCGCAGCGACGTGCCGGCCGGCAGCATCGTCGAAGCCCCCCACCCCATCATCCGCCAGCCGAGCTGAACTCAAGCCCCTCTCCATGATCGAACTCAAATCCATATCGAAGCGCTTCCCGGACGGAACCGCAGCGCTCAGCGACATCGACCTCGTCATTCCGCGCGGGTCGGTGTTCGGCATCATCGGCCGGTCGGGCGCGGGCAAATCGACCCTGCTGCGCCTCATCAACGGGCTGGAGCGGCCGACGTCCGGCGAAGTGCTGATCGACGGCACGTCCATCGCCACGCTGAAACCGGCGGGCCTGCGCGCGCTGCGGCAGCGGATCGGGATGATCTTCCAATCTTTCGGCCTGCTCGCCAACCGCACCATCGCCGGCAATGTCGCCCTACCGCTGGAACTGGCCGGCATGCCCAGGGCCGATCGCGACGCCCGCGTGGCGCAGCTGCTCGACCATGTCGGCATCGCGGCCAAGGCGCAGGCTTATCCCGCCAGCCTATCGGGCGGCCAGCGTCAGCGTGTCGGCATCGCCCGCGCGCTCGCCACCCGCCCCGACATATTGCTCTGCGACGAAGCGACCAGCGCGCTCGACCCGGAAACCACCCGATCCGTGCTGGCGCTGCTGGCCGATCTCAACCGCGACATGGGCCTGACCATCATCCTGATCACCCATGAGATGGAGGTCGTCCGCGCCATCTGCGACCATGTCGCCGTACTCGACCATGGCCGCCTGGTCGAATTCGGGCCGGTCGATACCGTCTTCGCCGCCTCGCGTGAACAGGCGACCCTCGCCTTGCTGGGGGAGGATCGCTGATGCAGGACGGTTTCTTCCAGAATATCTCCTGGCCCGATATCGGTCAGGCGACGTTCGACACGCTGCTGATGCTGGGCGGATCGCTGCTGCTGACGCTCATCCTGGGCATTCCGCTCGGCGTGCTGCTCTTCCTCACCGCGCGCGGCCAGATCGGGCGAAGCCTGATCGCCAACCGCCTGCTCGGCGTCATCGTCAATATCCTGCGCTCCATCCCCTTCGTCATCCTGCTCATCGTCATGATCCCGCTGACCCTGGCGATGATGGGCACGTCGCTGGGCGTTGCCGGCGCCATCCCGCCGCTGGTCGCGGGCGCCGCGCCTTTCTACGCGCGCCTCGTCGAAACAGCGCTGCGCGACATTCCGCGCAGCACGATCGAGGCGGCGCAGGCCATGGGCGCCACGCGGCTTCAGATCATCGGCAAAGTCTTGCTGCCCGAAGCGCTGCCCGGCCTCATATCCGGCGCCACCGTCACCGCCATCGCCCTCGTCTCCTTCACCGCCATGGCGGGCGTCGTGGGCGCGGGTGGCCTGGGCGATCTGGCCATCCGCTACGGCTATCAACGCTTTCAGGCCGACGTCATGCTCGTCACCGTCGCCCTGCTCGTCCTGCTCGTACAACTGATCCAATGGTCCGGCGACTGGCTCGCCCGCCGGGTCGACCATCGTTAAGGGGGATATCCCATGAACCGTCGCTCGCTCCTCCTCCTCGCCCCCGCCCTGCTGCTTGCGGCGTGTGGCGGCAAGACCGGCACCGCCGATGGCGACACGCTGACCGTCGCCGCCACCGCCGTGCCCCATGCGGAAATCCTGGACCATGTCCGCCCCGCGCTGGAAAAGCAGGGCGTGAAGCTCGATGTCCGCGTCTTCAACGATTATGTGCAGCCCAATCAGCAGGTTGCGCAGGGGCAGATCCTGGTCAATTATTTCCAGACCGGCCCCTATCTGGACGAATTCAACAAGGCACAGCATGCCGACCTGCAAAAGATCGCCGGCATCCATATCGAACCGCTGGGCGCCTATTCGCGCAAGTGGAAGAGCCTGGACCAGCTGCCCGCCGGCGCCACCGTCGCCATCCCCAATGACGCCAGCAATGGCGGCCGCGCCCTGCTGCTGCTTCAGAAGACGGGCCTCATTCAGCTGAAAGAGCCGGCCAATCCGCTCGCCTCGGTCCGCGACATCACCGCCAATCCAAAGAAGATCGTCCTGCGCGAACTGGAAGCGGCCACCCTGCCCCGCACTTTGGGGGAGGTCGACCTGGCGCTCATCAACACCAATTATGCGCTGGACGCGAAGCTCAACCCCACCCGCGACGCGCTGGCGATCGAGGATGGCCAGTCGCCCTATGTCAATTTCGTGGTCGGCAAGCCCGGCAGCGAAAAGGACGCCCGCGTCCAGAAGCTGATCGCCGCGCTGCACAGCGACGACGTAAAGGCCTTCATCGCGGACCGCTACAAGGGCGCGGTGCTACCGGCCTTTTGACCCCGCCGGTCTACAGGAGCGCGTCATGCTGAACTTGGTTCAGGATGACGATGCGCGATAGGAAATCAGGATATTTGAACTGATGGGCGGGGCTGCCGGCATGACCGGCAGCCCCTTCCGTTCAGGCGCGCGCCACCAGCAGCATCCGTTCCAGCGCGTGCACATGCGCCAGCACCGGCCGCGCCTGGAAGAAGTCGCGCAGGTCGATATAGCCCAATTCGCGGATACGTTCCGCCAGGGCATAGCGAAGATCGTCGTTCAATATCGCGGAAATCCGCGACTTCAGGGCATTGAGCCTAGTTTCGATGGTCATGAACTGGCCTCCATGATGATCGGTTGTCGGGCGATGATGGTCCATGTCGCGCACCCTTTTGCCAAGAGGCGCAGGGCATATTACCGGCGGGCCGCCCTATATTTCCGACCGGTCACACCATGGGATCGCAGTGTAAATGCGGCGCGTCGGCCGACCAATGAGAATTTTTCATAGCTTATATGCGCCGCGCTCAACGATCGCGGCCGAGAGCCCCGCGACTCGTGCCGCCTATTTGCGCGGGCCATCCATCGTCCAGAAATTTCAATAAGCATCGCCTTGCCAGAACCGCCCTCCGGCAGCGACAGGCGGACCTGTCTCTTTCGGGAAAAAGCCTTTGGACATGCTCAGCAGCGGTACGATCGCCGCGCCTCTTCCACGCCTGTCCCCCGCCGCGCCGCTCATCATCGGTTCCGCGCTTCTGATGCAGGGGATAGACGGCACCGCGATCACCGTCGCCCTGCCCGCAATGGCCCATTCGCTCGGCACCGACGTGCTGCGCATGAACCTGGCGGTCAGCGCCTATCTGCTCAGCATCGCGGTGTTCATTCCCGCCAGCGGCTGGATCGGCGATCGCTTCGGCGCCCGCACCACCTTCTGCTGGGCCATCGCCCTGTTCATGCTCGCCTCGCTGCTCTGCGGCCTTGCCACCTCCCTGCCGCAACTGGTCGCGGCGCGCATCCTTCAGGGCATGGGCGGCGCGCTGATGGCGCCGGTGGGGCGCGTCGTCCTGCTGCGCGCCGTGCCGCGCCACGATTATGTCCGCGCCATATCCCTCTACACCGCGCCGGCCCTGATCGGCCCGGTGCTGGGCGCGCCGCTCGGCGGGCTGATCGTCGAAATCGCCTCCTGGCACTGGATCTTCTTCATCAACCTGCCGCTCGGCCTGATCGGCATCGCCGCCACGCTGCGCCATATCCCGGCGCTGCCCGCCTCGCCGCCCGGCCCGTTCGACCTGCGCGGCTTCCTCCTGCTGGGCATCGGCCTGTCCTGCGGCACGCTGGCGCTCGCCGGGATCGGCGGGTCGATCCCGCCGCGCATCGTCATCCTGCTCGCCGCCGCCAGCCTCGCCGCCCTCCCCCTTGCCGTCCTGCACGCCCGCCGCGCGGCGCATCCGCTGCTCGACCTCGGCCTGCTGCGCATCCGCAGCTTCCGGATCGTGATGCAGCATGGCACCATCTGGCGTTCGACCGTCGCGGGCCTGCCGGTGCTGCTCGCGCTGCTGCTGCAACTCTCGCTCGGCCTCGGCCCGCTTGCCAGCGGCCTCATCCTCTTCACCAGCGCGGCTGGTGCACTCGCGATGAAGGCAGTCGCCGGCACGCTGCTCCACCGCTACGGCTTTCGCCGGGTGATGATCGCCAATGCCGTCGTCTCGGCCTTTTTCGCCGGCAGCTACGCGCTGTTCGATGCCGGATCGCCGCTCTGGCTGCTGGTCGCCGCGCTGTTCCTGGGCGGCGTCTCGCGCTCGCTCCAATATACCAGCCTCGGCACGCTCGCCTTTGCTGACATACCGGACGCCGCCATGGCGCGGGCCAGCGGCTTTGCCAGCATGTCGCAGGAACTGGCGCAAAGCCTGGGCGTCAGCATCGCCACGCTGTTGGTCCAACTGGCCATGCTGTTGCGCCAGGATGGTCAGGCCGGCGCCACCGACATCCGCACCGCCCTCGCGCTGCTCGGCATCATGGGCCTGATCGCGGCGCTCGGCTTCCGCCGCCTGCGCGACGATGATGGCGCCGCAATCCGCATCCGCAATCGGCCGGCGCTCTCGCCCCAACCACTAACCGCCACCCCTCCATGAAAAAGGCCACGCGAAGCCCCCACTTCGCGCGGCCTTTTCAGCCATGATGGTCCGGCTCAATTCGCCTTGGACAGATCCACCTTTTCCACCCATTCGGGGTAGAAGGTCGGTTCGCGGTTGGACCAGCCCACCGCCGTTGCCGCCGCTTCGCTGATCGACTGAAGCAGCGCGCGCCGCTTTTCGGGATGCAGATGCGGCAGGCTGGCGGCGGCACAGAAGGCGCCGGGCAACCAGGGCCGCGACCCCGCGCCCAGCAGCCGTTCGTACAGGAAGCGATAGGCGGAAAAGCTGCTCAATCGATCCTGCCCCAGGTCGAAGGCGGAAATGGTCACCAGCGGCGCCATGAACGGCTCCACCTGTTCCAGGCCGCTGTCATCGGGCACGCGCGCCTTGATCTCGTCCAGCCGCCCGTAGATGCGCGCCTGCGCGCGGATCGACGCTTCCTCCACCATGTCGCGGGACCACAGCTTCATCGCGTCGCGGCGATGCAGCCCGATATCCAGCGATCGGCGAATATAGCGTTGCGTGGCAGACGGGAAGCTCGCGAATTCACGCAGTTCCGCCAGGGTGATCGCCCCATCCGCCGGTCTTGCACTCGTACCCATGTTCATGCCCTCCGACTTGAAGTCGTAGGATGGAACATGCGCCCTCTATGGTTACCGAAGGCTTAAGCGCCTGTTCCACCGCTGTTCACAACGGACCAGATTTCTTTTTGCGGCGCAACATGAAACTTTCGTGACTGCGACAGGCCGTTGAAAGGCATGAATATCATGATCATCAATATGGTTAGTTAGCCAACTAATATCACACATGTCCTGCTTCTACGTTGCCCAACTCGCTGTCTCATATCAAAAAACATTGATGTGAGAAGACAATCCGTTCCCCGGCGTAGGCCGGGGCCCAGTTCCAAGCTCTCAACTGGACCCCGGCCTGCGCCGGGGAACGCTGCCAATGGATCGGTTCATCACGTCCCGGCATCACTCGCGCTCGCGCGCGCCTACCCTTGCCCCAGCAACCACGCCAGCGCCTCGTCGGCGTTCGCGAAGATCCGCATATAATCCTGCGTCATTTCCCGCCGCACCTGCATGGTGGCGATGATGCTGGGGGTGACGATGGCGATCCGCGATGCGCGCGGGAACAGCCCATCGCCCAGATGCTCGCGGAATGCCGCGACCGCATCCTGTGGCTGCACTGCGCTGCCGCTCATGTCCATCCGCAGCAGATAGCCGGGCACGAACCCTTCGGCCACGAATCGCGCCTTCACCTCACGGGCATAGGCGGCGACGCCCTCGCTGGTGAACTGGCCGTGCCAGGCGATGTCGAGCAGATTGATGTCGTGGCGGAATCGGATGTCGTACATGGGAAAGCCTCCGCCGCTCTCCATGCCGAACAGGCATTACCGAAAGATTATCTATGCGACGGAGCGACTTGCGCCTCCAGCGGCACGTCTCGCAACTGCCGTTCCAGCGCTACTGCACCCTGCGTGCTGATCCCGTCCATGTTCGCCTGCAACCCGCGATAGGCCGTCAGGATTGCAACGCCACTCTCGGTCAACTGCGCGCCCTCGCTCGACGTCGCGACCAGCGGTTCGGCCCAACAACGGTTCATCACATCGACCAGCAGCCAGCAGCGCCGATAACTCATGCCCAGCTTCCGCCCGGCTGCCGATATCGACCCTTCGGCCGCAATTGCGTCGAGCAGGTCGGCCTTGCCCGGCCCCATGGCGATCTGGTCGCCGCAATAAATCTGGATCTTGATCTTCAGCATCGGCCCGCCGCGCTTTAGCGGTTAGGGGCAGCCAAGACCAGCCACCCCGTCGGGTTCAGGCGCCCGCCCGCCGCTCCAGTACGGCGCCGATCATCGCGCGCCACACGGCCACATCGCCGGCCTGCGCCATCTGCGCGTCCGGTTCCCGCAACGTATGGAGAATGGCATAGGCATCGTCCACATGGTCCGGCCAGGCGGCGTCCACCGCGCCGGCCGCATGCGGATCATGCCCGCCCCCGTTCAGGCTCAACTGACGACCGGCCAGCACACGGGCGATACGTTCGATGGCGGGGGTGGTGGATGTCGGCATGGATGGCATACTCCTCTCAAAAAAAGGGGGCGGCGCTTTGTCGCTCTTCCGCCTGTCAGGATAGCATATCGTTTCGGAGGGAGCTATCGGTCCTCGCCCGCGCTGAAGCCCGAAGACGGCACCGGATCGCCCTTGTCACCGGGCTTGGCGGTCGATGGCGGGTCGGACGCGTCCATCGAATCCTTCAGACTCTCGTCGCGCTTCTCATCGGGGTGCAGCACATGGTCCTGCGCGTCGCTTGCCCGCTCGTCGCCCGCCTCTTCGCGGCTGTTCGGACGCACATCCTTCTGCTTGTCCGTCATCGTCTCTCTCCTCTGGTTTCGCAGGATCAACGGACGGCCCGGCAGCGCGGTTCCGCCCGCCGCCCCTTCGACCAACACCGCCGCCAGTTCGACCAGCAACACGGGCGCCTAAAGACTTTCGCCGCCCCCCGGCGTAGACAGGCATCATGACTGATCTTCCCGAAGACGATCGCGGCGTTGCGCCGTCGATCGCGCTCTATTCGATTCTGGGCTTCTGGTTCTTCTACACCATCATCGTGACCCTGCGCGCCATCGTCGTCGGCTTCGACGCGCAGTGGGAAATGGCGGCCCGCCGCATGGTCGTGGCGGTGATCGGCATCATCGTCACCTGGATCCTCTATCTGGCGCTGCGCCGGTTCGACTATAAGCCGCTGGCGGTCCGCTTCGTCGCCGCCTTCTCGCTCGCCGCGCCCTTCGCGCTCGCCATGGCGGCGGCCAACTATTATATCTTCAACGTCTATGATCCGATCAGCCTCTTTCCCGACGCGGAAATGAAGAAGAAGGCGATCGAGGAAGGCTATGTGCTGATCTCCATCGTCGAAGATGCGATGACGCGCTATTTCTTCCTCGCCGCCTGGGCCGGCCTCTATCTCGCCCTCTCCTACGCCAGCGAAGCGCACCGCACCGAACGCCGCGCCGCCCGGCTGGAACGCGCCGCGCAGCAGGCCGAGCTGCGATCCCTGCGCTATCAGGTGAACCCGCATTTCCTGTTCAACACGTTGAACTCGCTTTCCACCCTGGTCATGCGCAATAAGCCGGACGATGCCGAGCAGATGATCATGTCGCTCTCCAACTTCTACCGCACCAGCCTGACCGGCGACCCGCTCGACGACGTCCCGCTGGAGGAGGAAGTCCATCTCCAGAAACTCTATCTGGACATCGAGGCGGTCCGTTTCCCCGACCGGCTGAGCACGGTGATCGACATTCCACCCGCGCTGATGAATGCCTGCGTCCCCGGCCTCATCCTGCAGCCCCTGGTCGAAAATGCGATCAAATATGGGGTATCCCGCACCTCTAGTCCCGTGACCATCACCATCACCGCGCGGGAGGATGGCGACCTCATCCACATCGCCGTGACCGACGATGGCGACAATCCGCCCAGCGACGCGGACGCCGGCAGCGGCATCGGCCTGGTCAATGTGCGCGACCGGCTGACCGCCCGCTTTGGCGATCAGGGCCGCATCGTTTATGGTCCGCGCGAAGGGGACGGTTTCTCCGTCCTACTCACCTTGCCCATCATCCGCCGGGGTTGCTGACGCGCATGTCTATACGCACCATGATCGTCGATGACGAACCGCTCGCCGTCGAACGGCTCCAGATGCTCTGCGCCCGCGAACCACGCATCGCGCTGGTCGGCACCGCCACCGATGGCGAAGCCGCGCTCCGCCTGATAGAGGGGTTGAAGCCCGACCTCGTGCTGCTCGATATCGCCATGCCCTTGCTCGACGGGATCGGCGTCGCCCGCGCCGTCGGCCGCATGGGCATCCGCCCCGCCGTCATCTTCGTCACCGCGTTCGAGGGGTTCGCGGTCGAGGCGTTCGACCTGGCCGCCGTCGACTATATGTTAAAGCCCGTCGCCCACGACCGGCTGACCCGCGCGGTCGACCGGGTCGAAGCCGCGCTGCGCAACCAGTCCAACAGCGACGCGCCCGCCATCACCAGCGAACCCAGCCCTGAATGGGCGGAGGAATTCTGGGTGCCGCACCGGTCCGAACTGATCCGCATCGCCACCGACCAGATCGACCGGATCGAAGCGGAACGCGACTATATGCGCCTGCATGTCGGCGCCCACAGCTATCTGCTGCACCAGACGATTAGCAGCCTGGAGGAACGGCTGGACCCGCAGCAATTCGTCCGCCTGCACCGCAGCCATATCGTGCGCCGCGACCATATCGCCCGCCTGCGCCACGACGGCAGCGGCGTGTGGTTCGCGGCCCTCACCGACGGCGGCGAAATCCGCATCGGCCGCACCTTCCTGGCCAACGCACGGGCCATGACGGGGCGGTAAACAACAAAGGCCGGGCGGTTTTGAAATTCAGTTCAGGTGGAGCCGAGCCGACGGCCAGCGTTAGCTAAAAGCGTGATTTTTGAGCACCGGAGCGCAGCGTACTTCAAGTACGTGAGCACGGAGCGCAGAAAAGCTCGCTTTGCAGGCCCGCATGGGCTGAATTTCAAACCGCCTGCCCGGCCGCTACGCCACTGGCCCAGGCCCATTGGAAATTATAGCCGCCCAGCCATCCGGTGACGTCCACCGCCTCGCCGATCGCATAGAGCCCCGGCACCTTGGCCGCCTCCATCGTGCGCGACGAAAGGCCGGCGGTGGCGATCCCGCCCACCGTCACCTCGGCCTTGGCATAGCCTTCCGTACCCGACGGCGCGAACGCCCAATCGCTGAGCCGCGTCCCCACCTGCCGCAGCGCCTTGTCGGTCAGCGCACCCATTTCCCCCTGCACCTCGATCCGCTCCAGCAGCGCATCGGCCAACCGCTCGGTCAGCGCCTGCGCCAGCACCCGACGCAGACTAGTGCGCGGCCGCTCCGCCTTTTCGGCCAGCAACCAGTCCGCCGCCCGATCCGGCAGGAAATTCACCTGAATGGCCGTGCGATGCAGCCAATAGGAAGATATCTGTAACATCGCCGGCCCGGACAGCCCGCGATGCGTGAACAAGGCCGCCTCGCGAAAGCGCGTCTTGTTCCACCGCACCTCGACATCGGCCGACACGCCCGAGAGCGACTGGAACAACTGCTCCTCCGGCCCCAAAGTGAAGGGCACCAGCGCCGGGCGGGGCTGCACGATGGAGAGGCCGAAATGCCGCGCCACATCATAGGCAAAGCCGGTCGCCCCCATCTTGGGGATGGACGGCCCGCCGGTCGCCAGCACCATCGCCGGCGCGCGATGCACCGTGCCGCCGATCGTCACCCGATAGAGGCCATCGCCATGGTCGACATCGGCAACCGCCTGCCCCAAGGCCAGCGTCACGTCGCCCTTGGTGCATTCCTCCGAAAGCATCGCGACGATCTGCTTTGCCGACCCGTCGCAAAATAGCTGCCCCAGCGTCTTTTCATGCCAGGCGATGCCATAGCGATCGACCAGCCCGATGAAATCCTGGGCCGTGTAGCGTCCCAGCGCCGACTTGGCGAAATGCGGATTGGCCGAAAGGTAACGATCGGCAGCGGTGTGGACATTGGTGAAATTGCACCGCCCACCACCGGAAATCAGGATCTTCTTGCCCACCGCTTCGGCATGATCGACCAGCAGCACGCGCTTGCCCCGCTGCCCGGCGGTCGCTGCGCACATCATCCCGGCGGCGCCTGCGCCAAGAATTATTGCATCATATTCGGCCATCACCGCCCCCGCTTCAGACGCACCAGCGCCTCGTCCAGCGCCTGAAGAAAGCGCGATCGATCGACCTTGCCGAATGGCGGCGGCCCGCCGATCGGATCACCCACGGCCCCTGCGCGCAGGTCCGCCATGATCGCCCGCGTCGCCACCGCCGCGCCGATCGAACTCAGGGTGAACGGCTTGCCATTGGGCGCGATCACCACCGCGCCGGCCTTCAGGCACCGGTCCGCCAGCAAGATATCGGCAGTGATGCACACCGACCCGCCATCCGCCCGCTCGGCGATCCAATCGTCCGCCGCATCGAAGCCGTCGCTCACCACCACCCGGTCCAGCAGCGGGTGCGCGGGAATGCGGATCGGGCTGTTGCTCACGATCGTCACAGGAATTTCATGCCGCCAGGCGACCTTGTAGATCTCCTCCTTCACGGGGCAGGCATCGGCATCGACCAATATCTTCATGGGGTGGGCGATAGGCCGGGTGGCAGGTTGAGACAATGGCTCGGCTGCTAATCGCAAAAGGATAATGCCCCGCCCGAACCGACGGTGCGTTCCCCGGCGAAGGCCGGGGTCCAGTTCCAGGTCCCTGCGCTGGACCCCGGCCTTCGCCGGGGAACGCCTATATCGGTCCGCGCTATTACAGGCCAGAAAGTGGACCGATGCCGTCTATTTTCTCACATCGTCATTCGCCGCCTTCACCCCGCCTCCATCCTGCCCTACATGGTCGGCATGAACGCCCCCCTCTATAACAAGGACATATTGCGGCTCGCGGCCAGCATCCCGCATCACCAGCGTCTGCCCGACCCGCAGGCCAGCGTGGAGAAGCGATCCCCCACCTGCGGATCGCGGGTGACGGCGGATGTGCAGATGACAGGCGGCCGCCTGTCCGACATGGGGCTGGACGTAAAGGCCTGCGCGCTCGGACAAGCATCGGCGGCCCTGATGGCCGGCCATGCGATCGGCCTGACAGCAGACGAACTGGCCGACGCCCGCGACAAGCTCGCCGCCTATCTGGCGGGGACGAGCGAAGATCTCGACTTCTGGCCCGGCCTTGCCGTGCTGGCCCCGGCGCGCGGCTATCCCGCCCGTCACGCCTCGATCCGCCTCGGCTTCGAAGCCATTGCCGACGCCGCCCGGCAGGCAGACGCCTGATGGAGGCCCATGCTCCCATCAGCGCCACCGACGTGCTGCTCTCCGAAGGCGTCATCCTGCTTGGCGCCGCCGTCCTCTTCGTCATGCTCTTCCGCCGTTTCGGCCTGGGCGCGGTCCTTGGCTATCTCGTCGCCGGCGCGCTGGTCGGGCCGCAGGGCCTTGGCCTTGTCGGCGGCGCGGAATCGAAGCTCGCCATCGCCGAAATCGGCATCGTCCTGCTGCTGTTCCTCGTCGGCCTGGAACTCCACCCTTCGCGCCTCTGGCGCCTGAAGCGCGACATTTTCGCGCTCGGCCTGGCGCAGGTGGTGCTGTGCGGCTGCGTCCTGACCGCCGTCATCTTCTATTCGACCGGCTTCAGCTGGGGCGCGGCGATCGCGCTCGGCCTGCCACTGGCCCTCTCCTCCACCGCGCAGGTGTTGCCGGGCCTCAAATCCAGCGGCCGCATCAACTCGCCCTTTGGTGAGAAGGTCTTTTCGATCCTGTTGTTCCAGGATCTCTCGATCGTCCCGCTCATCACCATCGTCGCCGCTCTTTCGCGCAATCCCGCCGATGCCGGCGGCCCGCCCGGATGGATGATGGCCGCCTATACCGTCGCCGCCATCGCCGGCCTCGTCCTGGCCGGCCGCTTCATCCTACGCCCACTGCTCGGCCTCGTCGGCCGCATGGGCGAGCGTGAATTGTTCGTCGCCGTCGGCCTCTTCACCGTGCTGGCCGCCGCCGCGCTGATGCACAGCCTGCACCTCTCGACCGCGCTCGGCGCCTTCGTTGCGGGCGTCATGCTCGCCGATTCGCCCTACCGGCATGAGATCGAAGCCGACGTCGAGCCTTTCCGCTCGATCCTGCTCGGCCTCTTCTTCCTGGCCGTGGGCATGGTGCTGGACCTGCGTACGGTCGCCGCCAATCCCCTGTTCGTCCTGTCCATGGCCGCGATCCTCGTCGCGACCAAGGCGGCGATCATCACAGGCCTTGCCCGCCTGTTCGGCATGGCCTGGCAACAGGCGCTTGGCGCGGGCCTGCTGCTCAGCCAGGGCGGCGAATTCGGCTTCGTCCTTTTCGCCCAGGCGCAGAACGCCCTGCTGATCGCGCCGCAGGCCGCCAGCCTGTTCAGCGCCATCGTCACCTTCTCCATGGCGACGACGCCTTTCCTGATGCTGTTCGCCCGCCGCTTCGAATTCGCCAAGCCCAAGGATCATGACGACCTACCGGGGCCGGAGGATGCCCCGCGCGGCTCCGCCATCATCGTGGGCTATGGCCGTTTCGGTCAGACCGTGGCGCAGATGTTGATGGGCCATGGCTTCAGCGTCACCCTGATCGACAAGAAGCCTGCCCAGATCGAGGTGTCGAGCCGCTTCGACATGAAGGTCTATTATGGCGACGGCACCCGCATGGACCTGCTCCACCGCGCCGGCGCCGAAGAGGCCCGCCTGATCGCCTTCTGCATCGACGATCCCGCCCTCGATTCGCGCGCGCTCCAGCCGATCGCGGAGGCCTTCCCACAGGCGGCGCTCATGGTCCGCGTCTTCGACCGGCGGCAATTGCTGGAATTGCACGACATGAACCTCGCCGGCACCGTCCGCGAAGTCTATGAATCGGCCATCTGCATGGGCGTGCAGGCGATGCAGGCGCTGGGCGTCCCCGACGGAGAGGTCGAGGAGGTCGAGCGTCAATATCGCGCCAATGATGCCCAACGGCTCGCGCTCCAGACCGAACATGGCAATCTGCTCGCGGCCAAGGACTTGATGTATCGGCCGGGCAAGGGCATGCGCCTGCTCAGCAGAGGGGATGGAGAAGAAGCATGATCGCGATACTGGCTTGCCTGTCGGCGGCGCTGGCCATCGGCGCCGGCGCATTTGGCGCCCATGGCGTCGCCGATCCCAAAGCGGCCGAATGGCTGCGCACCGGCGGCCTTTATCAGCTGATCCATGCCGTTACGGCGTTGGCGATCACCGGCGTCACGCGCGGCGCGACGGCCTTGCTGCTCGCCGGCGCCGCCATCTTCGCGATCAGCCTCTATGTCATGGCACTGGGCGGTCCCAAATGGCTGGGCGCTATCACCCCGATCGGCGGCACGCTGATGATCGCAGGCTGGCTCTGGGCCGCCTGGACCTTCGCCCAGCGCTGAGCCTTTGCGCGCCGCCTTCGCCCCTGCCCTTGCTCCTGGGCGCCCTCCAGCCTAGATTGACGCCATGGCCGACCACCATCATCATCATCACGAACCGACCGGCACCAACCTCGCCGACGCCGCCCGCACCACATTGGAGGCGCAGGATGAGCAATGGACGCCGATGCGCGCCGCCATCTTCGACGCGCTCGCGGCTGAGGAACGCCCGGCATCGGCCTATGACATCGCCGATACCGTGTCGAAGGCGCGCGGCAAGCGGGTCGCGCCCAACAGCGTGTACCGCATCCTCGACCTGTTCGTGACCAACAACATCGCCATGCGTGTCGAAAGCGCCAACGCCTATATCGCCAACGCGCATCCGGGCTGTCATCATGACTGCATCTTCCTGGTGTGCCGCAACTGCAAGCAGGCCACCCATGTCGATGACGACAAGGTGACGAACCAGGTGCGGGCCGTCGCGAAGCATGAAGGCTTCAATCCCGAACGGCCGGTGATAGAAATTCTGGGCCTTTGCGCGAAATGCGCAGCCTGATGGGGCATTGCCCCTACCCATCGAACGGCCTAGCGGCCTTTGCTTTGATCCGGAACGGCGCTAGGGCCTCGGGAGTCTATGTCTTTCATGAATGATCGCCCGCAAACCCCGCTCCTCGACCAGGTCATATGGCCGTCGGACCTGCGCACCCTGAAGCCCGAACAGCTGCGCCAGCTGGCGGACGAGCTGCGGCAGGAAGTGATCGCCGCCGTCGGCGTGACCGGCGGCCATCTGGGTTCGGGTCTGGGCGTGGTCGAACTGACCACGGCCATCCATTATGTGTTCGACACGCCGCAGGACAAGCTGGTGTGGGACGTCGGCCATCAATGCTATCCGCACAAGATATTGACCGGGCGGCGCGACCGCATCCGCACGCTGCGCATGGGTGGCGGCCTGTCCGGCTTCACCAAGCGGGCCGAGAGCGAGTACGACCCGTTCGGCGCGGCGCACAGCTCCACCTCCATCAGTGCGGCGCTGGGCTTTGCCGTCGCCAACAAGATGCAGGATCGTCCGGGCAAGGGCATCGCCGTCATAGGTGACGGTGCCATGTCGGCGGGCATGGCCTATGAGGCGATGAACAATGCCCGCGCGGCCGGCAATCGCCTGGTCGTGATCCTGAACGACAATGACATGTCGATCGCGCCGCCGGTTGGTGGCCTGTCCGCCTATCTCGCCCGCCTCGTCTCCAGCCGCGAATTTCTCGGCCTGCGCGACCTTGCAAAGCGCCTCGCCCGCAAACTGCCCCGCCCGCTCCACAATGCCGCCCGCAAGACGGACGAATTCGCGCGCGGCATGGCCATGGGCGGCACCCTGTTCGAGGAACTGGGCTTCTATTATGTCGGCCCGGTCGACGGTCATAATCTGGACCAATTGATCCCGGTCCTCGAAAATGTCCGCGATGCCGCCGAAGGGCCGTGCCTCGTCCATGTCGTCACGCAAAAGGGCAAGGGCTATGGTCCGGCCGAAGCGGCCGCCGACAAATATCATGGCGTCCAGAAATTCGACGTCATCACCGGTACGCAGGCAAAGGCCCCGCCCGGACCGCCCAGCTACACCAATGTCTTCGCCCAGGCGCTGATCGCAGAGGCGCAGCGCGACCCCAAGGTATGCGCCATCACGGCCGCCATGCCGTCGGGCACCGGCCTCGACAAGTTCGAACTCGCCTTCCCGGACCGCACCTTCGACGTCGGCATCGCGGAACAGCATGCCGTCACCTTCGCGGCCGGCCTAGCGGCGGAGGGGATGCGTCCCTTCTGCGCCATCTACTCGACCTTCCTGCAACGCGCCTATGATCAGGTCGTGCATGATGTCGCGATCCAGAATCTGCCCGTCCGCTTCGCCATCGATCGCGCCGGCCTGGTCGGCGCCGATGGGTCCACCCATGCCGGCAGCTTCGACGTAACCTATCTCGCCACCCTGCCTAACATGGTGGTGATGGCGGCGGCGGACGAAGCGGAACTGGTCCATATGGTCCACACCTGCGCCGTGCATGACAGCGGCCCGATCGCCGTGCGCTACCCGCGCGGCAACGGCACCGGCGTCGACATGCCGACCGTCCCCGAAGCGCTACCGATCGGCAAGGGCCGCACGTTGCGCGAAGGGCGTCAGGTCGCCATCCTCTCGCTCGGCACCCGCCTTGAAGAAGCGCTCAAGGCCGCCGAAGTGCTGGAGGCCAAGGGCCTTACCACCACCGTCGCCGACCTGCGCTTCGCCAAGCCGCTGGACGAAGCGTTGATCCGCAAGCTGCTGACCAGCCACGACGTCGCCGTCACGATCGAGGAAGGCGCGATCGGCGGCCTTGGCGCTCATGTGCTGACGCTGGCCAGCGACCTCGGCCTGATCGACAACGGCCTGAAGCTGCGCACCATGCGCCTGCCCGACATTTTCCAGGATCAGGACAAGCCCGAAAAACAATATGCCGATGCCCGGCTGGACGCCGACGCCATCGTCGACACGGTCCTGACCGCGCTTCGTCACAACAGTGTCGGCACGTAAGCGCGGGCCTGACGGGGCCTTGGCACCGTTCAGGAACCAAATTCCCTTCGCAAGCGTAATGGATCAACCGTGCCGTCATCAGGTTGAACGGCACGGACCATTAGGAGCGGAGGGAGCGGTTGGCGGCGCATCATCAGGCGACATTGCGGGCTTTGCATAAAACCACGCCTGTCCTTCTTACGCTCATCCTCTGCGCCGCATGCCAGCAAAAACCCGCTGACGTCGCGCCGCCCCGCGCAACCGATCCGGTGCCGGCGCCGCAGGAAAAATCTCTGATCGCGGTGCCGGTCGATGCCGACGCCAGCGCCCTGCGCGAAGCGATCGAGCAGGCGGTGCCGCGCATATTGTGGACCATCAACCGCCGCGAGCCGCGCTGCGTCGCCCCGCAAAAGGTCAGGATATTCGGCAGCGCGGTGAAGGTCACGCCGCCCATCGGCTGCACCATCGTCGGCACCGTCACGCGCGGCGCGGTCAGCCTGCGCGGCGAAGGGCGGGATATTATCGCCGACCTCCCCATCCATGCCAGCATCAGCGCGCGCGACGTGGGCGGCGTGCTGAAAGGGGAAACCGCCACCGGATCGGCCATGGTACAGGCCCGCATCACCGTCGATCTGGCGCGCGACTGGACGCCCAAGGGACGGGTGCGGCTCCATTATGACTGGACCACGCCGCCGGGCATCGATTTCCTGGGCCAGCGCATCCGCTTCACCGACGAAGCCGATCAGAAGTTGCGCCCCATCGTCGCCAAGCTGGAACGCGACCTCCCACGCGAACTGAGCAAGATGAACCTGCGCGGCGAGGCGGAAAAACTATGGCGTCAGGCCTTCGCCACGCTGGCGCTGAACAAGGAGAACCCGCCGGTCTGGATGCGCGTCAGCCCGCAGAAGATCTTCTACAATGGCTATACGATGCGCGGCCGCACCATCCGGCTGGATCTGGGCATGGAAGCGATTACGGAAACTTTCGTCGGCGATCGCCCGGCCGCGCCCAAGCCGACGGCCCTGCCCCCGCTCGAGCAGGCGCCGGCGCGCAACCGCCTGTCCTTCTACCTGCCGGTGACGGCCGATTATCGTCAGTTGCAACCCGTCATTCAGCGCGCCTTGTCGAAACGCGCGTCTCGGCCCTTCGCCCTGCCGGGGATCGGCCCGGTGTCGGCGCGCTTTTCCAATGTGACCTGTTATGGGGGGACCGGTGGACGCATTGCCGTGGGCGTCGATATCGCCGCGCGGCCCGTCGATTCACAGAAGGAGGTTCATGGCCGCATCTGGCTGGCGGCGCGCCCGGTCAATGCGGCCAACTCCGCCCGCGTGGGCTTCGTCGATCCGGTCATCACCGGCAATAGCGATGGGCTGAGCGGCGAGATATTGTTGGCGATCGGGCAAAGTCCCGGCTTCTCCAACCTGATCGCCAGCGCGCTGGGCCAGAATTTCGCCAGGGATATAGAGGAACTGAAAGGCAAGATCGGCCGCGCCATCGCCGAGAAACGGGAAGGCGACTTCGTCATCCACGCCCATGCCGACCGGTTCGACATCGGCCAGATCCATGCCTATGGTCAGGGTCTGCACCTGCCCGTCCGTGCGACGGGCAAGGCACAGATCAGTTATCGGCCGCTATGATTACTGCTGCGGCGTCGCGGCGCGCGCATCCTGACCGTCGCCTTCCGGCGCGGCGATGATGTCGCGGGTGGTGGCGCCCTTGTCCACCACTTCGGTGCCCGGATCGCCAGCCGACGAACGGATGCCGGCGGCGGCATTGCCACGGCCGGCCGCGTTCAGCGTGGCGCTTTCGCTCGCGCTACGCGCGGCGGGGCCGCCGAACATGGCGTCCATCGCGGCCTTGCTCGAATCGACCGATGCGGCGGCCGGCGTACCCGGCGCCGGCGGCACCAGCGCGAAGTCGGGCGGGATCACCAGCGGAGCCTGGCGCGAGACGGCGAATTCGTCGGGGCGCTGGCGATTGAACAGCCCGCCGCCGCCGCCGCATGCGGACAGGGTGGATACCAGACCAGCGGCGAGGATCAGTTTACGCATTACTTCAAAGTCTCCGTCTTTGCGCCCTTGTCGCGCAGCAGCAACGCCCGCGCAAGCAGGATCAACACGCCGATGGTGATAGCGGCGTCCGCCAGGTTGAAAATCAGGAAAGGCCGCCACTCGCCGAAATGCAGGTCCGCATAATCGACGACATAGCCCAGCCGCATCCGGTCCACGATATTGCCGATCGCCCCACCCAGCACCAGGCCGAGCGCCGCGACATCCTGCCGCGCCTTTTCACGCCACATCCACACGCCCACGAACCCGGCGATCAGGATGGTCATGCCCACCAGCGCCCAGCGCATCACGTCCGTGTCTGCGTGAAAGAAGCCCATGGAAACGCCGCGATTTTCCAGCCAGCGCAAACGGAAGAAAGGCAATATATCAATGCCCTCCAACCGGCTTTGCAGAGCCAGTGGATAGGTCACGCTATATTTGACCAACTGATCCAGCGCCAGCGTCACGATCGCGACGGTCAGGCCCAGCGGACGATGATTGACGGCACTCATGCCTTCAACACCTCGTCACACCGGTCGCACAGCGTACCGTCCTCGGTCACTTCGGGCAGCTTGCGCCAGCAGCGACCGCATTTATGCCATTCGCTCGGCGTCACGACGATGCCGTCGCCTTCGCCCATGGTCACGCGCGCTACGATCGCCACTTCGGCAAAATCGACGTCGCCCACCGGCAGCAATTCGCCCATGGTGACGTCCGCGTCCAGGCTGGACCGCACGATCTTCTCACGGCGCAGCGGCTCGATCGCCTCGTTTACCTGCTCGCGCTGGTTGCGCAGCTCCGTCCATTTGTCGTCCAGACCGCCGTTGATCCAGTGCGTGTCGATCTCCGGCCATTCCAGGAAATGGACGCTCTCTTCCTCATTGGGGAAGCGGCTCTGCCACACTTCTTCCGCCGTGAAGGGGATGATCGGCGCCACATAGCGCACCAGCGCATGGAACAGCGTGTCCAGCAGCGTGCGATAGGCCCGCCGCTTGGGGTCCGACTTCGCATCGCAATAGAGGCAATCCTTGCGAATATCGAAGAAGAAGGCGCTAAGGTCGCTATTGGCGAAATCGAAGATCGCGCGGGTATAGCGGCTGAACTCCAGCCAATTCTCGCTCTTCGTCGCCTTGTCCACGACGGCGCGCAGCTCTGCGTCCAGCTGCGCCAGACGATGGAGCATATAGCGCTCCAGCTCCGGCATGTCGGCATAGCTGACCGCTTCGCTTTCCTCATCATAGTCGGAAAGAGCGCCCAGCATGTAGCGGAACGTATTACGCAATTTGCGATAGGCGTCGGACGAACCGGCCAGCACTTCCTTGCCGATGCGCACGTCGTCGAAATAGTCGGTGCTTGCGACCCAGACGCGCAAGATGTCCGCGCCGCTCTCCGCCATGATCTTGAGCGGATCGACGACATTGCCGAGGCTCTTGGACATTTTCTTGCCCGTGCCGTCCAGCGCGAAGCCATGGGTCAGCACCGCCTTATAGGGCGCCTGACCGCGGGTGCCGCAGCTTTCCAGCAGCGAGGACTGGAACCAGCCGCGATGCTGATCCGACCCCTCGATATAGAGGTCGGCGCGCGTCCCCTCGCCATAACGCCCTTCGACCACGAAGCTGTGCGTCGAGCCGCTGTCGAACCATACGTCCAGAATGTCGTTCACGACCTCATAGTCGTTGAGATCATAATCGGGGCCGAGCAGCGCCTGATGATCGGCGCCGAACCATGCGTCCGCACCCGCGCCCTTGAACGCGTCGATGATGCGGGCATTGACCGCCGGATCGACCAGATATTGGCCGCTCTTGCGATGGACATAGAGGGCGATCGGCACGCCCCAGGCGCGCTGGCGGCTGATGACCCAGTCCGGGCGCCCTTCCACCATCGAGCGAATGCGGTTGGTCGAGCGCTCCGGCACCCAGCGGGTATGTTCGATCGCATCGACAGCGATTTCGCGCAGCGTGGGGCCATTGCCGCTGACAACAGCAGTCGGCATCACGCCGCCATCGACGTCCGCGACGCCGCCTTCCTGCGGCTTGTCCATCGGGATGAACCATTGCGGGGTGCAGCGATAGATGATCCGCGCCTTCGACCGCCAGCTATGCGGATAGCTGTGGCGGAAGTCGCTGGCCGACAGCAACGCGCCGACTGCGCGCAGGTCGGTGCAGATCGGGCCTTCGGCGCCGTTGAACTTGGTGTTGATTACGCTGCCCTGCCCCGGCAGCCAGTCCCAATCGTCGCGATAGAAGCCCGCATCGTTCACGGCAAAGACCGGGTCGATGCCCAGCTTCTTGCAGGCGATGAAATCCTCCTCGCCATGGTCGGGCGCCATATGGACGAGGCCGGTACCCGCATCGGTGGTAACATGATCGGCCGGCAGCAGTGGACGCGGCTTGGCAAAGAAGCCGCCCAGCGCGTGCATCGGATGACGGGCGATGGCGCCGGCCAGATCAGTGCCACCAATCACTACAGGATCGCCATTGGCACTAGTGACCTGCCACAATTTGAGGCCAGCTTCAGCCGCCACTTCAAACCGGGTTGCAAATGCGGTGAACAAAAGCGCGGCAATAACATAATTGCGTTGCCCATCAGTCACGAGCAAATATTCGATGCCCTCCCCATAAGCGATCGCCTGGTTAACAGGGATCGTCCAGGGCGTCGTGGTCCAGATTACCGCATGCGCGCCGACCAGTTCGGGCGCGTTCGGCGCTTCGACGATCTCGAACGCCACGTCGATCTGCGTCGACGTCACATCCTCATATTCGACCTCGGCTTCGGCCAGCGCGGTCTTTTCCACCGGGGACCACATCACTGGCTTGGCGCCGCGATAGAGCTGGCCGCTTTCCGCGAACTTCAGCAATTCGCCCACGATCGTCGCTTCGGCATCGAACTTCATGGTCAGGTACGGATCGGCCCAATCGCCCATCACGCCCAGACGCTTGAACTGCTCCTTCTGCACGTCCACCCATTTATCGGCATAGGCGCGGCACTGGGCGCGGAATTCGGCGGCGGGCACCTCATCCTTGTTCAGCTTCTTCTTGCGATATTCCTCTTCGATCTTCCATTCGATCGGCAGGCCGTGGCAATCCCAGCCGGGCACATAAGGCGCATCCTTGCCCAGCAGCGACTGGCTGCGGACGATGATGTCCTTCAAGACCTTGTTCATCGCATGGCCCATATGGATGTCGCCATTGGCATAGGGCGGGCCGTCATGCAGGATGAAGCGTTCGCGCCCGGCGCGCTTTTCGCGCAGCTTGCCGTAGAGGTCCATCGCGGCCCACTTCGCGGCGATCGCCGGTTCCTTCTGCGCAAGGCCCGCCTTCATCGGAAAGTCGGTGACGGGCAGGAAGACGGTGGACTTGTAATCGGGCTGGTCGGTCATGGGCGCGCTTATACTAGATCCGTTCGGTTCGAGCAGCTTCGAGCGAAGCCGAGAAGCGTCCGTCGAGAACGGGGCTTCAAGATCAGTTCTCGACAAGCTCGAACCGAACGGATGTTGGATCAATCAGGGCCGTGCCTTAAGCGAGCCGGGGCGTTCCCGCAAGGATTTGCCGCGCGTCGGCACAGTCCACCGCAATCTGTGCGATCAACGGATCCAGCCCGTCATATTTCGCCTCCGGCCGCAGATAGTGGATCAGCTGCACCTCGATCGCCAATTCATACAGGCTTTCGGCAAAATCGAAGAAATGCGGCTCCAGCAATTCCTTGGGCGGATCGAAGCTGGGCCGGATGCCCAGATTGGCCGCGCCGTCCAGCACCCGCCCGTCGGGCAGCAACCCGCGCACCGCATAAATGCCATAGTCGGGCCGCAAATAAGGGCCCATGTCGATATTGGCCGTTGGAAATCCGATCGTCCGCCCCAGCTTGTCGCCATGCTGGACGATGCCCTTCACCGCGAAAGGCCGGGTGAGCAGCCGCGTCGCGGTGGCGCAATCGCCTTCTTGCAAGGCGGTGCGGATACGGCTGGACGAAATCACGCCCTCCGCGTCCGTCACCGGCGCGACCGCTTCGGCCGACAGGCCCAGTTCGGCAAAGCTGGCGATGGTGCCGCTGCGCGCCCGGCCGAAGGTGAAATCCTCACCCGTCACCACTGCGCTGACGCCCAGTTGATCGGTCAGCAACCGGACATAGGCAGCGGGATCGAGCGCGGCCAATGCCGCGGTAAAATCGAACACCAGCATCGCGTCCGCCCCCGCGCGGGCGAACAGCGCCTCCCGCTGGTCCAGCGTGGTCAGACGGAAACTGGGCGTATCGGGCTCGAACAGCCGCATCGGATGCGGATCGAAGGTCGCGACGATCGCCGGCCGTCCCTCGGCCCGCGCACGCGCGATGGCGCGTCCGACCACCGCCTGATGACCGGCATGAAAGCCATCGAAATTACCGAGCGCCATGACGCTCCCACGCAAATGCGCGGGGATCGGGGCGCTGCTAGAAAGCCGCTCCATGGCGCGGCCTATAGGGGGCGGACAGGGCGTGGCAATGGATGCGATGCCCTAGCCCCATCGTCATCGCCGCACGAACGTCACGAAACTATAGGCCGGTCGCCCATCCACCGCCGGATGGTCCACCCGCGCGCTTTCCCGCCAGTCCGCCGGATCGGGATAGGCGATGCTCGCATCCCCCTCCGCGTCCATATGCACCTCGGTCAATTCGATCCGATCCGCGCGATTCAGAAACAGCCGATATATCTCCGCCCCCCCGATCACCATCATGGTCGGCCCATCGGCCAGCGCGATCGCCGCATCGACATCATGCGCCACCTCCGCCCCTGCCGCGCGCCAGTTCCGGTCGCGGGTCAGCGCGATATGGCGGCGATCGGGCAGCAAGCCCGGCAGGCTGTCGAACGTCTTGCGCCCCATCAGCATCGGATGACCCAGCGTCACCGCCTTGAAATGCTTCAAATCCGCCGGCAAGCGCCAGGGCAGGTCACCATCCTTGCCGATTACGCCATTATCGGCGCGGGCAAGAACCAGGGTTATTTTGGCGCGGCTCATTCTTCCCAACCCTTCGTCATCTCCGCGAAGGCGGGAATGACAAAAGGTGCAGAAAAGGCAGTACTCACAGGCTCAACCGCGTCACATGCCCCATCTTGCGACCGGGCCGCGCTTCATGCTTGCCATATAGATGCAGATGGTTCGCCGGATCGCTCAAGATCGCCGGCCATTCATGCGCGTCGTCGCCGATCAGGTTGCGCATCTCCACGCCCCTCGCCGCCAGCGCCGTGTCGCCCAGCGGCAGGCCGCAAATGGCGCGGACATGGTTTTCGAACTGGCTCGTCACCGCGCCCTCGATCGTCCAGTGGCCGCTATTATGCACGCGCGGCGCCATTTCGTTGAACACTGGCCCATCGGCACTGGCGAAAAATTCGCAGGTCAACACGCCGACATAGTCCAGCGCATCGGCGATCTGCTTGGCCATGGCGCGCGCCTGCCCCACCTGCCCCTCGATCAGCGCCCCCGCCGGCACGGTCGACGTCGCCAATATGCCATCGACATGCACATTTGCCGCCGAATCCCAAAAGCGCACTTCGCCGTCAGCCCCGCGCACCAGGATCACGGAAAATTCCTGATCGAACGTCACGAACCCTTCCAGGATCGCGCTCTGCCGGCCGATGGCGTTCCACGCCCCCACCGCGTCGCCCGGCTCCGACAGGCGCGCCTGCCCCTTGCCGTCATAGCCCATGCGGTTGGTCTTCAGGATGGCGCGGCTGCCCACCTGCTCGATCGCGCTTTCCAGATCGTCCAGGCTTTCCACCGGCGCGAACGGCGCGGTCAGGCCGCCCAGATCGCAGACGAAACGCTTCTCCGCCAGCCGATCCTGCGCCACACGCAGCGCCTGTGCGCCCGGGCGCACCAGCCCGTGGGAGGCCAGTACCTCGACAGCGGACGGGTCGATATTCTCGAATTCATAGGTAACGACATCGACGCCATCGGCAAAGGCGGCCAGCGCAACCGCATCTTCATAGGCGCCCCGCGTCCAGAGCGGCGACACGTCGGCGGCCGGGCCGCTGTCTTCCGGCGCGAAGATGCTGGTGCGATAGCCCAGCTGCGCCGCCGCCATGGCGATCATCCGGCCAAGCTGGCCGCCGCCGAGAATACCGATGGTCGAACCGGGCGCGATGGTCGTCATGTCTCTCTAATTCTATCAGTCTTCGACGGTTTCGGCGACGGCATCGGTCTGGCGCTTGCGCCAGGCGTCCAACCGGTCGGCCAGTTCAGGATCGTTGGTGGCCAGGATCGCGGCGGCCAGCAGGCCCGCATTGATCGCGCCGGGCTTGCCGATCGCCAGCGTGGCGACGGGAATACCGCCCGGCATCTGGACGATGGACAGCAGCGAATCCATGCCCTTCAGCGCCTTGGATTCGACCGGCACGCCCAGCACCGGCAGGCGGGTCATGGACGCCGCCATGCCCGGCAGATGCGCCGCGCCGCCGGCACCGGCGATGATGACTTTCAGTCCGCGATCCACCGCGCCGGTGGCATAATCATAGAGGCGCTGCGGCGTGCGATGGGCCGACACGACCTTGCATTCATGGGCGACGCCCAGCGCTTCGAGCGTCTCGGCGGCATGGCGCATCGTGTCCCAATCGGACCGCGACCCCATGATGATGCCGACTGTCACTGCCCCGCTCATAGCCTATTCCCCTGACAGGGCGGCCTTGGCACCCGCCCGGAAAGCCAAGCCCCTTAGCGGCCGGGCCGCCAGGGGGCAATCACGCATTGCGTATAAATGCACATCCACCGTTCAGTTCGAGCGTGTCGAGAACCATGGCTGAAACAATGTTCTCAGCGTAGGCTTCTCGACCAAGCGCGAAACTGCTCGAACCGAACGGCGCTGTCTCTAGCGCTCCGACAGATAATAGCGCTCGATCGCACTCAGATCGTCCGCCAACTCATAGACGATCGGCTGACCGGTCGGGATTTCCAGTTCGGTGATTTCATCGTCGGGAATGTTCGACAGATGCTTCACCAGCGCGCGCAGCGAATTGCCATGGGCGGAAATGACGACGCGCTTGCCGGCCTTCAGGTCGGGCGCGATGGTCGATTCCCAATAGGGCAGCACGCGCGCGATGGTGTCCTTCAGGGACTCGGTCGACGGGATGGGGATGCCGGCATAGCGGCGGTCGGCCGCCAGATCGAATTCGCTGCCCGCTTCCAGCACCGGCGGCGGAATGTCGAAGCTGCGGCGCCAGATCTTGACCTGCGCGTCGCCATGCTTGGCCGCCGTCTCCGCCTTGTTGAGGCCCGTCAGGCCGCCATAATGACGCTCGTTCAGGCGCCAGTCCTTCTCGACCGGCAGCCACAGACGGCCCATTTCTTCCAGCACCAAATTCAGCGTCTTGATCGCGCGACTCTGGACCGACGTATAGCACTGGTCGAAATCCAGCCCCTTTTCCTTCAGCAGGCGCCCGGCCGCGCGCGCTTCCTCGACACCCTTTTCGGTCACATCGACGTCCCACCATCCGGTGAAGCGGTTTTCCAGATTCCAGGTCGACTGGCCATGGCGGATAAGGACGAGAGTGGGCATAGGGCGCGTCTCCTGCACGATAACGGCGAATGATGCGTTTCCCATAACGCCCTAAATCATGCGCGCAAGCCTTGCGAGCGGTCGCGCGACGCCCACATTGCAGTCGATCCGCCGATGCGATAGCCACGGACGGACCAACGAAAAGGAAGCAGCAACTTGGCATTTGTGAAGGGCGCCTGGCGCATATTGGTCGCGATCAAGGACGGCCTCGTCCTCCTCTTCCTGCTGCTCTTCTTCGGCGCGCTCTATGCCGCCCTCTCCTTCTCGCCCAAGCCGGGCAAGGCCGTGTCGTCGGGTGCGCTGCTGCTCGACCTCGATGGCAGCATCGTGGAGCAACCCGCCGAAACCAGCACCATGGCCCTGCTCAGCGGCTCCGGTTCGGAAGCGAAGGAATATCGCCTGTCCGACATCGTCGCCGCACTCGACGCGGCAAAGAGCGATGCCAAGGTCAAGGCCGTGGTCCTCAACCTCGACGGTTTCGTCGGCGGCGGTCAGGTGGCGATGAGCCGCGTCGGCAAGGCGCTGGACGCCGTGCGCGCCGCGAAAAAGCCGGTGCTGGCCTATGCCACCCTGTATAGCGACGACGGCTATCAACTGGCCGCCCATGCCAGCGAAGTGTGGAGCGACCCGCTGGGCGGCGTCGCCATCCTCGGCCGGGGCGGCTCCAATCTCTATTATAAGGGGCTGATCGACAAATTGGGCGTCAACACCCATGTCTACCGCGTCGGCACCTACAAGAGCTTCGTCGAACCCTTCACCCGCACCGAACAATCGCCCGAAGCCAAGCAGGCCAATCAGGCGCTGGCAGGCGCCCTGTGGCAAAGCTGGCAGGATGACGTGACGAAGGCCCGGCCCAAGGCGAAGATCGCGGCCTATGCCGCTGATCCCGCCGCCGCCGCCCGCGCCACCAATGGCGACATCGCCAAAGCCGCGCTCGCCGCCGGCCTGCTCGACAAGCTGGGCGACCAGTCCGCCTTCGGCGCGCGCGTCGCGCAGATCGCCGGCGAAGCGTCGGATAACAACAAGGCGGGCAATTTCGCCACCATCGACCTGGCTTCCTATGTGAAAGCGCGCAAACCCGCCAATGACGGGCAGATCGGCGTGCTGACGGTGGCGGGCGACATCGTCGATGGCGAAGCCGGTCCCGGCACGGCAGCTGGTGACACGATTTCCGACCTGCTGCTGACCGCGTTGGACGAGAAGAGCCTCAAGGCTCTCGTCGTCCGCGTCGATTCGCCGGGCGGGTCGGTCATGGCGTCGGAGAAGATTCGCGGCGCCATCCTGCAAGCCAAGTCCGCCGGACTGCCCGTGGTCGTCTCCATGGCCAATGTCGCGGCCAGCGGCGGCTATTGGGTATCGACGCCGGGCGATGTCATCTTCGCCGAGCCGGACACGATCACCGGCTCGATCGGCGTCTTCGGCATCATCCCCAGTTTCGAGGGCACGCTGGCGAAGATGGGCATCACCACCGACGGTGTGCGCACCACGCCACTGTCCGGCCAGCCCGACGTCACCGGCGGCACCACGCCGGAATTCGACCAGATCATGCAATTGGGGGTCGAGGATATATACCGCCGCTTCGTCGGCCTCGTCGCCCAATCGCGCAAGAAATCGCCCGAAGCGATCGACGCAATAGCGCAGGGTCGCGTCTGGGACGGCGGCACCGCCCGCCAGATCGGCCTGGTCGACCGCTTCGGCGGTCTGGAAGACGCCATCGCCGAAGCCGCCCGCCGCGCGAAGCTCGATCCGGCCAAGGCTAAAGCCTATTATATCGAGAAGCAGCCCGACAAGTTCGCCGAATTCGTCCAGTCGCTCGCCGACCGCGAACAGGGCAGCGCCACCGCGCCCCGCGACATGCTGGCGCGACAGGCATGGCTGCAACGCGGCTGGGCGATGCAGGCGGTGTCCGACGTCAAGGCGCTGGTGATGGGCGCGGGCGTGCGGGCCGATTGCCTCGAATGTCGCGGCTATGGCGCACCCAAACCGCGGAGCGCTGCGGAAGAACGCGGCATGCTGGCGATGCTGGCGGGCCTGTGGCGCTAAACTAGAAACAGACGCTGCCCTCACGTTCATCGGAGGGGCAGCGTTACGCGCGCTGCGTCACTCTATGAAGGGTGAGCCCGCGCGCAACGATGCGGCAATCTGTGCCTCAGCCGTGGTCGCTTCGGCGATCAGCAGGCGCAAGGCCTTTGCCGTATCTTCCAGAAGCCCATCGCTGATCGGGCGCTCCCCATTGATAAAGCGGCGGATGGCCCGCTCATCTATCCCAAGGCGCCGCGAAAAAGCGGTGGTGCCACCGAAAAGCTGAACGCAAAAAGCAAAATGTTCGCTTCGCTCGTCGGTCGAAATTGGCGCGGCCATGATTGTCCCTTTCATTCGTTATCGGCGCTCTAGGCTATCACGCGCATTAGGCAAGATCGGGCGTTTAGCGGCTGCCCTCTCCCGTGAAGACGGGAGAGGGGTAAGAAGCTATCCGTCCGCTTCCACCCAATTCAACCCTAATCCCCCTCTCCCCGATACACTGGCAGCCCCAACCCGCGCCAGATTGCCATCGCGCGCAGCCCGAACCCCAGCAGCGCTGCGATGACCCCCGCGACCGGCACGTCCAGCCCGACCCAGCGCAGCGCCACGAACAACCCCGACGCAAATGCCGCCGCCGTCACATAAAGTTCCGGCCGCAACAGGATGGACGGCTCCCCCGCCAGCAAATCGCGCATGATGCCGCCGACGCAGCCGGTGACGACCCCCATCATCCCCGCGACGAAGGGCGGTACGCCGAAACTCATCGCCTTGGCCGCGCCGAACACGGCGAAGGCGGCGAGGCCAATCGCATCGAGCCAATCCAGCGCCCGGTCGCTCCACCAGCGGCGCGGCGTGAACCACACAACCAAAGCCGCGCCCATGCAGGCGATCGCCGGCACCGCATCCACCACCCAGAAGACCGGCGCCCCGATCAGCAGGTCGCGCACCGTGCCCCCGCCCACGCCCGTCACCAGTGCGAAGAAAGAGAAGGTCACCAAAGTCTGCCGCAGCCGCGCCGCCGCCAGCGCACCCGACGCGGCGAACACGAACGTGCCCACGATGCTCAATGTTTCGAGCACGGGACCGATGGAGGTGACGAGCAAGGGCGTGGGAGGAAGCATGATCGGACAACTTATCTTAGCGGCAATGCATGTTCCCCGGCGCAGGCCGGGGTCCAGATTCCGCGCGCAGACCTGGACCCCGGCCTGCGCCGGGGAACATATTATCTTGAGCGCGGGACACGAAAGCCCCCCCTATTTCCGTCCCTTCTCCGCCGCCAGCCGGCTCATCAATATCGCAGCGCGCTTCGCCTGGCGCTTCATGGTGGAAAGGTCGGCCTTTTCCGCCGGGCTATGGTCGCCGCTGGACGCCAGACCCAGCCCCACCAGCCCGTCCGTATCGGCCGCCACGAAGCTGATATCGCCCGCACCGCGCTTCAACGGATCGAGCGCCGCCATTTCCGGCAGGCCAAGGTCGCGATTGATGCCGTTCAACTTGCCCAGCAGCGTCTTGTTACCCTCGGTCGGGGCCATGGACGGATAGCCCTGATCGAAAGCGATCTTCGCCGACGTGCCGTTCAAATGCTCGCGGTCTACGATTCCCTGCATCTTGCCCCGCACACGCTGCGTCTGCTCTTCGCTCAACGTGCGAAAATCCCCCTTCGCCACCGCGATCGACGGAATGATATTGGTCTTGCCCGTCACTGCGATGCGCACGCCGTCCTTGTCGATCTCCGCGCTCTGCCCGCCGCCGATCAGCCCGGCGTTGAAGGTCAGGTTCGGCTCCGGCAATTCCTTGCGGAAGGCGACCAATATCCGCGCCAGCTCATAGACCGCGCCATCCCCCGCTTCGGCGGAAAAGATGCCCGAACTATGGCCCGACTTGGCCGTCGTGGTCAGCGTCCAGTTATTGGAGGAGCGGCGGGCGATCGACCCCATATCCTTGCCGCCCTCCTGGCTCAGCCCCTCGAAGTCGAGCGCCACATCGGCCCGCTTGCCAGCAGCAACCAGATCGGCCCGCGCTATCTCCACCGGATCGCCCGAATCCTCCTCGTCCCCGGTCAGCACCACTTCGATATTGGCGCCCTTCAGCGTCCCGGCCGCCTGCATGGCCTTCAGCGCGAGGATCATCGTCACCACGCCACCCTTGTCATCCGCGACGCCCGGACCGCGCGCAAAATCTCCCTCACGGACGAATTTCTGGACCGGCGAATCCGGCTCGAACACAGTATCCAGATGCCCGATCAGCAGCATTTTCGTGCTGCCCGTCTTGCCCTTGTGCACCGCGACCAGGTGGCCCGCGCGCTTGGCCGCATCCATCGGCTTCCACGTCACGGCAAAGCCCAGCGCTTCGAATTCGGGCCGCAGCATGTCGGCCACCGCCTTCACGCCCGCCAGGTTCATCGACCCGCTATTCTGGTTGACCAGCTTTTCCAGCAAGCCGACCGACGGTTCATAGCCCGCCTCCACGGTCGCGCCGATCTTCTGCTCCGCCGGGCTGAGCGCCGCATGCGCCATCGGCGCGCCACCCAGCAGCAGCGCGCTTGCAATCAGACTCCGCACCATCACTTGGCGAGTTCCGCCTCGATCGCCGCGACCAGCGCCGCATCGTCGGGCGCGGTGGTCGGCGCAAAGCGGGCGGCCACGCGGCCATCCTTGGCGATCAGGAATTTCTCGAAATTCCACAGCACTTCCGGCTCCGGATTGGGCGTGATGCCATAGCCGGTCAGCTTCTCGCGAAACGCCGCGCCATCGCCCTGCGCATCGGGCTGCGCGCTGGTCAGCGCGGCATAGAGCGGATGCTTGTCCGGCCCGGTAACGACGATCTTCTCGAACATCGGAAATTCGACGCCGAAATTGGTGGTGCAGAAGGTCGCGATCTCGTCATTGCTGCCCGGCTCCTGCGCGCCGAAATCATTGGTGGGAAAGCCGGCGACCACCAATCCCTTGTCCTGATATTCGGCATAGAGCTTTTCCAGCCCCTCATATTGCGGGGTCAGGCCGCATTTGGACGCCACATTGACCGCCAGCACAACCTTGCCCGCATAGTCGGCCAGGCTGGCGTCCGCCCCCTTGATGGTCTTGAGCGGGATCTGCTGGATATCGGTCATGGGGCGTCTCCTTGTGGGAATCAGGTTGCGCCGGACCTTGGCATCAAATCGCCGCGCCGAACAGATGCCCCGCACCCGCCGTGATCGCCATCGCCAGCACACCCCAGAAAAGCGTCCGCACGATCGACCGCAACGGCTTCGCCCCGCCCAGCTTCGCGCCGGCATAGCCCAATATAATGAGGCAAAGCAGGCACATGCCCACGATCGCCGGGATCGCACTCTCCGCCGTCGTCAGCCCGGCCGCCACCACCGGCGGCGCAGCGCCAGCGGCGAAACTCGCGGCAGACGCCAGCGCCGCCTGCACCGGTCGCGCCGTAACAGAATCGGAAATGCCCAGTTCGTCGCGCGCATGGGCGCCCAGCGCATCGGCGGCCATCAACTGCTCGGCCACCTGCCCTGCCAGATCCGGCGTCAGCCCACGATCGACATAGATGTCGCGCAACTCCACCCATTCGGCATGGGGCTGGGTCCGCAACGCCTTTTCTTCCTTGGCAAGGTCCGCGCGTTCTGTATCGGACTGCGCGCTGACGGACACATATTCGCCCGCCGCCATCGACATGGCGCCCGCCACCAAAGCCGCCACGCCCGACAGCAGGATCGACTGCGATCCCGCCCCCGATGCGGCGATCCCGGTCATCAGGCTGGCGGTCGACACGATCCCGTCATTCGCCCCCAGCACCGCCGCGCGCAGCCAGCCGACCCGGTTGACATAATGGACCGCATGATGGGGGATCGGCGTGTTTTGCGTGTCCATGGGCTTCCCTTTACCACCAAGCTGTTGACGCCAGTTGCTCAATCCGAACGGGGGATATGAGCGAGAGTTTACCCCGCCAGCCCCTCGGCCTTCTCCGCCAGTTCCAGCCAGCGCTCCTCGGCCGCATCCTTGTCGGCGCGCGCCTTTTCGATCGCCCCGGTCAGCGCCGCGAACCTCTTTGGATCTTTCGTATAAAGCACCGGATCGGCCAGCGCTTCCTCGTCGCGCAGGATCGCCGCTTCCAGCTCCTCGATCCGCTTGGGCAGCAGGTCCAGATCGCGCTGATCCTTATAGGTCAGCTTGGCCGACACGGGCTTTGGCGGCGGAGGCGGCGCGGCTTCCTTCTTCTCGATCTTCGCGGCCTTGCGCGGGTCGCGCTTGTTGATCCAGTCGGCATAGCCGCCCACGATCACATCCACGACCCCGGTGCCATCCAGCCCCAAAGTCACCGTGACCGTACGATCCAGAAAGTCACGGTCATGGCTGACGATCAACACCGTCCCGTCATAATCCGCGATCACTTCCTGCAACAGGTCCAGCGTTTCCAGGTCCAGGTCGTTGGTCGGCTCGTCCAGCACCAGCAGGTTGGATTCGCGCGCAAATTCCCGCGCGAACAACAGCCGCGAGCGCTCCCCGCCGGACAATGTCGCGACCTTCGCCTCCGCCAGAGACGGGTCGAACAGAAAGTCCTTGAGGTACCCATGGATATGCTTGCGCACCCCGCGTACGTCTATCCAGTCGCCGCCTTCGGCCAGCACATCGCGCACCGTCTTGTCGCCCTGCATCAGGCTGCGCTGCTGGTCGATGAAGATCATGTCCAGCGTCTTGGCCAGCGTCACGCTGCCGCTATCGGGCGCCAGTTCGCCGGTCAGCAGCTTCAGCAAGGTGGACTTGCCCGCGCCATTGCCGCCCACGATGCCGATCCGGTCGCCGCGCTGCACACGGATCGACAGGTCGTCGATGATCGTGCGCTCACCGAATGTCTTGGTGACATGCTCGACCTTGATGACGCTCTTGGTCTTGCTGTCGTCGCTCGCCACCGCGATCTTGGCGGTGCCCTGCGGCCCCTGCATCGCCGCGCGCGTTTCGCGCATTTCCCACAGCTTGGCGAGCCGCCCTTGATTGCGCTTGCGCCGCGCGGTGACGCCGCGTTCCAGCCAGTGCGCCTCGATCTTCAGCTTCGCGTCCAGCTTTTCCGCCGCCCGCGCCTCTTCGGCATAGACCGCTTCCATCCACTGTTCGAACCCGCCGAAGCCGATTTCGTTGCGGCGCATCTGGCCCCGGTCCAGCCACAGGGTCTGGCGGGTCAGCCGCGTCAGGAAGGCGCGGTCATGGCTGATGACGATGAAGGCGCCGCTATAACGCGCCATCCAGTTTTCGATCCAGTCGATCGCGGCGATGTCCAGATGGTTGGTCGGCTCGTCCAGCAGCAGCAGGTCCGGCTCGCTCGCCAGCGCGCGGGCGATGGCGGCGCGGCGCCGCTCGCCCCCGCTCGCCGTCTTCGCTTCGCGGCTGAGGTCGATGCCCAGTTGATCGGCGATCGCCTCCACCTCATGCGCGGGTGGCGCGAACTCGCCTGCCAGCGCGAAATCATGCAGCGTCTTGAACGGCGTAACGTCCGGATCCTGCTCCAGCGTAATGACCCGCGCGCCCGGCTGCACCGACCGCACGCCCTCATCCGCCTCGATCTGCCCGCCCAGCAATTTCAGCAGCGTCGTCTTGCCCACGCCATTGCGGCCGATCAGCGCCAGCCGATCGCGCGCGCCGACGGCGATATTCAGGCCGCGAAACAGCCAGTGGGAGCCTTGCGAAAGGCCAAGATTTTCGAACGAGAGAATAGGAGCTGCCATGAAGGTGCAGCTAAGCGCTCCTACGCTGATGAGCAAGACCGGAACCGGAAAGCTTTCAGACGGCTTTCAACGCAGGACAGCGTCCATTCATCGCACCCCGGCCAAAACGGGTGCAAGGACTTACAGAGGAGAAACGTCCATGAAATCCGCTCTCGCCCTGATGGCGCTCGGCGCCGCCGCCCTTCCGATCGCGGCTGTCGCCCAGACCAGCGTCACCATCGCCGAGACGGCGCCGGTCGTGACATTGAACGTCACCGAAAGCGTCGAGGCCGCGCCGAACATCGCGACCGTCGGCACCGGCGTCCAGACCCGCGCCCAGACGGCGCAGGCCGCCATGCAGGACAATGCCGCCAAGACCGAAAAGCTGATCGCCGCCCTGGCCAAGGTCGGCATCGCGAAAAAGGACATCCAGACCAGCGGCATCAACCTTTCCGCCCAATATGATTACAGCAACCGCGACGGCCAGCCGGAAGGGCCGCGCTTCATCGGTTACGAAGCGTCCAACCAGCTGACCGTGAAGCTGCGCGACATCAAGAAGGTCGGCGCCTCGCTCGACGCCTTCGTCGCCGCCGGTGCCACCAACATCAACGGCCCCAGCTTCTCGATCGAAGATCCCTCTCCGTTGATCCAGCAGGCCCGCGGCACCGCGCTCAAGAGCGCCAAGACGCAGGCCGATTTCTACGCCCAGGCGGCGGGCTATCGCACCGCGCGGCTGATTTCGATCGCGGAAAGCAACAGCGGCGGCCAACCGCCCATGCCGATGATGCAGAGCGCGCGCTTCAAGGCGGATGCCGCTCCCGTCACCCCGGTCGAACCCGGCCAGGTCAGCGCGTCCGTCACGCTGACGGTGCAATATGCGCTGGAAAAGTAAGAAACGGCGCTAAACCTTAAACGTTATTCCCGCCTTCGCGGGAGTGACGGACATTTGGAAAAGGCGGCGATGTTTGTGCATCGTCGCCTTTTCTGTTCATATTCCCGCCATTCACCACCTGTTCAATGCCATTCACCTATGCCATGCCCATGAATATGAAGTGGAACAGCCTGCCCCGCTCTCTGGTCGCTGCGATCACGGCAGCCCTTGCCCTTTCGGTGGCGATTCCCGCCGCCGACGCGGGCAATCGCCGCGACGAGCAGGATGCCGCGCGCCGCGCGATGCTGGACGGGCAGGTCATGCCCTTCGCCATGATCAAGCGCCGCGTCGATGCGGCGGTCGATGGCGCCTCCTATGTCGGCAGCGAATTCAACCCCTCCTCCAACCGCTACCGCCTGAAATATGTGAAGGACGGCAAGGTCGTATGGGTTGATGCCGACGGCCGGACCGGCGATATCATCGGCATGGCGCGCTGACCCGCGCCCGCCTTTAGACTCAACGCATAATAGAAACGGACAAAAGCCCCATGCGCCTGCTGATCGTCGAGGATGAACCGAATCTGGGCCAGCAGCTCAGGAACACGCTGGAAGGCGCGGGCTATGCCGTGGACCTCGCCACAGACGGCGAAGACGGCCATTTCCTGGGTGCTACCGAAAGCTATGACGCGGTCGTGCTCGACCTTGGCCTGCCCACCATCGACGGCCTCACCGTGCTCGACCGCTGGCGCAAGGAAGGCCGCAGCTTCCCGGTCCTCGTCCTCACCGCGCGCGATAGCTGGTCGGACAAGGTCGCCGGGCTGGATGCGGGCGCCGACGATTATCTCGCCAAACCCTTCCAGAGCGAAGAACTCATCGCCCGCCTGCGCGCCCTCATCCGTCGCGCATCGGGTAATGCATCAAGCGAACTGACCGCCGGCGACGTCCGCCTCGACACCCGTTCGGGCAAGGTCACGTTGGGCGGAGACCCGGTCAAGCTCACCGCGCAGGAATATAAGCTGCTCTCCTACCTGCTCCATCACAAGGGCAAGGTGGTCAGCCGCACCGAATTGATCGAACATATTTACGATCAGGATTTCGACCGCGATTCCAACACGATCGAAGTGTTCGTGACGCGTATCCGCAAGAAACTCGGCGCCGACGTCATCACCACCATCCGCGGCCTTGGCTACAGCCTGGACGAGCCGGGGCGCTGATCGAAACGGCACCCACCTTCGTTCGCTTCGAGCGAAGTCGAGAAGCGGCAAGTATTGCGCTTCTCGTTTGTCGACACGCTCGAAACGAACGGGTGTAAGTCAGGTCCAGATGGACAACCAATCCCCTCCCCCCGTCCGCTCCACCGGCTCCATCAGCCGGCGGATGATCGGCATCGCCGCGCTGTGGATCAGCGTGTTGCTGATCGGCGGCGGCGTGGCGCTGGACCGGGTGCTGGCCGACGCGATCACCCGCAATTTCGACGACGGCATGAATTATGTGCTGACCGCGATGATCGCGGCGTCGGAAATCGGCCCGGACGGCGAAGTCCTCTTCAACCGCGAGCTGGCCGACCAGCGCTTCCTGGAACCCAGCAGCGGCCTCTATTATCAGATCAGCGCGAAGGGGCATGAAGACTGGCGCTCCCGCTCGCTGTGGGACCGCGCGCTCAAGGCACCGGCGCAGCATCACGACCGCCATCTCCACACCTATGACAGCAAGCAATTCCCCGGCGAGGATTTGCGCATCATGGAACGCACCGTCATCCTGCCCGGCTCCGACACGCGCTGGCTGTTCATGGTGGCGCAGGCGCGCGAAGGACTGGATGGGCAGATCCGGACGCTACGCACCACTTTGTTCAACAGTTTCGCGCTCCTGGCGCTCGGCCTGTTCATGCTGGCGACGCTCCAGACCATCTATGGCCTGCGCCCCCTGCGCAAGGTGCGGCTGGAAATCATCAAGATGCGCGGCGGCGAAAAAAGCCGCGTCACCGAACCCATGCCCGCCGAAGTCCTCCCCATGGTCGAGGAACTCAACGCCCTGCTCGCCCATAATGAGCGGCAGGCGGAGGAAGCGCGCACCCATGCCGGCAACCTTGCCCATGCGCTCAAGACCCCGCTGACCGTCATCATGAACGCCGCCACCGCGCAGGCGCCCGACCTTGGCGACGCGGTGATCCGCGAAGCGACGACGATGCGGCGGCAGGTCGACCATCACCTCGCTCGTGCCCGCGCCGTCGGCCGTCGCGGCGCTGCCCAGAGCCGCGCCGAGGTCTGGGCCAGCCTCACCGCCGTCGAGCGCGCCGTCCAGCGCCTCTATCCCGAAGCCCGCGTCGACATGGACGGCGACAAGGACGCTGCCGTGCGCGTCGAGCGGCAGGATCTGGACGAAATGCTCGGCAACCTCATCGAGAACGCGGCCAAATATGGCGGCGGCAGCGTCTTCGCCACGGTCGTCGCCCGCACCGGCGGCATGGTGGAAATTCAGGTCGAGGATGACGGCATGGGCATACCGGAGGCCGACCGCGTCCGAATCTTCGATCGGGGTGTGCGTCTGGACAGCGGCAAGCCCGGCACCGGCCTCGGCCTGGCCATCGTCCGCGACGTCGCCGAAATCTACGGCGGATCGGTGGCGCTGGAGGAAAGCGAGGATCTGGGCGGCTTGCTGGTGCGGCTGAGGCTACCGGCGGCGTAAGTGCAAGCAAGCAGAAGCGGACTTTCCTTCTCCCCTTGAGGGAGAAGGATATGAAGCCTTGGCGTCGAAGCAGCCCAGGCGAAGTTGGATGGGGGGATCGGCGCAAAATTGACGTACTGCCGCGAGCTTGCGGCCCCTCACCCAGCTACGACCTCCCACTTCCCCAGGTGCATGAGCGGGCGAATGACATGATGCCGCCCGACCCCATCCATATCTGTGATGGCGAAGGTGTACGATCTACGTCCCCTTAGTCACCATTGGCATCGACCATGAAAACCGTGGGTTTGCCTCGCGACGACGGATCCCATCCTGCCGATAAGGCGGCCCGCACCCCGCGCGACGCAATCGCATCGTTGATGTGCAGACGCCCTTTGGGCAATCCTTTCATCAGGCGCTTGGGTGTCGGAAATTCCAGCACGGCTTCGCGGGGCATGTCCCTCTGACGCAGGGAGACGGTCATGCCCTTCCAACCATCGAAAGAGGATAATTGAGGCTCGCTCAGGAGTTCCCAATCATATTTGAATCCGTCGATCTCGACAGTGCCGCTGCGGCCGGGTGCTTGAAACATGTCATGCCATTAGCATGTCGGCAGCGCTACTTCACCCATAGTATCGCAGGATTTTCTCGGCGCCCTCAGTCACATTATATGGAGCGCGGCAATTTCCCCTCTGGCATAGGGGTGAGGCGAGGATTTAGCTCAATCGCCCAACCAGCCGGATATGATCTCGCCCCTATGTCCTTCGGGCGCCAGCGCAGCGCGCAAGGCTTCCAGCATTGGCGGCAGTGCCTGCGTAAAAGCGTAGGGCGGGTTGACGATGAAGAGGCCCGCGCCGTTATAGATGCCGGGTTGCTCGCTATCGTATAGCCAATGCTCCACCAGCAGCAATTTCGGGATGCCGATCCTGCGCAACTGCTGCTTCCACTTCCAATGCGTGGCCTGGTCTTTCAACGGATACCAGATCACCGTCACGCCATGCGCCCATTTGCGGTGAGCGGCGGCGAGGGTGGCGGTGATGCGCGCGCGTTCTTCCGTCTGCTCATAGGGCGGATCGACCACAACCACGCCGCGCGCGGTGCGGGGCGGCACCATAGCCAGCCATAGTTCATAGGCGTCGCGTTCATGCACGGCCGCGCCGGTGTCCCGCATCACGCCGCGCAGGGTATAAGCGTCTTCAGGATGCTTTTCGTTGAGGATCAGGACATCCTGCGGGCGCAAAAGCTGCGCCAGAAACCGTGGCGAGCCGGGGTAAAGCTGCGGTTCGTCACCCGCATTCACCGCCTGCACGGCGGCGCGATAATCGTCCAGCAAGGGGTTCGGGTCGGCAAAGGCGCGCAGCACGCCCTGCACAGCCTCCCCGGTGCGTTGCGCTTGATCGCCGCCAAGGTCGTACAGCCCGCAGCCGGCATGGGTGTCGATCAAAGTCAGCGCGCCCTCCTTGAACTGCAAGGCCCGCACCAAAGCGATCAGGAGGCTGTGTTTCACGACATCGGCGCTGTTGCCGGCATGGAAGGAATGGCGATAATTCATTGTGACTCAAAATCCAGATGATCTGCCTTTACGGGCTGCGGGGCATTCTGCAAAGTGCCGCTACGGGCCGACTGCGGAACGGCATTGCACGGGTCCATAGGAACAGATCCTCGCCTTCGCGGGGATGACCGTCCAGACCCCCGCCATGCCCACATCCGCCTTGCCATCCCACTCCGCAGCTGCGAAGCAATAGTGGCGCAAGCCCATCGACAGGACACCCCATGCGGCGGCATCTGTATCTCATCGGAGGGTTTCTCTCGATCGGCCTCGGCACGATCGGCGCTTTCCTGCCGCTGCTGCCGACCGTCCCTTTCATGATCCTCGCCGCCTTCTGCTTCGCCCGCTCCAGCCCGCGCCTTGAGGCCAAGCTGCTGGATCACAAGCATTTCGGCCCGCATATCCGCCGCTGGCGCGAACATGGCGCAATCAGCCGTCGGGGCAAGAAGGCCGCGCTTGGCGCCTTCGCCTTCAGCGTCCTATTGGCGCTGATATTCTCCCCTTGGCCCTGGTTCCTGGCCCCCATCACCGCCGCGCTGATCGGCGGCAGCTGGATATGGACTCGTCCGGAGGGCTGAGCGCCCCGCCATGGACATTCGCCCAACGCGCGGTCAGACTATGCTGGCACCACCGGGAATCACGATATGTCAGACGCTTTCGCCCATGGCACGGTCCATCAAGCGGCCGAAGACCTGCAAGCCGCGCTCCGATCGGCCCCGCACATCCTTCAGCTATGGGAAGGCCTGACCCCGCTCGGCCGCAACGAGTTCATCTGCTGGGTGGACGACGCCAAACAGGCCAAGACCCGCGCACGCCGCATCGCCCGCACCTGCGAAGAATTGCTGGAGGGCAAGAAGCGCCCTTGCTGCTGGCCCGGCTGCATCCACCGCACTGACAAGGCGCCCGGAAAGTGGCAGCAGGCCGTCCTGATCGACGGGAAGAAGAGTTAGGCCCCGGTGCTCAGTTCATCGCCTCAGTTCATCGCCAGGATCATGTTCCGCACCTGCGGATAGACCTGCTTTTCCCATTTGCTGCCCGAAAACACGCCATAATGGCCCACGCCCGGTTGCAGATGATGGCGCTTCATATGCGGCCGCAGCCCGGTGCACAGCGCATGCGCCGCAGACGTCTGGCCCACCGCGCACACATCGTCCCGTTCACCTTCGACCGTCAGCAGCGCGGTATTGTGGATCGCGCCCGGATTGACCTTGCGCCCGCGCACGGTCATCTCGCCCTTGGCCAGCAAGGTCCGCTGGAACACCATGTCCACGGTTTCCAGATAAAATTCCTTGGTCATGTCCAGGACCGCGAAATATTCCTCGTAAAAATTCTTGATCTTGTCGGCCTCGACCGTCTTGCCGTCGGCCAGCAACTGATACAATTCGCGATGCTGCGACGAATGCCGCTCCATGTTCATCGCCATGAAGGCGGACAGTTGCACGAAGCCCGGATAGACCTCCCGCCCGCGCCCGGCATAGCGGAACGGTACGACGGAAATCAGATTTTCCTCGAACCATTCGATCGGCTTTTCATTGGCCAGATCGTTCACCGAAGTCGGCGCGGCATTGGGGTCGATCGGCCCGCCCATCAGCGTCATCGACCGCGGCGTCGCCTTGTCCTTGTCTTCCGACATCAGCGCGACGGCCGCCATTGCCGGCACGCAGGGCTGGCATACCGACACCAGATGCGCGCCCTCGCCCAATTCGTGCAGGAACTGGATGATATAATCGACATAATCGTCGAAACCGAAGCGCCCGGCTTCCAACGGCACGTCGCGTGCATTCTTCCAGTCGGTGATATAGACGTCATGGTCGCGCAACAACGTCTGCACCGTGCTGCGCAACAATGTCGAAAAATGGCCGGACATCGGCGCCACCACCAATACGCGCGGCTGCTCCGCCTCCACCTCGTCCTTCACGAAATGCAGCAGGTCGCCGAACGGCAGGTCCAGCGCGACTTCTTCGCGCACCGCCACTTCGGCATTGCCGCTGGTCACCGTACGGATTTCATAGGCCGGCCGCTTGTGGGTCAGCTTGGCACCCTGGAATACGTCCATCAGCGCGAACATGCGGCGCGGCATCGCCCAATCGGCCATCGGTCCCATCTTGTCGCGCAGGCCAAGGGCCATCTGCGCGCCGAACCGCGCTGGGGCCAGCATGTCGTTCCAGGCCTGATAACCACTGTAGAGCATGCGCATGATAGCCAAAAAGCCTTATTCTGTTGCCGCGATCCGAATCGGTATTTTGTCGCAACGCTATACATGCTTTTTATGTTGCGCTGCATCATCATAAATGTGACTTTGGACTAACGTAGGAGAGTCACCATGGCGGCCGCGACACTCACTTTATCCAGCAAGAACTACTCGTCCTGGTCGCTGCGGGGCTGGCTTTTGTGCCGGCTCGCGGGACTTCGGATCGTCGAACAGACGATCGCGCTGGACGACCCGGAAAATCGCGCCGAACTGCTCCTCCTCTCCCCCTCCGTGCTGGTCCCGCGCCTGACGCATGAGGGCGCCAGCGTATGGGACACGTTGGCCATCGCCGAATATCTGCACGAACTCTATCCCAATGTCGGCATGTACCCCACCGATCGGAAGGCGCGCGCCCATTGCCGGTCGGTATCGGGCGAAATCCATTCCGGCTTCGCCAACCTCCGCTCCGCCTTGCCGATGAACCTGAAGGTCCGGCACAGCAAATTCCCGATCTTCCCCGGCGCCCGCCCGGATATCGAGCGGATCGAAACCATCTGGGCCGAATGTCTGGACAGCTATGGCGGCCCCTGGCTGTTCGGCGACGAACCGACGGTGGCCGACGCCATGTTCGCGCCGGTCGCCCAACGCTTCCTGACCTACGCCGTGCCGGTATCGCAGGCCACCGCCGCCTATTGCCAGACCATCAACAGCTGGTCGCTGATGCGCGAGTGGATCGACGATGCCCGCGCCGAACCGGATGAGATGATCGAACTCGAAACCGAGTTCTGAACGCCCTTTCCCCCATCGCGCCGGGGGGTTAGAGCGGGTCCATGATCACACGCACCCTCGCTCTGGCCCTTGGCCTCGCCGCCGTCCTTTCCTGTCCTTTGACTGCCCAGGCCCAGACCGTCGAACCGGCCCGCCTCGAACAGTCCGTGCGCACGCTCGCCTCCGACCTGTTTCAGGGTCGCGCGCCCGGCACCATCGGCGAAGAACGCACGATCGGCTATCTCGTCGCCCGCTTCGAGCAACTGGGGCTGGAACCGGGCGGCCCCGACGGTCAGTGGGTGCAGACCGTGCCCCTGCTCCACACCCGCCTCGGCCAGTCGCAAACCCTCTCGGTTGCCCAGAATGGCGCCGCCACCCCCTGGACCTTCGGCAAGCAGGTGTATCTCTCCACCCTCCAGCCCAAGGACAATGTCGCGATCGCCAACGCGCCGCTGGTCTTCGTCGGCTATGGCGTCTCCGCCCCCGAACGCGGCTGGGACGATTTCAAGGGCGCGGACCTGAAGGGCAAGGTCGCCGTCTTCCTGATCAACGACCCGGATTTCGAGGCCGCCAAGGGCGAAGACCCGTTCGGCAAGTTCGGCGGCAAGACCATGACCTATTATGGCCGCTGGACCTACAAGTTCGAGGAAGCGGCCCGTCGCGGCGCGATCGGCGCGCTGATCGTCCATGACACGCCGGGCGCGGGCTATGGCTGGAACGTCGTCGTCAGCCCCAGCGGCGAAAATTACGACCTCGTCCGCCCCGCCGACAAGCTGACCAGCCTGCAAGTCCAGGGCTGGGTCGAGGGTGACGCGGCCAAGGCGCTGTTCAACGGCGCCGGTCAGGATCTCGCCACCCTGCGCAAACAGGCCCGGTCCGCCAAGTTCAAGCCGGTGGAATTGAAGGGCGCGACCTTCTCCGCCGCCTTCCCGGTCAAACAGGAAGTGGTGCAGAGCGCCAACGTCCTCGCCCGCATCCCCGGCGCCAAGCGCCCGCAAGAAACCGTGATGTATGGCGCCCATTGGGACGCCTATGGCGAAGGCAAGCCGGACGCGCGGGGCCGCATCTACCGCGCCGGCGCCAATGACGATGCGCTCGGCCTCGCCGGCCTGTTCGAAATCGCCCGCGCGTTCAAGGCCGCACCCGCGCCCGACCGTTCGATCGTCTTCGCCGCCTGGACGGCGGAGGAACGCGGCCTGCTCGGCTCGGAACATTATGCCCAGAACCCGGTCTATCCGATCGACAAGACCGTCGCCAACCTGACCATCGACGTGCTCCAGACCGCCGGCAAGGCGAAGGACGTGATCCTGATCGGCAAGGGCCAGAACAGCCTTGAAGATGATCTGGCCAAATTCGCCACGGCGCAGGGCCGCGTCATCACGCAGGAAAGCCTGCCTGAACGCGGCCTCTTCTATCGTGCCGACCATTTCTCCATGGCCAAGCGCGGCGTGCCCGTATTGCTCATGATGGGCCTGGCCGGCGCATCCGACATGGTGGAGGGCAGCCGCGCCGCGGGCCAGGCGTGGATCGACGCCTATACCGGCAAATGCTATCATCAGGCCTGCGACGCCGTCGATGATACATGGAAGCTGGACGGCGCCGCCCAGGACGTGGACCTGATGCTCGACATCGGTCGCGACCTCGCAAACTCGACCCGCTGGCCGCAATGGAAAGCCGGATCGGAATTCAAGGCGATCCGCGACAAAAGCGCGGCGGTACGGAAGTAGAACCAAAGTTGTTCCCCGGCGCAGGCCGGGGTCCAGTTCAACGGTCGTAACTGGACCCCGGCCTGCGCCGGGGAACAGCCTGTTATATCAACCCAACCGATACAATGCGCTCCCATGCGCCGGCAGCATCACCGACACCCGCTCCGCCTGCTGCCCCAGCATCTTACCGGCCCACAAGTCCCGAACCGCCACCGGTCCGCCCACGCCCAGATCGCGCAACGTGACGCCAACCTCGCGCGGCTTGTCGCCGGTGTTGAACAGCGCGACATAACGCCCCTTCCCATCCTCCGGCACCGCCGACCAGACCCGCACGCCATCCTCGACGAAATGCGGGCAGTTGCCCTGGCTCGCCTGATTGACCGCGATCACCTCTCTATTGGTCAGCAGCGCCAATGTCGGCGCATCCAGATGGCGCAAATCGCCCCCCATGATCAGCGGCGACCGCGCGATCGCCCATAATGTCATCAGCGTCTTCTGCTCGTCCGGGGTAAAGCGCGTATCGCGCTCGCCCAGCGCCAGCCGCCCCAGCGGCAGCATGTCCGCATCCGGCCAGGACCCCGGCCCGCGATAGGGCGTCCAATTCTCCAGCCGGGTGAACTGCGCCTCCAACATCTCCCATTCATCCCAGAAGTCATCGGAAATCCGCCACATCTGCGCATATTTGCGTACATGATCGCCCCGGATCACCGGCGTCTCCCCCGGCGACAGGCTCAGGATGATCGGCCGGCCCGTCGCGACGATCGCCTTGTGTGCCGCCTCGATCTCCGGCGCATGGGCGTCATAGGGCCGGCTCATATCGTCCATCTTGACGAAATCGACGCCCCAGTCGGCATAGAGGCGGAAGATGCTGTCATAATAGGCCTGCGCGCCCGGCCGCGTCATGTCGACTCCATACATGTCGGGGTTCCAGGAACAGATGCTGCTCTTGTCCGCCACATCGGCCGCGCGATAGTTGGTGCCCAGGATCGGCAGGTTCGCCTCCACCGCCGCGCGCGGAATGCCGCGCATGACATGGATGCCGAATTGCATGCCCAGCGCATGCACCTCTTTGGCCAATTGCGTGAACCCCTTGCCCCCGGCACTGGACGGAAAGCGATTGGGCGCCGGGATCATCCGGCCATAGCCATCCATCGCCGGCTTGGGCTTGGCATTATAGGTGTAGCTGGACGCGTCCGGTTCATACCATTGAATATCGACGGTAAAGATATCATAGCCGAACGGCAGCAGCTTCTCCGCCATGATCTTCGCGGTTTCGCGCGCTTGGCGCTCGGTAATGGTGGTGGCAAAGCTGTTCCAGCTATTCCACCCCATCGGCGGTCGCGGCGCCAATATCGCCCCACCCCGCTCCACCGGTGCTGCCCCCGCACGGACTGCTCCCGCAGCCGCAAGCCCTGCCATACCACCCGCGATCATATCGCGGCGGCTGGCTTTCCAGTTCATCCTCATCATTTGTAGGAGTTAATAGACCTGCAAATGAAAAAGCAACCTCCGTCATCCCAGCGAAGGCTGGGATCTCACTTTTCTTAAAATCCAGGAAATCAGAGGAGAGATGAAAGACGAAAAAAGCTAGACCTCGATCCCCGCCAGCCATTCGCCGATCATCGCCCGCCCCGCCGCAACCGCAATCGGCCCATGCAGCCCATGATCCTCCCGCAAAGCGATCCCGCATTGCTGCGCCATATCCAGATCCGCCCAGAAATGCGTCAACCAATCCTCGAAACGCGGATCTTCGCCCATTTCCGCATGAAATTGCAGCGCCAGCACATTGCTCCCACGCCGAAACGCCTGATGCGCATATTTGGACGTCGACGCCAGCAGTTCCACATTGTCCGGCAAATCGAACGTATCGCTATGCCAATGCAGGATCGGCACGCCGTCGATATGCCGCAACGGGGACGCCGCCCCCGCGTCGTTCACGCTGACCGGCGCGAAGCCCAGTTCTATATGCCCACCCGGATAGACCCGCGCGCCGAGCGCCGCCGCGATCATCTGACTGCCCAGGCACACGCCCAAAGTCGGCCGATCCGCCGCCAGCCGATCGGCCAGTTTCGCGATCTGCACCGGAATCCACGGATGCAATTCCTGCTCATAAACGCCCATCGGGCCACCCATCATGATCAGCAGGTCGGGATCGCACAGATCCACCTGCCCGAAATCGGGGCTGGCCACATCGATGCGATCGATATGATAACCGGCAGCCTCTATCGGCTGGAGATAGCCCGCAGCGCCTTCGCGCGGGACATGACGGACGATCAACGCTCTTTTCATTGCTGAGTCGGACGCTAGACAATCCCGCGCGCCGCCGCCACCCCAGCCTTTCTTGGCGCGGTAAAATCAGCGCTATTGGCCAATGCCCGCGTCCATGATTTAACCACGGACCATGAACGCCTTCCGCATCGCCCGCACCGCCATCGCCGCCAGCCTCCTCGCCGGCACCGCCCTTCTCGCCCAAGGCCCTGCCCAAACGTCCGTGAGCGACGATCCGGTCGAGGCCGTCGATCCTTTCATCGGCACCTCGGGCGAAGGCCACACCTTCCCAGGCGCGGTCGCCCCCTTCGGCATGGTCCAGCTTTCGCCCGACACCCATGTCGGCCCCGCGCGCCAGACCTACAACTGGGCCGCCGGCTACCGCCACGAAGACCCGACGATCCTCGGCTTCTCCCACACTCATTTCTCTGGCGCTGGCCATAGCGACCTGGGCGATTTCCTCGTCACGCCTGTCAGCGGCGACAGCGTCCCGCTGGAGGCCGGCGACGACAAGACGCCCGGCTATCGCTCCCGCAAGGCTGACGAGGTCGCCTCGCCCGGCTATTATGCCGTTACCCTGACCGATCCCGGCGTTCGCGCGGAATTGACGGCCGGCACGCGCGTCGGCGTCCACCGCTACAGCTTCCCGGCGGGCAAGGCCGCGCATCTGGTGCTGGACCTGCGCTCGATCATCTACGACTATCCCGGCAAGATCCTCTGGTCGTCGGTCCGCATCCGCCCCGATGGCACCATCACCGGCTCCCGCGAAATACGCGGCTGGGCCACCCCGCGCCGCATCTTCTTTGCGATGCGTTTCTCTGCGCCGCTGACCGGCCATCAATTCGTCAGCACGGAAAAGGACATCCTCTACAAGGGGTTCAAGGGACCGGGCCGTGGCCCCGAAACGCTCGACGCCCTCGCCGGTCGCGCGCTGGTGGCGCAACTCGACTTCGGCCAACTCGCCAAGCCGCTGGAGGTGAAAGTCGCCTTGTCCGGCGTGGATGAGGACGGCGCCATCGCCAACCTCACCAGCGAAGCCGGCGACTTCGACACGATCCGCGCCAGCACCCGTACCACCTGGAACGAAGCCCTGGGCGCTGTAAAGATCGCCGCGCCTGCTCCGATGCGCCGCAACGTCTACACCGCTCTCTATCACAGCCTGATGGCCCCTAGCATTTGGAGCGACGCCGACGGCCGCTGGCGCGGACCGGACGATCAGGTCCATGCCGGTGAAGGCTTCACCATGCACTCCACTTTCTCGCTCTGGGACACGTTCCGGGCCGAACATCCGCTGCTCACGCTGGTCCAGCCGGAAGCGAAGAATGCCGATTTCGTGAACGCGCTGGTCGCGGGGCAGAAGACCAGCCCCTTCGGCATCCTCCCCGTCTGGCAGTTCGGCGGCAAGGAAACCTGGACCATGATCGGCTATCATGCCGTGCCCGTAATCGCCGACGCCTGCCTGAAAGGGATCAAGGGCATCGACTGCGCCGCCGCGCTCAAAGCCATGGTCGCCAGCGCCGACTATGCCCCTTATGGCGGCCTGGGCGACTATATGAAGCTGGGCTATGTCCCCATCGATCGCGAACCCGAAGCCGCGTCCAAGACGGTCGAATATGCCTATGACGACTGGACCATCGCCCGCCTCGCCCGCCAGCTTGGCGACAGCGCCACGGCTCAACGCTTCGAAAAGCGCGCCGGGAACTGGCGCAACAGCTTCGACGCGAAAACCGGTTTCCTGCGCGCGCGCAAGGCGGACGGCAGCTTCCGCACCCCCTTCGACCCCACCGCCATCAACTATGGGTCCGACTATACGGAGGGCAATGCCTGGCAATATAGCTGGTTCATGCCCCATGATCAGGCCGGCCTGTTCCGCCTGCTGGGCGGCGACGCAAAGACCGTCGCGAAGCTCGACGCCATGTTCGACTATGACAATAGCAAGATCGATTACAGCCATGCCGAGGATATATCGGGTCTGATCGGCCAATATATCCATGGCAACGAACCCAGCCACCATGTCGCCTATCTCTACAATTATGCCGGCCAGCCCTGGCGCACGCAGGAACGGCTGAAACAGATCGTCGAGAGCCAATATAAGCCCGCGCCCGACGGCCTCGCCGGCAATGACGATCTGGGCCAGATGTCGGCCTGGCTGGTCTTCACCGCCTTGGGCTTCTATCCCGTCGCACCGGGCAGCAACGAATATGTGATCGGCCGCCCCTTCGTGGATCGCGCGGACATGGCGCTGCCGAACGGCCAGCATTTCACCGTGACGACGGATGGCCTGTCGGACGCCAACCGCTATATCGGCACGGTCACGTTGAACGGCAAACCGCTGGATCGTGCCTATATCACGGACGCCGAAATCCGTGCCGGCGGCACGCTCCACTTCACCATGCAGGCGACCCCGAACAAGGCCTGGGCCACCGGCAAGAAGGCCCGACCCTATTCGATGACCGACTATGGCCGATAAGGATCAGCCGGCGCCGGCATTACGAAAATCCAGCAACGCCTCAGCCAGATAGCCGCGCAGCACGGCGCGGTCGATCCGCAACCGGTTGCTTTCGCCGCCCGCCAGACAGGAGGACAATGCCGGCATCGCACGCTGAAAAGCCGCGCGTTCCTCCTCGCTGCCGGCCTTGTACCGGATCAGGCTGTCCACCGCAGGCGCGTTGCGCGCGACGATGCAGCCAGCATAGGCATGATAGGCATCCTCCCCTTCCGCCACGGCCGGCGTCGGCGCGGCAGGATTGGCCGGCTCGACCAGCGGGGCGGTGAAACGGTGCAGATAGAGCTGCTCGGCCAGCGCGCCACGCATCGCATGGCCCTTCATCCGCAGCTTGCCCTGGTGCAGACATCCCTTACGGCTATTGGCCATCGCGATGAAGCTGGCCGTCTCCTCAGGCGATCCCGGCTGCGTCTTGAGCGCCTGTGCGGCCTTCTCCGGCGCCCCGCGCACGACGCATTGCGCAAATTCGGTCATCGCATTTTCGGCCGTGCCACGCCCATAGGCGCCAAAGTCCTTGTCCGAAGAGGGAGCGCTGCCCTGCCCCTGCGCAGCGGTCGCCGACAGCAGCAAAATCACCATGGCTATGTTCATGACCATCACCTCAACCTGCCAGAAAATAGAGATTTTCAGACAATCATGACGATTTTATGATCGCGCCGCGCCCATAGAAAAAGGGCTCCTCCCAACCGGAAGAAGCCCTCTCCTCTTAACTCAGCGCCTCAGCCGATCAAGCGGCCAGCTTGCGCAGCACATATTGCAAAATGCCGCCGTTCAGGAAATATTCCAGCTCGTTGACGGTATCGATGCGGCACAGCGCGGTGAAGGTGAAGGTCGAACCATCGGCCCGCTTCACGACCACATCCACATCCTGACGCGGCTTCAGGTCGGCGACGCCCTGAATGGTGAACGTCTCGTCCCCCGTCAGACCCAGCGTATCGCGCGTGTCGCCATCCTTGAACTGGAGCGGCAACACGCCCATGCCGACCAGGTTCGACCGATGGATGCGCTCGAAGCTTTCCACGATCACCGAGCGCACGCCCAGCAAATTGGTGCCCTTCGCCGCCCAGTCGCGCGACGATCCGGTGCCATATTCCTTGCCGCCGATCACGACCAGCGGCGTCCCGTCGGCCTTATGCTTCATCGCCGCGTCATAGATCGGCATGACCTCGCCGTCATAACTGGTCATGCCGCCCTCGACGCCATCCAGCATCAGATTCTTGATGCGGATATTGGCGAAGGTGCCGCGCATCATCACCTCATGATGCCCGCGCCGCGACCCGTAGCTGTTGAAGTCGGCCTGGCTCACCTGATGCTCGCTCAGCCATTTGCCGGCCGGCGACGACGCCTTGATCGACCCTGCCGGCGAAATATGGTCGGTGGTGATGGAATCGCCGAAGATCGCCAGCGGCTTGGCCTCGACAATGTCCGTGACCGGCGCCGGAGTCATGCTCAGCCCCTCGAAATAGGGCGGATTGGCGACATAGGTCGATCCCGCGCGCCACTGATAGGTGTCCGATCCGGTAACGTCGATCGCCTGCCAATGCGCGTCGCCCTTATAGACATTGGCATAGCGCGCCTGGAACATCGGCCGGTCCACCGCGCCCGCGATGGTGGTCGCAATCTCGTCGTTGGTCGGCCAGATGTCCTTGAGATACACGTCGTTACCCGCCGTGCTGACGCCGATCGGCGTGGTCAGGAAATCCTCGATCACCGTGCCCTTGAGCGCATAGGCGACCACCAGCGGCGGCGACGCGAGGAAGTTGGCGCGCACGTCCGGCGACACGCGCCCTTCGAAATTGCGGTTGCCCGAAATCACGGCGGCGGCCACCAGCCCATTTTCATTGATCGCAGCGCTGATCGCGGGCGCCAGCGGCCCCGAATTGCCGATGCAGGTGGTGCAGCCATAGCCCACCAGATTGAAACCGATGGCGTCCAGATGCGACTGCAACCCCGCCTTTTCCAGATAATCGGTCACGACCTGGCTACCCGGCGCCAGCGACGTCTTCACCCATGGCTTGGGCTTCAGGCCCAGCTCGTTCGCCTTCTTGGCGACCAGCCCAGCCGCGATCAGCACGCTGGGGTTCGACGTATTGGTGCAGCTGGTGATCGCCGCGATGGTGACGTCGCCGTCGCCAATGTCGAAATCCTTGCCTTCCACCGGCACGCGGGTCTGTGCCTTCTTGTAGGTATTGACCATGTCGGCATTGAACACGTCATCGACGTCGGGCAGCGCGACCCGATCCTGCGGACGCTTCGGCCCGGCCAGGCTGGGCACGACGGTGGACAGGTCCAGTTCCAACGTGTCGGTGAACACCGGTTCGATCGACGGGTCGATCCAGAACCCCTGCTCCTTGGCATAGGCTTCGACCAGCGCGATCGTCTCGTCCGGGCGACCGGTCAGACGCATATAGTCCAGCGTCTTGTCATCGATGCCGAAGAAGCCGCAGGTCGCGCCATATTCCGGCGCCATATTGGCCAAAGTCGCCCGGTCCGCGAGGCTCAGCGTCGCCAGACCCGGCCCGAAATATTCGACGAACCGCCCCACCACGCCACGCGCGCGCAGCATCTGGGTGCAGGTCAGCACCAGGTCGGTGGCGGTCACGCCTTCCTTCAGCGTACCGGTGAATTTGAAGCCCACGACTTCGGGGATCAGCATGGATACAGGCTGGCCCAGCATCGCGGCCTCCGCCTCGATCCCGCCCACGCCCCAACCCAGCACGCCCAGGCCATTGACCATCGTGGTGTGGCTGTCGGTGCCGACGCAGGTGTCGGGATAGGCGACGGTGGCGCCGCTTTCATCGACCGAAGACCACACGCCCTGCGCGATATTCTCCAGATTGACCTGATGGCAGATGCCCGTGCCCGGCGGCACGGCGTAGAAATTGGCGAGGGACTTGCTGCCCCATTTCAGGAAGTCGTAGCGCTCCATATTGCGCTGATATTCGATCTCCATATTCTGCTCGAACGCCTTGGGCGTGCCGAACTCGTCGACCATGACGCTATGGTCGATGACGAGGTGGACGGGCACCTGCGGATTGATCTTGCTGGCGTCGGCGCCCAGCGCGTTCATCGCGTCGCGCATCGCGGCCAGATCGACCACGCAGGGCACCCCGGTAAAATCCTGCAACAGCACGCGCGCGGGGCGATACTGGATTTCCCGCTCAGCCTTGCCCCGGTCATTCTGCCAGTCGACGATCGCCTGGATATCCTCGGCGGTCACGGTCACGCCATCTTCGAAACGGAGCAGATTTTCCAGCAGCACCTTCATCGAAAAAGGCAGGCGGGATACGTCGCCCAGCTTCTGCGCGGCCTTCTTCAACGAATAATAGGCAATGTCCTTGCCGCCGACATTCAACGTGTCGCGCGTGCCCAGAGTGTCCTGTCCGATGACGGTCATAAGATGTGCGTCTCCTCGCATGGCCTCGGCCAAAGGAGGGCGCGTTTCCACCAGAGGCTCGCCGAATGGCAAGGTGGCAAGGATACACCCCAACCCATGGTCGAAGCAGATATGTCCCGATGCTGCGCTGCCATAACATTTGATCGTTTCAAATCAAATGGCGACGCAGTCTGTGGTGCTTATGTAGGGATACGTTTCACCCCTTTAAACGTTGCATCGGCAGAAAAGGGGAGACAGTCATGGACACAGGTTTTTCGCCCGTCGAAACCGGCGTAATTGCTATCAATCCGCAATATTATCTTGGCCGCAAAACCCCCTGCCCCGACTGCGGCGGCAGCCAGTGGATCGTGGGCCGCGTGGTGGCCGAATGCGCCCATTGCGACACGCCCTTACCCCTTGCTGCATCGCAACATCGTGCGTGGTTGACGCCGTCTCTGGCGCCGCTTCCACTTACGTCCAGTCTCTGATCCGAACTGCCTTCACGCCGATAAGCGCATATCAGATGGAGCGTTCCCCGGCGTAAGCCGGGGCCCAGTTCCACGCTCTAAACTGGACCCCGGCCTAACGCCGGGGAACGGAGAGCTATGAATCCACATCACCGCTTATTGGCATAAACGAAAAGGCCGCAGCCATACTTCCCCGATCAGGCGGAAAGCATGGCGGCGGCCTTGTCGCAAAAGGGCCTTAGCCCTCCCTAGATCAATGCCAGATCAATGCGCGGCGGGCGGCGCAAACTTCGTCAGGTCGATACCCGTCACCGCGCTGCGATACTCGTCCATATTCGGCGTGCGGCCCAATATGGTGGACAGCACCACCAGCGGGGTCGAAGCGAGCAGCGACTCCCCCTTCTTGTTGGCCGTATCTTCCACGACGCGGCCCTGGAACAGGCGGGTCGAGGTGGCGAGGACGGTGTCGCCCTTCGCAGCCTTTTCCTGATTGCCCATGCACAGGTTGCAGCCCGGACGCTCCAGATAGAGCATATTCTCATATTCGGTGCGCGCGGCGTTCTTCGGGTGAAGATCGTCGAACTCGAACCCGGCATATTTCTTCAGGACGTCCCAATCGCCTTCGGCCTTCAGCTCGTCGACAATATTATAGGTCGGCGGCGCGACGACCAGAGGTGCCTTGAACTCGACCTTGCCTTCCTTGGCTTCGATATTCTTCAACATCTGGGCCAGGATCTTCATGTCGCCCTTATGCACCATGCACGATCCGATGAAGCCCAGATCGACCTTCTTCGTGCCGCCATAATAGGACACGGGGCGGATCGTGTCGTGGGTGTAGCGCTTCGACACGTCGGCATTGTTGACGTCCGGATCGGCGATCATCGGTTCGTCGATCAGGTCCAGGTCGACCACGACTTCGGCGAAATATTTCGCATTGTCGTCGGGCGTCAGCGCAGGCTTCTCACCCGAACGGATTTCCGCGATGCGCTTGTCCGCCAGGGCGATCAGGCCCTTCAAGGTACCGGCGGCATTTTCCATGCCCTTGTCGATCATGATCTGGATACGCGACTTGGCGATTTCCAGCGATTCGATCAGCGTTTCATTCTCGGAAATGCAGATCGACGCCTTGGCCTTCATTTCGGCCGTCCAGTCGGTGAAGGTGAAGGCCTGATCGGCCAGCAGCGTGCCGATATGCACTTCGATGATGCGGCCCTGGAACACGTTTTCGCCGCCGAACTGGGCCAGCATCTGTGCCTGGGTCGCGTGCACCACGTCGCGGAAGTCCATATAGGGCTGCATCTTGCCCTTGAAGGTGACCTTCACCGACTGCGGGATCGGCATGGTCGCTTCACCGGTGGCCAGCGCCAGCGCGACCGTGCCGGAATCCGCACCGAACGCCACGCCCTTCGACATGCGCGTGTGGCTGTCGCCGCCGATGATGATCGCCCAATCGTCCACGGTGATGTCGTTCAGCACCTTGTGGATGACGTCGGTCATCGCATGATAGACGCCCTTGGGATCGCGCGCGGTGATCAGGCCGAAATTGTTCATGAAGGACATCAGCTTGGGGATGTTGGCCTGCGCCTTCTTGTCCCACACCGACGCGGTGTGGCAGCCCGACTGATAGGCGCCGTCGACCAGCGGCGAAATGACGGTGGCCGCCATCGCTTCCAGTTCCTGCGCGGTCATCAGACCGGTCGTGTCCTGCGACCCCACGATGTTCACCGTGACGCGCACGTCCGACCCGGCATGCAGCACCTTGCCCGGCGCGACGCCCACGGCATTGCGGTTGAAGATCTTCTCCACCGCAGTCAGGCCCTGGCCCTCGACGGTGATTTCCTTGTTCGGCGCGAACACGGCCGGCGCTTCGACGCCCAGCGTTTCGGCGGCGAAGGTCTGTAGCTTCTTGCCGAACACGATGGCGTAGCTGCTGCCCGCCTTCATGAATTCCATCTTCTGCGGGGTGAAGGCGGCGGCGACGTCGACCAGTTCGTTACCGGCCTCGTCGGTCAGCTTGCGGTTCTTGACGTCGATCTTGAGCACCGTCCCGGTCGCGACCGAGAAGGCCTCTTCCAGCACCGGATTGCCGTCATTGTTCAAAATGGCCTTGCCGTCCGGGCCGGTCATCTTGACCCAGTTTTTCAGGTTCAGGCCGATGCCGCCGGTCACGTCCACCGTGGTCGCGAAGATCGGCGAAATGCCGTTGGTGCCCGCGACGACCGGGGCATAGTTGACGAAGGGCACATAGGGGCTGGACTGCTTGCCAGCCCACAGCGCTACATTGTTGACGCCCGACATACGCGAGCTGCCCACGCCCATCGTGCCCTTTTCGGCGATCAGCATCACGCGCTTGTCGGGATGCTGTTCCTTCAGCGCCACGATCTGCTGCTGCGCTTCGGGCGTGATCATGCACAGGCCGTGCAGTTCGCGGTCGGAGCGCGAATGCGCCTGATTGCCCGGCGACAGAAGATCGGTCGAAATATCGCCTTCACCGGCGATGAAGGTCACAACCTTGATTTCGTCTTCGACTTCGGGAAGCTTGGTGAAGAACTCCGCCTTGGCGTAGCTTTCCAGCACATCCTTGGCGACCGCATTGCCCGCCGCGAACGCATCGCGCAGGCGGAACATGTCGGCGTCGTACAGGAACACCTGTGTCTTGAGCACGTCGCCGGCTTGGCTGGCGATCGCTGCGTCATCGCCCAGCGTCAGGTCGAGCAGCACCTCGATCGAGGGACCACCCTTCATGTGGCTGAGCAGTTCCAGCGCGAAGGCCGGCGTGATTTCCGCCACGGCCACGTCGCCCAGGATGATCTTCTTGAGGAAAGCCGCCTTCACGCCCGCAGCGCTCGTGGTGCCGGGCAGCGTGTTGTAGATGAAGAATTTCAGTGCGTCGGCGCGATGTTCGCTGCCCGCGTCCTGGATGATGGCGATGATTTCGCCGACCAGAGCGCCGTCGTCGATCGGCTTGGGCGCGAGTCCCTGAGTCTTACGGCTTTCGATTTCGGCCAGATAATCCAGGTAAATGCTCATCTCGTTCCCAACGTCATATAAAGTGCACGGAGTCGACGCGCAGCGCCACTTGCCGACTTATATGCCCGGTCCGGGAGCTGACGCCGCCCCGGTACGCCAAGAGACGCGAATTGGCAAGCCGCCGCAGCGCAGCAAAATGTTGCTGCCAAGTGCGACAACTGGCCGAAAACTGCGGCTTTTGCCATTAGTCTGAGTAAAGAATGGACTTTAGTAGGACGGTTAACTCCGCGCCTTCTCCGCCGCGATCCACCCGTCGATCTGGCTTTCCAGCACAGTGAGCGGCACCGCGCCCTGCGCCAGCACCGCATCATGGAAGCGACGCAAGTCGAATTTCGGTCCCAATGCCGCCTCCGCCTTCGCCCGCAGCGCCCGGATCTTGATTTCGCCCAGCTTGTAGCCCAGCGCCTGCCCTGGCCAGCTGATATAGCGATTGACCTCGGCATCGATATTCGCGTCGGACAGCGCGCTGTTGCTCTTCATGAAGGCGACCGCCTTGGCCTTGTCCCATCCCTTGGCATGGATGCCGGTATCGACCACCAACCGACAGGCGCGCCACATTTCGTAGGACAGGCGCCCCATCATCTTCTCGGGCGTGTCGTACAGGCCCATTTCTTCGCCCAAATATTCGGTATAGAGCGCCCACCCCTCCACATAGGCGGTAAAACCCGCCAGATATTTGCGGAATGGCGGCAACGGCAATTCCTGTTGCAGCGCGATCTGGTTGTGGTGGCCCGGCACCGCCTCATGCGCGGTCAGCGCCGGTACTTCCCAGAAAGGGCGCTGGTCCAGCTTCGACGTATTGACCCAATAGGTGCCGGATATGCCGCTCTCCGGCGCGCCCGGCCCATAATAGGCCGTCGTCGTGCCTTCCGCCTCGGCCGCCGGGATCGGCTTCAACCCATAGGGCAATCGCGGCAACGTGCCGAAATAGCGCGGCAGCAGTCCGTCGATCGTCTTGGCCTGCCGCGCCGATACGCGCAGCAATTCCTCGGGCGTCTTGGCATAATAGGACGGATCGGTGCGCAGATGCTGGATATAGGCCGCGCGGCTGGGGTATCCGGCCTTGGCCGCAATCTCGTCCATCCGCTTGCCGATGCGCGCGACTTCATCCAGCCCGATCTGATGGATCTCTTCCGGCGTCAGGTCGGTCGTCGTATGCGCCTTCACACGGGCCGCATACCAGGCCGCCCCGCCCGGCAGGGCCGACGCGCTATCGCTCTTGCGGCAATGGGGCAGATAGTCGGTCACGAACAAATCATGCCATTTGCGATATTCCGGCGTCAGCACATCACGGATGATGGTAACGGCCCGCGCCTGCATCGCACTCCAGTCCGCGTCGCCGATGTCGCGCGGCTTGGCCCGCGCGAACGGCTCGTAGAAGCGCGTCTCCTCCGGCTTGCCATCCACGATGCCGCTGATCGTCCCGGCATAATTTTGCAGCACCGAACAGGGCTGGACATAGCCGCCCTTGATCGCCTGCCGCGTGATGGCCAGCGCATCGCCATTCATCTTGGGATAGAGCGCCAACCGCTTCAGATAGCTGTCATAATCGGCGCGATTGTAGAAAGGCAGGCCGTCCGCCATGCCGGAAAAGCCCTGATGCCAGCCATAATAGGTCGTAAACAGCATCAACCGCTCGGCCGGATGCTTGTCCCCATCGATATCGTCGCGCAGCATCCACAGAAGCACGTCACGGTTCACCCGGTCGGCCGCATCCAGCTGTTGCGCGGGCACGGCATCCAGCCGGCTGACGAAGCCTTGCTCCGCCTTGATCTGCGCATCGCGCGCACCCAGCGACATATCGGAAATGCGATCGTCATACGCGCGCACGCCCCGCGCCGTCGCCTCGACAGGATGGGTCGACAGATACCAGGCCCAATGATCGTCGATGATCCTGGTCAATTGGTCGTGGGGCGCCGTCTGCGCTGGCATCTGGGCATGGGCCAGAACCGGCACGGAAATAGCGATGAGGAAAGAAAGAATCTTGCGCATGGACGCAATGGATCGCGCGTCCCACCGCTTTTGGCAAGAGGCGTCAGGCCGCAGCCACGCCCTCCGCTTCGACTATGCCATCACCGGCATAATAGCCCTGCACCCGCACCCGTTTCTCGACATGATCCACGGGCACGCGCAGCAGGACGAGGCGGTAACTCCCGCCCAGATCACGCTGGAGCAGAAAGCCGGCCTCATCGCGCAGCAATCTGCCTGTCTCATCCACTCCAGCGCCAATCTCTATCATAGGCGTCAGTCTATAGCATCCTTGATGCCCTTGCCAGCCAGCACGCCCAGCACCAGGAACAGCACGAACACGGCAATGGCGATGAAGAACAGGATCTTGGCGATACCGACGAAGGTGCCCGCCGCGCCGCCAAAGCCGAGCAGTGCCAGTACCGCGGCAATGACGAGGGAGATGATCGCAAGCTTGATCATGGAAATATCCTTCCTTGGGAGGTGATGGTCCGTTCAACCGACGATAACGCCACTTGTTCCACCTGCGGCACAAAGATGGATAACGGGAAATTAAGGTCGATTATCAGGCGCTTGATTGAACAATCGCCGCTGCCGATCGGTTGTTGCCTGATCGAAAAGGAGACCAAGATGTCGAGCAATCATGCCATCAGCAAACTGGACGACCTGATCACCACCTTGATCGACAGCGTGAAGGGCTATGAACATAGCGCCGACAAGGTGACGTCGACCGAATATCAGATCCTCTTCCGCGATCTGGCCGGCGAACGGACCAAGGCGGTCGATCTGCTCCAGGCGCGCAGCCGTGCGCTGGGCGGCAAGCCCAATGAGTTCGGTTCCACCGCCGGCACCGTGCATCGCCGGCTGGAGGATATTTTCGTGGCGCTGGGCGGCGGAGACAAGGCCGTGATCCACGCGATCGACCGGGGTGAAGATTATCTGCGCGAGGAATTTGAGCGCGTGCTCAAGGATGAGGCGATCGACGCGGAAACCCAGGCCGCCGTCCGCCACGCCCATGAATCGGTGGCGCATGGCCATATGGTCGTGACCGGCCTCAAGGACCAATTGGCCACCGCGTGATCGCGAACCGATTGTCTTTAAAAGCAACGTCATCCTGAACTTGTTTCAGCATGACGATTTGCGGAAGACCCTGCCATGGGAGCCCAACCGAACGGCGGTTCCGCCCGGTCGCCTTAGACCCACCCCTCCAAAACCTGATTGGGCGGGCGATGCCCGTCCACCCAGGTGCGGATATTGGCAATGACCCGCGCGCCCGTCGCGTCGCGTCCCTCGAACGTCGCCGACCCCATATGCGGTGACAGCGCGACGTTGGGCAGCGCCAGCAACCGCTGATCGATGGCCGGCTCATGGGTGTAGACGTCGAAACCGGCGCCCGCGATGCGCCCTTCGTCCAGCGCCGCGATCAGCGCCTGCTCGTCGGTAATCTCCGCGCGCGACGTGTTGATCAGATAGGCGTGCTGCTGCATCAGCCCGACCCGCCGCGCATCGATCAGCCCGCGACTATCGGCATTGAGCGGACAATGGATCGACACGATGTCGCTCCCGGCCAGCAACGCGTCCAGATCGCCATGCCATTCCGCTTCCAATTCCTGCTCCACCTCGAACGGCAGGCGATGGCGGTTGTGATAGGCGATCGACAGACCGAAGGCGCGAGCCCGGCGGGCGACGGCCCGGCCGATCCGCCCCATGCCGATAATGCCCAATTTCTTCCCGCCGATGCGATGACCCAACATGCCGGACGGGCTCCAGCCGCGCCACTCGCCCGTCCGCACCAGCTTCTCCCCCTCCGCCAGCCGGCGGGGGACGGACAGGATCAGCGCCATCGTCATGTCCGCCGTATCCTCGGTCAGCACGCCGGGCGTATTGGTGACGATGATGCCCTTCTTCCGCGCCGCCGTCAGGTCGATATGATCGACCCCGCTGCCGAAACTGGCGATCAGTTGCAACCGCTCCGGCGCGCCCTCGATCAGGGCGGCGTCGATGGGATCGCTGATGCACGGGACCAGCACGTCGCACTGCGCCATGGCATGGGCCAGGTCGGCGTGGCTCATCGCAACGTCGCCGACATTGAAACTGGCGTCGAACAATTGGGCCATGCGCGCCTCCACATTGGGCGGCAGGCGGCGCGTGACGATGACGCGCGGCTTAGCGGGGCGCTGTTTTTTGGCCATGACTAGGCCGCTATTCCTGCCCACGCGCCCGGTCAAGCGGATATGGCGCAACCGGCAAGATCAGCGCTTGTCGCGGCGGCCCGGCAGGGAGTAAGGGAAAGCCATGGGTGACATCGGCAATGGGTCTGGAATGAAGCGTCTGCTGCTGGGCGCGGGCATGGCTGCGGCGCTGGCCATGGGCGGCGCTGCGCTGGCCGGGCCGGCCAAGAAGGTGCCCTATTGGGCGTCCCTCTCGCATGACGAGGCGCGGATGCGCGTCGGGCCAAGCCTGGATTATCCCTCCAACTGGATCTATCGTCGCCGCGACCTGCCGGTGAAGGTGGTGCAGGTGCTGGGCCTGTGGCGCAAGGTGGAGGATGCCGACGGCGCGCAGGGCTGGATGCACGTCCGCCTGCTCAGCGACACGCCGACCGCGATCGTCCGCTCCGAAGAAGCCCCCTTGCGCGAATCCGCCAGCGACGGCGCGCGCGCGCTGTTCCGCGCCCAACGCGGCGTCGTGGGCCGGCTCAGCGATTGTTCGGGCAGCTGGTGCGCCTTCGATGCGAAGGGGCAGCGCGGCTATGTGAAGACCAGCGATATCTGGGGCGCGACCGACAAATAGGATCGCGCCCTGTAGGATATTTTCTTACGCAAATAGGACATGATATTACGCGTCGGCCCGACGCGCTCACGCGATAGGACTGTCCAACTCGCTGTCTCAATGCGGCGTAGCGCCCAGTTCCACCCCGGTCTTGTCATGCACGGCAAAACGGTCGATCAGGTCGGCGCTGGCCCGGTTATAGCCGACCACCTCGACCTGCCGTCCATCCCCGCGCAACCGCGCAACCACCTTGTCGAGCGCCCCTACGCCTGAAATATCCCAGAAATGCGCGCTGCTCACGTCGATCAGGATAGGGCCAGCGCCATCCTCCGGCCGGAAGGCGCGGGTGAAGCGATCGACCGATGCGAAGAATATCTGGCCGGTGACGCGATAGACCGTCCGCCCGTCCGCCTCGCTCCGTTCGACCGCGAACATGCGCTGCACCTTGCCGGCAAAGAAAATGCCCGACAGCAGCACGCCGACCAGCACGCCCAGCGACAGGTCGCGCGTGGCAAGCACGACGGCCACCGTCACCAGCATCACCACCGAAGACGTCGGAGGATGACGGCGCAGGTTCGGGATCGAATTCCAGCTGAACGTGCCGATCGACACCATCACCATCACCGACACCAAGGCCGGCATGGGCAACAGCCCCACCCACGGCCCCAGTACGGTGAGCAGGAACAGCAGGAAACCGCCCGCCACGAAGGTCGAAAAGCGCCCGCGCCCGCCCGACGTCACATTGATGACCGACTGGCCGATCATCGCGCATCCACCCATGCCGCCAAACAGCGCGGCGACGATATTCGCTCCGCCCTGCCCCATCGCCTCACGCTTCTTGTCGCTGTCCGTATCGGTCATGTCGTCGACGATCTGCGCCGTCAGCATGGATTCGAGCAGCCCGACGGCCGCCATCGTCACCGAATAGGGCAGGATGATCCGCAGCGTGTCCAGCGTCAGCGGCACATGCGGCAGGGCAAAGCTGGGCAGCCCTTCCGGCAGCTTGCCCATGTCGCCGACGCTATGCACCGGCAGGCCCAGCCACAGGCCGGCCACGCTCAGCACCACGATCGCCACCAGCGGCGAAGGCACCGCCTTCGTCACACGCGGGAACAGGTAGATGATCGCCAGCCCCGCCGCGACCATCGCATAAGTGTGCCAGCTGACATGGGTCAGTTGCGGCAGTTGCGCCATGAAGATCAGGATGGCGAGCGCATTGACGAAGCCGGTAATGACCGATCGGGACACGAACTGCATCAGCAGGTCCAGCCGCAGCAGCCCGGCCGCGATCTGGATCAGGCCCATCATGATGGTCGCTGCGAACAGATACTCCACGCCATGCTGCTTCACCAGCGGCCCGACCAGCACGGCGACGGCGGCGGTCGCGGCGGAAATCATCCCCGGCCGCCCGCCGATCAGCGCGATCGTCATGGCGATCGCGACGGAGGCATAGAGGCCGACGCGCGGATCGACGCCGGCGATGATGGAAAAGCCGATGGCTTCGGGAATAAGCGCCAGCGCGACGACGATCCCGGCCAGCGCATCGCGCCGGGCGGAGGTAAAGTCGACAAACCACTGCCGACGGTAGCGGGTCAGGAGATCGGTCATAGAAAATCCACAACAAGGCACATGACGCCGCAACGAAGGCGGCGCATCGGGTTGGATCATGTGGGATGTTGTCCGGCGGATCGGCGGCCGGAATAGCCACCCGGAATTTCACCGGGTCCATGCGAATATCCCGCCCTTAGCGGAAGATACAGCCAAGGATCAAGATACCCCTCTCCCCAGAGGGGGAGAGGGCTGCGCAGACTTGGTAGCTTGCTGCCTAGTCGAAGCTGGGTGAGGGGGAAGCGACGTTACACTGATGCAGCCCCCCTCTCCTCTCACCACTCATACGCTTTGGGCATCGCCCCTTCGCTTGGGCTGGCATAGCGGTCGCGCAGCTTGGTCTGTCGGTTTTCCAGCGGTTGCTGCACGCCGTCGATCCACACCGAAACCGGCGCCGACGTCATTTCCAGCGGATCGCCGTCCCATATCACCACATCGCCCGCCTTGCCGGCCTTCAGCGACCCGAACCGGTCGCCCAGCCCCATCGCCTCGGCCGGGGCCGATGTGATAGTGCGCAGCGCTTGCCCCCAGCTAAGCCCCGTCGCGCCCGGCACCTTCGTGAGCGCCACCATATTGCCAGCCTGCTGCGTCGCCGCGCGCAGTTGCAGGGCATCGTCGCCCGTCAGCAGCCCCATCGAAACACTGACGCCCGCCTTCACCATCCGCCCGACGTTGCTCTGGGTCGCGGCCAGCTTCTCGAAGCTCGACGGCAGGTCTTCCAGCCCGGCCGTAATGACCGGCACCTTGGCCGCCACGATCTGCGGCGCGACCATCCAGCCTTCGGTCGCCCCTGCCAGGATCAGTTTCAACGCCGGGAAATCCTGCCGCAGCGACAGTACGGTCAGGATATCCCGTGCGCTTTCGACATGCACCATCAGCGGCATCGCACCGGTGACGACCGGTACCAGCGCCTCGGCATCGACCCGGTTCAGCAGCGCATCGCGCGACCGGCCATCATAGCTGGCTGGCGCCTTCGCAAATGCCTGCGCTTCCCGCAACATCATGCGGAATGTCAGAACTGTCGCCGCGCGACTGCCGCCGGCATCATCCTTCCCCTCCTCACCCATCTCCACATATTGGAAGGCACGGGCCTTGGTAATGGGCGTCATGTCCGCGCCCAGGTCGATCACCGCGCCCTGCCCGGCGAAGATCCCATTACCAGCCGCAGGCACCACCACCGCGCGGGTCACGCCGGCGGTGCGGCTGATCGCAATCGGATTGGCGAGCGGATTGATCGCGGGCGCGACGTCGATCGCGGCGGAGAATGGCGATCGGGCCGCGCGGGTATCATTGGTTTCCTTCACCCCCGGCACTTCGGCCAGACCCACGCGGGAAAAGCCCGACACGATACCGGGCGTCACCCATTTACCGCCTGCATCGATCGTCTTCGTTCCCGCCGGCACGGCCACGCCAGCACCCGCCGCAACCACCTTGCCAGCGGTGATGACCACCGTGCCGTTGCGAATCGGCTCCGACCCGTCCCCGATCGCCAGCGTGGCGCCGGTGATGGCGACGGACTGGGCCAGCGCGGAGGTGGAAATGGCTATGGCCAACATTGCAAGAACCGTTCGCGTCATGCTCATTTCACGTCTCCCGCGCCGATCTGGCCTAGTTCGAAATCACTCACCGGCCGCAGCTTGGGATTGCCGCTGTCATACATCAGCGCCCCGTCGATCCACACCTTCTCCGGCCGCGTATAGGTGCTGAACGGATTGCCGTTCCACAGCACGACGTCGGCCATCTTGCCGACCTTCAGGCTGCCGGTCTGGTCGGCAATGCCCATCGCCTTGGCAGGGTTGATCGCCAGCCAGGTCCAGGCGACCTCATCGGAGATATTAATCCCCATGCGCCGCCCCGCGCCCAATGCCTTGGCCGCTTCCTGATTCAGGCGCTGGATGCCGTCCTGATCGTCGCTATGCACGATCGCGCAGGCGCCAGCCTGCTGCACCAGCGGGACATTTTCCTTGATCCCGTCATAGGCTTCCATCTTGAAGCCGTACCAATCGCCCCACATGGCCGAACATATGCCGTTTTCACGCAGCAGGTCGGCGATCTTGTAGCTTTCGACCGCATGGTGGAAGGCGGTGATCTTATAGCCGAACTCCTTCGACATATCGATCACATTGGCCATCTCGTCCGCGCGATAGCAATGATTGTGGACCAGGATCTTGCCTTCCAGCACATCGGCCAGCGTCTCCATGCCCAGGTCACGGGTCTGGTCCTTCCCGGCGGCGCGCTTCTTCTGATACTCCCGCGCCTTGATCCAGGTCTGGCGATCAACCGCCATATTGCCCATGCGGGTGCTGGGTTCGCGTCCCTTGGCGCCATAGACGCGCTTGGGATTTTCGCCACAAGCCATCTTCAACCCATAGGGTGCGCCGGGGAATTTCATTCCCTGCTGGGTGCGGGCGGGGACATTCTTCACCGTCACGCTGCGCCCGCCGAACAGATTGCCCGATCCGGGCAGAATCTGGAGCGTCGTCACGCCGCCATTGGCCAGCGCCCGGCCGAAGCCGGGATCTTGCGGCCAGATACTATGTTCGGCCCACACATGGGGCGTCACCGGCGACGTCATTTCATTGCCATCCGACAGCGCATCGACGCCAGGGGAAGCATAGACGCCCAGATGGCTGTGAATGTCGATCACGCCCGGCGTCACATATTTGCCGGTCCCGTCGAACACCGCGATATCGGCCGGGATCGGCGTATCCGGCCCGCCGATCGCGACGATCCGGCCTTCGTTCAGGAAGACCACGCCCCCGTCGATGCGCCCACCTTCCCCGTCGAAGATGGTCGCATTGCGGATCACCGTCGGCCGCCCCGGATAGGGCTTGTAGGTGGAGGGATAAGGATTGTCCGGCTCGGCCGACGATCCCTGCGCAGCGGGCGGCACCTCCTTCTCCTTCTTTGCCGCGACCGGGCCGGCGGTCCCCGCCAGCAACGCCGCGATCAGCAGCATCTTGCCGCTCATGTTCATGCCTTTTCCTCCGAACCGATCAGATCGAGATGCATCAGCCGCTTCACATAGGGGGAGACGAGCAGCACCAGCCCCCCCACCACGATCGCGAACCAGCCGATGCGGGTATAGACGTCCAGCACCTGCGTGACGTTACCCGCCTCGCCGCTCCCCGTCGCGCGGGCGATCAGGCCCGCGATGAAATTACCCGCCGCCATGGCCAGGAACCAGGTGCCCATGACCAGCCCGACCATCGACGACACCGACAGGCGCGTCATGGCGGACAGCCCCACCGGCGAGAAGCAGAGTTCGGCCATGGTGTGGAGCAGATAGATCAGGAAGACGAAGATGACCGGCGTGAGATTCTCGCCCGCCATTGCCGCGCCCGCGACCAGCACGAGGAAGCCCGCGCCGCACAGCACCAGCCCGATACCGAATTTGGCGGGAGAGGACGGCTCCAGACGCCGCTTGTCGAGGAAGGTCCACAGCACCGCAAAGAGCGGCGCGAGCAGGATGATGAAAACCGAATTGACCGACTGGAACAGGGATGCAGGCACTTCCCACCCCAGCATGCTGCGGTCGACATTGCGGTCGGTAAAGATGTTGAGCGACGATCCGGTCTGCTCGAACAGGCCCCAGAAGAGCGGATTGAGCGCGATCAGGAAGAGCGCGGCGAACATGCGATCGCGATCGACCTTGCCCAACGTACCGACCGTCCGCCACACGATATAGACGACGGTCAGCGCCGAAAAACCGAGCAGCGCATAGCCCAGCAATTCGGCGTAGCGAATGACCAACCAGATCGCCGCCACGCCCAGCGCCGCGGCCAGATAGATGGTCCATTCCTGGCTCAGCCCGGTGGCCGTGCGCGCGCGCAACTGTTGCGGCGCGGGCGGCTCACCCTTGCCCAGCAGCCAGGGTTTCAGCCACACGAACATGACCAGCCCCGCCAGCATGCCGACGCCAGCCGCGCCGAAACCCCAGCTCCAGCCCCATAGTTCGCCCAGCAGACCGCAGACGACCGGCCCCAGCATCCCGCCCATGTTGATCCCCATGTAGAAGATGGAGAAGGCGGGATCGCGGCGATGATCGTCGCGGGCGTAAAGCTCGCCCACCAGCACGGAAATATTGGCCTTCAGGAAACCGGTGCCCACGATGATGGACGCCAGCGCAAGGTAGAAGCCATTGAGGAACAGCGGATCCTGTCCGCCCGGTCCCTCGGTAATGGCGATCAGGAAATGGCCGATGGCGATGAACACGCCGCCGACCAGCACCGCCTTGCGCGGCCCCAGAAACCGGTCGGCCAGATAACCGCCGATGACCGGCGTGATATAGACCAGCGAGGTATAGGCGCCATAGAGGAGATACGCCTTATCCTCGCCGAAGAGGAAATGTTTGGTGAGGTAGAAGATCAGGATGGCGCGCATCCCGTAATAGGAGAAACGCTCCCACATTTCCGCGAAGAAGAGCAGATACAGCCCGCGCGGATGGCCGAGCCAGGTTTTCCCTGCCTCGGCAGAAATCATGTCCGAAGTCGCCATTCGGCACCCTTTGCTTATTCTTGTGTCCGGCCCGCCATGCTGGGGGCCGCTTATGGGCGCGAACCTAGAGCGGATCGGTCCGCCCTGTCAAAAGGGCGCCTGAACCCTTGCGCCGAAGCGTTGGGCACGCCATCTGTCGCCACGATGTTCAACGACCTCTCCTCCCCGCTCGCCCTGCTCCAGACCCGCCGTTCCGGCAAACCGCGCGACCTGATCGCGCCCGGCCCGGACGACGCGCAACTGCGCCAGATATTGGAGGTGGCGCTGCGTACCCCCGATCATGGCAAGCTGGCGCCATGGCGTTTCGTCATCGTGCCGCAGGGCAAGCGCGCCGCCTTGGCCGACCTGCTGGAAACCGCCTACCGCGCGGAAAAGCCGGACGCCGGACGGCTGGAAATCGAAGCGATGCACCAGTTCGCCCATCAGGCACCCACACTGGTGGTGGCCCTGTCCACCCCGGTCGCGGGCAGCAAGATTCCGGTCTGGGAACAGGAATTGTCGGCGGGCGCCGCGATCATGAACCTGCTCCACGCCACCCATGCGCTGGGCTTTGCCGGCGGTTGGCTGACCGGCTGGCCCAGCTTCAACGACGATGTGCGTGACGCCTTTGGCAAGGACGGCGAAAAGATTGTCGGCTTCGTGTTCATCGGCACGTCCGGCAAACCGCAGGAAGAACGGCCCCGGCCAGAATATGACGCGATCGTATCGACCTGGGACAGATAATTATAACCGCAAAGCATTGCCGAACAACCTCTGCGGATTGACCCGCATGGCTGTATTATGGCACTGATGCACTATGGCCGACGAATCCAAACCCGTCTATCTCCGCCTGCGTGAGATTATCGCCGCCTCCATCCTGGATGGGGAATTTACCGATGGCGACCTGTTGCCATCGGTGCGAGCTTTTGCTGCGGCGCAGGGCGCCAATCCGCTGACCGTGGCGAAGGCTTATCAGAGTTTCCAGGATGACGGGCTGGTCGTGGTGAAGCGCGGCGTCGGCATGTTCGTCTCGGACGGCGCGACCCGCCGCCTGCGCGAAGCCGAACGCGAACGCTTCCTCGACAGTGTCTGGCCGCCCGTCGCAGAGCAGATCCGGCGGCTTGGCCTGCGGATCGACGATCTGGATCTGGCGAAAGCATAAACCGCCACATCCGTTCGCCCTGAGCTTGTCGAAGGGCGCTTGCCCTTACAGCGCCGCCAGCGCGTCCAGTGCATCCTGACGACCGGTAGCCGCCGCACGGCCCAGCGCCAGCTTCGCCTCCCCCTTGCGCCCCGCTGCGGCATAGGCCTGCCCCAGATGCAGTTGCAATGCAGGCGCTCCGGGCGCAAGCGCCACCGCCTTTTCCAGCAGGTCGACCGCCGCCGGCCCCTTCTCGCCGCTGCGCAGCAACACCCAACCGAACATGTCCGCCGTTACCGGATTGCCGGGCATCAACCGATAGCCATGCGCCGCATAGGCGCGCGCGGCGTTCCGATCGCCATCCTCCATCGCGGCGCGAGCGAGGTCCGCCATCAGCACCGCGTCATTGTCCCCAATCTGTGCCCGCACCGCCTGCAACATCCGTCGCGCGCCGCGCCAGTCCTGCGCCTGCATTGCCATGTCGGCGCCCACACGCTGAACCTCCACGTCATTGGGATTCTGACTCAGGGACAATTGCACCACTTGGCGCGCGCGCGGCGCATTGCCCGCACGAGTCCATGCGGCGGCCAGCCGCAGCGCAGCATCGCGATCGAACCGGATGTTGCCGGCTGCTTCATAAGCACGCGCCGCCTCCTGCGGCTGGTTCGCCGCGCCCAACGTATCGCCCAATATCAGCCAGGCATCGGGCGCACCGGGATTGGCACGGCTGAGCAATCGCGCCCGGGCCAGAGCATCACCATTGCGCCCGGTGCTGAGCAGCGCCCGGATATAGGGAATATTGTCGCGCGCGGTCGTGCTGCTGGCCGGCCCCGCACCGGATGCCAGCCCAGGGTCCGCCGCACTGGCGAATGAATCGCTCGACGCCCGCACCGGCCAGGCGGCCCGCGCCAGCATATCATCCGCCATCGCCCGGTTGCCCAGCGCCTCCTGCACCCGCGCGGCAAGCGTCAGCACATAGGGATCGGCATCCCGCTGCGCCACGATCGGCGCCAGCGTCGTCGCGGCGGATGCAAAATCGTCATTATCATATAATGCCCGCGCCAAAAGCGTACGCGCCGTGCGATTATCCGGCTGGGCGGCGACCAGTGGCGCCAGCGCCTCGGTCGCCAGCACCGGATTGCCATCCTGCAATTGCAATATGCCGCGCAGCAGGCGCGTCGCCGGCTCATCGTCCAGCCGGCCTTTGGTTCGCTCCAGCAGCTTGCGGGCCAGATCGCCCTGCCCGACCCGCGCCGCCATCACCGCCTGCATCATCCAGGCGCGCGGATTGGACGGGTCGAGTGCCAGAAGGCGGCGGGTCAGGCCCAGCATATGGCTCGCCTGCCCGGCATCCGCCAGGGTCGCGGCATATTGCTCCAGCGTCGGCACCGAATCCGGATTGGCGGCCAGTGCCCGCTCGAACCAGGGGAGCGAAGCAGCCAGGCCATATTGCGCGCGGGTCAGTTCGCCGCGCAAAGTCAGCGCCCTCGCATCGCCGGGCGCCAGCGCAACCGCGCGGTCGGCGGCCATGATCGCACCGGCCTGATCCCCCGCCACCATCTGCAACCGGCCTAGCTCGACCCAATTGGCAGGATCACCGGGCGCGTTAGCCAACGCATGTTGCAACGCCGCGCGCGCTGCCGGCAGGTCGCCCTGCCCCAGCATAGCCTGCGCGATCACGCGGGCCGCGACCACGCCCGCTTCCGGAGGCAAATCAGACGCGCGCGCCTCCTTCAGAGCGCCATCCATGTCCCCCTGCAACAGGAGCGCCTGCGCCATGATGGCGCGCGTCGCCGCCGGCGGCGACCCCAATGTTCGCGCACGTTCGACGGCCGCCTGCGCGCCCGCCCCATCGCCCAGATCGACCAGCGCCTGTGCTTGCGCCACATGGGCGGCCGTCGATCTGGGATCGCGCTTGATGGCGTTCATCAACTCGACCCGCGCCGTGCGCGCGTCACCCTTGTCGAGTGCGGCCAGACCGCGCGTCAGCGCCGCACTGCCATCGCGTTCATGCGCCCGCCATTGCAATATGCCAGTAGCACCTAGCGCCAGCAGCGCCACCCCGACAATCAGGATCAGACGGGACCGTCGCATCGGCGTCAGCCCTGCATCTGATATTGTTTGAGCAAATCATACAGCGTCGGCCGGCTGATCCCCAGCATCTTGGCCGCGCCGGAAATATTGCCATCGGTCCGCGCGATCGCACGACGGATCGCACGACGATCTGCCATTTCGCGCGCCGCCTTCAAATTCACGAGGTCGCCGCCCTCCGCCCGCTCATCGTCCAGGTCCAGATCGGCAGCGGTGATGAGTTTCCCGTCGGCCATGATGACCGCGCGCTTCATCCGGTTTTCCAGTTCGCGCACATTGCCCGGCCAGCCCCAGCCATCGAGCGCCGCCAGCGCATCGGGCGCCAGCCCCTTGACCTGCGGGTTCATGTCACGGGCGAAGCGCGTCAGGAAATGGCGGGCCAGCAACGCCGGATCGCCCGGCCGATCCTTGAGCGCCGGAATCCGCACCACGATTTCAGCAAGGCGGTAATAAAGATCCTCGCGGAAGGCACCGCCTTCGATCATCTGTTCCAGATTCTGGTGGGTCGCGCACACGATCCGCGTATCGACGGCGATGGGCTGACGCCCACCGATCCGTTCGATCACCCGTTCCTGCAGGAAGCGCAACAGCTTGACCTGCAAGGCCAGCGGAATGTCCCCCACCTCGTCCAGAAACAGCGTGCCGCCCTGCGCCTGTTCGATCTTGCCCGGCGTGGTCTTGATCGCGCCGGTGAAGGCGCCTTTCTCATGACCGAACAGTTCGGATTCCAGCAGCGTCTCGGGAATCGCGGCGCAGTTGATCGCCACGAACGCGCCACCACGACGTGGGCTGGCGTCATGCAGGCCCTGCGCCAGCAATTCCTTGCCCGTCCCGCTCGCGCCCAGCAGCAGAACGGACACCTGCGCACCGGCCACCCGCTCGATCGTGCGGGCGACCTTCATCATTTCGGGCGCACCCGAAATGATGCGCCCCAGCACCCGGCTGTCCTCCGGCGCGGTTTCGGCCAGCCGCGCATTTTCCCGCTCCAGCGCATGAACATGGAAGGCGCGACGGACGATCAGCCCCAGTTCGTCGATATCGACCGGCTTCTGGTAGAAGTCATAAGCCCCACCGGAAATCGCATCCAGCGCACTTTCCCGCGCGCCATGGCCGGACGCCACGATGATCTTCGTATCCGGCTTGATCTTCAGCATCTCCGCCAGCGTGGCAAAGCCCTCGCTGGTGCCATCGGGATCTGGCGGAAGGCCAAGGTCCAGCGTCACCACGTCGGGCGTTTCCGCGCGCAAAATCTCGATCGCTTCCTGCCGGTCGCCGGCAATGAACAGCTGATAATCCTCATAGGCCCAGCGCAACTGGCGCTGAAGGCCCGGATCATCCTCCACGATCAGCAATTTGGGGCGGGTGTCGCTCATCAGGCGGCCTTTTCTTGTGTATCGCTATGGGGCGCCAATGGCAGGCGCAATGTGAAACGGCTGCCCGCACCGGGCTTGCTCTCCACCTCGATCCGCCCACCCATGGCCTGCGCCAGGGTCCGCGCCTCGAACGCGCCCAGGCCAAAGCCTGCCGCCTTGCTGGAGGAAAAGGGCTTGAACAGGTCGCGGCGGATATATTCCGCGCTCATGCCCTTGCCCCGGTCGATGATGGCGACCACCGCCTCGCCCGCTTCGGCGGACAGGCGCAGGTCGACCGGGCTGTCGGCTGTGCTGGCGTCGATGGCATTTTGCAGCAGATGGATGACGATCTGTTCGACCCGCACCGGATCGGCCAGGGCCAGCGGCGCGTCGCCACTGACATGCACGGGATGCTGCCGCGCACGCGTACGGGCGACCTGCTGCAACAGGTCGATCAGCGCGACGGGGCGCGGCTCTTCCGCCTTGCCTTTGTTATGCTGGGACAGGCGGGCGAGCATGTCGTTCATCTTGCCCACCGATTCCTTGAGCGTCAGCACCATGTCGGCGCGAAATTCGGGATTGTCGGCATGGCGCTCTGCATTGCGGGACAGCAGCGACAATTGGCTCACCAGATTCTTCACGTCATGGATGATGAAGGCGAAGCGGCGGTTGAATTCCTCGAACCGTTGCGCGTCGTCCAGCGCCTGCTGGCCCTGCGACTCACTGATATGCGTCGCGGCCTGTCGCCCGGCGGCACGCAACATGTCGAAATCCTCCCAGTCCAGCCGCCGGTCGATCGGCGGCGGGGCCAGCAGCAGCGCACCGATCATCCGACCATAATGGATCAGCGGCACCAGCGCCCAGAAGCGCCGCTCCTGCGTCATCCACTCGGGCAGGTCGAGTGCGCCCTCTCCGCTCTTGCGCCGACCCAGATCGACGATCCAACCGGTCTGCTCCAATTGCGCCACGATGCCGGGCGAGACCGTTCCGACATCGGACAGGTCGCCGGCCCAGTTCCATTGCGTCTCGAACGCCAACCCACCCTGCTCATCGCGCAACAGCAGCAGCGCGCCGGGCGAATCGGTGATGTCGGCCATCGCCTTCGCGACGCGCTGGCCGAGCGGCGCGGCATCCTCGCCCGGACGGCCTATCGTGTCGCCAAAACGCATCCATTCGGTGCGATAATCATAGCGATGCTGGAAGAAATGCTTGGCGACCTGCACCTTCCACAGCGCCCGGACCTGCGGCGAAGGCAGCAGCACCAGCGCGGTGACGGCGGTGAAGAAGACCGCTGCAATCTCCACCACGCGTGCATAGGGACCGGCGATCATCTCGATCAGGACGGCCGCAGCGGTCAGTACCGCGACATAGAGGGCCACCGCGACGATGGAGAGCGACTGAAAGGTAATGGCCCGCGACAATTGCAACCGCCCCGCCATCCCCTTGCGCATGCCCACCGCAATCACCGGCGCGATCAGCCCCATCAGCAACCCGCGCAGCGCGTAAAGCTCATTCACCCTATGCGGCGCGAACCAGCAGATCGCGTAAAGATTGAGGTCATAGGTCCACATCGCCGCCAGCGATCCCAGCAGCAGCGACACGCCGCCCCGCTCCCGCGAAGGCCAGGCGGTGTAAAGATGATGGACCAGCAACAGGCTGCCGATCGCCGTCATCATGCGCAGGATCAGCGAGCAGGTGACGAGCGCGTGATGCAGGTCGCTCGCGGGCGACAATTGCCGCCAGAGAAGGTCGGTAACGGTCTGCATCAGCAACAGGCCGGCCACCGCCAGATAGACGGCGCTGACCGCCATCGTCGGCCCTGCGCGGCCCACCGGCCCACGCCGCAGCATGACATACATGGCCAGCACCCAGGCGGCATTGCGGATGCTTTCGCCGACGCCCGACAGCGGCTTCGACACGCCACCGAAGGACACGTAGAGCGCCCAGCACGACGTCAGCAACAGGGCCGCAGCGAGCAGCCGCGGCTCTGGCGCCTCGTCTCGGCGACGGAGCAGAAAGATGCCCAGCGCCGCGAACAGCACCGCCGCCAGCGCATGGCCCCAGTCGCCGACAAATTGAAGGAGCGCACCCATGGTCGCTAACGCCTCAGCGCGCGCCGTCGGGCCAGAGCACGACCCGCAAGGTCTGGATCAGGATCAGCAGGTCCAGAAAGGGCGTGTAGTTCTTCGCATAATAGAGATCATATTCCAGCTTGTGCCGGGCATCCTCGATCGACGCGCCATAGGGATAGTTGATCTGCGCCCAGCCGGTGATGCCGGGCTTCACCATATGGCGTTCGGCATAATAGCGTAGATGCTGTTCCAGATCCTCGACGAACTGGCGCCGTTCGGGGCGCGGGCCGACGAAGCTCATCTCGCCCTTCAGCACCGTCCAGGTCTGCGGCAATTCGTCGATCCGCAGCTTACGCAGCCAGTAGCCGAGGCGCGTGATGCGCGGATCGTCCTTTTCCGCCCAGACCGCCTGCCCACCGACCTCCGCGTCCAGCCGCATCGTGCGCAGCTTCACGATCCAGAATTCCTGACCGAACAGGCCGACGCGCTGCTGGCGGTAGAAAGCCGGTCCCTTGGTATCGAGTTTCACCAATATGGCAGCAAGCAGGATGATCGGGCCGGTCAGCGCCAGCAGGATGGAACTGGCGATCACGTCGAACAGGCGTTTGGCGATGCTGGACAGGCGGCGGCCGGCGGAAAACCCGTCGGAAAAGATCAGCCAGCTGGGATTAACGCTGGCCAGGTCGACACGGCCCGTCTCACGCTCCAGAAAGCTGGACAGGTCGTTCACATGAACGCCCGTGGTCTTGATCCGCAACAGGTCGCTCATCGGAATGGCGTTGCGCCGCTCTTCCAGCGCCAGCACGACTTCGCTGGCGTTCAGCCGGACGACGAAGTCGGACAGGTTGAACACCGCATCGCGGTTGATCGCTTCGGGAATGACTTGCGGCCCGTCATTCATGGCGATGAAGCCCACCACCAGAAAGCCCGCGCCGCGCTTCTGCTCCAGATCCTTGATCCGGTTGGCCCGATTACCCGCGCCCAGTACCACCAGCCGCCGCTTGAACGCCTCCCCGCCCAGCATCGACCCAAGCAGCAGCCGCACAGTGACCAGCAGGGCAATGGCCAGCCCCATGGCGTAGAGCGAATTGGACCGCCACAGCGTCATGCCGGGCAGCAGGAAGTAGAGAACCGACAGGAAAATCACGCCCAGCGATACGGCCACCAGCAGGCGGGCAAAGGCGAATCGGATGGATTGCAGCGCTTCGGTGCCATAGACGCCGACCGCGATCATGCCGGTCTGGATCGCGACGGCGAAACTGATCAGCGGCCCCATACGGGTCATCACATGATCGACATCCATGCCGATCTGGCGCGCCCGCAATATCCAGCCCCCTTCGGCCGCGCAAAGCAGCAACGCGAAATCGAGCAGTCCCAGCAGCAGCACCGCATGCGGCACATAATGTTTGAACAGCCTTATCATCGTCACGCATATCCTGCTGGCCGCCATGGTGGCGCACCTTCGGGGGAACCGGATTTTCCTTACAGCAGCTGTAAGATAATCCGACAGTGGATACACACTGCCCGACAATGGCAAAGAAATGCTGAATCCTGGGGCAACTGTTTGCAGGAACCCGCCGCTGAGTGCTGGCGCGCCGTCGGGTACCGCACGATCACCAGATGGATGACGCGTCTATAAAAGAACGAAAATCAGATCCGCTTCAATGCTCGTTGCGCAGCGTGTCGGCGGCGTTCTGCGCCGCATCGCCCACGATCCGGGCCGCGTCGTCCACCGATCCGGCCGCATGCGTCAGCTTGTCAGCCTGCGCATCGCCGCGTCGCTCGTTGGTCATATAAAAAAAACCGATCGCCAGCACCAGCGCAACGGCGATCAGCGCGAAAACCACGCCACTGCCATGCGAGCGCCGGACGACGGAAATATGCGGTGATGGCGGGACTCGTTCGTCGTCCCGGCCAGAGGGCATGTCACCCATAGAGTCTCTCCTTGATCTCCGCATAACGGACAAGGGAAGCCGAACGTTCCGATCAGTCATCCTCATGGATAGTGTCGACGCTGCGGCCACGGCTCAGGCGATCGACATCGTCCATGATCTCGTCCAGCACCGCCGTGTCGGTGGTCTGCTGGGTACGACGGGACGGCAAGTCGCCGCTCTCCAATATCTGCTCCAGCGCAGCGCGACCGCGCGCCACGCGACTCTTGATCGTCCCGACGGCGACGCCGCAAATCTCGGCCGCTTCCTCATAGGCAAAGCCGCCTGCACCGACCAGGATAAGCGCTTCGCGCTGGGGCTGGGGCAGTTGCAGCAGCGCGCGCTGCATATCGCTCAATTCGACATGCTTGTCCTGTCCCGCCGGCGCGGCGAGGATGCGATCCGCCGTCAGATCGTCCCAATCGCCCCGGAAGCGCGACCGGCGCATCTGCGACAGATAATGGTTGCGCAGGATGATGAAGGTCCATGCCCGCATGTTCGTGCCGGCCTGGAAGCGATTGCGCGCCGCCCATGCCTTCAGCAGGGTTTCCTGCACCAGATCGTCCGCCACGTCCCGATTGCCGGACAGCGATCGGCCGAAGGCGCGCAGATGAGGGATTACGGCCGCGAGTTCGCGCTTGAAGTCCGAATCGGACAGCGTCGCGCGCTCTTCGATGCCGCTGATTTCGCTCTCGGCGACTGCACCAACGTCCTCATTCATGGGAACAACCCTCGTATCGGATTCTACATCCGCCGCATGAACCGACGTCGTCAAAGCCATAAGTGCATCCGTACCCTAAACCGATCACTGCCAAGAACCAACTTTCCGTTGCATCGCCTATCGCCAGATCACCAGCAGCATGGCGAGTACCGCCAGCGCCAGCGAGATGGCGAGTACGTAGCGCACCACATGGGGCGTGGCGCCTGCGCGCGCGTCATCGGTTGAGATATGTCTTTCCTGTCCGGTCATGACACGTCTCCCGATCGTTACGCATCATTAACGCAGCGCTCCGATCGGGGTTCCGTGACTTTCTGACCTCCCGCGCTTCAGGCGGGCGCGGTGGCCTCGTCGAAGAACAGCGCCTGCGAAATGGCGGCCTTCACCGTCGCGCGCTGGAACGGCTTGGTGATCAGGAAGGTGGGTTCCGGGCGTTCGCCGGTCAGCAATCGTTCCGGGAAGGCGGTGATGAAGATGACCGGCACCGAAAATTCGGCGAGAATGTCCTTCACCGCGTCGATGCCGCTGCTATCGTCCGCCAGCTGGATATCTGCCAGCACCAGGCCCGGCCGGTCGGCCAGCGCCTCACGCACCGCATCTTCGCGAGTGACAGCAATGGCGGTGACGTCATGGCCCAGATCGCGGACGATCGTTTCGATATCCATCGCGATGATGGGTTCGTCCTCGATGATCAGCACCTTCGCGCGGGTCTGCGCTTCGATCTCGCCCAATGCTTCCTCGACCAGCGCTTCCACATCGGCGCTGTCCAGGTCGATCAGATAGGATACGTCATCGACGGTGAAGCCTTCCAGAGCCGTCAGCAGCAGAGCCTGGCGCGGCAGCGGCGTCAATCGGGCGAGCCGCGCCTGGGCGATCGCCTCACGACCGTTGCCGCCCGAATTAGGCAGATCTTCGAGGTGCGAGGACGACCAGATCGCCTGGAACGTCTTGTACAGGCCAAGGCGCGGGTCGACATCGCTGGGAAATTCCTCCGGCGCCGCGACGATCGCTTCCAGTGCGGCACGGACATAGGCGTCGCCATGGTTCTGGCTACCGGTCAGCGCCCGGGCATAGCGCCGCAGGAACGGAAGATGGGGGTGCAGTTGCTGTCCAAGCGACATCGTCAAGTCTTCTCCCTGCCCGTTTGGGCATCATTGTCCCGAAGCATGGGAACGCCGCGAAGGATGGAATGTCCATGTCATTATGACAACCCCCCGTCGCCCCCATCGCCGCGCAGAGCTGTGCAGCGTAAAAAATGCTTCGGAGGACGGAACCATCGACAGACGGATTTGTTTCGCATCCACATGGTTTTTTCAACGATATCGTGATTTTCCTATGGATTGCACGGTTGTGCGAATTGACGTCATGACGCAAACCCGCGAAACGGGCGCGCCGGCATGGCGGAAATTGCTGCAGAGGGGCTGATTTTGGTTTCTTCAACGACGGAGCGGGGCGTGGCCGATGACGACAGAAATGACGTCCCACCTCCGGAAACAAAGGTGAAGGGCTCCGCCGCCCAACCCAAGCGCCGGTCCGGCGCTGGCAAGGAAGATGGCAATGTCTCTCATGCGTTGCGCACTGTTTACCAGCGCGCCGTGGAGGAAGATATTCCCTCCGAAATGCTGGATCTACTGAGTAAGCTGGACTGAGACGTTTATGATGGGGGGCAGCCTTCCTCCGGCAGCCCGCTCGATGATCGAGTCATTGCTGCATTTTTTCCGATCGACCGGGGTCAAGATGTTCCTCATCTTGACTCTTGCCCTGTTGCCGCTCGGGCTGATCGCGCTGGTTGCCTCCTTGCAGGCGATCCGTACCGCCGACCTGGAAAAGGAAGCCTTGCTTCGCGTCGCGGTGACGCAGAGCGCGCGCAAGCTGACCGCCGATTTACAGTCTGACCGCACCGCCCTGGAACTCACCGTCAATGCGATCGCCAATGGCGCCGCTGACAAGGGCATGTGCCGGCGGCTGGCTTTTTTCCTGACGTCCCATGATGCCGAGGGCGGTCATTTCTACATTTACGACCGGGCCGGGCACATACTTTGCCAATCGTCTCAGTCGGAACCTGCTGGCATCACCCCTGCCAATCGCTTCGATCGGCCGATCGCCCAATTGCTGCCGACCCATCTGGTCAGCCGCGTACGCAGCGGCAATGGACGGTTGGTCGCCCTGTCCTATTATTCGCGCGCCCATCTGGAGAGCGTGGCCGATCCGGCCACCGCATTGCAGAACCGACAGCTTACCCTGCGCCAGGGTAATCGCCAACTGGTCGTCAGCCGGCCGGGCGGCGGCGTCAGCGGCCATAGCAACAGCCTGTCCGCGCGGCTCGATCCACCCGACATTCTGCTCACCATGACCGTGCGCGAGCCGCCCGCCACGCTGGCGCGGATGTTGTCGCTCTTCCTGCCGCTGGTCATGTGGTTCGCCGCCGCCGCCATCGGCTGGTTCGTGGTCAACCGCCTGCTGATCCGTCCGCTGGTGCTGTTGCGCCGCGTGGTCGCCGCCTATCAGCCTGGCGAAGTGCTGGAACCGTTGCAGCGCATTCGCACGCCGGCGTTGGAGATCATGGCGCTGGGCGAGACGTTCCACGAGATCAGCAAGGACGTCGCCACGCATGAGGCGGAGATGGCGGAAGGGCTGGAAACGCAGCGCAAGCTGACCCGCGAAGTCCACCATCGGGTCAAGAACAACCTCCAGATCATTGCCAGCCTCATCAACCTCCACGCCCGGTCTGCGCATAATATCGAAGCGTCGGACGCCTATGCCTCGATCCAGCGCCGCGTCGATGCGCTGTCGGTCGTCCATCGCAACCATTTTGCGGAGCTGGAAGAAAATCGCGGCGTCGGCGTGCGCCCGCTCATCAGCGAATTGTCGGCGAGCCTGCGCGGCACCGCGCCCGCCTTGGCGCGTCGGTTCGCGATCCAGATCGACAGCGACAATCTGCACATCAGCCAGGACGTGGCCGTACCGATCGCCTTCCTGCTGACCGAACTGGTCGAACTGGCGATGATGCTCGCCCCGCAGGCGACGATGCGCATTTCCGTGCAACTGGAGCCGGACCGTGATGATCGCGCCCGGCTGACGGTGCGATCGACGGGGCTTTGCAGTTCGGACGACATGGCCAGCCATCTGGATGAGCGTTATGGCCGGGTACTGACCGGCCTGTCGCGCCAGTTGCGGACCCCGTTGGAATATGATGGTGAGGCGGGCAGCTATAGCATCGTCATCACCGTCATCCCCTAGAGCATTTTGAAGTCAGCTGGCACAGCTGACGGCTCGCAAAATGCGGACAACAAAAAACTTCTAGAGCCTAGAGCATGGTCCGATTCAATCTAGTCGGATCATGCTCCAAAACCGGATCAGACCTTCCGATAATCGCGACGGAAATCGGCGGTGAAGCTGGCCAAGGTGCCGGCGGCGATATTGTCGCGCAGGCCCTGCATCAGTTCCTGGTAGAAATGGATATTATGCTGGGTCATCAGCATCGCGCCCAGCATTTCCCCTGCCTTAACCAGATGATGCAGATAGGCGCGGCTCCACGTCGCACAGACCGGACAACCGCAACGCGGATCGAGCGGCCCCTGATCCTCATTGAACTTCGCATTGCGAATGTTGAGCGGCCCAGCCCAGGTAAAGGCCTGCCCGTTACGACCCGACCGGGTGGGCAGCACGCAATCGAACATGTCGATGCCGCGCTCCACCGCGCCGACGATATCGTCCGGCTTGCCCACGCCCATCAGGTAACGGGGCTTGTCCTGCGGCAGCATGTCGGGCGCGAAATCCAGCGTGGCGAACATCGCCTCCTGCCCCTCGCCCACCGCCAGGCCACCCACGGCATAACCGTCGAACCCGACCTCGATCAGCTTTTCGGCGGAAATGCGGCGCAGCCCCTCATCCAGCGACCCCTGCTGGATACCGAACAGCGCGGCGCGTGCCGCATGATCCCCGCCCGCATCGAAGCCGTCGCGTGATCGCTTGGCCCAACGCATCGACCGCTCCATCGACCGGGCGGCCTCGTCATGGGTGCAGCCATTTTTGGTACATTCGTCGAAAGCCATGACGATATCGCTATCGAGCAACCGTTGGATCTCCATCGACCGCTCGGGCGTCAGCATATGCTTGGACCCGTCGATATGGCTGGAGAAGGCGACCCCTTCCTCGCTCATCTTGGTCAGCGCACTCAGGCTCATCACCTGATAGCCGCCGCTGTCGGTCAGGATAGGCCGGTCCCAGCCCATGAAGCCGTGCAGGCCACCCAGCCGCGCCATGCGTTCGGCACCGGGGCGCAGCATCAGATGATAGGTGTTGCCCAGGATGATGTCCGCGCCGGTTGCGCGCACTTCGGCCGGGCGCATCGCCTTGACGGTGGCGGCGGTGCCTACAGGCATGAAGGCGGGCGTGCGGATTTCACCGCGGCGCATCTGGATCGCGCCGGTGCGGGCCTTGCCATCGGTGGCGTGGATCGAGAAGGAAAAACGGGCTTTGGTCATCGCCGCGCTCTAATGGCGAACCGGCGTCTGTTCAAGAAGCAGGCCTCAACCCGCTTTTCGCACGCCCTCGAACAGAGCCATCGCATCTATGTGAAAACCCTCTATCCGGCGATAGGGGCCGATGAAGCGCAAACAATCGGCAGACAGCCGCAAAGGCCAGGGATCACCCTGCTCGTCATGCAGGGCCAGCGTGACGCTGGGGCTATGTGGACGCGGCTCGTTCATGGGCGACGGCATAATTAACAAAGGTTAACAAAGGCCTGAGCCTAAAATTTTACAGTCGAGCAACAACGGCCTTTGTGGCATCTGCGCCACATCCGATCCGGTTCTGGGGCTTTTGGGGCGACCTCCTTGCAACAGTGCAAGGCAAAAATGGTTAACGGTCTGTCAATCATGTTCGGGTTGATTGCATGCTGCCTGCGAGCCTGATCTGTTCATTCAGAATAGGAAAATGGGGTCGCACATGATTGATTCAGGACGTTTTAGTTCGACAGGACGAGAATTGGACACGGCATCGCAAGAGCCCTTTTCATCGGCTGAAGACGTAGCGTTCGACGCTACGGAAACAGTCGCTTCCGAACTGACTCGCCAGTCGATGATGTTCGATCTGGGCCAGATCGACGTGCAATGGGATGCGCCGCTGGAAACCCTGTGGGCATTCATGGCGCCGCAGGAGCGGCCGAATTTCTCGATGGCGATGCTGCGCGATGTGCGCAGCTGGTATGTGGAGAGCAAGCGACTGTTCGATGCGGGCCAATTGCCGATCAAATATCTGGTTGCCGGCTCCCGCTTTCCTGGCGTTTTCAATCTGGGCGGCGATCTGGAACTGTTCGCCGGCTGCATCGAACGCGGCGACCTGCCCGGCTTGATCGATTATGGCCATGCCTGCATCGACGTGGTCAATCGCACTTGGCGCAATGGCGACATGCCGGTCGTGTCCATCGCTTTGGCGCAGGGCGATGCGCTGGGCGGCGGGTTCGAAGCGCTGCTTTGCTTCGACATCGTGGTCGCTGAACGCAGTGCCCGATTCGGCCTGCCGGAAATGCTGTTCGGCCTGTTCCCCGGCATGGGCGCCTATTCGATCCTGGCCCGCAAGCTGGGCCGCCTGATGGCCGAACGCATGATCCTGTCGGGCAAGGTCTACACCGCAGAGGAAATGTATGATCTGGGCATCGTCCATCGCCTGGTAGAGGATGGTGAGGGCGAAGCGGCGGTACGCGATTATATCAGCAGCACGCGCGCCCATCATTCAGGCCATGTCGGCGTGTTCCAGGCCGGACGACGGGTCGATCCGCTCGATTATGAAGAACTCAAGGACATCGTCGAAAATTGGGCGGCGTCGGCGGTGAAGATCGACCTGAAGGATATGCGGATGATGCGCCGGCTGGCCTCCGCACAGACACGCCTGACGCGCTGAACCCGCCTGACGCAGCGGCGCTTCAGGCGAGGCGCCGCTGACGCATCAGCCCGACCATGTCCGGCCCGTCCGAACGCATCTGCGCCATCAATTCCAGCAGCGCATCGGCAGGCATCGGCCGAGCCAGCACAAAGCCCTGAACATTGGTGAAGCCCACTTCGCGGGCGTAGCGCAACTGCTCTTCCGTCTCGATCCCTTCCGCGACCGTTTCCACGTCGAGCGAGCGCGCGAGATAGGCGACGGATTGGGCGATGGCGCGATCGCGCGGATTTTCGCCAACCCCGCGCATGAAGCTCTGGTCGACCTTGATCGTGTCAAACGCATGCGAGCGCAGCGATCCCAGCGAGGAATAGCCCGTACCGAAATCGTCGAGCGCCAGTCGCAGGCCGATCCGACGCATTTCCGCCAGGATCAGATGGGTATGCCCATCATCTTCCAGGAAGGTCGATTCGGTCACTTCCAGTTCCAGCCGCCGTGCTCGCATTCCAGCCTTGAGCAACGCGGCCATCACCGAGCGCGAAAGCCCGTCGCTCTTGATGAGCGCGGGCGAGATGTTGACGGCGACGCGGATATCATCATCCCATTCCATCGCATCCAGACAGGCCCGTTCCAGCGCCCAGGTCGTGATCGGCTCGATCATCGAACTGCTTTCCGCGATGGGGATGAATTCACCCGGTGATATCGGTCCCAATCGGGGATGGTCCCAGCGCATCAGCGCTTCGCAGATGACGATGCGGCCCGTCTCGCTGTTGAAGATCGGCTGATAATGAAGCCGCAGGTCGCCATTGGCGAGCGCGGCGCGCAGCCCGACTTCCAGTTCGTAGATACGGTTCTGCCGTTCCTTCATCGACCAGTCGAAGCGGCTATGCCGATTACGCCCGCCATGCTTGGCCTGATAGAGGGCCAGATCGGCATGCTGGAGCAGTTCGTCGCTGTCGCGGCCGTCGGCCGGTGCCACCGCGATGCCCATCGAAGCCGTTACGGTGAGCGAGTAACCGCCCGTTTCGAACTCGCTCGAAAATTCCTGCATCACGTCCGACGCCACGGATTCGGCGACGACGCGGTCGGCATAGGGACAGATGATGATGAATTCGTCGCCACCAAAGCGCGACACATGTCCGCGACCGGCCAGCGCATGGGTCACCCGCTCGGCCACCTGACACAAGAGCTGGTCGCCCACGATATGGCCGAGCGAGTCGTTGATTTCCTTGAAGCGATCCAGATCCATCCACAGGATCGCCATCGCCTCCTGATCGGAACTCCGCTGTTCGAACAGGTCGCGCAGCCGCATTTGCATGGCCATGCGGTTTTCGACACCGGTCAGGCTGTCATAGCGCGCCAACCGTTCGAACTTCTGCGCCAGCAGCGCTTTTTCATTTTTCGCCAGCAGCGCCTGCAAAACGATATTGTGGGTCGTCTTAGTGATTTCCGCCATGGCAAAGATCATCAGGAAGCACAGTACGCCCAGGACGATATAGCCAAGTCCGCCGGCCAGGATCAGGCCCAGCGATGTGGGCATCAGCGAAAAGCAGGTCTGCCCCACCGCGACATGGACCCGCCCCGCATTGCGCCCGGAAATGCCGCCGGCATAGGAAGCGACCATGCCGACGCTCAGCACATGCAGGCTGGCGGCATCCGTCATCGTCAGCGTCGCAAAGGAATGCAGGCCGAGCAGCGCGGCATAGACCCAGGCGCCCAGCTCATAGGCCGCGCCCCAGATCGGACTGGCCAGATCATCCTTGTGCGCCAATTGCCGCTGGAAATAGACGGCAGAAATGGATCGGCTGATCCCGACGACCAGGATCAGCACCGAAATAACGGTTATGGGCGTCAGTCGCGCCGAATAGGCGACGACCAGCCCCAGCGATCCACCGGAAATCGCGCCGCTGAGCAAAGAGGCCGGCGACGCATATAGCGCCTTGACGAGATTGTCCTTCACCTCAGCGCTTTGCTGGGTTGCTGGCGCGAAGCGCATGCGCAACTGATCGCGCAAAAAGTGAAGTGGCCGGGACACGTGCTGTACCTTATCGGAGATCAGCATTGCCATTTGGTAAACGATCTATTGGCAATTCGACCGCCGATCGCCCGGACACCTACGGAATCCAACATGCTGCGTCGTGTCGCGGTGACAATATTGTCGCAATCAAAATGCCATGATAGGCCGCCCTCCTCTTCCCCATCGCAATGCCGAGGAGCCGCATCATCCACCCGCTCGGCCACCCGATCTGGCATAGCCTGGCCCATGGCTGGTCCGCACTGGCGCAGGGCGACGATCATGCCCGCCGACTCGATTCCCTGCATGGCCCGTTCGGCGCAGCGGTGGACGGCAGCGACACCAGTCGCCGGGCGCTCGCCGCGCTGGTCCCGCCGGATGACGAATTATGGCTACTCGGCCAAGATGCGATCACGCCACCGCCCGGCGTCCATGTCGCCCGCACCGCCACATTGGCGCAAATGGTCGCGCCATCCGTTACGCCCGCTACCGCGCCCCCGCCCGCCTGGGTGCCGCTGGACGAAAGCGATGCAGCGGACATGCTGGACCTCGCGCTGCTGACGAAACCCGGCCCGTTCCGATCGCATACCCACAGGCTGGGGCGCTTCATCGGCGTGCGGGACGAAGGCCGACTGGTCGCCATGGCCGGCGAGCGGATGCGCCTGCCCGGCTTTACCGAAGTCAGCGGCGTGTGCACCCACCCCGACTGGCGCGGCCGAGGGCTGGCCGGCGCGCTGATGCGGGTGGTGGCGCAGGCGATGCTGGACAGGGGTGAGACGCCCTTCCTCCACGCCTATGCCGCGCATGACAAGACGATCGCTTTGTATCGCTCGTTGGGGTTCGAAGTGCGGGCGGAATTGCCGATGATGGTCGTTACCCGCACAAGTCAGTAGATGTCCTCGCCCTCCAGTCCCGCCAGCCTGATCAGTGCCATGCCGATATCCTTGACGGGGCCATTGCGCGGCGAATGTCGCTCAGCGAAATGATGCCCGCCTGCGTCACTGCGCTCGATCAGCCAGCTTGCGCCGTCCGCGCCAGGCGGACCGCAAAAGGGTTTGGCGGGCATCAGTGATTTGGCATCAGCAGCCACCAGCAAATCGGCGACCTCTTCCTGCGCCACCCTGCGGCTTTTGCGATCCTGCACCTGACCATAGTCATAGCCGCCCAGCCCGGAAAAGCGGATCATATCGACCTGCCCCTTGCCACGACGCGGCACGGTCAGCCGAATGATGATGGGGGCATGAAAGCTGCGCAGCCATGTAAAACGCAGGATCGTGGCGCCATCGGTGCGTGGGATCAGGAGCGATGGCTCCTGCGCGCTGGCCAGCAGAATCGCGTCCGCAGTCAGTCCATTTTCATTGACCAACGGTATGATTTGGAAACCGCAATCATGCGTCGCGGTCTGCGGCGCAAAATAGCGGCGTAACGGCAGTGGCTCGGACGCGGCCGCCGGCGTTGCCGACAGCAGCAGAGCGATCGTCAGCGATAGCATATATCCTCCAGCTAGACGCGCAGCATGTCAGCCCAGTTCGCTGTAGGAAAGAAAAAAGCCGGTGGATCGCTCCACCGGCTTTTTCTGTCAGGCTTGCACCTGGTGACATGCGACCCCAGCCTGAGCCGGGGTCGAACTTCCTATCAGAAGTCCATGCCGCCCATGCCGCCCATGCCGCCGCCGGGCATGCCCATCGGCGCCTTGTCGTCGGCGGGCAGTTCCGAAACGGCCGCTTCGGTGGTGATCAGCAGACCAGCAACCGAGGCAGCGTTCTGGAGCGCGGTGCGCACGACCTTGGTCGGGTCGATGACGCCGGCGGCGACCAGGTTTTCGTACACGTCGGTCGAAGCGTTGAAGCCGAACGAGGTGTCGTCCTGATCCAGCAGCTTGCCCGAAACGACGGCGCCGTCATGACCGGCGTTGCTGGCGATCTGGCGAACCAGAGCGGTCAGCGACTTGCGGACGATGTCGATGCCGCGGGTCTGGTCGTCATTGACTCCCGTCAGACCGGTCAGCGCCTTGGTTGCGTACAGCAGAGCCGTACCGCCACCGGGGACGATGCCTTCTTCGACGGCTGCGCGCGTGGCGTGCAGGGCGTCGTCGACGCGGTCCTTGCGTTCCTTGACTTCCACTTCGGTCGCGCCGCCGACCTTGATGACGGCCACGCCGCCAGCAAGCTTCGCCAGACGTTCCTGAAGCTTTTCACGGTCATAGTCGCTGGTCGTGTTTTCGATCTGCGAACGGATCTGCTCCGTGCGGCCCTTGATCGAATCGCTGTCGCCAGCGCCGTCGACGATGACAGTGTTGTCCTTGTCGATGGTGACGCGCTTGGCGGTGCCGAGCATGCCGAGCGTGACGGACTCAAGCTTGATGCCCAGGTCTTCCGAAATCACTTCGCCCTTGGTCAGGACAGCGATATCTTCCAGCATCGCCTTGCGACGATCGCCGAAGCCAGGCGCCTTGACAGCCGCGACCTTCAGGCCACCGCGCAGCTTGTTGACGACCAGGGTCGCCAGCGCTTCGCCTTCAATGTCTTCCGCGATGATAAGCAGCGGACGGCCCGACTGAACGACGGCTTCCAGGATGGGAAGGATCGACTGAAGGTTCGACAGCTTCTTTTCGTGGATCAGGATGTACGGATCAGCCAGCTCTACAGCCATCTTTTCCGGGTTGGTGATGAAGTAGGGCGACAGGTAGCCGCGGTCGAACTGCATGCCTTCCACGACGTCCAGTTCGAAGTCGAGACCCTTGGCCTCTTCCACGGTGATGACGCCTTCCTTGCCGACCTTTTCCATGGCTTCGGCGATCTTCTCGCCGACTTCACGGTCACCGTTGGCGGAGATGATGCCGACCTGGGCGACTTCGGCCGAACCCGAAACCGGCTTCGAACGCGACTTGATGTCTTCGACGACCTTGATGACGGCGAGGTCGATGCCGCGCTTCAGGTCCATCGGGTTCATGCCGGCGGCAACCGACTTCATGCCTTCGCGCACGATGGCCTGGGCCAGCACGGTCGCGGTGGTGGTGCCGTCACCGGCGATGTCGTTGGTCTTCGAAGCCACTTCGCGCACCATCTGGGCGCCCATGTTTTCGAACTTGTCCTTCAGTTCGATTTCCTTGGCGACCGAAACACCGTCCTTGGTGATGCGGGGCGCGCCGAAGCTCTTGTCGATGACGACGTTGCGGCCCTTCGGGCCCAAGGTCACCTTGACCGCGTCGGCCAGGATGTCGACGCCGCGCAGGATGCGCTCACGAGCGTCACGCGAAAACTTTACGTCCTTCGCTGCCATGATCTTTTACCTTCGTTTGAGAATTGCAAAATTTGCGAAGTTCACACCGTCACTGGGCGCGAATTTCCGCCGAAATCGGGAATGGATATCCGGTTCGCAGCTTTACGCCACGATGCCGCTGCCGTTTTTAGGCAACGATACCCAGGATGTCCGATTCCTTCATGATGAGCAGGTCTTCACCGTCGACCTTGACTTCGGTGCCCGACCACTTGCCGAACAGCACGCGATCGCCGGCCTTGACGTCCAGCGGGGTCACTTTGCCGTCTTCGGCCTTGCTGCCCGAACCGACGGAGACGATTTCGCCTTCTTGCGGCTTTTCCTTGGCGGTGTCGGGGATGATGATGCCACCGGCGGTCTTCGCTTCCGCTTCGATGCGGCGGACGAGAACGCGGTCATGCAATGGGCGGAATGCCATGTTGAGTGCCTTTCCCTGGCGTGATTTGGGATGGGGCGCAGCGGATGGGCCATTGGAGTCGCGCTCCAAACCACCCTGTCCGCCTGTCCTTCTCCCGATGAACCTGTCTTTGTTAGCACTCACTGAGCAGGAGTGCTAGCGGCATGCATATGGAAAAACTATTCCACCGGTCAAGGGCGAGGGAGCGGAAAAATTTCCTGCCCGTTCCGACCCGGTGCCAGCACTTCGCCGCAGATAGGCGCGGCACCCGCCATCGTCATCCGCCGCGCGACGGATTGCGCGGATATTGCGGCTATTCCTTATATATATCGCTTCGGGAATCTTTGATGACAGGCGCATCGCTCGCGCGTGTCGCCGGTTGAGGGGGACACAAGCATAAGGAGAGGATGATGCCCTACGCCACGATCCTGGCCGCCGTCGATGTCAACAATCCGGACCTGGCCCATGCCGCCATTGCCGGCGCGGCTGAAATTGCCGGCACCACCGGTACCGTCCACATCCTCTATGTCCGCTATTATCTGCCCACCCGCTATTCGGAGCTGCTGGCGATCGATTTCGACGAGCGGGAAGAAGAGGAAGCGATGGCCGCCATGCAGGCATGGGCGGATGAAGCGGGACTGGACCCGGCCCGCACGCAGATCTTCACCCGGCGCGGCCGCGTGCGCGACGAAGTGCTGATCGAGGCGGAACGGCGCGGCGCCGACCTGATCGTCATCGGGTCGCATCAACCCTCGCTCTCGTCCAAGCTGCTGGGGTCCAATGCGTCGGCCATCGTCCACCAATCGGCGATCAGCGTGCTGACAGTCCGAACGGTTTCGAAATAATCATGGATAGTTGAGCGGGGCTTGGTTGCGGGCGACGGGGCCGCTTCCTACCTGCGGGCCACATCCTCTTATCGGAGCCAGCCCGCATGACCGACACCTATACCCCGCCCAAAGTCTGGACCTGGGACAAGGAGGCTGGCGGCCCCTTCGCCAGCATCAACCGGCCGATCGCCGGCCCGACCCATGACAAGGAACTGCCGGTCGGCGATCACCCGCTTCAGCTTTATTCGCTCGCCACGCCCAATGGGCAGAAGGTGACGATCCTGCTGGAGGAATTGCTGGAGGCGGGCGTGTCCGCCGCCGACTATGACGCCTGGCTGATCAAGATCGGCGATGGCGACCAGTTCGGCAGCGATTTCGTCGACATCAATCCCAACAGCAAGATTCCCGCCCTGCTGGACCGCAGCGTATCGCCGCCGCAGCGCGTGTTCGAATCCGGCTCCATCCTGCTCTATCTGGCGGAGAAGTTCGACAAATTCCTGCCGACCGATCCGGCCGGCCGTACGGAGACGCTGAACTGGCTGTTCTGGCAAATGGGCGCCGGCCCGCTGCTGGGCGGCGGCTTCGGCCATTTCTTCGCCTATGCGCCGGAGAAATACGAATATCCGATCAACCGCTACACCATGGAAGTGAAGCGGCAGCTGGACCTGCTGGACAAGCGCCTTGCGGACAATGAATATGTTGGCGGCGCGGAATACGGCATCGCCGATATCGCCATCTGGCCCTGGTATGGCGGGCTGGTGCTGGGGCGGGCCTATGGCGCGGCGGAGTTTCTGGACGCGGGCAGCTACACCAACCTGCTACGCTGGGCCAAACAGATCGACGCCCGCCCCGCCGTGAAGCGCGGCCGCATGGTCAACAAGGCGAACGGGCCGCTGGAAGAGCAGCTGCACGAACGCCACGCCGCAAGCGACTTCGACACGAAGACGCAGGACAAGCTGGAAGGCGCGGCTTAAAATCTGAATTCCCCCTCCCGCTTGCGGGAGGGGGCTAGGGGGTGGGCAGGACGTCGCGATTGCCCACCCCGCTGCGACTAACCCGCTGCGCGCGCAAGTCTCGCTGCCCCTCCCGCAAGCGGGAGGGGAATTGGAAGAGCCTCAATACCCGACCGTGAACCGCGCCTTGCTATGCTTGGGCGTCTCGATCTCGTCGACCAGCGCAATGGCATAGTCGGCGTAGGAAATGCTGCTATTGCCATCGGCATCGGCCAGCAGTTCGTCCTTGCCGAGGCGGAAGCTGCCCTTGCGATCGCCGACGAAGAAATAAGCGGACGGCGAGAGGAAGGTCCAATCGATGTCGTCCACGCCGCGCAGATAGGTCAGGAAATCCGCGCCCTTGCCCGCTTCGGCCTTGTACGCTTCGGGAAATTCCGGGGTGGTGATCAGGGCGACGCCCGGCGCGACCTCCAGGCTGCCGGCGCCGCCGACCACCAGATAGCGGGGCACGCCGGAATCGCGCACGACGCCGACCAGCGAGGTGGGATCGGTGTCGGAGAACATGACCGCGCTGACCACCACATCATGGCCCTTGATCGCTTCGACCAGCGCGTCGGTGTGCTGCACATCGCCGGCAACCGCCGTGACGCCGTCAACCTTGACCGCATTTTCGGGATGGCGGGAAATGGCCGTCACCTGATGCCCGCGCCGCGCGAGTTCCGCACTGATTTCCGTGCCGGCGCGGCCGGTGCCGCCGATGATCGCTACCTTCATGCTTCCAATCTCCATAGGATGGTTACTGATGGAAACCAGATAGCGATTGCGATATCATGGTCGCAAGAAGGCACTTCGCCATCACCTGGTTACGCGCAGGAAACCACCCCCATGCTTTCCACCCTGGACTTGCCCCCGCCCCGCATCGGCGATGCCTATAATCCCGACTGTCCGACCCGCCATGTGCTGGATCGGATCGGCGACAAATGGGCGGTGCTGGTGATGCTGACACTGAAGGACGGGCCGGTGCGCTTCAACGACCTGCGGCGGCGGATCGGTGCGATTTCGCAAAAGATGCTGTCGCAGACGTTGAAGAGCCTGGAGCGCGACGGTCTGGTCAGCCGCGCCGCCTTCCCCACCGTGCCGGTGACGGTCGAATATCGGCTGACGCCGCTGGCCGGCGGGCTGATCGGCATATTGGACCAGATCACCCATTGGGCCGAAAGCCATGTCGGCGACATCATGGCCGCGCGCCGCGCCCATGACGGAACGGACGCGCTGGCCGCCTGAAATCCCCGCTTGCCCCTGTCCCGGCATCATCGCATGATGCGTGCACGGGGTAAGGCAATCTCCCGTTCAGGCGTTCCCCGCCCAAGCATTGCGGCTGTATCGGGCCTTTGGCGCGCCTTGGCGTATCCGGCCCAAGGGGGACGTGCGTGTCGCAACCGGATTTATCGACATTATTCCGAGTCTTCGGGCGGATCGGCTTGATCAGTTTCGGCGGGCCGGCGGGTCAGATCGCGCTGATGCACCGCGAACTGGTGGAGGAACGGCAATGGGTTGAGGAAGGCGCCTTCCTGCGCGCGCTCAATGTCTGTCACCTGCTGCCGGGGCCGGAGGCGCAGCAGCTGGCGACCTGGATCGGGTGGCGGATGCACGGCACGATCGGCGGGCTTGTGTGCGGCCTGTTGTTCGTGCTGCCCGGCGCGGCGATCATGCTGGGCCTGTCGATGCTCTACGCCTTTGCCGCGGACCTGAAGCCCGTGGCGGCGCTGTTTCTGGGGATCAAGGCGGCGGTGCTGGCCATCGTGGTGCAGGCGCTGATCCGCATCGCCCGGCGCGCGCTGGACAGCGGGTTCAAACGCGCGCTGGCCTTCGCCGCTTTCCTCGGCCTCTTCCTGTTCAACCTGCCCTTCCCGCTGGTGGTGCTGGGATCGGGCGCGATCGGCTTCCTGCTGGCACGGGTACGGCCGGACTGGCTGCATGCCCATGGCAAGGCGGCGAGCGACACGCCGGTCGGGCCATTGCCCTGGGCGCAGACGCTGCGGTCGATCGCGATATGGATCGCGATATGGGCCGCGCCGATGCTGGCGATCCTGCTGGCGCTCGGCCCCGATCATGTGCTGTGGAGGATCGGCCTGTTTTTCTCGCAACTGGCGGTGGTGACGTTCGGCGGCGCCTATGCGGTGCTGGCCTATATGGCGCAGGAGGCGGTGCAGTCGATGCATTGGCTTTCGGCCGGCGAGATGACCGATGGGCTGGGGCTGGCCGAAACGACGCCGGGACCGCTGATATTGGTGACGCAGTTCGTCGGCTTTCTGGGCGCATTCCGGGCGCCGGCGCCGTTCACGCCGCTGGTCGCGGGATTGCTGGGCGGGTTGCTCACGACCTGGGTGACGTTCGCGCCTTGCTTCCTGTGGATCTTCAGCGTCGCGCCGTGGATGGAGCGGCTGGAGCGCGCGCCGCGCCTGCAAGGGGCGCTGGCCGCGCTGACCGCCGCGATCGTGGGCGTGATCGGCAACCTGACCGTCTGGTTCGCGCTGCATGTGCTGTTCATGCGCGGGGAACGGGTGGCCGCCGGGCCGGTCAGGCTGTGGTGGCCGGACTGGACCAGCCTGGACTGGCGGATCGCCGCCATCGCACTGGGCGCGGCGCTGCTCATCTTCGTGGCGAAGCGCGGGGTGATGACGGTGCTGGCGATCTGCGCCGTGGCGGGGCTGGCAGTGAGCGGGATGTAGGCACTGTTCCCCGGCGCAGGCCGGGGAACGTCATGATGTTACCCCGCCGCCTGCACGATCTCCGCCCATGCCTCTTCGCTGATGACCTCAATCCCCAGCGCGGCGGCCTGCTTCAGCTTACTGCCCGCGCCGGGGCCGGCCACGACCAGATCCGTCTTGGCGCTGACGGAGCCGGCAGCCTTAGCGCCCAGGCGCTCCGCCTGCGCCTTCGCCTCGTCGCGGCTCATCGTCTCCAGCTTGCCGGTGAAGACGACGATCTTGCCGGTCACGGCGCTGGCAGTGGTTTCGACCACATAATCGGGCGGCGACACCTCGTGCAGCAGATCCTCCCACGCTTCCACATTATGCGGTTCGTGGAAGAAGTCGGCCAGCGCGTGGCCGACCGCGCTCCCGACATTTTCGACGCCGATATGTTCGGCGATCGCCTTGTCGCGCTTGGCCTGCGTCTCCGCCGGATCGGCGGCGGCGCGCAGGGCGATAATCTCTTCGCCGATCGCGCGGATCGCCGGCAGCCTGGTGTAGCGCTTGAGCAGATCCCGCGCCGTCACCGCGCCGACATGGCGGATGCCAAGGCCGAAGAGCAGCTTTGCAGCGTCCGGCGCCCGCTTCGCCTCGATTGCGGCGAGCAGATTGTCGACCGACTTTTCCTTCCACCCTTCGCGGCCGATCAGGTCGGGTCGATGCTTTTTCAGGCGGAAAATGTCGGCCGGCTCGGCGATCCAGCCCAGGTCGATAAATTCCTGAATGGACTTTTCCCCCAGCCCCTCGATATCCAGCGCGGCGCGGCTCACGAAATGGCGCAGCCGCTCGAACCGCTGGGCCGGGCAAATGAGGCCCCCGGTGCAGCGAAAATCGACTTCCTCTTCCTCGCGCACCGCTTCGGACTGGCAGACGGGGCAATGAGTCGGGAACGGGAAGGGTTCGCGCGCTTCCTCACGGGTCAGATTTTCGACCACTTGCGGGATGACGTCGCCCGCGCGCTGCACGACGATGCGGTCGCCGGGACGCACGCCCAGCCGCGCAATCTCGTCGGCATTATGCAGCGTCACGTTGGAGACGACCACGCCGCCCACGGTCACGGGTGTCAGGCGGCCCACCGGGGTCAGCTTGCCGGTGCGGCCGACCTGAATGTCGATCGCCTCCAGCGTGGTCTGCGCCCGTTCGGCAGGGAATTTATGCGCAATGGCCCAGCGCGGCGCCTTCGCCACGAAGCCCAGCCGCTGCTGCCAATCGAGCCGGTCGACCTTGTAAACCACCCCGTCAATGTCGAAGGGCAGTTCGGCGCGCGCCGCCTCTATCCCGCGATAATGGGCAATCAGCGCGTCGAGACTGTCGACGCAGGCCAGCATGTCCGACACCGGCAGGCCCCAGCTGGCGATCGCCTGCATCACGCCCAGCTGCGTGTCGGCGGGCACTTCGCTGTGCGCACCCCAGCCATGGGCCAGGAAGCGTAGCGGGCGGGCGGCGGTGACGATGGCGTCCTTCTGGCGCAGCGATCCGGCGGCGGCGTTGCGCGGGTTGGCGAACTGACGCGCCTTTTCGGGGTCGTCGGCTTCGGCAAGCAGGCGCTGATTGAGCGCTACGAAATCGCCCTTGGCCATATAGACCTCCCCGCGCACCTCGAACAGGTCGGGGATGTTCGGGCCGGTCAATTGCTGGGGAATGTCGGGAATCGTGCGGACATTGGCGGTGACGTCCTCTCCCGTCGTCCCGTCCCCGCGCGTCGCGGCCAGCACCAGCGCGCCCTTTTCATAGCGCAGCGAGCAGGACAGGCCGTCAATCTTCGGCTCGGCGGTCAATGCCAGCGGCGCGTCGTCGGGCAGAGCCAGGAAACGGCGGACGCGGGCCAGAAATTCGCCGATATCCTCGTTCGAAAAACCATTGTCCAGGCTCATCATGCGGACGGCATGGGGCACTTTCTTCAGCGCCGATGTGGCGGCGGCACCCACCTGCGCATTGGGCGAATCGGCGCGGATCAGGTGCGGAAAGGTCGCCTCCAGCGCATTATTCTCGCGGATCAGCGCGTCATAGTCGGCGTCGCTAATCTCCGGCGCGTCCTGATCATGGTAGAGGCGGTTATGTTTCGCCACCTCCTTGGCAAGGCGCATCAGGCGGTTGGCAGCTTGGGCTTCGGAGAGGGTCGCAGGGTCGGTCATGGGGATGCCTTACCCGCTGTCGTGCTGCGGCGAAAGCGGGAGTAGTTTACGCGGAGCCGCGAAGACGCGGAGAGTTTCAAGAGGCGGTTTAGAGCGTGGTGGCATGCGAGCTCCACCCCGTCATCGCGAGCGTAGCGTGGCGATCCACGTAGCTCTCCATGGATCGTCACGCTACGCTCGCGATGACGAATATAAATAAGTTCATCCCCTTCTCAAAATCTACGCGCCACCGCGTCTCCGCGCGAACATATTGAACTCACACCCCCGCCACCGGCACCGTTTCGAAATGCTGCGGGAAGCCGGCGATGATCGGCCGCGCCTTCGCAATAGCCGAGCGCACGGCAGGCAGCTTGAGCGAAGCGGCATGGCTTTCGCGGCTGTCCCAGATTTCGGTAATCCAGATCGCGTCCGGATTGGCCGTGTCCAGCGCCACCACATAGGACAGGCAACCGGGCATCCCGCCAGTCGCCGCCGTCAGGATCGCGACCAGCGCGTCGCGCTGGCCGGGCGCGCTGAGCATCTGGCCGATCAGGCCGTAGCGGGGCTTGGCCTCCTGCGCGGCGGCCGGAATGGCGCTGGCGGCGATCGCGGCGGCGGTCAGGCCGAGCATGTCTCTACGGTTATGGGTCATAGACCTATCATTCCCGTTCGGTTCGAGCTTGTCGAGAACCCTGCGCGATGGTTCTCGACAAGCTCGAACCGAACGGAGGGTGGTGTCACGCTTCCAGCAGTCGCTCCGCCTGCGCCCGCGCTTCCGCCGTGATTTCCGCACCCGACAACATGCGCGCGATTTCCTCGCGCCGTTCGGCTTCGCTCAGGGCATGGACGCCCGTACGCGTCACCGTCCCGTCGCTCGACTTGGCGATCAGCATATGGCTCGCGCCGCGCGCGGCAACCTGCGGGCTGTGGGTGACGACCAATATCTGGTTGCTCTGCGCCAGCCGCGACAGCCGCTCGCCGATCGCATCGGCCACCGCGCCGCCCACGCCCCGGTCGATTTCGTCGAAGATCAGCGTGTCCGCCCCGCCCCGCTCCGCCAGCGCGACCTTGAGCGCCAGGATGAAGCGCGACAATTCACCGCCCGACGCGATCTTCGCCAGCGGCGCGAAGGGCGCGCCGGGGTTGGTCGAAATCTCGAACTCGACCCGGTCCATGCCCTGCGCGCTCCACTGGCCTTCATCCAGTTGCGCGACGACGGTACGGAACCGTGCGGCGTCCAGCTTGAGCGGCGCCAGTTCGCCAGCAACCGCAGCGTCGAGGCGCCCGGCGGCCAGCTGCCGCTCGGCCGACAACGCCTGCGCCGCCGCGCGATAGGCGTCGGCCTTGCCCGCCACATCCTTTTCCAGCGCTGCGATATGCTCTTCCCCGCCCTCGATCGCGGCCAGCTTGGCCGCCATCTCGTCGCGCAGGGCAGCCAGATCGTCGGGCTGCACCTGATGCTTGCGGGCCAGGCCGCGCAGGTCGAACAGGCGGGTTTCGATCGAATCGAGCCGGGCGGGATCGAAACTCAGCGCCTCGGCGGCTTCGGCCAGACGATCCTCCGCCTCGCCCGCTTCGACGACCGCGCGATCCAGCGCCTCTAGCACGGCGTTGAGCAGTGGTTCCTCACCTGCGATGCGATCGAGTCGGCGCGCGGCCTGACGCAACTGGGCCAGGCCCCCGTCGGAGCCGGTCAGGCAATCGCTGACCGCGCTCAGGTCGTCGGTCAGCCGTGCGCCCTTCTGCATGGCCGCCCGCTCTTCCGCGAGGGTCGCTTCCTCGCCCGGTTCGGGCGCGAATTTGCGCAATTCCTCGACCGCATGGGTCAGATAGTCGCGGTCGCGCGCGGCATTGTCCACCGTCTCGCGGGCGGCGGCCAGCGCATTGGCAGCGGTGCGCCATCCAGCATGGGCGGTGGCGACTGCGCCTGCATCGCACCGGCCATAGCTGTCGAGCAGTGCCCGATGGCCACGCGGGTTGAGCAGGCCGCGATCGTCATGCTGGCCGTGGATCTCGACCAGCGATCCGCCAATGTCGCGCAGAAGCGCGGCCGAACAGGGCTGATCGTTGATGAAGGCGCGGCTGCCGCCATCGGCCTTTACCAGCCGGCGGATCAGCAGCGGCTCGCCCGGCTCCATATCGATGCCATTGTCGGCGAGCAGCAGGGCGACGCGGGTGGAGGCAGCGGGCGGTTCGAAGGCCGCGACGACGCTCGCCTGCGCTTCGCCGTTGCGGACCAGCCCGCTATCGGCCCGCGCACCCAGCGCCAGGCCCAGCGAGTCGAGCAGGATCGATTTGCCCGCGCCGGTTTCACCCGTCAGCACGGACAGGCCGGCGCCGAACTCCAGGTCCAGCGCTTCGATCAGCACGACATTGCGGATGGCGAGCGAGGTTAGCATGACATCCGCCTATAACCGCCACTGAACAAATTAGGAACAAACAAGTTGGCCAAGACCGTTCCCCGGCGAAGGCCGGGGTCCAGTTGCCATGACGCCTGGACCCCGGCCTTCGCCGGGGAACAGATCAAGCCATGCCAGTGCTGAATTAAGCCTTGCCGCCATGTTGCTGCATCAGCTTGTAGCTGCGTTCATACCATTTGGTGCCGGGATAGTTGCGGCCCAGCACGGCGGCGGCCTTCTGCGCTTCGGCGGGGATGCCGAGCGAGAGGTAGGATTCCACCAGACGCTCCAGCGCTTCGGGCGCGTGGGTCGTGGTCTGATATTTGTCCACCACCGAACGGAAACGCAGCGTGGCGGCGAGCCACTGGCCACGGCGCTGATAGAAACGGCCGACTTCCATTTCCTTGCCGGCCAGATGGTCGTTGACCAGATCGACCTTCAACCGCGCATCGGCGGCGTAGCGCGTGTCGGGATAGCGGCGGATCAGCTCGCCCAGCGCGTCCAGGCCCTGCTGCGTGATCTTCTGGTCGCGGGTGACGTCGGCAATCTGCTCATAATAGCACAGCGCGATCAGATAATAAGCGTAGGGCGCGTCCTTGTTGCCGGTATGGATCGACAGGAAACGCTGCGACGCGGCGATGGACTCATTATAGTCCTGGTTCATATAATAGCTGAATGCGGACATGAGCTGCGCCCGGCGCGCCCAGGGCGAATAGGGATGCTGGCGCTCCACCTCGTCGAACAGGGCGGCGGCGAGCTTGTACTGACCACGATCGAGCCGGTCCTTACCGCTGTTATACAGGGTCGAAACGTCGCGGGCGACATATTGGGTGTCGGCCTTATTCTTCGATGTGGAGCAGCCGGTGAGCACGGGCGAGGCGATCAGGACCAAGGCGGTGGCCGCGCCGATGCGCGTCAGGGTTTTCGTCAGCATGGCCGGGTCATAGCCGAGCGGATCGCCGCCGCCAAGCGGCAGAATGCGCCTTCGTCAACAGGCCCTTCAACAGGCGATCGTGGCGGGCAGGTCGAGCCGGGCGATCGCCCCGCCCTGGGGCGCGGCGGACAGGGCGAAACGCCCGCCCAGCTGGGCCGCGAGCGCATGGGCGATGCGCAGGCCCAGCGATTGCCCCCCATCCCCGCCGGACGTCAGACCATGGCCGTCGTCGGCGACTTCCAGCGCCAGCGCGCCATCCGCCTGCGCCAAACTGACATGGATATGGCCGGCGCGATCGGGCAGGCCATGTTCGATCGCATTGCTGACCGATTCCGCCACGACCAGCGCCAGCGGCACGGTGATATTGGGGTCGAGCCGCAGGCCCACCGGCACCGCCACGGTCAGGGCAACGTCCTGCCGCCCGCTGGCGTCCATGATGTCGGTGGTCAGTTCCGTCAGGAAGCCGTGCATGTCCTGTCCCGCCCCCGACGGATCGTAGAGCGCCCGGCTGATCCGCCCGACCAGCGCCAGCCGTTCCGACGCATCGTCCAGCGCGCGGCGGGCGACCTCATGGTCGACATGGCGGCGCTGGAGCGAGAGCATGGCCGCCACGACCTGAAGATTGTTGGACACGCGATGCTGCAATTCCTGGAACAGCAATTCGCGATTGTCGGCCAGCGTGCGGCTACGTTCCCGCTCTACGGCCAGATTGAAATTGGCCCGCTGCATGAAATGAATGAGCGCGATGTCGACCACCACCACGCCGCTGTAGAACAGCATGGCGACGACCACCGCCGGATTGATCGCAAAGCCGTTATGCGGCGGGATGAAGACATACCAGGAGATGATCCCGCACAGCAGGCCCGCGAAGATGCCGGGCCGCACGCCGAACAGGAAAGACGCGAGGATGACCGCCGGGAAGAAGGTGACGAAGGGATAGCCAACGGGCAGCAACGGGTCCGCCGCGATGCGCAGCAGTAGCGCCGACGCGCAGAAGATGGTCGTGAGCACATAGGCGTAAAGCGGCCGATCGAGCACGAGCGGCAGCCGTTCGACAAAGCGCTCATTTCCTCGCTGCACCATCAACCCCCATCAGACCGTCATTACACTATCAGAACTTTGCCCCGGTTCTTTGATCGAAATTAACATATGGAAAGGCAAACGCAAAAACGGGGCGCCCGGCTGACCGGACACCCCGTTTTCATTCCATCATCCAGCCTTTCGGCTGAATAGACGCTTTAGTCCTGGGTCAGGAAGTCGGGCAGACCGCCCGGTGCCGGGCCGTCATCATTGCCGCCTTCGCTGCGTTCGCGACGCGGGCCACGATCACCGCCATCACGGCGCGGACCACGATCGCCACGGCCTTCGCCGCGACCGCCACGGTCGCCGCCGTCACGGCGCGGGCCACGGCCACGATCGCCACGGCCTTCACCACCACGGTCGCTGCGCGGTTCACGCGGTTCGCGGGCGGGACGGGTGTCCTCCAGTTCTTCGCCGGTTTCCTGATCGACGACGCGCATGGACAGGCGAACCTTGCCGCGCGGGTCGATTTCGAGAACCTTGACCTTCACTTCCTGGCCTTCCGACACGACGTCGGTCGGCTTTTCGACGCGCTCATTCTTCATTTCGGAAACGTGGACGAGGCCGTCCTTGCCACCCATGAAGTTCACGAACGCACCGAAGTCAACGATGTTGACGACCTTGCCGGTGTAGACCTTGCCGACTTCCGCTTCCTCGACGATGCCCAGAATCCACTTCTTGGCGGCTTCGATCTGGGCGGTGTCGGACGACGAAATCTTGATGATGCCTTCGTCGTCGATGTCGACCTTCGCGCCGGTTTCGGCGACGATTTCGCGGATGACCTTGCCACCGGTGCCGATGACGTCACGGATCTTCGACTTGTCGATCTGGATCGTCTCGATGCGCGGGGCATGGGCCGACAGCTCGGTGCGGGTCGAGGACAGCGCCTTGCTCATCTCACCCAGAATGTGGGCGCGGCCTTCCTTGGCCTGGGTCAGAGCGGCTTCGAAGATTTCGCGCGTGATGCCCGCAATCTTGATGTCCATCTGCATCGTGGTGATGCCGACTTCGGTACCCGCGACCTTGAAGTCCATGTCGCCGAGGTGATCTTCGTCACCCAGGATGTCGGACAGGACGGCGAAGTCCTTGCCTTCCAGGATCAGGCCCATTGCGATGCCCGACACGGGGCGCTTCAGGGGCACACCGGCGTCCATCATCGACAGCGAACCGCCGCAAACAGTCGCCATCGACGACGAGCCGTTGGACTCGGTGATGTCGGACAGAACGCGGATGGTGTAGGGGAACTCGTCCTTGCTGGGCAGCACGGGGTGCAGCGCACGCCATGCGAGCTTGCCATGACCCACTTCACGACGACCCGGCGCACCGAAGCGACCGACTTCACCGACCGAATAGGGCGGGAAGTTATAGTGCAGCATGAAGTTTTCATAATGCAGGCCGGTCAGGCCGTCGATCATCTGCTCGGCGTCCTTGGTGCCCAGCGTGGTGGTGCAGATCGACTGCGTTTCACCGCGCGTGAACAGGGCCGAACCATGGGTGCGGGGCAGGAAGCCGACCATCGCTTCGATCGGGCGGATCTGCGTGGTTGTACGACCGTCGATGCGCTTGCCGTCCTTCAGGATGGCGCCGCGCACGATTTCCGCTTCCAGCTTCTTGGTCAGCTTGATGCCGGCCATCACGGTCTGGGCGTCCAGACCTTCGGCTGCGAAGGAAGCCTTCGCCTTGGCGCGGGCTTCGTTCAGCGCGTTCGAGCGGGCCGACTTGTCGGTCAGCTTGTAGGCGGCCGTGATGTCCTTGCCGATCAGCTTCTTCAGCTTCTTCTTCAGGTCTTCGACATTGTCGCCCTTGGCGATGTCCCACGGATCCTTGGCGGCCTTTTCGGCCAGGTCGATGATCGCGTTGGCGATCTTCTTGCTGGCTTCATGGGCGAACAGGACCGCGCCCAGCATGATCTCTTCCGACAGTTCCTTGGCTTCGGATTCGACCATCATCACCGCGTTGCCGGTGGCGGCGACGACCAGGTCGAGTTCGCCCGTCTTCACTTCTTCCAGGCTCGGGTTCAGCTGATATTCGCCGTCCTTGTAACCGACGCGCGCGGCGCCGATCGGGCCCATGAAGGGCACGCCCGACAGGGTCAGCGCGGCCGACGCGGCGATCATCGCCACGATATCGGGCTCGCTTTCGCCGTCGAACGACAGAACCTGCGCGATCACGTTGATTTCGTTATAGAAACCTTCGGGGAACAGCGGGCGGATCGGGCGGTCGATCAGGCGGGAAACCAGCGTTTCCTTTTCCGTCGCGCCACGTTCACGCTTGAAGAAGCCACCCGGAATGCGACCGGCGGCCGAATATTTTTCCTGATAGTGGACGGTCAGCGGGAAGAAGTCCTGGCCTTCCTTCACGCTCTTGGCGGCGGTCACGGCGCACAGCACCACGGTTTCGCCATAGGTCGCCAGCACGGCGGCGTCGGCCTGGCGCGCGATACGGCCGGTTTCGAGGGTCAGCGTCTTGCCGGCCAGCTCGATCGAAACTTTCTTTACATCGAACATAGAGTTTTCCTTCGCCCACCTGGCCCTATTGCCGGGCGGGGCCTGTCATGCGGACTAAACCGGCCCGCATCGGTTTTGGGACATCATCTGGTCCCTGGGTCGGATCGGGATCACCGGATTGCGATCCCTTCCCTTCGTTCCCCGGCATGAAGGCCGGGGTTCAGTTGCGCCTTGTCGGGCCTGGGCATCGTGCCCTTCCCGCTGGACCCCGACCTTCGTCGGCGTAACCCAATACGTAATCGGCCCGCCGAAGCGGGCCGAACGACTGGGTTACTTGCGCAGGCCCAGCTTACCGATCAGGTCGACATAGCGAGCCTGATCCTTCTTCTTGAGATAGTCCAGAAGCGAACGACGCTTGTTGACCATCATCAGGAGACCACGGCGGCTATGATTGTCCTTGTGGTGACCCTTGAAATGCTCGGTCAGGTTGGTGATGCGTTCCGTCAGGATCGCAACCTGGACTTCCGGCGAACCGGTGTCACCCTCGACGCGGGCATGTTCCTTGATAAGCGCTTCCTTGCGCTCGGCAGTGATCGTCATCTAGTCTTCTTCCTTCGGCATCAGGTTAAATCCGCGCACGACCCGGATCTCTCCGTCCAGCATTTCAACCAGCGCCACGGGAATGACCCCGTCGAACGCCAGATGAAGGCCGGTGGCAATGTCGGACCCCGACAGCACCTTCCCCTGACGGAGAGCGAGCGCTTGATCGGGAGAGACTGCGAGAGCCGGGATGTCGTCCAGCCCCGCCATCAACGGGAGCATAAGCCCACCGATGGTGCCGCCCCTAGCAGCTTCATCCAATTTGTCCAGCGAAATTGCCGATTCCAGCGCGAACGGCCCCGCCTTGATCCGGCGCAACATGGTGACATGGCCGACCGTGCCAAGCGCGATCGCGATGTCGCGGGCAAGGCTGCGGATATAGGTGCCCTTGGACACATGGGCGGTCAGGGTAATCGAAGCCAGTCTCCTATCTTCCGTTCGGTTCGAGCTTGTCGAGAACCCTTCCACGTCGTTCTCGACAAGCTCGAACCGAACGGGGGTCAGTGCGCGAATAGTGACGCTTCGCAGCTTCATCTCCACCGCCTCCCCCTTGCGGGCGAGGTCGTAGGCGCGCTGGCCGTCGATCAGGATGGCGCTATAGGCAGGCGGCGCCTGCTCGATCGGTCCAGTAAAGCCCGGCAGCACCGCCTCCACCTGCGCCAACGTGGGCAGATGATCGCTCTGCGCAATCACTTTCCCTTCCAGATCCAGCGTATCGGTCTGGCTGCCGAACCGAACCGTGAAGTCGTAAATCTTGTCGCTGTCGAGCATCCGCCCGGCCAGTTTCGTCGCCTCCCCCACCGCGATCGGCAGCACGCCTGTCGCCAGCGGATCGAGCGTGCCGCCATGGCCGACCTTCCACTTTTCCGTGCCGCCCAGCAATTCCCGCTGGGTCCACAATGCGCGCTTGACCGCGCTGACCGCCTGCGTGGAACCCAGGCCATGGGGTTTGTCGAGAATGATCCAACCGTGCATGGCGGCGGGCCTTATATGTCCCGTCTTGGCCTGTCAGCCTTTAATGCGCTATCCGGGCGCCCATGACCATCAAGCTCATCTGCCTCGATGCCGACGATACGCTCTGGCACAATATGCGTCATTTCCATGAGACGGAGGACGCGCTGATCGACATGCTGCGCCCCTTTGCGCAGGTTGACATCACCCGCGAACGCATGATCGCGTGCGAGATCCGCAACCTGCCGCTCTATGGCTATGGCGCCAAGGGCTTCACCCTCTCCATGATCGAGACGGCGGTGGAGGTGGCGGGCGAGAGGCTGTCTGCCGGGATGATCGCGGGGATATTGGCGGCGGGCCGCGCGCTGCTGGCGCATCCGGTCCTGCTGTTCGACGGGGTGCAGGATACGCTGGAGCGGCTGGCCCATATCGCGCCGCTGGTGCTGGTGACGAAGGGCGACCTGCTGCATCAGGAAAGCAAGCTGGCCGCATCGGGCCTGGGCGAGCTGTTTTCCGGCATCGAAATCGTCAGCGACAAGAAGGCGGACACATTCCGCGCACTCTTTTCACGTATGAATATCGACCCACAAGAGGCTGTAATGGCGGGCGATTCCATGCGGTCCGACATTTTGCCCGCGCTGGAGGCCGGCGCCTGGGCGGCCTTCATCCCGCAGGAGGGCGCCTGGGTCCATGAAAGCGCCGCCGCGCCGTGGGACCATCCCTGCTTCACGCAATTGCAACGCCTAGCCGACCTGCCGGACTGGATTACGACGATCGACTGACCTGAACGGAGGGCATGTTCCCCGGCGCAGGCCGGGGCCCAGCCCCACGCTCAGACCTTCCCTCGCCACTCATCGGTCAGGATCGAATAGATCACCGTGTCGCGCACATGCCCGGTCCAGGTGATGCGCTGCTTGCGCAGCACGCCCTCGCGCACCGCCCCCAATTTCTCCACCGCCTTTTGCGACCGGACATTGCGCTGGTCGATGCAGAATTCGATCCGGGTGAAGCCACAGTCCAGCGCCCGGCCGATCAGCAGCGGCTTGATCCGGCCATTGAGGCCCGTGCCACGCGCAGCCGGCGTCATATAGGTGCCGCCCAGTTCCAGCCAATTGTCGGCGGCCGCCACCCGCAGAAAGCCGGACATGCCGACCGCCACGCCATCCGCGACGATCAGGAAGGGGAAGCGGTCCGCATTGGCGATGGTCGCGTCGAAAATGGCGTCGAAATGGTCGCCCGACCAGTTGGCCGGGAAAATCTCCCACACCGGATCATCCACCGGGCACAACGCGCGCAGCGTTTCGCGATGGCCTTCCTGCAGTTGCTCCAGATACAGGCCCGGCGCATCGATCGGCGCCAGCAATCGTTCCATCCGGGTCATCGCTGCATCTGCTCCACAAAATGGCGGCGGCACAGCGCCACATAACGGTCGTTGCCGCCAATTTCCGTCTGGTCGCCCTGCCGGATCGCCCTGCCCTGCTCATCCATGCGCAGGTTCATGATTGCCTTGCGCCCGCATTCGCAGATCGTCTTGATCTCGCTCAGCGAATCGGCCAGCCCCAGCAAGGCGGCACTACCGGGAAACAGCTGCCCCTGAAAATCGGTGCGGATGCCGTAGCACAGGACCGGGATGCCGAGGCGATCGCACACCGCGCCCAATTGCCATACCTGCGCCTCGGTCAGGAACTGCGCTTCGTCCAGCAGCACGCAGGATAGCGGCGTCGCCTGATGCTGCGCGGCGATGGCGGCGAAGATATCGACTTGCGGATCGAACAGATGCGCCTGCGCCTCCAGCCCGATGCGCGACACGATCCGGCCATGGCCATAGCGATCGTCCAGCGCGGCGGTCCACAACATCGTGTCCATGCCGCGCTCGCGATAGTTGAAGTCCGATTGCAGCAGGGTCGTCGATTTCCCCGCATTCATCGAGCTATAATAGAAATAGAGTTTCGCCATGCTCCTGCGCATAGAGCGATTTCACGACGGATGGAAATAGGTGCTGGCGGAGTGGTGCCCGCGCCCTCCCCACCGTTCGCTTCGAGCCCTTCGACTGCCCGCTTGCAGCGGGCGCTCAGGATAAACTTCATCGCCCAAGGCGATGAAGTCGAGAAGCACGTAGCCCCGCATTCCCGTTTCTCGACATACTCGAAACGAACGGGTCTTGTCTTGAGCCTTACCGGATGCTCGGCGCCACACCCGCCAGGAACCGCACCAGCGCATCGGCCAGCGCGATCCGGCTGTCGGAAAAACTATGATCGGTCGGCCACACCATCAGCCGCGAATCCGGGTTGGCGCCCTGTGCATCGGCGGCAACCTTGCGCGCCATCGCGCCGATCCCGCGCTCCGCACCGATGATCGTCAGCGGCCGGCGCGCATAGGCCGCCAGACGCCGGCCAAGATCGAATTTCTGCCCGTCCGCCTTGATCTCGCCGGTCAGGCTTTCATAGGTCGCGCCGTTCAGCGGCGGCAGGTCGCTCGCCACTTCCGCTTTCCACCCGGCCTCACCCTGCGCACTCGCCAGCGACGCGACGGTCTGCGCCGGATCCCACGGGTCGATCAGAAAAAGCCCCGCGACGCGCGGATCGGCGGCGGCGGCATCGGCGGCCATGAATCCGCCCATGCTGTGCCCCGCGACCACGATCGCGCTGGTGTCGATCCGATATTTGGCGACCACCGAAGCCTGTTGCAGATATTGGAGCGCAGCAAAGCCGTCCTCCGACGCATGGCCGAAGGAGAAGGTGCCGGGGCTACCCCAACTGCCGCGATAATGGAGCGTCAGCACATTCCACCCCGCCCGTCGCGCGGCCTGCGCCAGATCCAGATTCTGCTCATTGCCCGGAAAGCCATGGAGCAGCAGCAGCGTGGGATGCAGGCCCGATCCGGCAGCCGTGTACATCACCGCATTCATCGCTCCATCCTCAACCGGAATGACGAAGGCAGCCATGCTGGCGGGATTGGCGGCGTCGGGCTTCGGGTCGGCAATGACGGCGTGATGGATGGCGGGCTCTTTGGCGATGGCGGACGTCGTGACCATGCCACAGAGAAAAATGCTGACCCAAATAGCACGCATCATTTCAGGACCTCGATCGGCAAGGGAGGATCGCTGAGTTTTCTGGAAACTCCACGATCAAAAGTAACGAAGCTTTCCGCCCGAACTGACGCGACGATATGGAGTGCATCGGCAATATCGCCCCCCGTCCGAAAGCAGTCGATCGCCCAGCAGACCGTATCTGCTTCTTCGACGGAGACATTAGGCAAATCCAGTATGTCCATCAGCGTATCCGCTACGACGGATCGAGGCTGTCGATAACGACTGGTCAGCAGCCATGCCGTTTCCAGAAACACCGTCAAAGGCACATAAGCGCCGCTCGCCAAAACCGCGTCCGCAACGCTAGCCTGGCCGGCATCGTCTCTTATCATCGCCCGGGCGAGAATATTGGTATCGACGGCTTTCACCAGTCGCCTTGGTTCCCACTACGTGCCCAATGTTCGGCGATGGTTTCGTTCATTTCTTCGATACTGACGGGCGGGCCCTTATAGTCGATACGCGCCCGGATACCCGCCATGATCTCGTCGAAACTGCGGCCGGATTTCTTGTGCTGCGGCTTGAGCAATACCCCGCCACCCATCGGCACCACGTCCAACACCTGCCCCGGCGCAAAGCCAAGCTGGTCGCGCACATCCTTGGGGATGACGACCTGTCCTTTTGCCGACAATGTGGTCTTGGCGTTCATGGCGGTAAGATGCGTCTTACCGCAGGCCGAGTCAATCCTCGCCCTCATCCTTGACCAGATCCTGCGCAACCTTGGGATCGCGCAGCAGCTTGTCGATATGGCTGCCCTCGTCGAAACTCTCGTCGGCCAGGAATTTCAGCTTCGCGGCATATTTGAGCGCGATGCGATGGGCGACTTCGCGTTGCAGATAGGCGGTGTTGGTGCGCAGCGCCTTCAGCACCGCTTCCTCATCCTGCCCCAGCAGCGACTTGATGAAGACGGTCGCGTGGCGCAGGTCGGGCGACATGCGCACTTCGGTGACGCTCACCACATGCTTGGCCAGCACATCATCATGCACGTCGCCGCGCTGAAGAATGTCCGACAGGACATGGCGCACCTGTTCACCCACGCGCAGCAGGCGGACGGAGGGGCCTTCGGATTGTTGTTGAGCCATAATTAATCCTCGTCACCCCAGCGCAGGCTGGAGTCTCAAGCGACGGCAGAGCCAGGATCGCACGAGACCCCAGCTTTCGCTGGGGTGACGCACTTTCCTGTTACAGCGTGCGCTGACGCTCTTCGACCTCGAACAGTTCCAGCGTATCGCCGGCCTTGATGTCGTTCGTGTCCTGCAACACCGCACCGCACTCCATGCCGGCGCGCACTTCGGACACATCGTCCTTGAAGCGACGCAGCGAGTGGATGACCGTCTTCGACACGATGACGTCCGACCGGGTGAGGCGCGCATTGAGCCCCTTGCGGATGATACCGTCCAGAACCAGCAGACCGGCCGCCTTGTCCTTCTTGCCCGCCGGGAACACCTGAAGCACTTCGGCCCGACCCACGATCGTTTCGATGCGCTCGGGCGCCAACTGGCCCGCCATTTCGCCACGGACTTCCTCAAGAAGGTCGTAGATCACGTCATAATAACGCAGCGAGATCTTCTCGCGGATCGCCATCGGACGCGCCTTGGCATTGGGGCGGACGTTGAAGCCGATCAGCGGCGCGCGGCTGGCGGCTGCCAGCGTAACGTCGCTTTCGGTGATCGCGCCGACGCCGGAGCTGAGGATCCGCACCTTGATCTCGTCGGTCGAGATACGGTTCAGCGCCGTGACGATCGCTTCGACAGACCCCTGCACGTCGCCACGGATGACGACCGGATATTCGATCATCGTCGTGTTGAGTGCCGAGAACATGCTCTCGAAATTGGTCGGCACCGACGCCGTCCGCTTGAGCGTGATCTGCTCCTGGCGATAGGCGGCGACTTCGCGCGCACGGGCTTCGTTTTCGACGACGGTGAGCTGATCGCCCGCCTTCGGCACGCCCGACAGACCCAGCACCTCGACCGGGGTCGATGGACCGGCAACCTTCACCTGCTGCCCCTTGTCATTGACGAGCGCGCGCACCTTGCCGCTTTCCGCGCCGATGACGAAGGTATCGCCGATCTTGAGCGTACCCTTGCGCACCAGCACGGTGGCAACGGCGCCACGGCCCTTGTCCAGCTGCGCCTCGATCACATTGCCTTCGGCAGCGCGATCGGGGTTGGCGGTCAGTTCCATGACTTCGGCCTGAAGCAGGATCTTCTCGATCAGTTCGTCGAGGCCGGTCTTCTTGAGAGCCGAAACCTCCACGTCCTGCACGTCGCCGCCCATATCCTCGACGACGATTTCCTCGCTCAACAGGCGCTCGCGCACCTTTTGCGGGTTCGCATCGGGCTTGTCGCACTTGTTGATCGCAACGATCATCGGCACGCCGGCCGCCTTGGTATGGTTGATGGCTTCGATCGTCTGCGGCATCAGGCCGTCGTCCGCCGCCACCACCAGGATGACGATGTCAGTGACGTTGGCACCACGGGCACGCATTTCGGAGAAAGCTTCATGGCCCGGCGTGTCGAGGAAGGTGATGACATCGCCCTTCTTCGTCGTCACCTGATAGGCGCCGATATGCTGGGTGATGCCGCCGCTTTCGCCGGCAACCACGTCGGTTCCGCGCAGCGCGTCGAGCAGCGAGGTCTTGCCGTGGTCGACATGGCCCATGATCGTGACGACGGGCGCCCGCGGCTTGAGCGTTTCGACCGCGTCGACATCGCCTTCGATACCGATTTCAACGTCGGCGTCGGACACGCGCTGGATGCGGTGGCCGAATTCCTCGACCAGCAGTTCGGCCGTATCCTGATCGATCGGCTGGTTGAGCGTAACCGCCTGCCCCATCTTGAACAGCGACTTGACCAAGTCCGCGCCCTTTTCGGCCATACGGTTGGCCAGTTCCTGCACGGTGATGACTTCAGGCACCACGACATCGCGAACCTGCTTGTCACGCGGCTGGGCACCGCCGGCATAATGGGCGCGACGTTCCTTTTCACGCGCACGCTTGAGCGCGGCCAGGCTGCGGGCGCGGGCGCTGTCGTCATCGGCCAGGGCCTTGGTGACGGTCAGCTTGCCGGACTGGCGACGATTATCTTCGCCCTTCTTGGCGCGATCGGGCTTGGCCGGCTCGGGGCGCTTGACCGGCGTGACCGGGGTGAAGCGACGCGGCGGCGGCGTGGCAGCAGCCGGGGCGGCCGTGGTCGCAGCAGGGCGTTCCTGTGCGTTGGCCGGCGCAGCGGCCGCAGCAGCGACCTCCGCCTTGGCGGGTTCAGCCGCAGGCGCGACAGGTGCTTCCGCAACCGGCTGCGGCGCAGGCTCTTCCGCCGGCGCAGGCGCAGCGGCAGCCGCTTCGGCGGCTAGGCGATTTTCCTCGGCGCGGCGCTTTTCTTCCTCGCTGGCGGCGAGACGAGCGGCATCCTCACGACGGCGCGCATCTTCCAGCGCGGTCATGCGGGCTTCTTCCGCCTCGCGCAGCAGCTTGGCCTGCAATTCCTGACGCGACATCAGGCTTTGCGGCGGCGACTGACGCACCGGCGCGGGCTGCGGCGCGCGGGTCTGCTGCGGCGCAGGGGCCGGGGCGGCCGGACGCGGCGCAGGGGCCTGCGCAACGGGTGCCGGCGCGGGTTCGGCCTGGGGCGCAGCCGCAGGGGCGCCACCGGTCGTCTCACCGGGCTTGCCCAGGACGCGGCGCCGCTTCACCTCAACCACGACCGTATTCTTGCGGCCATGGCTGAACTGCTGCTGCACCTGACCGGATTCCACGGTCCGCTTGATGCCCAGCGGCTTGCGACCCAGAACCGGCTTGTCTTCCTTGCTGTCACTCATAAGTTCGAACTTAACCCTTCACTTCCGCTTCGGCCGGATAGGCCCGCCGACGCCTTTATTCTTCGATGCTTCCGGCCTGCACCCGCACGAACAATGCCTAATCGGGAACGCCCGGCGCATCAGCGGAGACATGCTCCCCATGCACGGACGCCCCGTTAGCGCAACCCAGATAGCTTTCCAAGCGGCCTATGGCCGCGCGCAGGCGCGAAGCTGCCCGCGAGTCGGTCACCGCGATATGGACGACATTATCGCGCCCCATTGCCATAGATAGGGCGTCGCGGTCCACAGGCAAGGTGATGCCTGCCAAATCCGTGCCTTCCGCTTCCTGCCCGACGCGCAGCGCCTGGTCCAGCTTGCGGTTGCCGTCCGCCGCCGCATCGGCGGCATGGAGCAGCAATTGCACCTGCCCCTTGCGACAGGCGACGTCGATTTTTTCAGAGCCGGTCAGCAACATGGACGCCCGCGCCTCCAGCCCCAGCCGGTCGAGCAGCGTCTTGCGCAGCCCCGACTCGATCATGGCGGGCAGGTCGGCGGGAATATCCAGCGTGCCGTCCTTGAAGGAACGGGCGAGCGCGGCTTTCAGCTTGCCCTTGGCCAGCGCGACGTCGAGTTCGGCGCGCGACACGCCGATCCACGCGCCCCGCCCCGGCGCCTTGGCGCGGATGTCGGGCAGCACCTGACCCTCCGGGCCGATCGCCAGACGGATCAGCGTTTCGGGATCGGCGCGTTCGCCGTTCAATATGCATTTGCGTTCGGTCATGCGCGCCCCTCCGCCAAAACGGATGAAAGGGCAAGTCCAACGCTGTCGAGAAGCGCTATTCTCTCATCGGGGAGTGTCCGCAACATTGGCGTCCTCCCTTGTTAGAGACATAGAAACGACAGCCGTCAGCATGCCCGGCCGCTGCATGCGCGACCGGGTGCAATATGCTGACAGGATGCCGTCAAAAGTCATGGAGACTTACGCTTCCTCTTCGAACCAGTGGGCGCGCGCGGCCATGATGATCTCATTGCCCTGCTCGTCGCTCAGACCATAGGCCGCCAGGATGCCGCCCTTGTCGTCGCTGTTGCTGTCCGTCTTGCGACGGCGCTGGTCGATGCGCTTCTTCTGCACCAGCTCGTCGGTGGCGAGGTCGGCCAGATCGTCCAGCGTCTTGATGCCCGCCTTGCCCAGCGTGACCAGCATCGCTTCGGTCAGATGCGGGATGTCGGCCAGCGCGTCCTCGACGCCCAGATTGGTACGCTCTTCACGCGCAGCCTGTTCGCGACGCTCCAGCGCCTCGAGCGCACGATTCTGCAATTCGCCGGCCAGCTCCTCGTCGAACCCTTCGATCGCGGCCAGCTCGTCGATTTCGACATAGGCGACTTCTTCCAGCTCGCCAAAGCCTTCGGCGACCAGCAGCTGCGACAGCGTCTCGTCCACGTCCAGTTCGTTCTGGAACAGTTCGGAGCGGGCGACGAATTCCTTCTGGCGCTTCTCGCTGGCGTCGGCTTCGGTCATGATGTCGATCGCCTTGCCGGTCAGCTGGCTGGCGAGGCGGACATTCTGACCGCGACGACCGATGGCGAGCGACAGCTGGTCGTCGGGAACGACGACTTCGATACGCTCTTCTTCTTCATCGATGACCACGCGGGCGACCTGGGCCGGCTGCAACGCGTTGACCACGAAGGTCGCGGTATCTTCCGACCAGGGGATGATGTCGATCTTTTCGCCCTGCATTTCCTGCACGACGGCCTGTACGCGGCTGCCCTTCATGCCGACGCAGGCGCCGACCGGATCGATGCTGCCGTCACGGCTGATGACGCCGATCTTGGCGCGACTGCCCGGATCGCGGGCGGCGGCCATGATGGTGATGACGCCGTCGTAGATTTCCGGGACTTCCTGCGCGAACAGCTTCTTCATGAATTCGGGGTGCGCGCGGCTCAGGAAAATCTGCGGACCGCGATTTTCGCGGCGCACGTTCAGCACGACCGAACGAATGCGATCGCCGACGCGAACGACTTCGCGCGGGATCTGCTGATCGCGGCGGATCACGCCTTCGGCGCGGCCGAGATTGACGACGACATGGCCGAATTCGACCGACTTGACGACGCCGGTGATGATCTCACCCACGCGGTCCTTATATTCTTCATGCTGGCGCTCGCGCTCGGCGTCGCGGACCTTCTGGAAGATCACCTGCTTGGCCGACTGGGCGTCGATGCGGCCCAGGTCGATCGCGGGCAGCGGATCGACGATGAAGTCGCCGACCACGGCGTCCTTCTTCAGCTTCTGGCCCTGCTTGAGGTCCACCTGCTTGAAATAATCTTCGACGACCTCGACCACTTCGACGACGCGCCACAGGCGCAGGTCGCCGCTGTCCGGGTCCAGCTTGGCACGGATATCATTCTCGGCGCCGTAGCGGGCACGCGCCGCGCGCTGGATCGCGTCTTCCATCGCCTCGATGACGATGGCCTTGTCGATCATCTTTTCGCTGGCCACCGAATTGGCGATGGCGATCAGTTCGGCCCGATTGGCGGAAATGGCGTTGGCCATGACTTATGAACCCTTATTCTTCGGTTTCAAATTCATCCGCCCCATCGGAGGAAAGCGGCATGCTAGCAGAAATCAGCCTGTCGGTCAGCACCAGCTTGGCGTCACTGACGAGCGAAAACGGAATGACGACGTCGCCGGCCTTGGCGTCGGTGAAGAGGATATCCTCCCCCTCCACGCCATTGAGGACGCCGCGAAAACTCTTGCGACCCTCGACGATTTCGGTCGCGCTGATCTTGGCCTCATGGCTGGCCCATTCCATGAAGTCGGACAGGCGGGTCAGCGGCCGGTCGATGCCGGGCGAGCTGACTTCCAGCCGATAGGCTTCCTCGATCGGATCGACCTCATCCATCACGTCCGAAATGCGGCGCGAAATGGCAGCGCAATCTTCGATCACGAGCTGCTTGGTCTTGGGATTTTCGGCCATGATCTGGAGCGTATATTCGTCGCCCGACCCGAAAAGCTTGATGCGCACAAGGTCGAAGCCCAAAGCCTTCACCTCAGGTTCGATCAGCGCGGTCAGTTCGGCGATGTCCGCCATGCAGTCTCCGACAATAAAATATCCGTGCTTCCGCCCATGCGGCATTTGCCGCCGCGAGCAATCTGCCCGCGACCCTGACATGTTTGACGATGTAAGGAAGCAAGAGCGATATAGGCATGGTGCGGGAAATCTGCAACATTATTCGTGCCCGATCATTCTATCGGAAATTTTCACATTCCCCGTTCGCCCTGCGCTTGTCGAAGGGCCGCTCTTTCTTCCAAGAAGGACGGGGCCTCGACCAGCGCAGCCCGAATGGAGGATAATATGTCCCGCACCTTGATTTCCGCCCTGCCCCTCCTCCTGATCGCCTGCTCGGGCGAAGGCGCCAATAGCCAGACGACGACCACGGCCGACAAGCCGTTCAAGACCTCCGTCATCGCCGATTTCGATTCGCCCTGGGCGATGACCTTCCTGCCCGACGGCCGCGCGCTGGTGACGGAAAAGGCGGGCGACATGATCCTGTTCGATCCGAAGAACGGCACCAAGATCCCGGTTGCCGGCATCCCCAAGGTCGATAGCGCGGGGCAAGGCGCGCTGATGGACGTCGTCCTTTCGCCCCGCTTCGCAAAGGACAAGGCGGTCTATTTCAGTTTTTCCGAAGAACGCGATGGCCTCAAGGGCGTGGCGCTGGCCAAGGGCGCGTTCAACCAGGCGAGCGACGGCACCACGAAGCTGGACGGCGTGACCATCCTCTTCCGCGCCAGCCCCTATGTCGAGGGCGACGGCCATTATTCCGGCCGCATCGCCTTCTCGCCCGACGGCAAATATCTCTTCTTCACCAATGGCGAGCGGCAGAAGTTCGATCCGGCCCAAGATCCCAAGTCCACGCTGGGCAAGGTGCTGCGCCTCAACCTCGACGGCACGCCCGCCGCGAATAACCCGCTCAGCGCCAAGGGCTTCAACCCCGCCATCTGGTCCTATGGCCATCGCAACCTGCTAGGCATCGCCTTCGACAAGGACGGGCGCCTGTGGGAACAGGAAATGGGGCCGAAGGGCGGGGACGAGGTGAATCTCATCAAGCCCGGCCTCAATTATGGATATCCCAAAGTGTCGAACGGCAGCCATTATGACGGCCGCGACATTCCCGACCATGCGCCGGGCGACGGCTTCGAAGCGCCGAAGGTCTGGTGGAACCCGGTCATCTCGCCGGGCGGCCTGCTTTATTATTCGGGCGACCTCTTCCCGCAGTGGAAAAACTCGCTGTTCATCGGCGGCCTGTCCAGCCAGAGCCTAGTCCGCGTAAAGCTGAACGGCGAAAAGGCGGAAAAGGCCGATCAATGGGACATGGGCGCCCGCATCCGCGAAGTGGAACAGGGGCCGGACGGCGCGCTGTGGCTGCTGGAGGATGGCGGCAAATCGCAGGGCCGGATGCTCAAACTGACGCCCGCAGGCTGATCGGACGCCTTTCAGGACATGGACGGCGCCCTATATAGGGCGCTTATCGTTCCCCGGCGAAGGCCGGGGCCCAGTTCGACGCACGAAACTGGCCCCCGCTTTCGTCTCCATAAAAAGCCGGAGATATCATGAGCGGACCCAAGCTGTTCGAGCCTTTCCACGTCGGCGACCTGAGCCTCGATAATCGCATCGTCATCGCCCCCATGTGCCAATATTCGGCGGTCGATGGCGAAATGACCGACTGGCACCTCATCCATCTGGGCCAGCTTGCCCTGTCCGGCGCAGCCTTGCTGACGATCGAGGCGAGCGCCGTCCTCCCCGACGGCCGGATCAGTCATGCCGATGTCGGCCTGTGGGACGACCGGACCGAAGCCGCGATGAAGCGGGTGCTGGACGGCGTGCGCGCCCATAGCGACATGCCCATCGCGATCCAGCTCGGCCATGCCGGGCGCAAGGCATCGACCCATGTTCCATGGGAAGGCGGGGCGCAGATCGCCCCCGATTCGCCCAATGGCTGGCAGACGGTCGCCCCATCCGCCCTGCCCTTCACGCCGGGCACTCATGCGCCGACGGCGCTGGACAAGGCCGGTATCGACCGGCTGCGCGATGCCTTCGTCGCGGCGGCCAAGCGCGCCGATAATCTGGGCATCGACGCGGTCCAGCTCCATGGCGCGCATGGCTATCTGCTGCACCAGTTCCTCTCCCCCCTCTCCAACCGGCGCGACGATGATTATGGCGGCAGCCTGGAAAAGCGGATGCGCCTGCCGCTGGAGATTTTCGACGCGGTGCGGGCGGCCTTCCCCGCGGACAAGCCGGTGACGATGCGCGTATCGGGCACCGACTGGGTCGACGGCGGCTGGGATATCGACCAGACGATCGCCTTCGCTCAGGCACTGGAGGCGCGCGGTTGCAGCGCCATCCATGTGTCGAGCGGTGGCCTCGACCCGCGGCAGGACATCCCCGTCGGCCCCAGCTATCAGGTGCCACTGGCCCGCGCGGTGAAGCAGGCGGTATCGATCCCGGTGATCGCCGTCGGCCTCATCACCGACTATGAACAGGCCGAAGCCATCGTGGGCACGGGCGACGCGGACCTGATCGCGATCGCGCGCACCATCCTCTACGATCCGCGCTGGCCCTGGCACGCAGCCGCCCATCTGGGCGCATCGGTAAAGGCCGCGCCGCAATATCTGCGCTGTCAGCCACGCCAATATCGGCATCTGTTCGATCAAACCGGCAAGTAAATCGCCGTGTCGTTCCGTCTCAGAGAATGGGACGGAACGATACAACAGCATTTCAAGAACTGTTAACGCCTGTCTTCTACATCTCCCGGCAGTAAAATCTGGGGGAAATCATCGATGTGGAAACTGTTGGTGCCAGTCGGCCTGATCGCAGCCGCCGTAATATATTTCAGTGGCGCATTTAATTCAGGCTATTCGCGCGACGTCGAGCGTCCGGTCGCTGACGTCATGGCGACACTCGAAGGACTGGACGTGCGCAACGAGCCGGGATCGCCGGGCACCGATCCGTCGCGGTCGGGCGGCGTGCTGCCGGACTTCAAGCTGGAACGGGAGCCGGGCAAGATGACATGGCTGGTCATGGCGGGTGACAAGGTCGCGACCCGCATGATCGCCACGCTGGAGCCGATCAAGGATGGCGCGGCGACCCGGATCAAGGCGTCGGTCGAGCGGGGCGACGCACCCGACGATATCACCTCGCCCGCCTTCCGATCGGAAAAGATCACGCTCGGGCTGTTCGCCGCCGCGCTGGAAACGCAGGTCAACAAGCTGACGATGGCCTGGGGGCCGCATTGCGACGAACTGGCGGAGCAGTTGTTGAGCGGAGGCCCTGCCCCCGGATCGGACGACCGCAGTTCGCTGGGCGCCGCCATCGGATCGACCTCACGCGATATCATGCGTCTGGGCGCGATGGATACGAAGATGCGCGCAGCGGGCTGCGACCCGTCGCAACGCCCTGCCGGCTCTGCCCCGCTCCAGGTCATGCCTTCGCTGCCGGAACCCACCATGCAGGACGGACCGCCCGCGCCGGACGCGCCGCGCTTCGAACCGGGCAAGCCGATGCTCGATCCCACCGTGCGCTGAAACGAAAAACGGGGCCATCTGGCCCCGTTTTCTTTTATACCAACCGGCTCTGCTTCACCGCCGCCGCGATGAAGCTGGCGAAGAGCGGATGCGGATCGAAGGGCTTGGACTTCAATTCCGGGTGGAACTGCACGCCCACGAACCAGGGATGGTCGGGCCGCTCGACGATTTCGGGCAGCGTGCCGTCCGGCGACATGCCCGAGAAGATCAGGCCGCCCTTTTCCAGCGGTTCGCGATAACCGGCATTGACCTCATAGCGATGGCGGTGCCGCTCGCTGATGTCGTTGCTGCCGTAAATGCCCGCGACCACGCTGTTGCCGTCCAGCTTCGCCGGATAGGCGCCGAGACGCATCGTGCCGCCCAGATCGGTGTCGGCCGTGCGCTTCTGCAGGCCTTCCTTGCCCATCCATTCGGTGATGAGGCCGACGACCGGCTCGGACGTCTCCCCAAATTCCGTGGTGGAGGCTTCGGCGATGCCCGCCGTATTCCGCGCGCCTTCGATGCAGGCCATCTGCATGCCAAGGCAGATGCCGAAGAAGGGCACATTGCGTTCGCGCGCGAACTTGACCGATTCGATCTTGCCTTCCGACCCGCGTACGCCAAAGCCGCCGGGGACCAAGATGCCGTGCATCGGTTCCAGACTGGCGACGATATCGTCCCCCTTCTCGAACAGCTCCGCGTCGATCCACTTGACGTTGACCTTCACCCGGTTCGCCAGGCCACCATGGCTGAGCGCTTCGAAGAGCGACTTGTAGGCGTCGAGCAAGCCGACATATTTGCCGACCACGCCGATCGTCACTTCGCCTTCCGGGTTCTGGCGACGATCCATGATGTCGTCCCAGCGATCCATCTGGGGCGCGGGCGCATCGCTGATGCCGAATGCGCGCAGCACTTCCTTGTCCAGCCCTTCGGCATGGTACTGATGCGGCACGGCATAGATGCTGCTGGCGTCGAGCGCGGGGATGACCGCTTCGGGGCGCACGTTGCAGAACAGGGCTATCTTCTTGCGCTCGCTGTCGGGCAATGGATGCTCGCAGCGGCACAGAAGAATGTCGGGCTGGATGCCGAGCGAGGTCAGGTCGCGCACGCTGCGCTGGGTCGGCTTGGTCTTCAGCTCGCCGGCCGCCGCGATGTACGGCACCAGCGTCACATGGACGAAGATCGACTGGCCGCGATCCAGATCATTATGCAGCTGGCGAATCGCTTCCATGAAGGGCAGCGATTCGATGTCGCCCACCGTGCCGCCGATTTCGCACAGCACGAAGTCCAGGTCTTCGGTATCGGCGGTGGCGAACGCCTTGATCTCGTCGGTGACGTGCGGAATGACCTGCACCGTCGCGCCCAGATAATCGCCGCGCCGTTCGCGCTGGATGATCGTCTGGTAGACGCGGCCCTGCGTCACATTGTCCGACTGGCGCGCAGAAACGCCGGTAAACCGCTCATAATGGCCAAGGTCGAGGTCGGTTTCCGCCCCGTCGTCCGTCACATAGACTTCGCCATGCTGATAGGGCGACATCGTGCCCGGATCGACGTTGAGATAGGGGTCGAATTTCCGGATTCGCACACGGAAACCTCGCGCTTGCAGCAGCGCTGCGAGCGAAGCGGCCATAAGGCCCTTGCCAAGCGAGGAGACCACGCCGCCGGTGATGAAAATATACCGCGTCATGGGAAGAGAGGCTTAGCCTTTCGGAACAACAAAGGGCAAGCGCGCGAATCCACGCGCGCTTGAAAAAAGATCGAAAGATCGACGGAAAGTTTAGTTGGCGAGCGGAACCGCGCCATTGGCGGCCGCAGCCGGCGGCGTTGCGGACGCCGCATTGCTCGCCGCACCGGCCAGCGGATCGGCATTGGGGGCCGCCGGGGCGCCCTGCGTGGCCGGGGCCTGCTTCACCAGAGAGGTGTCGATGTCGCTCGGCGCATGACGCACGGCGGCGATCACTGCCATCACGACCGACAGCAGCACGAAGATGCTGGCCAGTACCGTGGTCGAACGGGTCAGGAAATCCGCCGCGCCGCGCGCCGACATCAGGCCCGCCGGGCTGCCGCCCACGCCCAGACCGCCGCCTTCCGACTTCTGCATCAGGATGACGGTAACCAGCAGGGCGGCGACGATCGCCTGAACGACGAGGAGGAAGGTGAACATGGCGACGATGGTCCGGTACAATAGGGTGCGTTGGCGCGCACATAGCGACGATGGCGCGCGGGGGCAACCGCGCCTTTGCTCCCCTCCCTCCCAGGGAGGGGTCGGGGGTGGGTCGCGAGCGCAGCGAGCGCTGAAACGGAGACAGGCTTGTAAGCGATTGCTTTCGCAATCGCACCCACCCCCCCCTGGGAGGGACGGGCTTTTCTATATCAAGCCGCAGCCGCCAGCTTGCTGTCGGCCGCCTCGATGATCGGCGCGAATTTCGCGGCGGTCAGGCTTGCGCCGCCCACCAGCCCGCCGTCGACGTCCGCGATCCCCATCAGGTCGGCCGCATTGTCGCCATTCATCGACCCGCCATAGAGCATGCGCACCTTGTCCGCTTCCGCGCCGATCCGGCTGGCCAGCGCCGCGCGCAGGGCCGCGTGCATGGTGGCCACCGCCTCGATCGTCGGGATGCGGCCGGTGCCGATCGCCCAGATGGGTTCGTAGGCGACCGCCAGCCAATCGGCCGCAGCCCCTTCGGGCAGGGATGCGAGCAACTGGTCGGCCACCACCTGTTCCGCCCGCCCGGCATCGCGCACGGCCAGCGTTTCGCCCACGCACAGGATCACATTGATGCCCGCATTATGCGCGGCGACCGATTTGGCGGCGATGTCGGCATTGGTTTCGCCCCGCGCCTCGCGCCGTTCGCTATGGCCGGTGATGACCCAGCTGGCGCCGGCTTCGGCCAGCATCTCGGCCGACAGCGATCCGGTATAGGCACCGCTGAAATCCATGTGGCAATTTTGCGCGCCGATGAAGGCGGCGCCCCGCCGTTCGAACCCTGCCATGATGAGCGTCGCGGGCAGGCACAGACCCACCTCCACGTCCGGATGCGCCGCCGCGACCGCGCCGATCGCCTCGACCTCGTCCAGATGCGCGCGCATCCCGTTCATCTTCCAATTGCCGACAACCAGCTTGCGCCTGCCCATCAAAGCGTTCCTTGTGATTATTGCTGCACGTCGCCCCCTGCCCCTTCGCCGCCGGGTCTTTACCCGCACGTCTCCTCGAAGAAAGCCGGATGCTGCCACAGCCGATGAACGGCGCTCACGCATTTGTCCAGTCCAAGCCTTGCCGCCGCGCGCATCCGCCCTTAAAGCGGGCCGCCACACAGCCGCAGTTCCGGAACCCCCATGCTTTCTGTCTTTCGCAGCTTCATCCGCTCCAAGTTCGGCGCGCTCTTCGCCATCCTCTTCCTGGGGGTGATCGCCGCAGCCTTCATCATGGGGGACATTTCGAGCGGCAAGTTCGGCGGTTCCATCGGTGGCGGCGGGACCGCGGCCAAGGCGGGCGGCTATAAATTGTCCGAATCCGAATTGCAGGATCGCGTCCAGCGCGTGTTCGAAAATGCGCGCCGGTCCAATCCGGGCCTCCAGATCGGCGACTTCTTCGCGCAGGGCGGCGGCAAGCAGGTCTATGACCAGTTGGTAGCCTCGCTGACGCTGCGCGCCTTTGCCGACGATCAGGGCGTGCATATCTCCAAGCGGCTGGTCGATGCGCAGATCGCGCAGATCCCCGCCTTCCAGGATGCGGCCGGCAATTTCAGCAACGACAGTTTCCGCGCCCTGCTGGCCCGCGAACGGCTGACCGAACAGGCGCTACGCGACGATATCAGCCGCGAAATCCTCCAGCGTCAGCTGCTCGCGCCCGTGGGCCTTGGCGTCAAGCTGACCGACAGCCTGGTCCTGCCCTATGCCTCGCTGCTGCTGGAAGCGCGCCAAGGCACGGTCGCAGCCATCCCGGCCTTCGCTTTCCTCGAAGAAAAGAACCCGACCGACGCGCAGCTGGCCGATTTCTACAAGAAGAACGCCAGCCGCTACACCATCCCCGAACAGCGTCGCATCCGCTATGCCGTGATCGACGCCGAACGCTTCGCCCAGGCCGCGCAGCCGACCGATGCGGAGATCGGCACTTATTATAACCAGAACAAGGCCGCCTACGCCGCCAAGCAGACGCGCAGCATCGAACAGCTGGTGCTGCCCACGCAGGCAGGCGCCAAGGCGATCGACGATCAGGTAAAGGCCGGCAAGAGCCTCGCCGACGCCGCCAAGAGCGCCGGCCTCGCCGTATCGACCGCCAACGACCAGAGCCGCGAAGCGCTGACTGGTTCGGCCGGCAAGACCGTCGCCGACGCCGTTTTCGCAGCCAAGCAGGGCGACCTGATCGGCCCGGTGCGCGGATCGCTCGGCTGGTTGCTGGTGCGCGTCACCGCTGCCAAGGAAACCCCGGCCCGTCCGATCGCCGCCGTGCGTGAAGAGATCGTCGCCGCCTTGCGCGTGCAGAAGGAAAAGCAGCTGCTGACCGACTTCACCGGCAAGATCGAGGATGCGATCGGCGACGGCGGCACCTTCGACGAAGTGGTGAAGGATAACGGCCTGAAGCTGGAAACCAGCCCGCTGGTGCTGGCCACCGGCAAGCAGGTGAAGGATTCCGCCTTCACCGCCGGTCCGGACCTGCAACCGCTGCTCGCCCCGGTCTTCTCGATGAGCGCGGACGACGATGCGCAGCTGATCCCGATCACCGCCGACAAGCGCTATGCGCTGGCCGCACCGGGCGAGATCGTCGCCGCCGCCCCGCCGCCACTGGCAGAGGTCAAGCAGCTGGTGCTGGCGCAATATAAGCTGAACGCGGGCAACCAGAAGGCCAAGGCCCTGGCCGAGCAGATCCAGGCGAAGGTCGCCAAGGGCGCGAAGCTGGCCGACGCCATCGCGCAGGCCGGCGTCAAGCTGCCCGCGCCGCAGACGCTGGGCGGCCGCCGCGCCGACATCATGCGCGGCGAACAGCGCCCGCCGGCCGAAGTCGCCATTCTCTTCTCGATGGCGGCCAATACGGTCAAGACCCTGCCGATCGGCCAGGATCGCGGTTACTTCGTCGTGCAGCTCAACAAGATCGAGCGCGGCGATGCCAAGGGCCAGCCGGAATTGCTCAATCAGGTCCGCACCCAGCTGTCCGAAGTGGTCGGCCAGGAATATGGCCAGCAGTTCGAACGCGCGATCGAAAAGGATCTGGGCGTGACCCGCAATGCCAAGGCGGTTGATCAGGTCCGCAACGCGCTGGCCGCCACCAACAGCGGCGAACAGTAAGATGGTCGCGATGGGTGGGATGACGGACGGCATCGAGACCGCGCGCGCCGCGCTGGCTCGGGGCGAATCCGCGCTGGTGTGGAAACGGCAGATTGCGGACACCGACACGCCCATCTCCGCCGCGCTCAAATTGTTCGAGCCGGACCGGGGCGACTATCTGCTGGAATCGGTAGAGGGCGGCGCCGTGCGCGGCCGCCACAGCCTGATCGGCCTCGCCCCCGACCTCGTCTTCCGCGCCGATGGCCAGACTGCGGAAATCAACCGCCACTGGGCCACCGACCGCTACGCCTTCGTGGCGCAAGACAAGGGCGCGCTCGACGCGCTGCGCGATCTGGTCGCCGAATGCCGCGCCCCTATGGACCCGGCCCTACCTGCCGCGCTCGCCTGCCTCGTTGGCTATTTCGGCTATGAAACGGTCGGGCTGGTGGAAAAACTGCCCCGCCCGGCCGCCAACGATATCGGCGTGCCCGACATGCTGTTCGTTCGCCCGACCGTGATCCTGGTCTTCGATCGGCTGGCCGACGCCCTCTATCTGGTCGCGCCGGTGTGGAAGGGCAGCTTCATCGACGCGGACAAGGCGATCGACGCCGCGCTGGAACGGATCGACGCCACCGCCGCCCGCCTCGCCGCGCCCCTGCCCGCCGTTCCCGCGCCCGCCGACATTGCGGACGTGGATGTCACCCCGGTGCTGAAACCGGGCCGCTATGCGCAGATGGTGGAAAAGGCGAAGGACTATATCGTCGCCGGCGACATCTTTCAGGTCGTCCTGGCGCAACGCTTCACCAGCCCCTTCACTTTGCCGCCCATCGCCCTCTATCGCGCGCTGCGGCGGATCAATCCCTCGCCCTTCCTCTATTATCTCGACCTGCCCGGCTTCGCGCTGATCGGTTCGTCGCCGGAAATTCTCGTGCGCGCCCGCAATGGCGAAGTCACGATCCGACCGATCGCCGGCACCCGCCCGCGCGGCAAGAACGCCGTCGAGGATGCCGCCAATCGCGAAAGCCTGCTCTCCGATCCCAAGGAACGGGCCGAACATCTGATGCTGCTGGATCTGGGCCGCAACGATGTCGGCCGGGTCGCGTCCGCCGGATCGGTGACCGTGACGGAAAGCTATACCGTCGAATTTTACAGCCATGTCATGCACATCGTGTCGAACGTCGTCGGCCGCCTGAGCGATGACAAGGATGCGATCGACGCCCTGTTCGCAGGCTTCCCGGCCGGCACCGTGTCGGGCGCGCCCAAGGTCCGCGCCTGCGAGATCATCGCCGAGCTGGAACCCGAAACGCGCGGCGCCTATGCTGGCGGGGTCGGCTATTTCGGGCCGGACGGCAATATGGACAGTTGCATCGTCCTGCGCACCGCCGTGCTGAAGGATGGCGTCATGCACGTTCAGGCCGGCGCCGGCATCGTCGCCGATTCGACCGCCGAATATGAACAGCGCGAATGCGAGGCGAAGAGCGGCGCCCTGCTGGCGGCGGCGCGCGAAGCGGTAAGTCTAGCACGGGAAAGCAGCTTCGGGCAGTAACTGCCATTGATTAACCCCTCCCTTTCAAGGGAGGGGAGCCATCTATGTCACCGACACGCCCGTCCCCCCATCGCGCCGCGCTCCGCCTGATCCAGATGGAAATGGTCGCGATGCGCGGCGTTATAATCGGGCGACAGAACGGTCGAAAACAGCCCGCACGCCCCATCCCGCACCGCGCGCAGGAAGTCCGCGTCCTTGCCCGTCCCCTTCCAATCCTTCAGCACGCTCACCTGCCGCCCGTCCTTCAACACGAAGGCCGCGACGTCGATCGCATCGGCCGTCGCATGTTCGCTGAAATCGCCCTGACCGCGCCCATATATGCGCCGACAGCTATAGCTGCCGAAATGGCGGATCGACCGAACGGGCTGGCCATAGACGCGCTCCGCCGCCGGCTGCACCATCTGCCATTCCCATAGCTTCAACGCCGCGATTACCGGGCAGGACGGCGCCACCGCTGCCGGCACCAGCCCGATCGCACCCGCCTCCGCCCGCAGCCGCACCGCATCGGCATAGCGGCACTGGTCCGCCCCGCCCGCTTTCATCGCGACATAATCCACCCCCGCCCGGTCGAGCAGCGCCCGGCACCCGGCTGCATCGCCGGTCAACGCCGCCAGCTTGCGCCCGGTAAACAGGCCGACCGGCTGATCCAGATCCAATGGCGTCCAGGGCATATCCTGCGGCCGCTGCCGCATCGCGCCATAGGCCAGCAGGGCAAGACAAGCGAAGGCGGCGAGCCAGAGCAGGCGGCGCAGGGTCAGATGCAATCGTCGCACATGCTATACACGCCGAACGCGGGTCATCGGTTCCGTTACGACCGGATAACCCAGATGATCGGGGATGCACAAATGCACCTCCCCGTCCCGCTCCTCCTGCCACGGCCGTATCTTCTCGACCGGATAAGCGCCCGCATCCGCAATCAGCGCCGCATAGCCATCATGCAGCGCCAGCCGCTCCAGATTGCGCCGCGTCGGAAACACCAGTTGCGCCTCTCCTGCCGCAGCCTTGGCCAGCGTGTCGGCCGCGCTGCTCCAGAACAGCCGCACATTCTCGGTCGTATCGACGCTCGCCACCTGCCCCTCGGGCGCGCGGGCGATATAGAAGCGCGTATCGAACACCCGCCGCGCCTGCTCGAACCGTGCGGGGTGCCATCGCGCAAAGGGCGTCAGTGCCTCCAGCGCCACCCCCAGCGCCAGCTGCTCCAGCATCTCGCCCAGCGTGCGCCCGTCATGCAACCCATCGCGCAGCCGCAGCACCGACGCCGCATCCACCGCGCCCGTCAGGCCGATCCCCAGCCCCGCTTCCTCGATCGTCTCGCGAATGGCGGCGATCCGCCCCGCCGCCTCGTCCGGCTCCAGCCCATGGTCGATCCGCGCGGCCAAATCATGATCCGCCTCGTCCACCGCGCCGCCGGGAAAGACCAGCGCGCCGGCAGCAAAGGCCATGCTCGACGCGCGCTCCACCATCAGCAGTTCGGGCGGCCCGTCATGCCGGTCGCGCACGATAACGACCGTGGCGGCGGGCCGGCCCTTATCCTCGGCCGCGTCATTCTCATCTGTCATGGAAACCGCTCTACGCGCATCCGGCGCTGGCGGTAAAGTCCTTCGGATCAACCCCGTGAAAGGGGTTGGTGGAGCCTAGCGGGATCGAACCGCTGACCTCGTCATTGCGAACGACGCGCTCTCCCAGCTGAGCTAAGGCCCCCGAAGGTGCGCTGGCTATAGGATAGCGTTTTGGCCCTTGCAACAGCATTTTGCGCAAAAAGCAGGGCACGCGACTGATCTGGATCAAGCCGCAGAAAAAGCGACTATTTCCGACGCGACAGGACGCCCGATGGGCAGGACATTACCCCTGCGTAACGCCCGGAACGATGCCACCGCCCACTCATTGAACCCTTCGTGGACGCCGCACTGGCGTCATCCATAGAAGGAGAAGGACGATGGGTTACCAAGGCGGACGCCGCTATGGTGGCGAAGACCGATATTCCGGCAATCTGGACCGTAGCGGCGATCGCTATCGCGGTCAGCGTGACTATGGCCGCAGCGATCAAGGCTATCGTTATGGCACGCGCGGCCAGTTTGGCGGCCCCGACTATCGCCGCCCCCCCAGCGACTATGATTATGACGATCGCGGCTTTTTCGACCGCGCCGGCGACGAGATCCGCAGCTGGTTCGGCGATGAAGAAGCCGAACGCCGCCGGGAATATGACGAATATTATAACCGCCCTTATGGCGACCCGCGCGACCAGTCGAGCCGCCTGGGCTATGCCAGCGCCGCGCGCAGCGAATATCTGCCCAATCGCGGTTTCACCCCTTATACGGGCGAACGCAGCGGCTATGCCAGCGAGGATCACCGCGTCCGCGCCTTTGGTCCCCAAGAGGATTATGGCGCCCATCACGACAGCAATTATCACAGCTGGCGCCAGCAGCGGATCGAGGAACTCGACCGCGACTATGCGGAATATCAGCGCGACAATCGCGACCGCTTCAACAGCGAATTCGGCACATGGCGCAGCCGGCGCGGCGAACAGCGCCAGGCGATCACCCAGGTGCGCGAACATCATGAAGTGGTCGGCAGCGACGGCGAGCATGTCGGCACCGTCGACAAGCTGCGCGGCGACCGCATCATCCTGACCAAGAGCGACAGCGATGCCGGCGGCGTCCACCATTCCATCCCGTCGAGCTGGATCAAGTCCGTCGACGCGACCAAGGTGACGCTGGAAAAGACCGCAGAACAGGCGCAGGACGCCTGGCGCACCGAACGCGAACAGAACGCCCTGTTCGGCGACCGTGACCGCGACCAGAACAGCTGGAACGGCGAAGGCACCGCCGGCAGCAGTAGCAGCAGCTACAGCAGCACGCGCTATCGCTGATCTGCATTTCTAGGAATAAGAAGGCCCGGCGCATCGACGCCGGGCCTTTTTGCATGCCCGCTTGCGCAACCGCCATCTGCAATGCCAAAGCATCGCACCCTCCCCGCGCGAGCCTGGTGCCATGCCGACCATCATTCTGCTGATCATATCCAACATCTTCATGACCATCGCCTGGTACTGGCATCTGAAAGGCGGAATGGACAAACCGATCCTGCTGGTCATCCTGATCAGCTGGGGCATCGCCCTGTTCGAATATTGCTTGGCCGTCCCCGCCAACCGCATCGGCTTTGCCAGCGGCTGGAGCGCGGGCCAGCTCAAGGTCGCACAGGAAGCGATCGCGCTCATCATCTTCGGCGGGTTCATGGTGACGGTGCTAGGCGAACCGCTCCACTGGCGCCACCTCGCCGCCTTCGCCTGCATCATGGGCGCGGTCGGCTTCCTGTTCGTGGGGAAGGCGTGAAAGTCAGGACACCGGGCGCAATGCCTCGGGCACCTCGTCGCCGCTTGGCCCATGGCAGGCGAAGCGCGGGCTGGCGCTATAAGTGCTGAACTGCTCCAGCGGCAACGCGGTGCCGCAAAAGGCGCATTCGGCGACCATCCGCCCGACGATCCAGTGCTGGCGCGTGCAGGACGGACAATGATTGGCCGTGTCGGCATGATAAAGCGGGCTGAAGCCGGTCGTGAAGGGCGGCTGCGCCGTGCGGGAAGCGGTCTGCATGGGCCTTGTCCTCATATTGCTCCTGAAAACAACGCATGAGATTCAAAAGGTTTCACTCGCGAACCGAATGACCGCCGCATGCCAGCCGGCGGAACTTTCGCCGCCACGAAACGCTCCCCTCCCGCAACAGCGGAGATGCTTCATGAAGAATATTGTAGGCACAGTCATCGGCGCAGCCATCGATCGCAAGGATGGCGACAGTGGCGTAAAGGGCGCGATCCTGGGCTATGTCACGTCCGGCGCGATCAAGACGGTCGCCAAACTCGGCACCCTGGCCGCCGTCGGCTATGGCGTCTTCAGCCTCGCCCGCAACCGCGCCCGCGGCTAAACCGACCGTTCGGAAGGGGGCGTAGGCTGCACCGAAAACATTGGTGCGGCCCTTCCCCTCTCCGTTCCCCGGCGCAGGCCGGGGCCCAGCGCAGAGCGTTGGGAGACTGGACCCCGGCCTGCGCCGGGGAACGCTCCATATGGGTCGCTATCTCGCTCTAAACCGACCGGTCGGGCAGCAGCAGGCTGCTGTCCCCATAGCTGTAGAAACGATAGCCCGTCCCGATCGCATGGCCATAGACGGCCTGCATCCGCTCCGTTCCCATCAACGCACTGACCAGCATGAACAGCGTCGATTTGGGCAGATGGAAATTGGTCATCAGCCCATCGACCGCCTTGAACCGATAGCCCGGCGTGATGAAGATCCGCGTTTCATCGGCAAAGGGACGGATGACGTCATCCTCGCCCGCCGCGCTTTCCAGCAGACGCAATGATGTGGTGCCCACCGCGATCAGCCGACCGCCAGCCGCCCGCGCCGCGTTCAGCCGATCCGCCGTCGCGGCGTCGATCCGCCCCCATTCGGCATGCATGCGATGGTCGTCGGTATCGTCCGCCTTGACCGGCAGGAACGTGCCCGCCCCGACGTGCAGCGTCAGCGTCTCGGTCGCGATGCCGGCGTCGGCGATGGCCGCCATCAGTTCCGGCGTGAAATGCAGCGCAGCGGTGGGGGCGGCGACCGCTCCATCCTCCCGCGCGAACATCGTCTGATAATCGCTGCGATCGCGCTCGTCGGTCGGGCGCTTGCTCGCGATATAGGGCGGCAGCGGCATCCGCCCCGCCCGCTCCAGCAGCACCTCGACCGGCTCGTCGCCTTCGAAATCCAGCGTCACGCCGCCATCATCGTCGCGCGGCCCGGCGATCGCCGTCACGCCCGCGCCGAAATCGATCCGGTCGCCCGCGCGCACCCGCTTGGCGTTGCGCAGAAAGGCCTGCCATTGCCGCAGACCCTGCCTCTTGTGCAACGTCGCGCCGATCCGCGCCTCCCCCCGCATCCCTTCCAGCTGGGCAGGAATGACCTTGGTATCGTTGAAGACCAGCACGTCGCCCGCGCGCAGCATGGAGGGCAGGTCGCGCACGATCCGATCCTGCATCGCCCCGTCGCCCGGCACCAGCAGCATCCGCGCACTGTCGCGCGGCGACGCGGGCCGCAATGCGATATTCTCGGGCGGCAGGTCGAAATCGAACAGGTCTACGCGCATGGCTCGGGACGTTTCATCCAAACGGCGTGGCCCCGGCAGCTTCGAAAGAAGCGACCGGGGCCTTTCTATGACAGCAAAAGCCGGACCGGCTTGTTATTTCTTCGGCGCGACCTTATTGAGCGCCGGCTTGGCCGCCGGAGCCTTGGGCTTGGGCTTTGCCTTGGCCGTGTCGACGATCGACACCGGCGGTGCGGGCGGCGTGGGCGCGACCGTCACCGGCGGCTTGCCGTCGCTCTCGATCGATGCCTGCAGGATCACGCTCGGGTCGGCCGGCGGCTCGCCTTCATGGATCGCGTCGACATATTGCATGCCTTCGATCACGCGGCCGAACACGGTATATTTCTTGTCCAGTTGCATGCGCGGCAGCAGCACGATGAAGAACTGGCTGTTCGCGCTATCCTCGCTCTGGGCGCGCGCCATCGACAGCGTACCGCGCAGATGCGGCATCGGATTGAACTCGGCCTTCAGGTCGGGCAGCGTCGAACCGCCGGTACCATCACCCTTGGGATCGCCGCCCTGCGCCATGAAGCCGGGAATGACGCGATGGAATTTCAGGCCGTTGTAGAAGCCCTGACGCGTCAATTCCTTGATCCGCTCGACATGCGCCGGCGCGATGTCGGGGCGCAGCTGGATGCGCACGCGGCCGCCGCTCGACAGGTCCAGATCCCAGATATTCTGCGGATCGGCAGGAATGGTGGCCGGTGGCAGCTTGGGCGTCAGGTCATGACCCAGCGACTTGGCATTGTCCTGCGCGCGTACGGCGGCTTCGGCCTTCTTCATGTCTTCGCCCTTGCCGCCGCCCCCTTGGGCCAGGGCCACACCGGACGCGGTAAGGGCGAAACCGATCGCCACAGTCTTGAGCGCGCTAGTAAAACGCATGGAGCAGAAGTTCCTTGATCTCGTAAAAGCCATGGGGCCAAGCCGCCCTGATAGCGCCCTGATCGCGATTGGCAACTGAACGAAGGCTGAAACGGTCGAGTCCTTGGTAAAATGCGCGGCAGAGCGCATTTTGATGCGGCACCAGTGCGGTTCTCCCCTAAAGACTCACCGTCCCTTTTCGCCCGATCTTTTCCACCCGCGCGGCGACCTCGTCGCGCACCACCGGGCTGACGAATTTGTGGATCGGCCCGCCATAGAGGGCGATTTCCTTGACCAGCCGCGACGCGATCGGCTGCAACGATACGTCCGCCATCAGGAAAACCGTCTCGATCCGGCCGTTGATCTGCTGGTTCATGCCCGCCATCTGATATTCATATTCGAAGTCCGCGACCGCGCGCAGACCCCGAATGATGACGCTGGCCTGTTGCGACTCGGCAAAGTCCATCAAGAGCGAATTGAAGCCGGTGACGACGATGTCCGTGTCGATCCCCGCACATTCGCGGCGCACCATCTCCAGCCGCTCTTCGTCGGAGAACATCGGCGACTTGGCGATGTTGGTGGTCACGCCGATCACCAGCTTGTCGACCAGCTTCGCGCCGCGCCGGATGATGTCCATATGGCCAAGCGTGATGGGATCGAAAGTGCCGGGATAGACGCCGATACGCGGTTTGCTCATGACTTTTAGCGATCCCTCTCCACGATATAGTCGGCAATGGCGCGCAGCAGGTCCGCTTCGGGACCATGGCCATGCAGATGCGCCTTGGCCTGCGCCACCAGCATATGCGCCTGCTCGCGCGCCCGTTCCACGCCCATCAGCGACAGGAAGGTTTCCTTGCCCGCCGCGGCATCCTTGCCCAACGCCTTGCCCGCCAGCGCCGCGTCGCCCTCTACGTCCAGCAGGTCGTCGGCAATCTGGAAGGCCAGGCCGATGTCGCGGGCATAGCCGTGCAGGCCCGTGCGCGCCTCATGCGGCAAACGCGCCATGATCGCGGCCGCCTCGACACAGAAAGCGATCAGCGCCCCGGTCTTCAAATTCTGGAGCCGCGTGACGGTGGCCAGGTCGAAGCGGGTCTTTTCCGCTTCCAGATCCATCATCTGCCCGCCCGCCATGCCAGCCGGGCCACTGGCGGCGGCCAGCGCGCGCACCAGTTCGATCCGCACGAACGGATCGGGATGCGTCTCCTCGTCGGCCAATATCTCGAACGCCAGATCGTGCAGGCAATCGCCCGCCAGGATCGCCGTCGCCTCGTCGAACGCCTTGTGGACGGTCGGCTTGCCGCGCCGCATATCGTCATCGTCCATCGCCGGCAGATCGTCGTGGATCAGCGAATAGACATGGATGCATTCGACCGCCAGCCCAACGCGCAGCGCCGAGTCGCGGGAAATGTTGAACAGATCGCTGGTCGCCTGCACCAGCAGCGGGCGCAGCCGCTTGCCGCCACCGATCGCGGCATGCCGCATCGCATCATAGAGGCGGACGCGCGCATCCTGCGGCAAGGGCAGCAACCGGTCGAACGCGGCGTCGATCGCCTGCGCGACCTCGCCCGCCCGCGCCGTGACCAGCGCCGTTGCGGAGGCGCTCTCTCCTCCCCCCGTCATGCGGATCAATCCGCGCCGAAGGGCTGGGCGCCGGTCACCGCGCCATTGGCGTCGACCGTCAGCTTGGCGATGCGCGCTTCGGCCGCCTGCAACCGTTCGGTGCATCGCTTGCGCAATTCTTCGCCCTTCGCATAGAGCGAAATGGACTCGTCCAGCGGCACGTCGCCGCTTTCCAGTCGCCGGACGATCGTTTCGAGCGCACGCAGCGCATCCTCGAACGACAATGTTTCGGTGTCGGGGGTGGAAATATCCTCAGCCATTCCCTTGCATTGGCCGCCGTCACGCGCCCGGTCAAGCCCGCCCCGGCAATAAGCAAGCATAGCGCCCGCTGTCATCAAAAGGTCATGACGTCATTTCAGGGGGCATAGCGGGAACGTCGTAGTTTTGCGTTGACGCACCATGTTGCGCATGCACATAAAAGGATCGCTATGAAACATTATCTCCCCCTTATCGCCGTCGCCAGCGTCGCTTTGCTGTCGGCTTGCAACAAGAATGACGAACCCGAAGTCGTGGGCGGCCCCGCCGACCCGATGGCGGCTCAGCTTGCCAACGCCGCGCCGGTCGAATTGCCGCCGTCGGTGAAGGCGAACAAGCAGTTCCGTTGCAAGGACAACAGCCTGATCTTCGTCGACTATATGAGCGACGACAAGAGCGCGCTGCTGCGCACCGAAAAGGGCGGCACCGCCACCGCGCTCAAGGCGGCCGAAGCCGGCCAGCCCTTCACCGCCGAGGGCGGCTATGAAGTCAAGGGTTCGGGCAACGACGTGACCATCACCGTGCCGGGCAAGAGCGCTCAGGCCTGCCACGTCTGAGTCGCACGACTATCCTGATTGCCAGGCCGGGCCTTCCCTGAAGGTCCGGCCTTTTTATTGCGCCTGATAAACCTGCACCGTTCGTCCTGAGTAGCTGTTGAGCGAAGTCGAAATGGTGTATCGAAGGATGTGCGCGGCGCATGATGCTTCGATACGGGGCTTCCAAAGGCTCAGCCTCTCAGCACGAACGGGTGCATCATATGCGATCACCCATCACTCATTGTTGAACATCGCCAGCGCGGCGCGATCGGCATAGGCGTTGGCCAGCCGCCGGTGCGCGGCCCTGGCGCGTTCCGATGTGGACGCCTGCTCCATCAGACGCTGCTTTTTGCAACGGCTGGAAAAATAAAAGAAGTCACTCCCCTTCATGGAAAACCTCTCTGTGGCCTCAATCTCCGTCGAATCGCCACCCCGCTCCACCCATGAACTTTAGGGAAGGCCGTTAACGAAAGGTTGCCGCCGCGACGAACGGTTGACGCGGCCGGATGATCGGCCCGCCGCACCGGCATGCAACTTTCCCGATTCCCAGGTATTTGCTTCTCAGCAAAATCGACGGGGGATTGCATGAGCCTTGGACGCCGTTTTCTCGCGACGGGCATGACGCTGTTGCTGGCAACGAGCAGCACCGCCGCGCCCGCCCGCGCCGACGATACGTTCAGCGGTTTTGGCAACAGCGCCTTCATGAGTTCCATGATGGACAATGTCCGCATGGATAGCCTGCACCGCCACATGCAGGATCCCCATGATGGCGACCAGCCGCGCGCGCCCGATCGCAAGGCCGGCCCGATCAAGCCCGCTCGCCCGGCATCGCCCCGGCCAAGGCGCATCCCACCCGCTATGTCGCCTCCCCCGCCGTCACCGCGCGGGTGCGCGAACAATTTCTCGCCTGGATCAGGCAGACCTCCGGCGCGCAGGGCGAAGCCGCCATGCGGCAGGTGATGCAGCAGCATGACATTTTCGCGCTCTGGACCAAGCAGATGCAATCCGACGGTCTGAGGCCCGGCGATCTGGCGGATGCCTTCGCGGCCTATTGGGTCCAGAACTGGCAGATGGCCAATGGCGTCGAAACCACCCGGCCGGCGCAGGTCATGGCCGTGCGGCGACAGGTCGCGGCCAGCATGGCCGGCTTCACCGAAGCGCAGCGGCAGGAACTGGCCGAAGTTTTCATGTATAATCAATTCGTTCAGGGCACAGCCTGGATCGAAGCCGGGCAACGTGGCGACGCCGCCATGAAGCGCAAACTGGGCGACGCCGCCGTCGTCCGCTTTCGCAACGACATGAAACTGGACCTGCGCGCCCTGAAATTGACCGATCGGGGGTTCGTTACGGCCTGATCCCATCGCCTCGCCCCGCACGCCCACCATTGCCCTTCGCCCTCGCCCTCGCTAAAGGCGCGGGCATGTCCAGCACATCGCCCCAGATCACCCCGGAAGTCGTCGCCGAACATGGCCTCAGCCCGGAAGAATATGACCGCGTACTAAAGGCGATCGGCCGTGAGCCGAACCTGACGGAACTGGGCATATTCTCGGTCATGTGGTCGGAGCATTGCTCATATAAATCCTCCAAGATCCACTTGATGAAGCTGCCGACCAAAGGGCCTCAGGTCATTTGCGGCCCCGGCGAGAATGCCGGCGTAGTCGACATCGGCGATGGTCAGGCCGCGATCTTCAAGATGGAAAGCCACAACCACCCGTCCTACATCGAACCCTATCAGGGCGCGGCGACCGGCGTCGGCGGCATCCTGCGCGACGTCTTCACCATGGGCGCGCGTCCGGTGGCGAACATGAACGCGCTGCGTTTCGGTCGCCCCGACCACCCCAAGATGAAGCATCTGATCGCGGGCGTCGTGCATGGCATCGGCGGCTACGGCAATTGCGTGGGCGTGCCGACCGTGGGTGGAGAGGTGAATTTCCACCCCGCCTATGACGGCAATATCCTGGTGAACGCGATGACCGTGGGCGTCGCGGACACCGACAAGATCTTCTATTCGGCCGCCAGCGGCGTCGGCAACCCGATCGTCTATGTCGGCTCCAAGACCGGCCGTGACGGCATCCATGGCGCAACCATGGCGAGCGCGGATTTCGGCGACGACGCCGACGCCAAGCGCCCGACCGTGCAGGTGGGCGACCCCTTCACCGAAAAGCTGCTGATCGAGGCGTGCCTTGAACTGATGGCATCCGACGCGATCGTCGCCATTCAGGATATGGGCGCGGCGGGCCTCACCTCCTCCAGCGTCGAAATGGCGTCGAAGGGCGGCGTGGGCCTCCACCTCAAGATGGACGACGTGCCGCAGCGCGAAACCGGCATGACCACTTATGAAATGATGCTGTCGGAAAGCCAGGAGCGCATGCTCATGGTGCTCAAGCCCGGCCGCGAGGATTTCGCCGAAGCGATCTTCAAAAAGTGGGAACTCGACTTCGCCGTCATCGGCCATGTCACCGACAGCGGCCGCATGGTGCTGGAGCATAAGGGCGAGATCGTCTGCGACATCCCGCTCGCCCCGCTGGCCGACGACGCCCCGCTCTACGACCGTCCTTCCATGCCCAAGGACGAGTATAAGATCTGGTCGAAGGTCGAACCGCTGGGCGACATCACGGAAAGCGCGGATATCGGCGCGGACCTCGTCACCCTGCTGGGCAGCCCAGACATCGCCAGCCGCCGCTGGATCTGGGAACAGTACGACCATATGGTCGGCGCCGACACGGTACAGCGCCCCGGCGGCGACGCCGCGGTCGTGCGCGTCCATGGCGCGCAAAAGGGCATCGCGATCAGCACCGACTGCACGCCGCGCTATTGCTATGCCGACCCCTATGAAGGCGGCAAGCAGGCGATCGCCGAATGCTATCGTAACCTGAGCGCCGTCGGCTCCACCCCGCTCGCCGTCACCAACTGCCTCAACTTCGCCAACCCGCAGCGCCCCGAAATCATGGCGCAGCTGACCGGCTGCCTTGAGGGCATGGGCGACGCCTGCCGTGCATTGGACTTCCCGATCGTGTCGGGCAACGTCTCGCTCTACAATGAATCGAAGGCGACCGGCGGTGGCTCGGCCATCCTGCCGACCCCGGCGATCGGCGGCATCGGCCTGCTGGCGGATGTGGACGTCATGGCGACGGTCGCGTTCAAGAATGCAGGCGACGCGATCTGGCTGATCGGCGGAGAGGGTTCGCACCTCGGCCAGACCATCTGGCTGCGCGAAATCGCCGGCCGTGAAGCCGGTGAAGCCCCCAAGGTCGATCTGGCCGCAGAGCGCGCCAATGCCGACATCGTCCGAGCCCTGATCACGGATGGCAAGGCGACCGCCGTGCATGATATCGCGGACGGCGGCCTGATCGTCACGGTCGCGGAAATGGCGCTGGCGGGCAAGGTCGGCGCGACGCTGGACATCGCCCTCACCACCGCATCGGCCTTTGGCGAAGATCAGGGCCGCTATGTCGTCACCACGGCGGCGGGCATCGATATTCCCGGCGCGGTGAAGATCGGCACCGTGGGCGGCAGCATGGTCGCAGGCGTCGCCCTCGACACGCTGCGCACCGCGCATGAAGGCTTCTTCCCCGCCCTCATGGACAGCGAACTGTAAAAACCGACCGTCACCCCGGCCTCGCGCCGGGGTCCAGCTGCCTTTTTGCAGCGACGGCGACGAGAAAAGCGGGATCCCGGCTCAAGGCCGGGATGACGGGAGAGGATGGGTCTTGCCCTTGTTGTCAGGGGCTTTGTCACGTCACAGGAGTCTCCCCATGCCCTTCACCGCCAAGATCCTCCTCCTGGGTTCGGGTGAACTGGGCCGCGAATTCACCATCTCCGCCAAGCGCCTGGGCGCGCAGGTCATCGCCTGCGACAGCTATGCGGGCGCCCCCGCCATGCAGGTGGCGGACAGCTTCGAAATCTTCTCCATGCTGGACGCGGATCTGCTCGCCGCCGCGATCGAAAAGCATCAGCCCGATTTCGTCGTCCCCGAAGTCGAAGCGATCCGCACCGAAGTCCTCGCCGATTTCGAGAGCAAGGGCATCACCATCGTCCCCTCCGCCCGTGCGACCATCATGACCATGAACCGCGACCGCATCCGCGAAGTCGCCGCCGTGGATCTTGGCCTGCGCACGTCACGCTATCGCTATGCCGAAAGCCTGGACGAGGTGATCGCCGGCGCCGACCACACCGGCTTTCCCTGCGTCATCAAACCGGTCATGTCCTCTTCCGGCAAGGGGCAAAGCACGGTCCGCAGCGCCGCCGAACTGGAGGCCGCCTGGACCTACGCCGTCGCCAACATGCGCGGCGACCGCAGCCGCGTGATCGTCGAGGAATTTATCGCCTTCGACTATGAAATCACCCTGCTCACCATCCGCACCCGCGACGGTGTCCATTTCTGCCCGCCGATCGGCCACCGGCAGGAACGGGGCGATTATCAGGAAAGCTGGCAGCCCACCCCCATGTCCGACACCGCCCTTGCCGCCGCGCAGGATATGGCGCGCAAGGTAGTCGACGATCTGGGCGGCTACGGCATTTTCGGCGTGGAATATTTCGTGAAGGGCGAAGACGTCATCTTCTCCGAACTGTCGCCCCGTCCGCACGACACCGGCATGGTGACGCTCCTCTCGCAAAATCTGAGCGAATTCGATCTGCATGCCCGCGCGATCCTGGGCCTGCCCATTCCGGACATTACCCTGCGCGGCCCCTCCGCCTCCGCCGTCATCCTGGCCGATCGCGACTCCGCCGACTTCCGTTATGAAGGTCTAGCCGACGCGCTCGCGACGCCGGGCGGCGAAGTCGACGTCCGCCTGTTCGGCAAACCGACCACCCGCCCCTATCGCCGCATGGGCGTGGCCATCGCCCGCGCCGACACCGCCGACGCAGCCCGCGCCCTGGCAAAGGCCGCCGCCGACAAGGTGAAGATCGTCTACAAGGACTGATGCCAAGGCACGACGTTCCCCGGCGCAGGCCGGGGTCCAGTGCCACAGTCTCAACTTGCCCCCGACCTGCACCGGGAAAGCCATTGTCATCCGTTCACATCATCGCTTGTCGGGATGATCCGCACCGTCGCGGCGGAAGATATATTCATGGTCGGTCCAGCTGCCGACCCGAAAGCCATATTCGCCGACCTTCATGAAACCGGCCCGGCCATAAATGGCCTGCGCCCGGTGATTGCCCGACCATACGCCCAGCCACACCGGCCCCGGCATGGCCGCCGCCAGCCAATCCATCGCCACGCGCATCAGCGCGCCGCCCATGCCCTGCCCCTGCGCGGCGTTCAGCGCATAGAGTTGATATAATTCCCCCTGATCCGCCGACGCGTCCGGATGCGGCAATTTGCACGGCCCCACATGCGCATAGGCCAGCAAAGCGCCATCCGCGTCCTGCGCCACCCATGTCGCATGGGTCGGATCGGCCAGCTCCGCCGCGACCCGATCGACGCCATAACTCTCCTGCTCGAACTGCGCGAGGTCAGCCGGCGGATAGGGCACGGCAAAACCATCGATGAAGGTCTGCCGGAACGCCGTCAGCTTGAGGATGGACAGGGCTTCCACGTCGGATGAAAGCGCGGGGCGGATGGTCAGCGTCATGCCCCGGACATGCCATGCCACAACCGCCCGCACCAGCCCGTGCTGCCCGGCGATCGCCGCTTTCCGGTGCGCAAACAAGCGGAGGCGGCAGCACTCAGGCCGACCGCGTCACCCGGCCGAACAACACCTGATAGCCATCCTCGCCGCCCTCCGCCTCGAACGCGGCCATCACCCGGCGCAGGTCGGTCGGCCCCAACGGCTTGCGCCCCTCGACCGGCACTACCGCCCCGATGCCTTTCAAATGCGCGATCAGCCCGCGCGCGCCGCCACAGCCCAGCGCATAATCCTCGTCGAAGGCAAATGCGTCCGCATGGCGCCCCAGCATGCCCCGCAACGCATCCAGCGATGGATAGTCCGGCACGCCCGCCACCAGCCCGCAGGCCGCATGCGCCGCGCGCCAGTGCGCGAAGCTCCCCTGCCCCATGGTGGAGAAGATCAGGCTCCCGCCCGGCCGCAACAACCCCACCAGCCGCGCGATGCCGCCTTCCAGATCGTCGAACCATTGGAATGCCAGGCTGGACAGGATCAGGTCGAACCAAGGCCCGTCGAAAACCGGCGCCTCTCCATCCATCGTCATGAACCGGCCCGCGACCCGCCCATTGGCCGCCGCCTGCTCCAGCATGCCGGGCGAAATATCGGTCGCGATCAACTCCGCGCCGGGCCAGCGCGCCTGAATGTCGCGCGTCAAAAAGCCGGTGCCGCACCCGACCTCCAATATCCGCGTCACCCCATCTGGCCGCTGCCGCCGGGCGATATCCGCAACCAGGCTCGCCGCGAGCCGCTGCGGCCCGGCATGCCCGTCATAATGCGCCGCCGCCGCGCCGAATGTGTCGCTTATCCGTTGCTTGCGGGCATCGTTCATGGACGGAGCATTTTCGGTTGATCAGTCATGGTTCACGCCTTGGAGCCGCAGGCCAGCGCAGCTAAAATGCGACTGCAAGAAACAAGAACCTTTCCACCGATTGGGGAAAGGCTCTAGGCGCATGGCAGAGCTTTGCCCATTTGGCCAGTATCAGCAGGGACCATCCGCTTCATGACCGCCTCCCCCCGCAACCCCGCCCCTCGTATCCGGGCCATGGACGTGCTGCGCGGCTGCGCGGTGCTGGGTATCTTGTGGATGAACATCACCGCCTTCGCCCTGCCGCAAAACGCCTATTTCAACCCGGCGGTGGCCGGCACGCCTTCGGCCGCCGACATCGCCGCCTGGGCGGTCAGCCTGATCTTCATCGATGGCAAGATGCGCGGCCTTTTCGCCCTGCTGTTCGGCGCGTCGATGCTGTTGCTGATCGACCGGGAGGAAATGGCCGGGCGCGACGGCCGCCGCGCACAGATGATCCGCGCGGGCTGGCTCTTCGTCCTTGGCTGCGCCCATTTCTTCCTGCTCTGGTGGGGCGACATCTTGCGCGTCTATGCGCTGGTCAGCCTGTTCGCGCTGCTGTTCGTGAACCTGGAACCCTTTGCCCTGGTCAAACGCGCGCTGCTTTTCTTCTTCTTCCAGTTCCTGCTGTGCGCCACTTTCATCGCCAGCCTCTATCTGTGGGGCCATGCCGCCGCAGACCCCGGCGCGACCGGTATGATGCGCGACGGCTATCTGACGTTCATGGCCGCCCTGTCCGATCCCGCCAGCCCCTCCACCCAGGCGGAAATCGCCACCTATCGCGGCGGCTTCGCCACGATCCTCCAGCATAAGCTGATCGGCGTGCCGGGCGACTGGCTCTGGGGCTTCCTCTTCACCGCCTTCGAAACCATGGGCTTCATGCTGCTGGGCATGGCGATGCTGAAGGGCGGCTTTCTCACCGGTCATTGGGACGCGGACCAATATCGCCGCACCGCCCGCCATTGCTTCCTGATCGGCGTGCCGCCCATGGCCGCACTGGCGCTCTGGGTCGCGCTCAGCGGCTTTGCGCCGCTCCCCGCTTATGGCGTGGCGCTGGCCTGGTCGCTCCCGTTCCGCATCCCGCTCACCGTGGGCTGGGCCGCCCTCATCCTCTGGCTTGCCGCCCGCCATCGCGACCACCCCCTGGTCGCCCGCCTCGCCGCCGCCGGCCGGCTGACGCTCAGCAACTATCTCGCCACCAGCCTCGTCATGACCGCGCTTTTCTATGGCTGGGGCCTTGGCCTCTTCGCCAAATTGCCACCGGCCGCGCTGCCGCTGTTCGTGCTGGCCGGCTGGGCGGCGATGCTGGTCTGGTCGAAACCCTATGCCGACCGATTCGCGCTCGGCCCCGCCGAATGGCTGTGGCGCAGCCTGATCAACGGCCGGTCGCAAAAGATTCGCAAAAGCGACTGAATACTATTGCGACCCATTATCAGACACGCTATTCCCGATTCGTCAGGAGAGTGTCTTCGATGGTCGTCTGCGTTTGTAATGCCATTCGTGAAAAGGATGTACGGGAAGCTGCGCGCAACGGCGCGGATACGCCGTGCAGCGCCTATGCCCAATATGGCCGCCGCCCCAAATGCGGGCAGTGCGTCCCCTTCGCGCGGACGCTGATCGCGGCGGAACGCGCATCGGCGTGAAGTCGCGCTGACTGGAATGCGAATCAACTGCACGCTACAGTTGCGAGCATGAAGCAATAGCGCACTGAAAAACCGCGATTTTCTGCGGTTTTTGGCCTTAACAGCCTATGCCTTAAACGTTATAAGCCGGCCGTTCCCCAATTGCCGGAGTATAGCGCCATGAAAGGCGACGCGAAAGTCATCGAATATTTCAACGAGGTGCTCAAGAACGAGCTGACCGCGATCAACCAGTACTTCCTCCACTATCGTATCCTCAACCATTGGGGCATCGATAAGCTGGCGAAGTTCGAATATGAAGAATCCATCGACGAGATGAAGCACGCCGACAAGGTGGCGGAACGCATTCTCTTCCTTGATGGCCTGCCCAATTTCCAGCTGCTCGGCCGCCTCAAGATCGGCGAAACGGTCGAAGAAATTCTCAAGGCCGACCTCGAACTGGAATATGAAGCGCTGCCGGTCCTGCGCGAAGCGATCGCCTATTGCGAATCCATCAAGGATTTCGTCAGCCGCGACCTGTTCCAGTATATCCTCGAAAGCGAGGAAGAGCATGTGGACACGCTGGAAACTCAGTTCGAAATGATCGAGCGCATGGGCATCCAGAATTATGTCCAGCTTCAGAGCAAGGCGAAGGAAGACTGATTCCTTGCCCTGCTCCCCGGCGCAGGCCGGGGAACGAAAATCTTGTGACTCACCGAAAGGGGCGCTCCATCGGAGTGCCCCTTTTGCGTTATAGCAGCGCTTCGAGCAGCCCGATCAGCGGCAGGTCCGCCGGCGGCAGGTCCAACGCATACATCTGCGCGGGCTTCAACCATTTGAGCGCGGTCGCATGGCGCGCTTCGGGCACACCCTTCCACTTGCGGCAGACATAGAGCAGCAGCAGCAGATGCCGGTCGCCCAGCGGCTCGCTGGCGAATGTCGCAGGCGCCAGGCAGCTGGCATGCGTCTCGATCCCCAGCTCCTCCTCCAGCTCGCGCACCAGCGCCGCCTCCGGCGTTTCGCCCGGCTCCACCTTGCCGCCGGGGAATTCCCACAGGTCGGCCATCGCCTTGCCGGGCGGCCGTTGTTGCAGCAGCACGCGGCCATCGGCGTCCACCAACGCTACGGCAACTACCATCAGGGGAGAAAAAGAGGCCATGTCGGTCCAGTCGGGAGGGCTTTGTTAACCCTGCTTCCTTTACACGACGACCGGGGACTGTCTGTAGCGAAACGGGGTTAATATGCGTGCGCTTGTCGAAATGCTGGCCCGTTTGCGCCTGCTCCGCTGCGAGCGCGGCGCCACGGCGGTGGAATATGGGTTGATCATCGCGATGATCGTTCTCGCCATGCTTTTGGCGCTCAACAATGTCGCCAGGAAGACATCCGGCATGTGGAACAACGTCGCGACGGAAGTTACCAAACATTAACCATCAATATTTGACAGTGTTTTCCCGCATTAAGATTTTCTCAACCGCCATTGTCTAATTCGATCCTCGCTGACCACGAATTACCATGCGGGGCGGCCGGGTAGTTAAACGTAGTAATCCATTTCCAAGGAGACATCACATGCAGTTCATCCGTAAGATGCTGAAGAACGAAAAGGGTGCCACCGCGATCGAATACGGCCTGATCGCCGCTCTGATCGCCGTCGCTGCCATCGGCGCGATGACCAGCCTGGGCACCAAGCTCGGCGGCACCTTCAACAACGTTTCGAGCAACCTGAAGTAAGCTCTGCGACGTTAGTCGAATTGAGAAAGAGGCGGCGGACGAAAGTTCGCCGCCTCTTTTCGTTTACAGGCCTACCAGGTGACGATCTTCACCCGCTGCCCGGCCCGCAACGCGCTATTTTCTTCCAGCGCGTTGATCGTCAGGAACCGGTCCAGCTGATAGTCGGTATATGCCATCCGCTTGGCCAAAGACTGCACCGTGTCTCCGGCCTTCACTGTCACCACATCGACGCGGCGCGGCTTGATCGCAGCCGCCTCCTGCGCACTCAGGCGCTGGACCGATTGCAACATTGCGCTGAACGGGCCAATCCCCTGCCCTGCCTGCGTCAACAGCAGGAAATGATAGGCCTTCCCGCCCCCGAAATCATAAGCGAAGACGGTCGCATCCACCTGGCTCGACTGGGTCGACGCCCGGACGGTGCGGTAGGCGACCGGCAGGCCGTTGATCGTCGTGCGGCTGATCTCGCCTGCCGGCACGCCGCCCTTGCCGTCGCCCAGCTTGGCGAAGACGCTGTTGATATAGGCGTCCAGATTACCTGAATAGGGTGCCGCGCTGAACTGCGCCTGTCCGCCCGATCCGGTGATCGACACTGCGTTGGCGCCATTTTCCATGCCGAAACCGCTGGGTATGGTGAAGCTCAGCCGCAGGTCGGGATGGCGGAAGCGATTGCCGTCGATCACCCCCTGCTTGGGATCGTCGCCGTACAGCACGCCGTCCACCGCATTCAGGAAGGCATCGCGATTGCGCACCGTGCTGGTCGCCCGCGTCGCTTCCGCCGCCTTGGCGGCTCGCTCCACGCGCGCGCCGGGATCAGGGTGGGTGCTCGCCCAGGCCGGCGTCGATCGGGCATTGCCCGTCACCTGCGCATCCAGGTCGCTCTGCGCCGCCAGCGATGCCAGCATGTCGGACAGGGCGCGCGGATCATATCCGCCGCTCGCCAGATAGCGGATGCCGAGGTCATCCGCCTCATACTCCTGCGTGCGCGAAAATTTGAGCGTCAACAACTGGCTGCCCGTGCCGATCCCTTTCTGGATCAGCCCCGAAAAGCCCGAATCGCCCAGCAACGCGCCCGCCAGCGCACCCAGCAACGCGCCACCCACCGCATTGCGCTGCGCCGCCTGTTGCCGCCGCTGGCCATGCTGGGCCGCGACATGGCCCACTTCATGGCCCAGCACGCCGGCCAGTTCCGCCTCGTCGTTCATCAACGCCATCAACTGGCGCGTGACGTAGACATAGCCGCCCGGAATGGCGAAGGCGTTGTTCACCGGTGAATTGAGCAGGGTGACGGTAAAGTCCCCCTGCGCGTTGGACAGGCCCGATTGCACCGCGATGCGGCGTCCCACGCCCTCTACATATTTGGCCTGTGGCCCCACATAGGCGCCGCCAAATTCCTTCATCAATTCAGGATGCTGCTTGGCGCCGCTCGCCCTGTCCTGCGCACTGATGTTCGACACCGTGCGAATCGCCCGCTGCTGCCCGATCACCACAGGCGCGCTCGCCGCCATCGCCAGCACCGCGCCGGCGCAGCCCAGCTTCCACTTCCAGTCCATGTCTCTCCACCCTCGACGTTACCCCAACGTAACGACGGAAATGGCGGCCCGTTCCAGAAAAAGCCAGTAGTTAAACGGTCAATGGAGCCTGTTCCCCGGCGAAGGCCGGGGTCCAGCTAAAACTCCGTTAAGCGCCGATGGCCAGAAATTTGTCGGCGCGGTCGGTGCGCAGCGCATCGGCCGACAACCCATCGAGCGCACCCAGTTCCGCCTCGATCGCACTACCCAGATTGGCGATCGCCTGCACCGGATCGCGATGGGCGCCGCCCACCGGTTCCGCCACGATGCGATCTATCACGCCCAGCGCCTTCAAATGCTGCGCCGTCACCTGCATCGCGGTCGCCGCGTCGCTCGCCTTGTCAGCGGTGCGCCACAGGATCGACGCGCAGCCCTCGGGCGAAATCACCGAATAGATGGCATGTTCGAACATCAGCACGCGGTTGGCCGCCGCCAGCGCGATCGCGCCGCCCGACCCGCCTTCGCCCACCACCGCCGCGACCATCGGTACGCCCAGCTTCAGGCAGGCTTCGGTCGAACGCGCAATGGCCTCGGCCTGACCGCGTTCTTCCGCCTGTACGCCCGGAAAGGCGCCCGACGTATCGACCAGGCTGACGACCGGCAGGCCGAACCGGTCGGCCAATTCCATCAGGCGGATCGCCTTGCGATAGCCTTCGGGCTTGGCCATGCCGAAATTGTGGCGCACGCGGCTGGCGGTATCGTCGCCCTTTTCATGGCCAATCACCATCACCTTGCGCTCGCCCAGCGTCGCGAAACCGCCGATGATCGCCTGATCATCGGCAAAGGCGCGGTCGCCGGCCAGCGGCATGAAATTGTCGAACATGCCCGCGACATAGTCCTTGAAGTGCGGGCGTTCGGCATGCCGCGCCACCTGCGTCTTCTGCCAGGGCGTCAACTTGCCATAGGTGTCGGACAACAGCTTGGCCGCGCGCTGTTCCAGCGTCGCGATCTCGCCGTCGATGTTGATGTCGCCCACACTGGCGGTGGCGCGCAATTCAACGATGCGCGCTTCCAGCTCAGCGATCGGCTTTTCGAATTCCAGAAAGCTTACCATGGCCCGTGCGTTACGGCGCTGGCGCGTCGTCGTCAACGCGCTGATGCGGCTTCTTCGCGCGCATCCCCGCCAGCGGATGCCGCTGGTTGACCAGTTCGACCAGCCGCCGGCTATCGACATGGGTGTAGATTTGCGTCGTGCCGATATCCGCATGGCCCAGCATGGATTGCAACGCGCGCAGATCCGCGCCCCCTTCCAGCAGATGCGTGGCAAAGGCATGGCGCAACACATGCGGGCTGACCCGCTCGGGCGCGATGCCGCTCGCCGCCGCCAATGTCTTGACCAGCTGGTATAGCCTTATGCGGCTCAAATGGCTCTTGCCCGAGGGAAACAGCCACATACTGTCCCCCGGCACATGCAGCAGCCAGGCGGCGACCGCGGCCCGCGCCCGGTCCGAAATCGGCACCAGCCGCTCGCGCGCGCCCTTCCCCTTCAAAATCAGGAACGGCCGGTCATGCGACAACGCCCGGCGCGGCAACGACACCAGTTCGGTCGCGCGCAAGCCCGACCCATAAAGCAGCTCGATCAGCGCCGCGAGCCGCAGGTCCGCCGGCACAGGATGCTCTACGTCCAACTTTTCGGCGATCGTCGCGAAGAATCGATCCACTTCCGCCACCGACAAGATCTTCGGCAAGGCACGCTGCGTCACCGGGCGCGGCAGCGCGGCGGAGGGATTGTCGGCGCGCAGCCCCTCTTCCTCCAGAAAGCCGTAAAAGGCCCGCAATGCCGACGCCTTGCGCGCCACGGACGACGCCGCCAGCGTCGCCCAGGCAACAGCCAGCGTCCCCAGCCCATCCTTGCTCGCCCCGGCCAACCCGCCCAGCAGCTCGCCCGCGCCGTTCAGGTCGGCCCGATAGGCCAGCAGCGTATTGCGTGACGCACCGCGTTCCGCCGCCATCATTTCCAGAAAGCGGTCGATCAGGCCGGCGTCATCTGCTGTCATGATCAGGCCCGGCTGATCGCCTCGGCCGCAATCATCCGCGCCTCGGGGTCCAGCCCCACGCGATGCAGCGCGGCCACGACATGATAGAGGTGCCCGGCCGGCAAGCGGCTCCAGTCATTGCCCTGCATGCCGACAGCCGCGAGCAATGCGACCGTGCCCTTCTCGCCCCGCTGCGCCGCCGCACCGATGGCGCGCGCCCAACGGCTGTTGGCACTGAGCGCAAAGCCATTATCCTGCGCCAGCGTGGCGGCATCCTGCGCGGGCAGGCGCGACAGACCCGCCAGCGCCGCAATCAGCATCCGCCCCTTGTCCGCGCCGACATCGCCGACATAGCCGGACACGCGGCTGCTGTTGATCTCGACCACCGCGCTCGGCGCCCCGACGGCCAGCAGCGCCCAGAATTGCGAAGCACCCGCCCCGTCCAGCTGCCCCAGCGCCCGCGCCCAGCGCGCCGCGTTGCGGTCATAACCGGCGGTCAGCATGGAACCGACCAGATTGGCCGCATCCTGCGCATCGGCCTGCGCCACCGGCAGCGCGGCGGCAGCCCGCGCCGTCGCGATCAGGCCCAGATAGTCGGGCTTGCCATTATCGCCCCACCAATTGTGCATCGCGCCGATCCGGTCGCCCACCGTCGCCCCGGAAAAGGCGGTGCGCAGCGAATCGATCCGGTCGGCGGCATCGGCCGGCGCATCGCCATCCGTCCCCATCTGACCGTAAAAACCGACCAGCGCCGCGCTGGACAATACCCCCAGCCGCGCCGCAATATCGACGCCCGGCCGGCGCTTCACCGCGCTCAACGCCGGCGCGCGCGCTTCCCACGCCCGCACATGCGGGCCAACGGTGCCGTACAGCGTATCGGGGATTTCGACATTCAGCGCCGTCGCCAGGCCAAAGCGCCAGGCGGTCAGGCGGTCGACGCCATCCCATTCGATCTTCACCGACCGACGCGCGTTGAACCCGGTGCCCACGATCTTCTCGGCCAGCCGATAGTCGATGCCGCGCACCACGCCCTTGCGCTGCGCCTGATTGAGCGCACCGCTCGACGTGCCCTGATCGCCCGACAGCGCCGGGCAGATCGCCCGCGTCATGTCCCAACCGGGCGCCTTGCTGAAGCGCAGCGCGCCGGCCGACAGCGGACACAGCCCTGCCGGATCGGCCGCCGCCAGATAGGTTTCCATCGCCACGGCATAGAGGCGCGGCGAATAGCGATCCGCATCCACGCTCTGCACCATCAACCGGGCATTGTCCGCCTCGCCCATGCGCAGCAGCAACCAGGCGCGTTCCGCCGCCCAGTCGGCCCCGTCGATGTCGCGCGGCGTATCGACCGTGCTCAGCAACGCCCGGCGCAACAGGATGGAGGCCCAGCGCGACACGATCGGCGCATGGGTCTGCTTCATCAGTGCGGCCAGATATTTGCCGGATTCGCCCCCAAAGGCGTCCGGCTCGAACCCGCGCGTCTGCGGCGTCAGCGGCCCGATCCGGTCCAGCGACCGGCGCGCCGTTTCGGGCAGGTCATATGTCGCCTTCTGCGCCGCGATTTCCTCGGGCGTCAGCGCGTCTTCGGCCGCATTCTGCGCCTGGATCAGCGACAGGTCGGGCGGCGTGGCCGGATTGAGCGGCTGCACCATCGGTGTGGATGGCGTCGCGGCCGGCGGCCGGATGACGACCGGCGCGCCCTGCGCCGGCTGGGCAGGACGCGGCGCGGCCGGCGCTTCGGGCGCATCGCCGAAACCGGGCGGCAGCAGCGATTCGGGCGCCTGCTGCGCGACGACCGGCAGGGTCAGCGCCAGCGCAAAGCTGCCCAGCGCCCATTTCGCATTAGCGCGCGGCCAGCGCATCCGCCTTACTGGCCCAGCTTCTCTGCGGGGATGACCTTTTCGACGCGCTGCTGCGGCTGCTCGCCACCGCGCGACCAGAAAAAGGCCAGCAGTGCGACAAGCAACAGGACCAAAGCGATAGGGATGATCGGCAAGCTGGTGCCACGGCGACGCTGGCCACCTTCGAAACTGCTGAAGTTGCGATTATTCTTCATAAGTCCTTGGCTATGACTGGCCCGGAAACTTGGCCGGGGGAAAGAAAAAGATGCGATTTGCCTCTGTGACGGCTGGCTGTATAGCCCCGCAAGCCATGCAGCGAAACAGCAAAATCCCCCACAGCCCGGCGCGACGCGGTCCCATCGTCTTGGTAGGGATGATGGGCGTGGGCAAATCCACGGTCGGCCGCCGTCTCGCGGCCCGCCTCGGCCTCAACTTCGTCGATGCCGACGAAGAGATTGAAAAGGCCGCCGGCATGACCGTGACGGAGATTTTCGAACGCTATGGCGAATCCTATTTCCGCGACGGCGAACGGCGGGTCATCGCCCGGCTGATGGACGGCGTGCCAAAGGTGATCGCCACCGGCGGCGGCGCCTTCATGCAGGATGAAACGCGCAAACTGATTCTCGACGCCGCGACCGCCATCTGGCTGGACGCCGATATCGAGATATTGGTCGATCGCGTCGCCCGGCGCGAAAGCCGCCCGCTGCTCAAAAATCGCGATCCCCGCATCGTCCTCACGGAATTGGCGGCGGTGCGCAACCCCGTCTACGCGCTCGCGCCCATTCATGTGAAAAGCATCGCCGCCCCGCATGAAGTCGCGGTCGACAGCATCATGGAGCAACTGACCGCATGGCATTAGTCCGCGTCGCGCTGGGTGCGCGCAGCTATGATATCCTGATCGAACAGGGCGCGCTCGACCGCGCCGGCACCATCCTCGCCCCCTATGCGCGCAAAGGGCGCCTGGTCGTCGTCACCGACGCCAATGTGGCCAAGGCTCAACTACCCCGCCTCGACGCCAGCCTGCGCGCCGCCGACATCGCGGTCGAACCGATCATCCTGCCACCGGGCGAACAGACCAAGAGCTGGCGCCATCTGGAACAGCTGCTCGACGCGCTGCTGGCACTGGAAATCGAACGCGGCGACCATATCGTCGCATTGGGCGGCGGCGTGATCGGTGATCTGGTCGGCTTTGCCGCCTCCATCCTCAAGCGCGGCTGCCACTTCATCCAGGTGCCCACCACTTTGCTGGCGCAGGTCGATTCGTCGGTCGGTGGCAAGACCGCGATCAATGCGAAGGCCGGCAAGAATCTGATCGGCAGCTTCTACCAGCCTGCCCTGGTCCTCATCGACCCCTCGACGCTCGACAGTCTGCCCTTGCGCGAAACCCGCGCCGGCTATGCCGAAGTCGTCAAATATGGCCTGATCGACGATCCCGCCTTCTTCGCCTGGTGCGACGCCAACGCCGCCGCGCTGCTGGCCGGCGATCCGGACGCGCGCACCTATGCGATCGAGCGCAGCGTTCAGGCGAAGGCCGCGATCGTCGCCGATGATGAGCGCGAAACCTCCGGCCGCCGCGCCCTGCTCAACCTCGGCCACACCTTCGGCCATGCGCTGGAGGCCGATACCGGCTTTTCCGACACGCTGCTCCATGGTGAGGGCGTCGCCGCCGGCATGGCGCTCGCCTTCCGCTATTCCGCCCGCCTTGGCCTGTGCCCAGCGGACGAAGCCGACCGCGTGACCGCGCATCTTCAGGCCGTGGGCCTGCCCCACGACCTCGCCAGCGCGCATGTGCAGGCGGACGGCGCCGAACTGGTCGGCCATATGCTGCATGACAAGAAGATGGCGGCCGGCACCCTCCCCTTCCTGCTCGCCCGCGGCATCGGCCAGACCTTCCTGTCGAAGGACGTCGTACTGGACGACGTCGCCACCTTCCTCGACACGGATCGCGCCTAAAGGCATCACTAGCCTCACTCACTAACATGTTCCCTGGCGTAGGCCGGGGCCCAGTTCCACGGTCGCAACTGGACCCCGGCCTACGCCGGGGAACGCTGAGCTATATATTCACGTCATCATAAAGGTCCGACCTCACCCCCCTACCCACGCAAGTAAAACCCCTCAATAAGTCCGGCTGGTCACCTTCGCCGTCCCGTCGGGCAATATCTGGATCAGGTGCGCACTCTCATTATTGCACTGCGCCTTCCACCCGCGCACGCCATGGCGGATCTCCGCACGCTCCGACCCCGTCACTTCCGGGCAAGCCGCGCCGCTATCTCGGATCGCCTTGGCAAAGACGCCATTGCGCAAATCCTCGTCCAGCTTGGCGACCTGCGCCGTCGCGCCGGTTTCCGGCTCGATCCGATTGTCGCTCACCACCCGGTCCGCGCCACTATCGCCACAGCCGGCCAGCGCGCAGGCCAGGCCCAATATCATCAGCATCCGCACATATCGTCTCCCACTCACCGGACCGTCTCTGCCCGCTGCCGTCATTCAGCGCAAATCCTCACGCTGATCGCGGCCCCCACAGGATGACCGCACCACCCATCAAACAAATGGCCATGCCGATCAGATCCCATCTGTCGGGCCGTACGCCTTCGGCCGCCCACAGCCAGCCGACCGCCGCCAGAATATAGATCGACCCATAGGCCGCATAGGCCCGCCCGGCATTGTCCGCCTCGACCAGCGTCAGCAGCCATGCGAACAGGCATAGCGATGCGACGCCGGGCACCAGCCACGCGATCGACCGCCCCATGCGCAGCCACGCCCAAAAGGCGAAGCAGCCCGCAATCTCCGCCAGCGCGGCCCCGATATAGACAAGCACAGCCATGCCCATCGCCTGACAGGATCGCGAACGGATCGCAAGATGGCCGTCCGCCAAGGCGACCCATGCCGAACATTTCACCCCCGCGCGAATCCCGCAACAAGCCGGACATTCCCCTGCATCATTGCACGCCTAGACAAGTCCCTGTCAGCGGCACCCCCACAGACCCCCTTCTGTCGCCGTTGACTCTCCCCTGAACCTCGGCCTCCAGCTTTTAGCTGGAGGCCCTTTTTTTTGCCCGGTGGCCCGCCCGGACAGGCATAAAAAAAGGCGCCCGCGGGCGCCCTTTTCTTCAACCATCGAAGGCCGATTACTTCTTCAGCGTCAGACCGCCGAAACGCTTGTTGAAGCGCGCCACCTGGCCACCGGTGTCCAGCTGACGGTTGCCGCCGGTCCATGCCGGATGCGACTTGGGATCGATGTCGAGCGCCAGCGTGTCGCCTTCCTTGCCCCAGGTCGAACGGGTCTGGAACGTGGTACCGTCGGTCATCTGAACGGTGATGACGTGATAGTCGGGGTGGGTATTGGCCTTCATGGCGACTTTGCTCCGTTAAAAGGCCGGTTCCGACCGGCCATGGATGCTGAAAAATAGCGAAGGCGCGCCGTTAGCCGGTTCGGCGCGCCTTGGCAAGATATTCTGCGCAGTCATGTCAAATGAAGCCTATGACATATCTTCCGCGGCCACCACATAGAGTCACTCTCAGACGCCAAGCGCCCTGCGCAAAACATCATTCAGCCGCGTTTGCCACCCGGGGCCGCCTGCTTTCAACTTTGCCAGCACGTCCTGATCCAGACGCACCGTCGTACTCACCTTCGTCGGTGTCTTTTGCGCGCCGCGACGGCGGATCGTCGCCGCCAAGTCCGGAAATGCCTCGTTGAAAGGCACCGCGCGCGCAAAATCCTCTTTCGTCCATTCCGGATTATCCGCGACAGCATCGGCATCGGCTTGCGTATAGGCCTGATCACCCATTGAAGAGCATCCTTTCCATCTTGCTGGCCGGACGCGCGGAGATGATGGAAATCCCTTCGCTGCCCAATCCTGCGAAAATAACGGCTATGACCCCATTCAGCCGCCCGATCGCAGCATAGCGATCCTGCTTGGCCTCACGAATGATGGCAGAAGCGAAGAAACTCTCATCAATATCGGCAAAATCGATGCCATGTTTGACGATGTTCGCCCGTCGCTTCGGCTCATCCCATATGATGATCATGGGTGAAGAATAGCAGAAATCGGCTGCTCAGGCACGCAAATTGTTGTTACGGAATAGGTCGCCCAAGTCGGAAACCGCCTGCAACAGAAAAAGGGCGGCCAATGACCGCCCTTCTCTTCATGTCGCGCGCCTCGATGGGCTCAACTTAATCCTTCGGCGGATCGCTGATCATCGCGACGAAATTGGCTTCCGCCGCCAGCTTGCCGTCCATCATCGCCTTGCCGCTGAACTTGCAGACCGCGCCACGCATCTGCGTGATTTCCACGTGCAGGTCGAGCAGGCAGCCCGGCTCCACCGGGGTGCGGAATTTCGCGCCGTCGATGCTCATGAAATAGACGAGCTTGCCCGAATCGGCCAGGTTCATCGATTCCACCGCCAGCACGCCCGCCGCCTGTGCCATCGCTTCCACGATGAGCACGCCGGGCATGATCGGCCGCGTGGGGAAATGCCCCTGGAAAAACGGCTCGTTCACCGACACCGCCTTGATCGCGTGGATCGACTGGTTGGGCACCAGCGTCACCACACGATCCACCAGCAGCATCGGGTAACGATGCGGCAGCGCGGCCATGACCCGACGGACATCCATCGGGCCAAGGGCGGTCGTTTCAACCTCTCCGGTCATCTTTTATCAGCGCGACTTGGGTGCCTGCGCCGGGGTCGCCGGAGCGGGTGCGGCGGCAGCGCCCTGACCCTGGCCACCGGGCTGCCAGCCGGCCGGCGGCGTGATGCTGACGCTGGGGACCAAGCCGTTCAGTTCGGTGATGACGGCAGGCGTGATGTCCGCGCCAGCGCCGAAGCTTTCGGTCGCCTGCTTCTTGAACACGATTTCCGACTTGGTCTTGGCGGTCGCGGCCTTCAGCGCGTCGTCCAGCTTGTCGACGATCTGCTGCTCGACATAGGCGCGAGCCAGGCCGATCGGCTGGCCCATGCGCTGCAATTCGGCCTGTGCGGCCTGCTGTGCCTGCTGATACTGCTGATACTGGGTTTCGATCGCCGGGGTCGGCTTGTTGCCAGCGGCCTTCAGCGCGGTCTGAAGCGCGTCGCCCTTGGTCTTGAGGTCCGCCTCGATCGCGGTGCGACGCGTGTTGAGCGCATCGATCTGCGGCTTGTAGGTGGTCTGCATCTGGCTGATCGCCGTGGTGAAGGCAGCGCTCTTGGCGACGGCTTCTTCCAGGTCGACCACGGCGATGCCCGACTTGGTCTGGGCAACGGCCGGAACGGCGGTCATCGCGATGGCAGTCATGGGTGCCAGCGTCAGAGCCGCGGCCTTGAAAATCGTCTTCATCAGAATTGAGTCCCTACGTTGAAGGTGATGAGCTTGTTGTCGTCCCCTGGTTCTTTCAACAGGGCCTTGGCGATGTCGATCCGGAACGGGCCGAAGGGCGAGTTCCAGTTGACGCCAAAGCCCACCGACAGACGCGGCTTGAGCGTGTCGCCGAGATATTCTTCCTCGAACGCGCCACCGGCATATTCGACGGTCGAGCCGACCGGCGCCGCGTTACAACTGCCAACCGCCGGCGCGCGTACCTGCGTGGCGGTCGTACCGGTCGTCACGGTGCAATAGCCGGCAAACTTGCCATCGCCATTGATCAGACCCGGATTCTTCAACCCGGCGACCGCGCCTGCATCCATGAAGATCGAGGGGCGCAGGCCCATTTCACGCGCGCCCGAACCCAGCGGAATTTCGACTTCCGCGCGGGCCAGATAATAGACCCGGCCACCCAGTGCGTCATCCGACACATTGTTGTTGCCGTTGTTGCGGACATAGGTCGTGACGCCATCGGTCGTCTGCGCCTGGAGATAATAGCGCTTCACGCGCGGGCCGACGCCGCGAATGTCGAAGCCGCGGAACTGCGGTTCGCCCAGGAAGAAGCGGTCGGTCAGACGGACGGGATCAACTTCTTGCCCAGTAGAATCGCGGCGGGTTCCTTCCAGGCTGTGGATATAGCCACCCTCGCCCGACAGCGAGAAGATGAAGCCACCGCCGAGTGGTACATATTTCGCACCCTGCAAACGGGTACGGACATATTTCACGCTGCCGCCAAGGCCCGCGAAATCCTGGCTCAAAGTGACGTTCTGGCCACGCGTAGCCCGGATGCGGTTGTCCCGGGTGTCGTAGATCAACGAATAGCCGATCGACGACGTCGCGCGCTTGCCAATCGCGTCGCACAAATAGCGTCCGCCTTGCAACGGATCGCAACTATCTGCGTCGCTGTTACCCCGAATGCCATCGCCGTTGTTGTCGGTGTAATATGTGGTCCTGTCGAGCGTCACATCGTCCAGGTTGAGGCTGTAGCGCAGCGCCAGCGACATATATTCGGTGATCGGCACGCCCGCACGAATCTGGAAGCCGGTGGTCGACTGCTCATAAGTGGTATTGCGGGTGTTATTGGTCAGATAGTTGAAGCTGTTGAGATCGCGGCGATAGATGTCGCCGCCGATCGCGATATTCTTGTCCATGAAATACGGCTCGGTAAAGCCCACTTCCACCGACTTGCTATAGGCCGAATAATTGACCGAGGTGCGCAGTTCCTGGCCCTTGCCGCGGAAGTTGCGCTGCGTGATCGACGCCGACACGATGAAGCGTTCAAGGCTCGAGAAACCGGCCGACAGCGACAATTCGCCGGTCGACTTTTCCTGCACGTTGGTTTCCAGCACGATGCGGTCGGGCGCGGAGCCCGGCTTCTGCTCGACGTCCAGCTTCTCCTGGAAGAAGCCGAGCGAATTGATGCGATCCTTCGACCGCTTCACCAGGAAGCTGTTGAACGCGTCGCCTTCGGCCAGGCGGAATTCGCGGCGCACGACCTTGTCCTGCGTCAGCGTGTTGCCGTTGATGTCGACCCGCTCGACATAGACGCGCGGCGCGTTGGCGATGCGGAAATTAATCCCCATCGTCAGGTCTTCCTTCGACCGGTTGAAGTCCGGCGACACGTCGGCGAAGGCATAGCCGAACAGGCCGGCCGTCTCGCTCAGCGTATCGACCGTGTCTTCGACCTGCTTGGCGTTGTACCAGTCGCCCTTCTTCATCGGCAGGCGCTTGGTCAGGCCGTCGCCGGACAGGTCGCGAATGTCGGATTCGACCTTCACGTCGCCGAATTTGTAGCGGTCGCCTTCTTCCACCACATAGGTGATGATGAAGTCCTGCTTGTCCGGCGTCAGCTCCGCCACGGCGGAAATCACGCGGAAATCGGCATAGCCTTCGGTCAGGTAGAATTGGCGCAGCTTCTGCTGGTCATAGGCCAGACGATCGGGATCGTAGCTGGTGCCCGACGAAAAGACGCGGAACCAGCGCGACTGCTTGGTCACCATCTGGGTGCGCAGCTCGCCGTCCTTGAACTTCTCGTTGCCGATGATGTTGATCTGGCGGACCTTGGATTTCGGCCCTTCCGAAATCTCGAAGACGATGTCGACGCGGTTCTGGTCCAGCTGGACCATCTTCGGCTCGATCGTCGCGGCGAAACGGCCCTGGCGACGATACAGTTCGACGATACGGGCAACGTCCGCGCGCACCTTGGACCGCGTGTAGATTTGGCGCGGAGCCAGTTTTATTTCAGGACGAATCTTGTCTTCCTTGAGGCGCTTATTACCTTCAAGGACGATACGGTTGATGACCGGGTTTTCCTTCACCTCGACGGTGAGCGATCCGTTGTCGTTACGGATCTGGACGTCCGCGAACAGCTCCGTTTCGTACAGGTCGCGCAGCGCCTGGTCCAGGCTCTCCTGGCTGTAGGGCTGGCCGATGCGCAGCTTGGTGTAGGACAACACCGTGTCCGGTTCCAAGCGCTGGGTGCCGATCACGCTGATGGCGCGGATCGTGCCCTGCGTCGGCGCAGTGGCGGCCGGCGCTCCTGCGGGCGCGGCCAGCGTGCCTGCCGGTGCCGGCGTCTGCTGGGCCGCCGCTTGCTGGGCCTGCACGCCCGCAATCATGGTCGTCGCCAACAGGGCGGCCACGACCGGGCGCTGCCTCAAGCTGCTCTTCATCGCTGTCACCCGCATCACCTCAAAAACTCGCAATAAAATGTTTCCGCCGACACAGACGACGCCAAACCGGGCTTCCCTGCCCGATGCGCGTCAACCGATCAAGCCGGACAGGCTCTTCCAAAGCCCGAAAGACGACAAATCGTTGAAAGTCACCAGCAGCATCATCGCCATCAGCACCGCCAGGCCGGACCTGTAGGCCCATTCCTGCGCCTGCGCGCTGACCGGGCGCCGCTGCACCGCTTCGATCCCGTAAAAGAGCAGATGCCCGCCATCCAGCATGGGAATTGGCAACAGGTTGATGAACCCCAAGTTAATCGAGATGAGCGCCACGAAGAAGATGAAGCTTTCGATGCCCAGCGTCGCCGCCTGGCCCGAAACCTGCGCGATCTTCAACGGCCCGCCCAATTCCTTGACCGACCGGCCGCCACTGAAAATCTGGCCCATCGTCTCGACCATGGTGCGCACGATCTGCCCCGTGCGCTCGATCGCCACCACCGGCGCGCGCAGCAGGCTCACCGGCTCAACCACCGGATCGCCGGGCGCCAGGCCCAGCCGACCGATCTGGAATGTGTTGCCGAAACCGTCATCCTCGGTGACGCTGCCGATCTTGCCGTCGCGGGCGAAGGTCTTGCCGTCCCGCTCGATCACCATCGCGACCGCTTCGCCGGGGCGGATCTGCGCATAGAGGCGGATATCGTCGAAGGTCGCCATGTCCCGGCCGCCCAGCGACACGATCCGGTCGCCGGCCTTCAGCCCAGCCGCCGCCGCCGCGCTGCCCGGCTGCACCACGCCCGCCACTGCCGGCGTGAGGCTTTCACCGTGGACGAAGGCGAAGGTCGCCAGAATCAGGATCGCGAACAGGAAATTGATCGCCGGCCCGGCCGCCACGATCGCCGCGCGCTGCCACAGCGGCTTGGCCGGGAAGCTTTCCGCCCGGTCCTGCGCCGACATTTCCAGCCAGGCCGGATCGGTCATGCTCGCCGCATTCATGTCGCCCTTGAAACGGACATAGCCCCCCAGAGGCAGCGCCGCGACGCGCCAGCGGGTACCGCGCCGGTCGACCCAGGCGAAGATTTCCGGCCCGAAGCCGATCGAAAAGGCTTCCGCCTTCACCCCGCACCAGCGCCCGACCAGATAATGGCCCAGCTCATGCACGAAGACGAGCGGTCCGATGACCGCCACAAAGGCGAGTGCGGTCAACAGGAAACCGGGATTGTGGATCAAGCCGTCAATCTTTCCATCACTCGGCCCGCTTCCTCGCGCGCCTGTCCGTCTGCGGCCAGCACATCGTCGATCGTAGCAGGGCTGGCCGCGCTATAACGGTTCAACACATCCTCTACAATCATGGCGATATCAAGGAAGCCGATCCGCCCAGAAAGGAAGGCCGCGACCGCCACTTCATTGGCCGCATTCAAAATGGCCGGGGTCGCACCGCCCGCCTGCGCCGCATCGCGCGCCAAGCGGAGCGCGGGAAAGCGTTCCAGATCAGGTGCTTCGAAATCGAGCCTGCCAATGCGTGCCAGGTCCAGCGGCTGACACGGCGTGGCGATCCGCTGCGGCCAGGCCAGCGCATGGGCGATGGGAATGCGCATGTCCGGCGACCCCAACTGCGCCAAAGTGGACCGGTCGCGATATTCGACCATCGAATGAATCACCGACTGGGGGTGCACCAATATCTCGATCCGGTCCAACCCGACCGGGAAGAGATAGGCCGCCTCGATCAGTTCCAGCCCCTTGTTCATCATCGTCGCGCTATCGACGCTGATCTTGGCGCCCATCGACCAGTTGGGATGCGCCACCGCCTGCGCCGGCGTCATCGCCGCCATCTCGTCGCGGCTCTTCGTGCGGAACGGGCCGCCGCTCGCGGTCAGGGTAATTCTTGCGACATCTTCCAAACGGCTGCCGGCAAGGCATTGGAAAATCGCATTATGCTCGCTGTCGACCGGCAGCAACGTCGCACCCGAAGCGCTCGCCGCCTCCATCATCAGCGCGCCGGCCGATACCAGCGACTCCTTGTTGGCCAGCGCCACCGTACCTCCGGCCTTCAGCGCCGCGATGGTCGGCCGCAGCCCCGCGCAGCCCACGATCGACGCCATGGTCCAGTCCGCACCCGTCTGCGCCGCCGAAACCAGAGCCTCCTCGCCCGCCGCCGCCTCGACACCCGACCCGGCCAGCGCCTCTTTCAGCGCGCCGTACAGCCGTTCCTGCCCGACCACGGCAAACTGTGCGCCGGTCGCCTTCGCCTGCGCCGCCAGGCCGTCCACATCGCTGTTCGCAGTCAGCGCCACGACCTTATAGGCATCGGGCTCGCGCCGGATCAGGTCCAGCGTCGACAGGCCGACCGATCCGGTCGCACCGAAAATAGAGACGCTTTTCATGCGCCTGCGACCAGGAGCCAATAGAGGATGGCAGCCAGCGGCGCGGCCGTCGCCACCCCATCCAGCCGGTCCATCACCCCGCCATGACCCGGCAGCAACGTCCCGCTATCCTTCACGCCCGCCCGGCGCTTCATATGGCTCTCCAGCAGGTCGCCCGCCTGCGCCGCCACCGCCAGCAGGCCGCTCGCCGCCGCCAGCTGGATCGGCAGGTCGGCAAAGCGATGCAGCAGGAAGCCCAGCACCAGCGCGGCCAGCACGCCGCCGGCCAGCCCCGCCCAGGTCTTGGACGGGCTGATCCGCGGCGCCAGCTTAGGCCCGCCGATCGAACGGCCCGCAAAATAGGCGCCGATATCCGTCGCCCACACCAGCCCCAATGCCCAGAAGGCCAGCAGCAGCCCGAAGATATTCGGCTCCTGCCCGCGCAGATAGAGCAGGGCCACGATCGGCAGGCAGATATAGGGAATGCCGAGCGCCAGCTTCACGCTGCGGCTGGTGAACAGGACGAAGAAGAATGCCGCCGCCCCCGCGATCAGCACCGGCCAGTCGATCCCGGCCGCATAGGGGCACAGCAGCGCCAGCGGGATCGACACGGCAAACATCGCCGACTTGCGCCGCTCGGGGGTCGCCCCGGTCAGTTCGCCCCATTCCCCCTGCATCAACACGCCGGCTATCACCAGCAGCGTCCAGAAGATCAGGCCACCCGACAGCAGCGCACCCAGCGCCACCGCGATCAGCGCGACGCCCACGATGCTGCGGGTCCGCAATTCGCTCGTCATTCGATCACAATCCGCCGAAACGGCGGTCCCTCATGCGGAACGCATCCAGCGCCTGGGCCAGAGCGTCGGCGCCGAAATCCGGCCATAGCGTGTCGGTGAAATAAAGCTCGGCATAGGCCGCCTGCCACAGCATGAAATTACTTAGCCGCTGCTCGCCCGACGTCCGGACCATCAGGTCCAGCGGCGGCAGCCCGGCGGTGTATAGCGCCCCGTCGATATCGGCCGCGCCGATCGCCTCGGCCGCGATCTCGCCCGCTGCCGCACGCGCCGCCAAGGCCTGCACCGCCTGCACCATCTCGTCCTGCGCGCCGTAATTGAGCGCGATCGCGATGATCGGCCCGCTATTGCCCGCCGTGCGCGCCATCGCACCTTCGATCAGGTCGACCAGCGAGGGTTCGAGCGCACGATAATTGCCGATCACCCGCAACCGCACGCCATTGGCGTGAAATTCGTCGATATCGGACTGGATGAAATGGCGCAGCAGCCCCATCAGGTCCGCGACTTCGCTCGCCGGCCGCTTCCAATTTTCGGAGGAAAAGGCGTAGAGCGTCAGACATTCCAGGCCCAGATCCTGCGCCGCCCGCGCCACGCGCCGTACCGCCTCCACGCCCGCCCGATGACCGGCCACGCGCGGCAACAGCCGTTTCTTGGCCCAGCGGCCATTGCCGTCCATGATGATGGCGACATGGCGCGCGCCATGGTCGGACGCGACGCTGGTCAGATCGGGCTTGGCTTGAGTGGCCATCAGAAGGACATGCGTGTTTTGGCCGCGAAAGAAAAGCCCCGGCTTACTGGCCGAGGATTTCCTTTTCCTTCGACGTCGCCAGCGCGTCGATATCCACGATCGTGCTGTCGGTCATCTTCTGCACTTCGGTTTCCAGGCGCTTGCGCTCGTCTTCGCTGATTTCGCCCTTCTTCTCGTCGGTCTTCAGGCTGTCCATGCCGTCGCGGCGGACGTTGCGCACCGCGATGCGCGCGCCTTCGGCATATTTGCTGGCGAGCTTGGCCAGTTCCTTGCGCCGTTCCTCGGTCAGGTCGGGGATCGGCAGGCGCAGCGTCTGCCCGTCGACGATGGGGTTGAGGCCCAGGCCCGCCGAGCGGATCGCCTTGTCGCACGGACCCACATTGGTCTTGTCCCACACCTGCACCGACAACATGCGCGGTTCGGGCGCGGACACGGTCGCCACCTGATTGAGCGGCATGTTCGCGCCATAGACGGTGACCATGACGGGATCGAGCAGCTGCACATTGGCGCGGCCGGTGCGCAGACCCGTCAGGTCGCCACGCAGCGCTTCGATTGCGCCGGCCATGCGGCGCTCCAGGTCGGACTTGTTATATTGCGGCATGACTTAGGACTCCTGATTCTGCACGATCGTCGCGACACCCTGCCCGGCCAGCACGGTGGCAAGGTTCCCGGTTTCACGGATGTTGAACACGACGATGGGAATGTTGTTTTCACGGCACAGCGCGATCGCGCTGGCATCCATGACCTTCAGATTATCGTTCAGAACCTGATCGAAACTGATGCTTTCATAACGGACAGCGTCGGCGACCTTCTTGGGATCGGCATTGTAGATGCCATCGACGCTGGTGCCCTTGAACAGGGCGTCGCAATTCATTTCCGCCGCGCGCAAGGCTGCGGTGGTATCGGTGGTGAAGAAGGGGCTGCCGGTGCCCGCTGCAAAGATGACGATCCGGCCCTTTTCCATATGCCGCTCAGCCTTGCGGCGGATATAGGGTTCGCACACCGACGCCATCGGAATGGCCGACTGGACGCGGGTATCATAGCCCAGCTTCTCCAGCCCGTTCTGCACCGCCAGTGCATTCATGACGGTGGCGAGCATGCCCATATAATCGGCGCTCGCCCGGTCGAAGCCCTTGGCCGCACCGGCCAGCCCCCGGAAGATATTGCCGCCACCCACGACGACGCAGATTTCGAACCCGGCATCCTTGGCGGCCGCAATTTCCCCTGCGACACGCGCCACGGTTTCCGGCTCGATACCGAACTGCCCCTGCCCCATCAGCACTTCGCCGGACAATTTCAACAGGATGCGCTTGTAGGCAGGCCGGGTCATGCGGGGCAAGAATCCTTGGATAGGTGGAAAGGGAAAGCGGCCGGACATTAGTGGCGCATGTGCATAATGGGAAGGGCGATTGTTGCCGATATGCAGCTTATCGCGCAGGCATGTCGAGAAGCGCCGCCAGTTCGGGATGGCGCGGCCCGGCCAGCGGATTGACGACGGCAACGCCGTGCGTGACGAAGCCATGCTGCATGTCTTCATATGCAAACGACACCGCAAACACGACGATCCTTTGCAATTCCGGGAATTTTGGGAATGTCGGCCAACCGATCAGAAGCGGACACCCTTTTACCCTCTCCCGCTTTCGCGGGAGAGGGTACGGAGACTTGGCAGCTTGCTGCCTTAGTCGCAGTCGGTGAGGGTCTTTCTTCTTTCTGGACAACCACTTCCTGCCAAAAAGAAGGAAGACCCTCACGCAACCCTCTCCCGTGAAAAACGGGAGAGGGCTAAAAAAACCGCCAGTCTGCTCTCCACCCAAATCAGCCCTTAGCCACCAGCAATAAGCGCATTTTGAGCAACGGCACCCACTTTTCTCAGCATGATGAACAATCCACCCAATGCCTGAGATGGATAACGACCCGCCGCTCAATATCCCAGCAATCACGCACCCCAACCCAACGAAAAAGGGGCGCCCCTTTCAGGACGCCCCTTCCTTTTTTCCGTATCGCTTGGAAAGCGGTCGATCAGACGCCGGCGGCGGCCGCGACTTCCGCCGCGAAGTCGCTGACTTCCTTTTCGATGCCTTCGCCCAGCTGGAAGCGGACATAGGACTTCAGCGTGATGGTCGCGCCCGCATCCTTGGCGGCCTTGGCGACGACGTCGGCGACCGGCGTCTTGTTGTCCATCACGAAGATCTGCGACAGCAGGGCCTGTTCCTTGGCGAACTTGGCGACCGCACCGTCGACCATCTTGGCGACGATTTCGGCGGGCTTACCCGATTCGGCGGCCTTTTCGGCGGCGATGGCGCGTTCACGCTCCAGCAGCGCCGGGTCGATGTCGTCGGCCGACAGCGCCAGCGGGAAAGCGGCGGCGATGTGCATGGCCAGCTGCTTGCCCAGCGGCTCCAGAACGTCGGCCGGCGCATTGCCTTCCAGCGCGACCAGCACGCCGATCTTGCCCAGGCCCGGCGCAGCCGCGTTGTGGACGTAGGGAACGACGACGCCTTCGGTCACTTCGACATGCGCGACGCGACGGACATTCTGGTTCTCGCCGATGGTGGCGATGTTGGCGACCAGCTTTTCGGCGATCGTGCCGCCGGCGGGGTGCGCCTGCGCGGTCAGCGCTTCGGCATCGGCAGCGCCGCTTTCCAGAGCGACGGTCGACACGGTGCGGACGAAGTCCTGGAACTGGTCGTTCTTGGCAACGAAGTCGGTTTCGCTATTCACTTCGACGGCGACGCCCTTGGTGCCGGCGACGACGACGCCGACCAGGCCTTCAGCGGCGGTGCGGCTCGACTTCTTCTGCGCAGCGGCCAGACCCTTGGCACGCAGCCAGTCGGTTGCCGCTTCGATGTCGCCATTGGCTTCGGTGAGCGCCTTCTTGCAATCCATCATGCCCGCGCCCGAACGGTCGCGCAGTTCCTTGACGGCGGCAGCAGTAATCTCGGCCATGTTTCGGCTCCTAAATTCTTGGATGGTTCAAAAATTCATATGTTCAAAATAGGCGTTAGGGCGCGTTCCGATGGAGCGCGCCCTCTTGGGTTGCGTTCCCCGGCGCGGGCCGGGGTCCAGTTGGACGGTCCGATCTGGCTCCCGACTTTCGCCGGGAACCAGCTATCTTATACCGATCGCAACCCTCTAGTTCGCCAATCTTGCAGTCGTGCGACGCTTTTAGGCTTCGGCAACGATCTCTTCGGCGGCCGGCTCGTCCAGCGCGCCCAGATCGACACCCGAAGCCTGCTGCGCACCACGGTTGCCCTTGGTGGCGGCGGCGGCGATGGCGTCGCAGTAGAGGCGGATGGCGCGGCTGGCGTCATCGTTCGCGGGAACCGGGAAGGCGATGCCGTCGGGCGACACGTTCGAATCCAGGATCGCGACGACCGGGATACCCAGCGTGTTGGCTTCCTTGATCGCCAGCTCTTCCTTGTTCGCGTCGATCACGAACATCACGTCGGGGATGCCGTTCATGTCGCGGATACCGCCCAGCGACAGTTCCAGCTTCTCGCGCTCGCGCGTCATCTGAAGGACTTCCTTCTTGGTGAAGCCGTGGGTATCGCCCGACAGCTTTTCCTCGAGGGTCTTCAGGCGCTTGATCGAACCCGAAATGGTCTTCCAGTTGGTGAGCATGCCGCCCAGCCAGCGATGGTTGACGAAATGCTGGCCCGACTTGCGGGCGGCGTCTGCGATCGGGTCCTGCGCCTGGCGCTTTGTACCCACGAACAGCACCTTGCCGCCGGCGGCGACGGTGCCCGACACGAAGTCGAGCGCACGGCCGAACAGGGGCACGGTCTGCGACAGGTCAAGGATGTGGATGCCGTTGCGCTCGCCGAAGATGTACGGCTTCATGCGCGGATTCCAGCGGTGGGTCTGGTGGCCGAAATGGGCGCCAGCCTCGATCAATTGGTGCATGGTGACGACAGGTGCCGCCATAATAGTTCTCCTTCCGGTTGGCCCTCTGGGAATCAGGAACCGCGAAGCTGCCTCAAAGGCGGCGCGTGGCACCGGATATGTCGATTCCCATGTGGAATGGTCGCGCCTTTAGCGTCAAAAAAAATGATTGGCAAGGGTTGACGCTGTTCTCGAATGAGAACATAAAGGGAACAGACGGAACAAATACGGTTAACGCCCGTTCAATCCGTCATAATGAGCCATGTCGTGTAGATGGCAAGACAGAAAGTGATCCTTATGTTCGCTCTTGTTGCCGCAACCCTGTTCTCCGGCGCTTTCCTGCTGGCCATCGGCACCATTGCCTGGATGTTCGCACTCTATCATGACAAGATGGTGGCAGCGCTCCAGTTCGAACCGATCCCGCAGAACCCGCCGGTCTACCACATCCGCATCCGCCGCCCCCGCGTGGCACAGCCGGCACCCCGCCAGACCCGCATCACGCACAGCCGCGCGCTGGCCGCCTGAACGAGGCAAGCCTGAACGATCAGGCTTCCTTCATCCCGTTCGCGCTGAGCCTGTCGAAGCACCGCACTCTTTCTGGATGAACGCCTCATCTTGAACCGTTCGCTTCCAGCGCAATCGAGAAGCGACTAGCGCCATAGATCTGGCGAACGGTCCATCGCTATTCAGACAGTCGGCGCAGCCGCCGCACTTTCCCGCTGCTTGCGCACCTTGGCGTAGGACATGATCCCGAACGGGATCAGCGCCACATAGACCGCGCAGATCATCAGCAACGTCAGCCAGGGATCGGTCACCAGCAACGCGGCCAGCAAGCCCGCCAGCGCGATCATCTCCAGCCGGATGCGCTTGCGCAGCCGCAGCGCCGACCAGCTATAGGTCGCGATGTTGGAAATCATCAGGAAGGCGACGAACGCCGCCCAGGGCGCCACCACATACCAGGCGCGGAAAATATCTTCGCCCGTCACCAGCCACAGATAGAGCGGCACGAAGGCCAGCCCCGCCCCCGCCGGCGCCGGAACGCCGGTCAGGAAGCCCGCCGACTTGTGCGGCTGCTCGTCCGCATCGATCGCCGCATTGAACCGCGCCAGACGCAGCGCGCAGGACAGCGCATGCGCCAGCGCGAAGATCCAGCCGAATTTCGGCATGGCATAAAGCGACCAGAGATAGAGGATCAACGCCGGCGCCACGCCGAACGCGATCGAATCGGACAGCGAATCCAGTTCCGCGCCGAAGCGGCTCTCGCCGCGCAACATCCGCGCGATCCGCCCGTCCAGCCCGTCAAGAACACCCGCGAACAGGATGGACAGCACCGCCCGCTCCCACTCGCCCGAAATGCCGTAACGCACCCCGGTCAGGCCGAAGCACAGCGCCATCGCCGTCACCGCATTGGGCGCCAGCATCCGCAGCGTAATGCCCCGGCGCAGCCCGCGCGGCACCGCCCGCCGCTGCCGGCTCATGCCAAAAGGCCTTTATTCATAACAGCCGTTCGCCCTGAGCTTGTCGAAGGGCGCGTTCGTACTTCGACAAGCTCAGCACGAACGGACCAAGATTTAGAAGCGCGAAGAAAAATCACTGCTGGATACCCGCAATCACGCGCGTATCGCCCATCTGCCCCAGGATCGTCTCGCCCGCGACGGTGCGCTGGCCCAGGATCACGCGCGGCGCGGTGCCGGCGGGCAGATAGACGTCGACGCGGCTGCCGAAGCGGATGAGGCCGATCCGCTGCCCCGCCGCGACCATGTCGCCGGGCTTCACGAATGGCACGATCCGCCGCGCCACCAGCCCCGCAATCTGCGTGAAGCCGATGCGCACGCCATCATGCCGCTCGACCAGGATGTGCTGGCGCTCATTATCCTCGCTCGCCTTGTCCAGGTCCGCGTTCAAAAACTTGCCACTGATATAGACGACCGACTTGATCGTCCCGCCGATCGGCGTGCGATTGATATGCACGTCGAACACGCTCATGAAGATCGACACGCGGATCAGCGGCTGGTCGCCCAGCCCATGCTCGCCCGCCATTTCGCGCGGCGGCGGCACCCGCTGGATCAGCGTGACGAGGCCATCGGCCGGCGCGATGATCGCGCCCTCATCCTGCGGCACGGCGCGCACCGGATCGCGGAAAAAGGCGAAGACCCAGATCGTCACCATCAGCATCAGCCAGCCGACGATTTCCCAGCCCAGCAGGAACAGGACGGCGGTGATCGCCACGGCGATCAGACCGAACTTCATCCCCTCCGGATGGACCGAAGGGAAGCGCCATTTGACATTGCCGCCGGCGGCAATCGTGATCTCATCATTTTCCATGGTCACCGTCTTTAGGGAGAGAGCCGCCCCCTGACAACGACCGATCCGGGACAAGGCTCCGCACAAGGCAGATTCATGACCCTGCACGGTTGAACATTGCCGCCGCTTTCCCTAGTGCGTCCCCATATTCCACCCAGTAGAAAGAAGGCGAATAGGCGCTATGGCGAAGATCAAGGTGAAGAACCCCGTCGTGGAAATCGACGGCGACGAAATGACCCGCATCATCTGGGAATGGATTCGCGAACGCCTCATTCTCCCCTATCTCGACATCGACCTCAAATATTACGACCTCAGCGTCGAAAAGCGTGACGAGACGAACGATCAGATCACGATCGATTCCGCCAACGCGATCAAGGAATATGGCGTCGGCGTAAAGTGCGCCACCATCACCCCCGACGAACAGCGCGTCGAAGAATTCAACCTCAAGTCGATGTGGAAGTCGCCCAACGGCACCATCCGCAACATCCTGGGCGGCGTCGTCTTCCGCGAACCGATCGTCATTTCCAACGTCCCCCGCCTGATTCCGGGCTGGACCAAGCCGATCGTCGTGGGCCGTCACGCATTCGGCGACCAGTATCGCGCCACCGATTTCAAGGTGCCCGGCGCCGGCAAGCTGCGCCTCGTCTTCGAAGGCGAAAATGGCGAAACGATCGACCGCGAAGTGTTCGACTTCCCCGGCTCGGGCGTCGCCATGGCGATGTACAACCTGGACGATTCGATCCGCGACTTCGCGCGCGCCTCGTTCAACTATGGCCTCAACCTGAAGTGGCCGGTGTACCTGTCCACCAAGAACACCATCCTCAAGGCCTATGACGGCCGCTTCAAGGATCTGTTCCAGGAAGTGTTCGAAACCGAAGGCTTCGCGCAGAAGTTCAAGGACACCGGCATCGTCTACGAACATCGCCTGATCGACGACATGGTCGCCTCCGCGCTCAAGTGGAGCGGCGAATTCGTCTGGGCCTGCAAGAATTATGACGGCGACGTCCAGTCGGATCAGGTGGCACAGGGCTTCGGCTCGCTCGGCCTCATGACCTCGGTTCTGCTCTCGCCCGACGGCAAGACGGTAGAAGCGGAAGCCGCCCACGGCACCGTCACCCGCCACTATCGCCAGCATCAGCAGGGCAAGGCGACCTCGACCAACCCGATCGCCTCGATCTTCGCCTGGACCGGCGGCCTCAAGTTCCGCGGCAAGTTCGACGAGACGCCCGAAGTCGTCAAGTTCGCCGAAACGCTGGAGCGCGTCTGCATCCAGACCGTCGAAAGCGGCGCGATGACCAAGGATCTGGCGCTGCTGATCGGTCCGGAACAGTCGTGGATGACCACGGAGCAGTTCTTCGAAGCGATCCGCGCCAACCTGGAAACCGAAATGGGCAAGTGGGCCTGAAAGTAGGGAACTGATCTGCGCCTGCGCGGTTCAGTACGGAAGCGGAATGAGGCGGCGCCGGATACCCGGCGCCGCCTTTTCCTTTTTAATACGGCCTCAAAATGGCTTGTTCCCCGGCGAAGGCCGGGGTCCAGCTCCACCCGCAGGACTGGACCCCGGCCTTCGCCGGGGAACGGCTGCCGACAGATTGCGACGAGGGAGATTGCGCAGTGACCACCGCCACCAAGAAACGCCTGGACGTCCGCGCCGCGGTCCCGTCCGACGTGCGCGGCATTCAACGGCTGATCGCCCGCGCCTATCCGGGCATGCCCAATTATTCGCTGGCCACCATCCGGGGTCAGATCAACAATTTCCCCAATGGCTGTTTCGTCGCCCTCTATGACGACCGGGTGGTTGGCTATTGCGCCACGATGCGCGTCAGCAAGGCGATGGCCTTTGCCGTCCATGACTGGGATGAAATCACCGCCAACGGCTTCGGCACCCGGCACAGCGCGGCGGGCGAATGGCTCTACGGCTATGAAATGGCGGTCGATCCCAAGCTGCGCGGGTTGCGCATCGGCCAGCGCCTCTATGACGAGCGCAAGGAACTCACGGAAGAGCTGGACCTGCACGGCATCGTCATCGCCGGCCGCATGCCCGGCTACGCCCGCGCCAAGCGCCGCGTCCACGGCCCGGCCGATTATCTGGACAAGGTCGTCACCGGCAAGATGCGCGATCAGGTGATCAGCTTCCAGCTCAAGAACCAGTTCGAACCGCTCGGTGTCCTCGAAAACTACCTGCCCGAAGACAAGCAGTCGGACGGCCACGCCGCCCATCTCGTCTGGCGCAATCCCTATGTCGATCCCGACGAAGCGCCCGAAATGCGGGTGCCGCGCGGCGTCGAAAGCGTCCGCATCGCCACCTGCCAGCTTCAGGCGCGCGCGGTCGAGAATTTCGACGAATTCATTCGCAACGTCGAATATTTCGTCGATGTCGCGGCCGATTATCGCTCCGACTTCATCATCTTCCCCGAACTCTTCACCCTGCCGCTTCTCTCCTACGAGACGAAGAAGCTGACCCCGGTGGAGGCGATCGACAAGCTGACCGCCTATACCCCGCGCCTGACCAAGGAGCTTGGGCGGATGGCGCTGGAATATAATATCAACATCATCGGCGGTTCCCACCCGACCCGTGCCGACGATGGCGATATCCAGAATATCGCCTATGTGGCGCTCCGCGATGGCTCGATCCACACGCAGGAAAAGATCCATCCGACCCCCAACGAAGCCTTCTGGTGGAACATCAAGGGCGGCGATTCCCTCGACGTGATCCAGACCGACTGCGGCCCGATCGGCGTACTCATCTGTTACGACAGCGAATTTCCCGAACTCGCCCGCCGCCTGGTGGATCAGGGCGCGCGCATCATCTTCGTGCCCTTCTGCACCGACTCGCGCCTGGGCTATCTGCGCGTGCGCTATTGCGCGCAGGCCCGTGCGATCGAAAATCAATGCTATGTCGTCATGTCGGGCAATGTCGGCAATCTGCCGAACGTCGACAATATGGACATCCAATATGCCCAGAGCGCGATCCTGACCCCCTGCGATCTCCCCTTCGCGCGCGACGGCATCGCTGCGGAATCGACGGAGAATGTCGAAACGCTGACCATGGCGGACGTCAACCTCGCCGACCTCAGCTGGGCCCGCGCCGAAGGGACCGTCCGCAACCTGCGCGACCGCCGTTTCGACCTCTATCATATCGAATGGGACAGCAACCCCGACCACAGCCACGCCCCCAGCGGCGGCCCCGTCCCCGCCGGCGGCCACAACGCGCCCGGCGGCGGTTAACATCCTTATCCCTCTCCCCTCAGGGGGAGAGGGCTGCGCAGACTTAGCAGCGTGCTGCCTAGTCGAAGCTGGGTGAGGGGGAAGCAACCTCACGAAAACAGGCTGGCCTTGCGCCAATACCCTTCGCCCAGCCATATTTTGCCGCGATCAAACCAACCTAATCGCCACCATCCCCGCCATCGCACCCATCATCCGCGCCATGGCCTGAATCGCCACCACCATCGCTCCCGCTACCACGCCGGCGGCGCCCCTCGCCATGCCGGTCGTTCCACCAGGCCAGCCCGAAAAAGGCCAGCATCAGCACGATGACGAAAGTGGCGCCCCCGCTCACTCCACCGTCACGCTCTTCGCCAGATTGCGCGGCTGATCCACATCCGTGCCCTTCAGCACCGCGACATGATAGGCCAGCAACTGCACCGGCACGGCATAGACCATCGGCGCGATCAGCGGGTGGACCTTGGGCATGGTGATCGTCGCCAGGCATCCTTCGCCCGCCGCCTGCACGCCGTCATAATCGGAAATCAGCACCACCTTGCCGCCGCGCGCCTGCACTTCCTGCATATTGCTCACGGTCTTTTCGAACAAAGGCCCGCTCGGCGCGATGCAGATCACCGGCACCAGTTCGTCGATCAGCGCGATCGGCCCATGCTTCATCTCGCCCGCGGCATAGCCCTCGGCGTGGATATAGCTGATTTCCTTCAGCTTCAGCGCCCCTTCCAGCGCGATCGGATAATCGGTCCCGCGCCCCAGATACAGCACGTCGCGCGCCGGCACGATATGATGCGCCATCGCCTCGATCGCCTCGTCATAGGCCAGCGCGCCGTTGATCGCGGCGGGCGCCTCGGCCAGATGGCGGACGATCTCCTTTTCCTCCGCCGGGGTCAGCCGCCCCTTGGCGCGGGCGAGGTTCGCGGCAAAGGCCGCCAGCACCGCCAACTGGCAGGTAAAGGCCTTGGTCGACGCCACGCCGATTTCCGGACCGGCGTGGGTGGGCAGCAACAGGTCCGCCTCGCGCGCCATCGAACTGGTCGGTACGTTGACGACCACCGCGATCTTCTGCCCTTGCGAGCGCGCATAGCGCAGCGCGGCCAGCGTATCGGCCGTCTCGCCCGACTGGCTGATGAAGAGGGCAAGCCCGCCTTCTTCCATCACCGGCTCGCGATAGCGAAACTCGCTGGCGAAATCCAAATCCACCGGCACGCGGGCAAATTGCTCGAACCAGTAGCGCGCGACCATGCCCGCATAGAAGCTGGTGCCGCACGCGACGATGGTGACGCGGCGGATCGCCGACAGGTCGAAATCGGGGATCGGCAACGACACGCGGTCGTCCATCCGTTGCAGATAGGCTTTGAGCGTCTGGGCCACGACGACCGGCTGCTCGTAAATTTCCTTCTGCATGAAATGGCGGTGATTGCCCTTGTCGATCATCGCGCCGGACACGCCGCTGATCGTCACGGGGCGCTCGACCGGGTTGTTATCCTTGTCGAAAATCTCCGCGCCCTGTGCCGTGATGACGACCCAGTCGCCCTCTTCCAGATAGGCGATGCGCTGCGTCAGCGGCGCCAGTGCCAGCGCGTCGGACCCCAGATAGGTTTCCCCGTCGCCATAACCCACCACCAGCGGCGACCCCAGCCGCGCACCAATCAGCATGTCGGGATGGCTGCGGAACAGGATCGCCAGCGCAAAGGCGCCATGCAGGCGCGGCAGCACTTGGCGCACCGCATCCTTGGGGCTGGCACCCTGCTCCACCAATTCGCTCACCAGATGGGCGACCACCTCGGTATCGGTCTGGCTGTCGAAGGTCCGGCCCCGCGCGATCAGCTCGTCGCGCAGCGGTTTGAAATTCTCGATGATGCCATTGTGGACCAGCGCCACTTCGCCGGTCGCATGGGGGTGCGCGTTGCTCGTCGTCGGCGCGCCATGGGTGGCCCAGCGGGTATGCGCGATGCCGGTCGTGCCCGGCAGCGGCGATCCGGCCAGCTCCTTCACCAGATTGTTGAGCTTCCCCTCGGCCCGGCGCCGGTCGATCGCCCCGCCATGCACGGTGGCCACGCCCGCGCTGTCATAGCCGCGATATTCCAGCCGCTTCAGCCCGTCGACCAGCCGCTCCGCAACGTCGTCCTTGCCGATGATTCCAATGATACCGCACATGGTGGAAAGCCCCGTAGAAGCAGATGAGTTTGCGCCCATATAGGGCGTAGGTGTCGCCATGCCATTAATGCCGGACCTGCGACAACGCCATGGCCCGATGATGAAAAGAATGTCATCCGGGCCTGATCGTCACCAACCAGATATCGGGCGGCGCCAGCATCCGCGCCGGCGCGCTGCTTGTGCCCACCCCGCCCGACACGATCATCGTCCGCGCGCCCTCCCGATAGACGCCGCACGCATAGCGCGTTCCATATTTCGACGGCACATAGGTGATGCCGACGAAGGGGAAGGCGATCTGCCCGCAATGGGTATGCCCCACCACAGTCAGCGATCGCGCGTCCGGCAGCTTGGGAAACACGTCCGGCCCATGCGACAGGATGACCGGCGCCCCGCCGACCCGCGCCATCGCCGCCAGCGTCCCCGGCATATCGGGCTTGCGCGTATAGATATCCTGCAATCCGCCGATCGCCAGCGGCCCGCGCCGCACCGCCCGATCCTGCAACAGGGTGATGCCCAACTTCGCAAAAGCCGCCTGCCAGTCCCGCTCGTTCAAGGCCCGGCGATTGAGCTTGCTGCGACTATCATGATTGCCCAGCACCGCCACCACGCCCAGCGGCGCGCGCAGCCCCGCAAAGGGCGCGATGCTCGTCCGCGCATCATAAATCGCCCCGCCCTTGTCATCGCCGATATAATCGCCGCCCAGCAGGATGAGGTCGGGCTTCAACCCGTTGATCTGCCTGACGATCCGCGCCAGCCGCGCCGGGCTGTTGTCCGGCCCCGACAAATGCGTATCGGTCAGCAGCGCGACTGTTACCGCCTTGCGCGGCGCATCGGCGGGAAAGGGCAGCACCACCTCCGCCCGCCGCACGATCGGCATGGCACTGGCATTGTGCAGCAGCCAGAAAGCAAGCCCCGCAACGAGCAAAATCAGCGCAGCTAACGCCCAGAGAAATTTCCGGATCAACTTACAACCCAACCACCTCGCAATGACGGATTCTCACTTCCCCGCCTTCTTCGCCGTCATCCGCTCCCGGAAACGGGCCGCCCATCCCGCCTTGCCGATCTGCTCGGGCCGCACCAGACACAGCGCATCCGCCTCCACCGGCTTCGTCACCACGCTGCCCGCCGCCACGATCGCCCCGTCGCCGATCGTCACCGGCGCCACCAGCGCACTGTTCGACCCGACGAACGCCCCCGCGCCGATCTCCGTCTTGTACTTGAAGAAGCCATCATAATTGCAGGTGATGACCCCCGCGCCGATATTGCTCCCCGCCCCCACGCTGGCATCGCCGACATAGGACAGGTGATTGACCTTCGCCCCCTCGCCCAGGGTCGCCTTCTTGATCTCGACGAAATTGCCGCCCTTGGCCTTGACGCCGATGTCCGCGCCGGGCCGCAACCGCGCATAGGGACCGATCGCCGCGCCGCTGGCCACGCTCGCCCCCTCCAGATGCGAAAAGGCGTGGATGACCACATCGTCCGCCACGGTCACGCCCGGCCCGAACACGACGTTCGGCTCCACCACCACATCGCGCCCCAGCACGGTATCATGCGCGAAGAACACCGTTTCGGGCGCCACCAACGTCACGCCATCGCGCATCGCCTCGGCCCGGCGGCGCGCCTGCCACACCGCCTCGACCCCCGCCAGCTCGGCCCGGCTGTTCACGCCCGCCACTTCCCACGCTTCCGTTTCGATGACGGCGCTCGTCCCGCCGGGCAGCATGACGATATCGGGCAGATAATATTCGCCCGCCGCATTATTGTTGCCGATCTGGTCGAGCAGCACAAACAGGTCGGTCGATCGCACCGCCATCAGCCCGCTATTGCACAGGGTAACGGCCCGCTCGCCTTCGCTCGCATCCTTATACTCGACCATCTTCTCGATGATGCCCTGCCCGTCGGCGACGATCCGGCCATAGGCCGCCGCATCGTCCGGGCGAAAGCCCAGCACCACCGCGCGCGGCTCGTCGCCCCGGCTCAACCGGTCCAGCATCGCCTGCATCGTGCCCGCACTCACCAGCGGCACGTCGCCGTAAAGGATCAGCACATCGCCCGCGAATCCGGCCAGCGCATCATGCGCCTGCGCCACCGCATGCCCGGTGCCCAGCTGCGCCTCCTGCACCGCGATGACCGCGCCGGTGCCGGCCACCGCCTTCTCCACCTGCGCGCGCCCCGCGCCCACGACCACCACCTGCCGCTCGGGCGCCAATTCGCTGACGCTCGCCAGCAGGTGCAGCAGCATGGATCGCCCCGCAATCGGATGCAGAACCTTGTGAAGCGACGATTTCATCCGCGTCCCCTGCCCGGCGGCAAGGATGATGACGGCCAAAGGACGGTCGCTTGGACGGCTGGCGGAACTGGTCACGATGATTTTCCCGGCAAAAGCTATGACTTGTCCTTCCTCTGCCATGTTTGCCTTGCCTTTGCCACCGCGCAGGCGGCATGGCAGGCACCATGAGCAGCATCCCTTTCGACATCGTCGGTTTCGACCTGGACGGCACCCTGATCGACACCAGCGGCGATCTTGCCGCGGCGGTCAATTATGCCATCGGCACGATCGGCCGGCCGCCCTTCCCGGCCGCCGCGATCCACCCCTTCGTCGGCAAGGGCGCAAAGATCATGCTCGCCCGCGCGCTCGACGCATCGGGCGGCTATGACGCCGAAACGCTCGACAGCCTGCTCCCCATATTGCTCGATTATTATGAGCAGAATCTCGCCATCCACTCGCTCCCCTATCCTGGCCTGATCGACGCGATGGACGCCCTGACCGACGCCGGCGTCAAACTCGCCATCTGCACCAACAAGGCGGAACGATTCACCATCCCCCTGATGCACCAGATCGGCCTGTCGGATCGGTTCGCGGCCATCGTGGGCGGCGATACCGTCGGCGTGGCCAAGCCCGACCCCGCGCCGATCCGGGAAATGGTCGCCCGCGCCGGCGGCGGCCGCACCATCTTCATCGGCGACACGATCAACGACATTGCCGGCGCGCGCAACGCCGGCCTTGCCAATATCGCGGTCGGCTTCGGCTTCCTCGACGGTCCGGTCGAAAATCTGGATGCCGATGCGGTGATCGACCATTTCGACGAGCTGGTCCCGCTGCTGCAACGCTGGCCCGCCTGACATGCATCTGCGGCTGGAACAGGACGGCCCGGTCGCCCGGCTGCTGATCGACCGGCCGGACCGGCGCAACGCCATGACCCAGGCGATGTGGGAACAGCTCCCCCGGCTCGTCGGCCAGGCGATGGCCGATGACGCCGTCCGCGTCCTCATCCTCGCCTCCGCCACGCCCGGCCTCTTCTGCGCGGGCGCCGACATCAACGAATTTGCCGCCTGCTCCGGCCAAGAAGACTGGCGCATAGCCAATCAGGCCGCGATCCGCGCCAGCCAATATGCGCTCGCCCATGCGCAAAAGCCGGTGATCGCCGCGATCGACGGCGATTGCGTCGGTGGCGGCTGCGGCCTTGCCATCGCCTGCGACCTGCGCATCGCATCGCCCACCGCGCGCCTCGGCATCACGCCTGCCAAACTCGGCATCGTCTATTCGCTGTTCGACACGAAATTGCTGCTCGATCTGGTCGGCCCGGCCCGTGCCAAGCGCATCCTCTTCACCGGCGCGCTCCACACCGCCGACGACGCGCTGGCAATCGGCCTGATCGAAGAGATCGCGCCCGATCCCCTCACCGCCGCCGATACGCTCGCCCGCACCATCGCCGCCAACGCCCAGCACAGCGTCCGCGCGTCCAAGGCGATCGTCCGCCGCATCCTCGATGGCCAGGCGGACGACGACGCCACCACGCTCGCCCTGTTCCGCGACGCCTTCACCCTGCCCGACTTCGCCAAAGGCGTCACCGCCTTCCGCACCAAAAGCCGCCCGGATTTCTGACCGGCCACACGCACCCTATTCCCGTCATGCCAGCGAAAGCCGGCTTCTCGAACGAGTACATTGTTCCCCGGCGTAGGCCGGGGTCCAGTTCGGAGCGTGGCACTGGACCCTTGATGGGAGTCACGCGCCTCCCATCAACTGCGCCTGGGAACGCTTCGAATGAGCCGGCGCCATGGGGCCTCGCGATCAGGCAGGCGCATATCGCGGCGCGGCCTAACGTTCCAAAACAGAAGAAGTCCAATACGAAAAGGCCCGGCGCAAACCGGACCTTTATCGCAAAACCATCCACACGGGCCGCGCGGATCATGGCAAGGCATCATGTCGCTCACCCATATGTACCGTTCCCCGGCGCAGGCCGGGGTCCAGTTCAAATCGTGGGACTGTACCCTCGATAGAAGTCACGCGCCTCCCATCAACTACGCCGGGGAACGGGAAACGATCGCTTCACATCATGGCGCGTCGGGATCAGTTCCCGACCACCGGCCGCACGGTCTTGCCCGCATCCGCATAACGCTCGCCCGTCTCGGCGCGCGCGATGGCGGCGGTGATCGGCGCTTCGACATGGGCGATCGTCTTGGCCTTGCAGCTCATCTGCGCTTGCAGATCCATCGACGCGCAGACGCGGTTGGCGGCGCGCGCGATGCGGCTGCGCAGCTTCTGCTGATGCGCCGCCTGCGCCAGGTCCAGGTCGCCATGATAGACGCCGGTGGTGCGGCCATTGGACTGGAACTCCTGCGCGGACGCGGCGCCGGCGCTGGCCAGCAAAGCGATGGAGGCAAGAGCGGCGGCAAATTGGGTCGAACGGAACATGGGGCTATCTCCTCGAAATCTGTTGTGGCCGGCGCCCCGTCAAAGGGGGGCTATGGAAAGCGCCGGGTGCGAACGGGCGGAGCCGGAAGGGTCTTTTCAGGGGGGGGCGGCACCTGCCCCGTTCGCCTCATCTTGTTACGCCTCCGATCCGCCCGGCGCCCGTCCGCTTCGACCCGGCAACGATCCCCATCGGCCAACGACGCCATTGCCGACCAAGCGCCGACGCACGCGGACGAACGGCGGGACGAACGACATGTCCCGCTTCTGCAAACGACATTTCCGTAAGGGATTATGGTGAAATACGCCTGAGGCGCATCCGCACCGACATGCGCTCTTATGCCAAAAAGCAATGATGGGAACCTATGGCTTAGCGTTCCCCGGCGTAGGCCGGGGTCCAGTGCAGAGCGTGGGACTGGAGCCCGGCCTCCGCCGGGGAACCCTCCATATGAGTCAGTCTCAGGGCTTCTTGCTCTTATGCGCATGTCGAGACGGGCAACCCCGCGAATCACGCGGACATGAAAACGCCCCCGGCGCAAGGGATGCCGGGGGCGTATCCAGATGCTGTCGGGCACTCCGGATCAGGATAATTGTATCAAGGGGAAACGACGCCATTTGCGGTGAACCGTCGCTTAACGGGTGCAACCCGCGCTGCCCTATGCCCTCATCATAGCGACAGGATGATGACGATCCCGCCCGCTTCGATGATCCGCCCATGCGCACCGCCCGGCGGCATGCCGGGGGGACGAACGGCCCTCGTCGCGCCACCAACGACATGAGACAGGGTGGAGCCGGCGCTCGAAATCCCTTTTGCGCCAGATGCTTCGCAACCGCCCTCGCATTTGATCGTTCGCTTTCCTATCTTCGCCCTGGGGATGCCCGCTTCCGCTTGCTCCCGCCTCATCGAACAAATATAGAACGGCCCCATGAGTCTGACCCACATCTCCGTGCGCGGCGCGCGTGAACACAACCTCAAGGGCGTGGACGTCGATCTGCCCCGCGACTCCCTCGTCGTCATCACCGGCCTGTCCGGCTCGGGCAAATCGTCCCTCGCCTTCGACACCATCTATGCGGAGGGTCAGCGCCGCTATGTGGAATCGCTCTCCGCCTATGCGCGCCAGTTTCTGGAGATGATGCAGAAGCCCGATGTCGAGCATATCGAGGGCCTCAGCCCCGCCATCCCCATCGAGCAGAAGACCACCAGCCGCAACCCGCGCTCCACCGTCGCCACGGTCACGGAAATCTACGACTATATGCGCCTCCTGTGGGCGCGCGTCGGCATCCCCTACAGCCCCGCGACCGGCCTCCCCATCAGCGCCCAGACCGTCAGCCAGATGGTGGACCGCGTGATGCTCCTGCCCGAAGGCACCCGCTTCTACCTGCTCGCCCCCGTGGTGCGCGGGCGCAAGGGCGAATATCGCAAGGAACTGGCCGAATGGCAGAAGGCGGGCTACACCCGCGTCCGCATCGACGGCGAAATGTATCTGATCGAGGATGCCCCCGCCCTCGACAAGAAGTACAAGCATGACATCGAAGTCGTCGTCGATCGCCTGGCCGTGGACCCGGACATGGGCACCCGCCTCGCGGACAGTTTCGAACAGGCCCTCAAACTCGCCGACGGCCTCGCCTATGTCGATCTGGCCGAAGGCGTCGTGCCCGGCCGCGAAGACGAAGTGCAGTCCACCGACAAGAAGATGAAGGGCGCGGGCATCCCCCTCAACCGCATCGTCTTTTCGGAGAAGTTCGCCTGCCCCGTCAGCGGCTTCACCATCCCCGACATCGAACCGCGCCTCTTCTCCTTCAACGCCCCCCTGGGCGCCTGCCCCGCCTGCGATGGCCTGGGTGAACGGCAGGAATTCGATCCCGACCTCGTCGTCCCCAACGAAGCGCTCTCGATCAAGAAGGGCGCCGTCGTCCCCTGGGCCAAATCCAACCCGCCCAGCCCTTATTATATGCAGGTGCTCGGCTCCCTCGCCAAGGAGTTCGGCTTCAGCCTCGAAACCCCCTGGACCGACCTGCCGGGCGAAGTGAAGCTCATCATCCTGCACGGCACCGGCGGCAAGCCCGTCACCCTGCGCTTCCAGGACGGCAAGAAAAGCTATGAGGTCAAGAAAGCGTTTGAGGGCGTCATCGGCAACCTCAACCGCCGCCTCCTGCAAACGGACTCCGCCTGGATGCGCGAGGAACTGGCCAAATATCAGACCGCCATGCCCTGCGAAACCTGCCACGGCGCGCGCCTGAAACCCGAAGCATTGGCCGTGAAGATCGCGGGCGAGGACATCAGCCTCTCCACCCGCCGCTCGGTCGTGGACGCGCTCAACTTCTTCACCACCATGCCCGAAGCGCTGAACGATCAACAGAACCAGATCGCCAAGGCCATCCTCAAGGAAATCGTCGAGCGCCTGGGCCTCCTCAACAATGTCGGCCTCGACTATCTCAACCTCGACCGCACCAGCGGCACGCTATCGGGCGGCGAAAGCCAGCGCATCCGCCTCGCCAGCCAGATCGGCAGCGGCCTGTCAGGCGTCCTCTACGTCCTCGACGAACCCTCGATCGGCCTGCACCAGCGCGACAACGACCGCCTGCTCGTCACGCTGAAGCGCCTGCGCGACCTCGGCAACAGCGTCATCGTCGTGGAGCATGACGAGGATGCGATCCGCGCCGCCGACTATATCGTCGACATGGGGCCGGGCGCCGGCGTCCATGGCGGCGCCATCGTCGCACAGGGCACGCTCAAGCAGATCCTGAAAAACAAGGACAGCCTGACCGCGGACTATCTCAACGGCACCCGCCGCATCGAAGTCCCGGCCAAGCGTCGCAAGGGATCGGGCAAGAAACTCACCGTCCACAACGCCCGCGCCAACAACCTGCGTGGCGTCACCGCGTCGATCCCGCTCGGCACCTTCACCTGCATCACCGGCGTGTCGGGATCGGGCAAGTCCAGCTTCACCATCGACACCCTCTATGCGGCATCGGCGCGCGCCCTCAACGGCGCCCGCATCGTCGCCGGCGCGCATGACAAGGTGACGGGCCTCGACCATTGCGACAAGGTGATCGACATCGACCAGTCGCCCATCGGCCGCACCCCGCGCTCCAACCCGGCCACCTATACCGGCGCCTTCACCAACATCCGCGACTGGTTCGCCGGCCTCCCCGAAGCGCAGGCGCGCGGCTACAAGCCCGGCCGCTTCAGCTTCAACGTCAAGGGCGGCCGCTGCGAAGCCTGCACCGGCGACGGCCTGCTCAAGATCGAGATGCACTTCCTCCCCGACGTCTATGTCACCTGCGACGTCTGCCACGGCGCCCGCTATAATCGCGAGACGCTGGAGGTGAAGTTCAAGGGCCTCTCGATCGCCGACGTCCTGGACATGACGGTCGAGGATGCGGTCGAATTCTTCAAGGCCGTGCCGCCCATCCGCGACAAGATGGCGATGCTGGCGGAAGTCGGCCTTGGCTATATCAAGGTCGGCCAGCAGGCCACGACCCTGTCCGGCGGCGAAGCCCAGCGCGTCAAACTCGCCAAGGAACTCAGCCGCCGCGCCACCGGCAACACGCTCTACATCCTGGACGAACCCACGACGGGCCTGCATTTCGAGGATGTCCGCAAACTCCTCGAAGTCCTCCACGCGCTGGTCGACCAGGGCAACAGCGTGGTCGTGATCGAACATAATCTCGACGTCATCAAGACGGCGGACTGGATCATCGACATGGGACCAGAGGGTGGCGTGAAGGGCGGCGAAGTGGTCGCGGAAGGCACGCCGGAAAAGGTCGTGAAGGAGAAGCGCAGCTTTACGGGGCGCTATCTTGCGCCGTTGCTGGGGCTGGAGGCTTTGGCAGCGGAATGAATTTCTTATGAGATTCGAAACAGAAAAATATATAGGTAAAAATCTTTTGAATGCGCCGGAACGAGAACTAGTTCAATATTTATGCAATGAGTCATCATCATTATACTGGTTCTTTAATTTTGTAGTTGAGCCAGCCATTGGGCCACCTCCTCGCCCAGGTTGGGATTACATTATTTTTGCGGAAGTACCCCGAGAGGATTTGGGCCTTAAGCCGGGACAACCCGGCGATATAGACATATTGATAATCCCAACCTTTCATGGGCAACCGCGACCGGAGTTTGCTGCCGCTATTGAAGTGAAAAGACTGGCACTTAGAGGTCCAAACTGGAGTAAGAATGTAGACAGATATGGTATTACGCAAGCCAATGGATTGTTGAAAGCGGGCTTCCCATATGTTGGCATCTTACATCTGATCATGAACGCGCCTGGGCCGACCGAAAACTGGAGAAATCTTCAAGAATTCAAAGTGGTAGGCGATGACGGGCGTAACCGGGGCAGATTGCCGGGCAGTCAGGCTTTCGCGAGCCTGAGGAGGTCCGGGAGCGCCGGGACAACGGGCGCGCCGGCGACGGCGAAGCGATGGCCGAGGAACTGGTAGAACGACAC